>Ga0268262_10001291_pt1 | contig 31426 bp, 43 predicted proteins | sample TergutNc150P3_FD_190354 | JGI IMG/M metagenome (GOLD analysis project Ga0268262, IMG submission 190354) | Nasutitermes corniger P3 segment gut microbial community from laboratory colony in Florida, USA - Nc150 P3 (SPAdes) (version 2) | ecosystem: Host-associated > Arthropoda: Insects >... | reverse complement strand
TAATAATGTCCGCTTTATAATCCATAATTTCACGGACAAATTGCTTCCACATCGGACAGTCGGCTTTAGGGTCATATTCCACATTGGCAATCTTCGTAATCATATCCTCTTGTTTATGCTCCATAAATTCACCGCTTAAAATATCGACAGTTCCATTCTTCACGTTCAAAAGCCACGGATTAGGATCAAGTTCTTCGGTCTTAACTCTCAAAGCCTTAACCCAAGTCGCCGCCTCGACAAACGCTTTTCGCCTTCTCACGCTTTCAGACATCATCGCCGCTTTTTCAATGTCTATCCGTTCCCTGTAATCTGCGGTTTTCAAAAGGTCGTCATAAATATTACGCACCATATCAAGCCCTTTTTCATGTACTAAAACATTCCCCTCGTCCATTTCCCAATACTTGCCGTTCCACACCACCCATTTTTTCCAAGCGGCGTTATAGCGAATATCCCGCCCATGCAGTTTAATCAAACGCATGGCGTTAGTGCTGTCCGTAAACTGGATTAAACCGTTTTTGAATTCGTTAATCCTCAAAAAAACAGACTCGTCTCCGATTGCTTCACGCATTTAGTATCCCCCCTTCTCCAAAGTTTTAGCGTACATCTTGAATTGAAAACGCAGTAAATCAAAAGCGTTTTCCCTAGTAACTTTCGGCAGTTCATTAATAAACCGCAAATACATTTCATATAACAAAGTCAAAGACCCCGGCTTATGCAAATACTCTTTATTCTGAAAAAAGGCGCAAGCCCTGTATTCGTCATCAGGCATATCTATTTTTTTCACCCTGTACCACAGCATTAAATCATTCGCCCATTCAATCTCATGCGCCGCATATTCCTCTAACGTTTTTTGTTGCTTGCGTACATTATCCTTGTATCTATCTTCCGGCGTTCTCCGTCTCAAAATATTCTCCTTGCTTTAGGCGGCATGGATGCCGCTGTTATAATGCTTTAGCTGAAGTTTTTACGAAGTAAAAACTTCTAGGTAAAAAATCGTCATGGAAGACGATTTTTTACCGTCCTTCTGTCCAAACATAAACCTTCGCCGTCTCTCCCGCCGCAGTTCGCCCATCGGCAAAGGTAACAAAAGCCCAAAACGCCCACCAACCCGATAAATCTATTTCCCCCTCGATACACTCATGGAAAATAACGCCTCTAGCCGTATCCCCAACGGCGGCGGCCAATTCGCCAGTAATTCCGTCAGGCTTGCGGAACTTGATAACCGCATTTTCAATCCCCTCTAAATCAATAAAAGTTTTTAGAGTTATCCGCAAAGCCGACTGTCCCGCAAATATTTTTCCCATGTTTCCCTTCCTTTAATCAATTTTGCTGTCTAAAATAATTTCCCTGCAAATAGGAGACTTCAAAATAAAATCTTCCTTTGCTTTCAAAAACCGCTGTAAAAGATAATCCCTGACAAATATCTTTGAAACAATCCGCACATACAACAAAAGCCCCCGAAACACCGTCCCAACCGCCAACGCCGTATCAGAAATAAACCTGTGATATTCCGCTTTATGGGAAGTTTCCGCAATGCTTTCGGCGTTTACACGCAACCCCCGAATAAAAGCCCCCCAATGCCTGAAAGTCTGCGTTATCTGAACATTGTCAGTTAAAGACCTGACATAAATCATTGAAACATCTTGCGTATCCGTGCTATTTAAAGAGTCCTGGACTTTACGAATTGCGCTGAATTTTCTATTGGTTTGAGAATTGGCATTTACATTGTCCGCACATTTCCTTGTTATTGATCGGCTTTCGCTGTTAGCCATAGTAACTTTTATATTTTCCGCAACCCTGCGTATAAACACAGGCAAGCGGTTAAGGTTCATGGAATTGTTGACAGTCATTACACATTTACGGTAAAAAGTTTCAAACCGCCCAAGTAAAGAATTTACCTTCGCCGTTTGAGACAAACTCCGCTTGTAATTTCCCGTTATTCTTCTAGTATCTGATAAAGAAACGCCTTGCGTAATTGTTCTTACATAATTTTGCGCCGATGTGTAAGTGAAATACATTGATATTTTGAAATTATAATATTCGTTTATGTCCCACATTGGAAAATTATTAGGCACATTGCCGACTAATTCATCTTCAATACCCCAATAATATTTTGCGCTATAATCATAACGAAGTAACAGCCAATCGGCGTAAACCCCATACCAAATATAACTCCCAGAAGCAAGACTGGTATTAGTGTTGAAATTCGCACCTCTCCAACCCGCAGGTTTTCCGTTCGTAACATCAATATCTATTAATTGTTCATTTGCGGAACGTCTGCTAACAGGTCTATTACTGCTGTCAGAATACAATACAGGCTTGCAACCGCCGTCATTACTGCGATGATAACAATACACATAGCCAGTACCCATTCCGTTAAAAGTTTCAGGCAATTGAAATCTGTTTACGCCTATCGCCAATTCCAAAAACAAATCATAATAATCCTCATTATCTTCCCACCAAAATCTTGTAAGACTTCCAATCGTAGTAGTCCCGATAGTAGGATCAACCACAACAGGATATTTAGCGTCAGCAAGCCACCATTCGGGAATTGTTATGTGCAACATATCCCCTACAACCGCCAATATCCCCCAACAGCGCCGACCCCTAGCGTCAATAATTTCAGGTATGTGAATATGGCAAAGTTTCCCCGTCCCTTCGCCCACCAATGTTTCCTTTTTATAAACTGCGTAACTGCCCTTTAGAAAAGGCTCTTTAACAAAATCAGGTTGACGGAAAAAATCAAAGTGTTCAGCCCCTTCCATTCGCAGAGAAATAACATTGCTTTCAGGTTCTTTCAAAAGAATACAGTCATACTCAAAAGCCGTATCGCCGAGTATCGTAAACCTATGAGAACGCCGCCGCCCCTTATACAAAAGCCGCCATTTATCGCCCTTCAAAGTAAAACCTTCATCATCAAGAGGAACAAACCGCAAACCCTGTTTGAAGCGGTGAAGCCCGAAAGACGGCGCATATTTCCCAAGCGCAACAGGGCAGGGAAAATCCGTCAAGGATTGACGAAATACAGCCCCGCTTTTCATTGACCGAGTATTGTAATTTCCCATAGCACTTGTAATGTATCGCTTGCCGTAATATTTACAGAAGGGTTAATTTGAGCGTAAGCCAAACAATTAGCCCCGTTTCCGTTACCGTTCAACAAACACGCTTCATTGATACCGTTAGCGTTTAACGACCCCGCCGCAAATGTCGCCCTGTATGACAATGTAGTATCGCCTGTATTGCCCCAAGCCGCATTTAAGGCAGGGTAATTTGCGTCAAGGGCTTTCATGCTTCCAGTAGGAGTATTGCACCTTGTATTCGTCTTTGTGCCGTTACCCGTCCAACCAGTGCCAATTTGAATATAACCGCTAGCACTTGATACCTTCGTTCTTGTCGGAGACGAAAGCAAAGCGTCAGCGATCATAGCGTCCCCCTCTCTGGTAACAATATTGTGAAATTCCTGAACCATGAATTGCCCTTGCAACCCAAGCAACCGCCGCAGAAATCCCGGACTTCGCCGCTTCAATTTTCCGTTTTTGTCAAAAACCTGAATTGTAACCATACCTTTAACTTTTATTTTGTCCCTCATACTATCTCCCCCCGATTATCAAAGTACCGCCAACGCCAATGACTAATCCGCCTAACAGACAAACCAGTCCTGTAATAATTGCGTTTTTAGTTCCGTTCTTTTTCGCTTCCTTAACAGCCATAGCGTTAATTTCCGCTTGTGTTCGCCACTTTTGCGCCTCTCTCAACGCCTCTGCTTTTGCTTGCAAAAGCAACGCTTCCCGCTCAATGACAGATAACACCGCCGCCTTTGCCGCCTCTCCCGCCGCCTGCTCAATCGCTTCCAACGCCGCTTGTGAAACTTCGTCAATCAGCAATTCGACTTCTGAACCGCTGTAAAGCCTCGTCCCGTTTTCGCTCAAACTCTGCGCTTGCTCCGTCTGCTGCTCTGCGAACATCGGGAATTTCAAGAAAGTCATCAGAAGAACGACCGCTATAATTTTCCCGCAACCTCTCAACCTCAATCTGTTTTTCCGCATACTCTAAAATCTCCTTGTTTTTGTAATTTGAAATAACAATCCAAATCACAAAAGAAAAAATAATTGCTGTGGCAACAACACCCGCAATAACTCCCTGCCAAAAATCAGTTAATTTATTCATGGTCAATATCTCTCCACTTTGAAATTACTTTAAGCCCGACAATCCCAAATAAAACAATTACGACTACACAGAACCAAATCCAATCCCTAATAAACCCATTAATTAAAAGCCATGTTGCGCCAAACAAACACATAGGCTTAAACCCGATTATTTTAGAAGGAAAAGATAAAATCCGTTTTCCCAAAACAATAAATAGTTCCTTCCAACTATGCTCCCAACTAGCCTTGTCGGAAAAATCAATATCATTGTCTTTCATTTATCCCCTCTTTAGGCGGCATGGACGCCGCTGTTATAATGGTTTAGTGGAGTTTGCGTAGCAAACTCCAACTTGTTAAAATTGCAGGGACGCAATTTTAACAAGCCATGTCCTCAAATTCATCGCAGACTTTTTTAGTCAGCCAGTACGTTTCTTTGCGGTTTATCTTTTTCTTTGTTTCAGAGCAAAAACACAACCTGCATTTATCCGTAGACTTCGCCGACACCTTGCAATTCAGGCAATCCAAACAAGTTTTCTTTGTTTTCATATCAAGCGCCTATCTCAAAAAAATCTTTAAATTCTTTATCAAGGTCATAAACCGTTTTCTTTTCCCCCGCCAACCTTGCCAACGCTTCACGGTCAAGCCCACGAACATATACCTCATACCCCTCTCGTTGAAACCAGTTTGAAACTTCGGTAATATGCTTCACCTTTGCGTAAGGTTCCTGTGAATTGAGAATGATACCGTCATCAATAAACCCCGCAATATGTGTGGCGGTTCCGGCGGAAACATAAGTATCCCCATGCTTCTTATCCTTTTTCGTTACATAGAACACAGCCCGAATATCGCCGTTTCGTGGATTTATTTTTGTAAATACACGCTTAAACAAATCGTCAGCGGTAGTTCTTATTAAAAGCCCCGTTGCCGCAAACAACGCCATGCACACCGCCCCCGAACAATCGGACGAAACAGGATTTTCCTTGCCCCACCCGTAGGGCGACCCGAATTGCAACAAAAGAAAATAGACAAACTTGTCATGTTCATTCATTTTCTCGAATTGCGCCTTTTCGTTTTTCATCAAATTTTCCCACTTAATCATCATTTACCCCCGTTCTTAAAAAAGTTTACGACAATAGAAATTGCCAACGCCGCCGCTGAAATTAAAATCGCCGTAATGGAAAAACGGTCTTTTTTCCGTTCCCCTTCCTTGCTTTCAAGTTTCTCAACACGCCCGATAACGTGTAACTTAAATTCCCTCATTTCCCCTTTTAGTTCCCTCATTTCGCCTAAAGTCTCAACAATTAATTGCCTGTCCTCTTTATTCATACTTGCCCCCTGATAATTCCTTCCCATATTTCCCCCTTATTCAGTTATGCGAAACGCCGCCACAAAAGCCTTGTCTTTTTTGTACCTGAAAGAAAAGGCGTTTATCGTTCCCGCCGTTTCCTCATTTTTAGTTTTAATTTTCACCTTCGCACCCACACGGGCGTTAATCAAAGCCCTGTGCGTCTTAACCGTAAATTCCCGCCGTTCCTGTAACCGTTCTTCAAGTTCCCTGATAACCCAATCCTCATACTGCGCCACCGTTATATTCCCCCTGACAATTTCGTAATCGGAAAAGTAAGAGCCTGTAACGTTAAGCGCAACAGTTCCGTATTGATTAACCGCCTCGACATCTTTCATAAAACAGGAACGGTTAAGGTCAAGTACAATAGGTCTGCCATGAATGACAGCCCTGTATAAATCGCCGTCATTTTCTTTTTGAAGTGTGATAATAGCCCTGTCATGGTTACTTGTTACGTCATAATGGGAATAGGAAAAACCGCCGCCGTCAAAATCAAGATAATTTTCCGCTTCTTCTTTACTGTCAATTTCATCAGCATAAACTACATTCCGTTCCTTGCCGTCAGCGTCAGTAACTTTATATCTTGCCTCATATTTTCCCGCCTCAATTTCCCTAACAAGCGGATATTTGAAAGGATAGTGCGCCTGTAAAAATTCATCGTAAATAACAGGGTTGTCGTCATAATGCCAAATCTCTTGCTTCTCCAATGAGACAGGCATATTAACTTTAAGCCTCACCGTGTTACGGTAAAAATCCGCTTTTTCAGTTTTTCGTAAATAAAAAATATTCTCTCCGCTGAAAGTGTGCGAAAATTCATTATCTGCAAGCGGTTCAGTCTGATAGGGAGAATGTGCGAACACAAGCGATTTTTCAACAGGACATTCTAAATGACAGCGGTAAGCCGTTGCAAGGCTAGAAAGTTCCGCCCAAATATTACGCCGCAGTTTTACATAAGGAAGCGTTACCGGAATAGTGGAACAATCAATATCAGTAACCGCCAGTCCCGCCCGTTGCGCTATCCCATGAACCAAAGATTTTTCCGTTTGCGTTTTATCGCACACCACCGAATAAGTAAAAACCGCAGGGGCAGACCAATCCCTAGCCTCATCAGTTTTCCGCAATTTATAAGAAAAATCCCGAAGCCCGATATATACAAACCTTTTTCTTCCCGACCCCTTAACGTCCTGTATGCCGTTTTCGTCAATATAAAAAATAAACCTTAAAAAGAATGGCAGCCCCTCTCCAAGCGAAAAAGAAACATTTACCTGAATACCGTAACCAACCCCGAAATATGAATAAATCCCGAATGAATTATCAAGTAAAATTTCCCCCCTCGATGAAGTACCCCCCGCAACTTCCTTCAATCCAAAAAAATTAGCCTCAATAATATCTTGCTCAAAAACACTTTCAAAATGCCCCGCAACTTGAATTTCAATCCGTACCCTTACAGGCTTTTCGGCGGCGTTTATAGCGTCTTGTAAAGCATTATCTATCTCATAGAATTTCATGCTATTTTTTCCTCTCCCGATGTAAACACTTCAGTATTAACCCCGCCCGAAACATAGAACCGCAAAGGGCTGATAACCGCCCCGCTTGTGTTCACTTCCGTTTCATCTGCAACCATAACAAGCCCTTTAATCGTTATGCGAAATGCGCCGTAAAAACGGCATTCGTACTTATCCCGCAAAAGTTGCGCCGTCATAATCAATTCTTCAATAACCGAAGGAATATCGCCGCCGCATTGCAACGCCCTTTTAATCCAAATTTCCGTTTTAGTCCCACCCTGTTTTTTCGATACAAGCGTAACGCCGTAAATGTTAGAAAAATCCTGTCCGTTTATATTGTAGGTAACGCAATCGCCGCTAAACCGTTCCCCCTGTTCACGTTCAAAAGTATCTGCATAAGGATATGCTCTAGGCTTGCAATTACCCAAAATATCAAGTTTTAATTTAATCGCTTCTTCCCGCATTATCCGTAGTTCAAAGCCCTGGACACGGCAGCCCTCAAAAAATATTCGCTCATTCTTCCTATCCTGAATTAAATCAAAATGTTCCGTATCTTCCATTGGCAAAAGGTTCAAATCACACTTATATAAATTTTTCGTTTCGGAAATAAAAATAGGATTACCGCAAGCCCCCATTGCCAAATATAACAACAGCGGCGCAGTCCCTATTGTCAAAGGAGAAACAACGCACCCCATAACGCCGCAAATTTTCCGTATAGCCTTACATTGCCCGTCCCCTTCGATACTTGCTTCCTCTTGTAAAATTGATATAGCTTCCCTCAAAGTTTCATCGGAGTAAGGCACATCTATTTCCCTGTGTTCAGTCTTTATTACAATGGAACAATCCGCACCATTAACGAGCATAGACAGTCCCCTCAACCGTTACACGCAATGTAATAATGACTTGCCAATCCTGACCGCAGTTAGCAACTTTTGGCGGAATATATTTTGTATCCGTAACTATAGCCCTGTTGACTATTCCCCCAAGCGTAGGATTTTCCCCCAACGCCTTACTAATCGCAGAACTGTAACCGTAACAAAAAAACTCGCTATCGGCGGTTTCGGGTACAGTCAAACTAATTGTTAATGAATAAGCGTTTATACAAATAATTCTTTCTTTTTCAGTCCGTTCACAGCCTGAAAGTTTAACCACAGGAACAATCGAAGTATTACTCTTAAATTCACTGTCTTCAAAAATCCCAAACATAAATTGCCAGTTTCCCAACACCTCATTAACCCTGCCGGTTAATAGTTCCTTTACAGCCTCTATTATTTTTTGTTCAACAAATTCACTCATTAAATCACCCGCCTTTTATACGGCTCTAAAAGTATCCGCACATTTTCAGGTATGGACATTTCAAAATGCTCCCCCTGAACGCCCGCCCCCTTGATATTTCCCGTCATACCCACACGCCGCCCCTTGTAACGGCTCATATTCCAAGACGCTAATTCCAAACAAGCCGCCGCCAAATCCGCAGGCACTTCGTTTTCGTTATTTTGATTGTTAGTTGAATAACCCGACCAATAAATTACTTTGAAAGTTTTACATCTCAATCTTGCAACCGCAGGGGATAACTCAATGGAAAAAGGTAAATCTATATCAATACCGCAATCGGGAACGACATTATAAAAATCAGGCTCTATAATCTCGCTATTACCATGCTGAAAAACGCCTAATACTTCGCTCACAGGATATTCCTGTAAGGGCAAAGTTAAATCCCCTATATACTCAATCAGTTCAAAATGTTTTTTCCGTAACAATTTCCGCTTGCAGTAATTCTCAATAGTCAAAGTAGAAGTAACAAGGCAAAATTTGGCTAATTTATCATCACGGTCATCAACTCCCAAAACCGCCTTAAAATCTTCTAAAGGGATAAGGGTGTATAAAGGGGTTTTTTCAACGGTTTCATACGCTTCCATATCAAAAAGATAGGCTAGGCGAGTTCATAATCATACTGTTGTTTAGTGCAAGTTTTACCTCGAAAATGATGAAAAATGTTAATTTCTAATCTCAAATTATTTGATATACTCTCATACATAAGGTGTTTTCAGAGGAAATTTTATGCAAAAGCCAGGTGATTTGCTTGAAAGCGTACTAAATGAGATAGAAAAGAGGATAAAAAAAGACATAAACGCCGATTTTCTGGCAGATAATGCAGGACTTTCATCAGTCCATTTGCAAAGATTATTCAAGTTCGCATTCAATCAGTCCATTGGGGCTTACATACGTTCCCGCAAGCTAACGGCAAGCCTTGAAAGTTTATTAACCACCAATTCCAATTTGGTAAGTATCGCCCTGGAATATGGTTTTGAATACGAGCAGTCATATGTAAGGTCTTTTAAGCGTGAATTTGGCGTTACTCCCGGCATTATCCGTAGAACAGGGCAGATTGCAAAAGTAACGCCCCCTCTTAATTTGCATGACGCACAATTATTTACAAATTGCATAATATTTAACCCGGAAATAGTAATGGTTCCGCAATTTCACGTCATAGGCAGGAAACATCACGTCCCCTACATTGATACAATTAAACATATTAAAAAATTAATGGTACATTTTTTGGAAAATGAACGCAGTAAGATAGCAGATATGGCAGAACCAAATGTTTATATTGGGTTAATGAGAACCGGCGGTATAGGCACTGACTATTATTGGTTTTTGCCTTCAATTCAGGTGAGGACATTAAAAAACATTCCTGAAGGGTTTGAAGGTTATACGCTTAACCCTTCTTTATACGCCAAATTTCGTTACATAGGTCAGCATCATTATCTTGATATTAATCAGGAAAATAGCGTCCATATTCATTCCGTCATTAGAAAGTTTTTTAATAGTGAATATGGACGCAAATTTTGCTTGCTCGACAATACTTACTTTGTAAAAATATACGGACTGCCCTGTGATGAAAATTTTTGTCAAATTGAATGGTTTACTCCCATTAAAAAAAAAGCTGAAGATGATGAAAAATGTTAATATTTTATCCGCCTAATATGCTATCGTTTTATATATATATGAAAACAAAATTGGAAAAGAGTTTTTATGAATATGGGAGAAAACAATGTTAATAAGATGGGCTACTGAAAAGGAAAAATATAATGGTACAATTATTTACTGAAAGACTTTTTATTAGAGATCATACTCTTGATGATTTACATAATTATCACGAATTATTATCAGATACTCAATCAATGAGATATTTAACATTTCTAAAAACTTATAATTTAGAAGAATCAAAACAAAGTCTGCAAAAAGCTGTAGACGAAGCAAATTCCGATGATAGGAAATATTATTTTTTCTGGTTTGAAAATAAAATGACAAAAGAATATATTGGAGAAGTTGGCTATAATGTAATATTAAATACTCCTTTTGGTAAGATAGCGACTATAGGATATTACATAAAAGAAAAATATTGGAATAACGGATATGCAACAGAAGCGGTAAAAAAGATAATAGAATATGCATTTACTGAAAATAATGTATATAGATTTATTGGGGAATGTATAAAAGAAAATATTGGATCAGAAAATGTAATGAAAAAATGCGGAATGATAAAAGAAGGAGAATATAAAGAATATGCTCTGAATGAGGATAAACTTAAAGATGGTGTTCAATATAGATTGTTAAAACATGAATGGAAATATATAGGTAATAAGGGGAAATTATGAAATACAGAGGAATAATTGTTGAAGAAGGACTTAATGACAATAGAATATTAAACAATGTTATAATCTTAAAAATGCATATTACCGGACATGAACAAAAAAGTGAAAGGTGGCATTTATTTGAGGTTGAAATTGAAGAAGAATTTATAGAAAATGTTGCAAAAGAAATTGTTGGAAATTGGTATGCTCATTTTTGGCATGGAACTGATGTAATTGCCGTATTTTCCAACAAACTAATAAAATTTAATTATTTTGATAAAAATACATGGAAAGAAGTAATGGAATATGGCAGAAAGTTGGATATTCCGGAAGAACAATTGGATTTCCCCATTTTTGGCTTATGATTTTTGGTGGTTATAATTTAATGGATAAAATGGAAAATATCTTATTTGAAACAAACAGAATAATTGTTCGTAAATTATCATTAAATGATTCTGAACTTTTGTTTAAATATAGCCAAGAAGAAATTACAAAAAGGGAGCTTCCAGATGAAGTTTATGAAAATATTTCTGATATTAAAGATGCAATAGAATATTTTATGATAAATTATGATTATGAATATAATTTTGTATATCCGTTAGTATATGGAATTGTTCATAAAAATAAAAATATTATTATTGGGCATATAGGCTTAACTGAGATTGATAAGGGAATAGAAATAGGTTATGCAATAGCTACAGAATATCAAAATAATGGATATATGTCTGAAATAATAATACCATTTATTAATTGGATAAAAAACCATTTAAGGCTGGAAAAAATATATGGAATAACAAAAAAAGACAATAAGGCATCATGGAAAGTATTGGAAAAAAATGGTTTTGAATTAGAAGAGGAATGTGTAAATAAAAATTATTTTGAAGGCAAATATGAAGTAAGAATATATTCAAAAATAATATGTTAGGAAATTCAAATAAGAATATATATATATAAAATACGGGAGGAAAATAAAATGTATTTATATCATTATTTTGATAAAACAATAGGTGCATTTGTAAATTTATCAGATGTACCAATAGATGAGGCAAATAACATTCTAAATGAAATAAGAAAGTCAAGACCAAATGTTCAAAGTGCAAAAAGACACGATGAATATATGAAAGACAGACATTTTTATGAGGAAATAATAAGGACAGAATTTATAAAAAAAGGTGGTATAATAAAAAGAAATTTTCCTCATTATATGGTAATAGAACATAGTCCATGGTTAAGTACATGGTTTGAAAATTGTGATTATATAAAAATTCCTATTAACGAGTTTGATTTAAAAACAGTTTCATTTACATATGGTGATTCACATCCGGTATTTAGTCCAAGAGTAAATAAAATGGATGATAAAGAATATCGTAGGAAATTATATACATATGATGAAATATTAGAAATAATTGAAAAATATGAACTCCCGCAAAAATGGAATAATGACGGAGTATATGGACCGGAGAGATATATAGAAGCGCATATATGGAGTGATGAAACTATAAATAATTATCACAAATTAATAATAAGATAATCAAAGTAAGGGTATACTGCACATAAAAGTAGTTAGGCGAAATTATTTTTTGAAATGTATTGTATAAAATATCATATATTTGATATAATACAAATTAATAATTTAAGGAGATTTTATGGAAAGGAATAAAATTGACAATGATACTAAATTTATAGACTATATGGGAAAGGATAAAATTGACAATGGTACTGAATTTGATTTTGGGAAAACTTCATTTGATTACTCAAAATATAGGGATATTTATCCCGCTTCAATGTATCAAAAACTTTATGATGTTGGAATTGGTCATAAAGACCAAAAAATCCTTGATTTTGGTACTGGGACAGGTGTATTTCCAAGAGCAATGTATAAATATGGTGCAAAATTTACCGGAATAGACATTGCCAAAGAACAAATAGAATACGCAAAAAAATTAAGTAAAAATATGGATATTCAGTATAAAGTATGTTCTGCCGAATTTACAGGATTAAATTCAAATGAATTTGACATAATAACATCAGTACAGAGTTTTATATATTTTGACAAAGGAAAAGTTGTTCCCGAAATAAAACGTCTTTTGAAAAATAATGGTAAAATGGTTGTAGTATGGGTGTCATGGCTGCCGTATGAATGTAAAATAGCCGAAGAAACAGAAAAACTTGTGTTAAAATACAATCCAAAATGGACTGGAGCAGGATATAAAAGGTCAGATAATGACTCGTTAAATATTGCGCCTGATATATTTGAAATAGAAACTAAAATAAATTATACCGAAAATATTGAATTTAATTATGAAACATGGGCTGGAAGAATAAGGGCTTGTCGTGGAGTATCCGCAACTTTACCTGAAAATATTGTAAGGGAATTTAATAATAAACATTTGGAATTATTGAAAAGTCTGACAAGAGAGCCATTTGAAATAATACATGAAATAAAAATAAATGTATTAAAAATAAATATTGATAAAATCAAGAAACCAGTGCCTAAAAGTTAATAAGCGTAATAATTTTTGAATCGTTTAGGGCGATAGTGTATAAAATAATATACACCAATGAATACATAGTAAATTAAAAATGATTAAAAATGTTAATTTATTATTCTTAAATACTGTATAATAAACTTGAAATAAACATGAGGAGATTTTATGTGTACATGTTTTGTGAGTAGACAAGATGATTTATTAATAGCCATGAATTTTGACAATAATGGACTAAAATTTGAATTAAATGCTAAGGAAAATAATTCATTTTTTGTAGAAATTTATACAGAACGAGGGAAAAATATATCATTTGGCATGAATTCTAAAAAGACGTTTGTAAATGATATGGTTGTTGATTCAAATGGAAAAGGATTATATAAAAGACTAAATAAAACAAGGACATTAACCACTTATTTGGTTAAAGATTTACTTTCAGGAAAAATAGACATAAATAACCTAGACGATTATTTGAATGCAATGGAAATAGTTAATGCACCGAACCTTTGTACTCATAATTTAATTGTAGATAAAAATGGAAATGTTTGGGTAATAGAACCCGGTAGAGGATTTGTCAAAAATAAATCTGAAGAATCATCATATTTTTTAATGACTAATTTTTCACTTATGGATTATAATTCTGGGAAAAAATACTCTGATTATGGCTATGATAGATATAAAAACACAAAAATATATTTGGAGAATAAAAATAATTTATCAATAAAAGACGCATTTGAAATTTTAGAAAAAGTTAAACAAACTGGTGAATGGAAAACTGATTTTTCAATGGTCTACTCAAAAAATGAAAATAAAATATATTATTGTTATAATGCAGACTATAAAAATATTTTAGAATATAAATTTAAACAATAATAAAAGCAAAAAACCAGCGCCTAAAAATAGTTAGACGCAAGTTTTTTGAAATTGTTTTTAAGATAATTGACAAAATAAAGTTGAAAGTATAATATAAATAGAGGAGAATAAAGTTGTGGAAAATATTGAATTTAAAGAATTGGGAATTATTGATATAAATAATAATGTATTGGATCATTTTAATAGGTATCAGGAAATTAAAAAATGCTATAGAAAAGAAGAAGGAAATTGGGTAATAAAAAATATTGAATTTATTGAAAATTGGGATAAAGATAAAAAAGATAGAGTCATAAAAGATTTTTTGAAAACAATAAATGACGGTGGCTCTGTTTTTGGTGCTTATGATAATAATAAACTTATAGGATTTGCAGTTTTGTATAATAAAAAATTTGGGAATAGAAAACAATATATACAGCTGGATAGTATGCAAGTATCGTATGGTTATAGGCATAAAGGTATAGGAAAAAAATTATTTGAAATGTGTATAAAAAAAACAAAGGACATAGGAATAGAAAAAATGTATATTTCTGCAAATTCATCAGAAGAAACGCAAAAATTCTATTTGGGTATTGGATGTAAAGATGCTGAAGAAATAAATAAAGAATTGTATGAAAAAGAGCCATTTGATAGGCATATGGAATATAAAATATAAAGTAAAAAACCAGCGCTTAAAAGTAGTTATGCGCAAGTTTTTTGAATTGGTTGATGAATGTGTATAAAAAATGATACAATAATGAATTATTTTCAAAAATGATTAAAAATGTTAAGTTAAAGTTACTTGAATGTGATATATTATGATTAAAAAATAAATTCAATAAGAGGAAAAAATGGAAAACGACAAAAGGCATACGGACAAGAAAATTTCTCTTGAGGCTCTTGATGTAAATAATTGGTTTAAAATTTGTGAATTGTCTGTTAATGATAATCAAAAATCTTTCTTTCCTATCACTAATGTATATTGGATCGGCATTAGTCGGTATGAAGAAAAAACAGAATTATTTGCCATAAAAGCTGATGATGAATATGTCGGTTTAGTTGGCGGCGGCTTTGATGAAGATGGTATTACAGGCTACATAAATCCAATTATGGTCGATTATAGATTTCAAGGGAATGGATATGCTAAATCAGCGCTTTTATTGATAATTGAATATTTACAAAAAGATTTAGGTGTAAATAAAATCAATATAAATCATCGAAAAGAAAATGAAATAGCCGGGAAAATATACGATAAAATGGGTTTTATTATTTACGATGAAAACGAAAAAGAATATAAAAGGCAAATTATATTATAAATACTGCTGAAAAGGAGAAAGTACGTTATGATAAAAGTTGGCATTTATGGGGCTTCCGGCTATATGGGAAGCGAAGCCTTGAGAATCTTATTAAAACATCCTGAAGTTTCTGTTGAATGGGCTACCAGCAGAAGCAGTACCCCAATAGAATATTATCATAAAAATTTCTATGGCAGGGGTATCAAATTTGTTTTACCTTCGGAAGTTACACCTTGTGATGTGGTTTTTTTTGCTCTTCCGACAGGAGTTACTACAGAAGTATGTCAATCATTTTTGAATGAAGGCTGTAAAATTATAGATTTTGGAGCTGATTTTAGGCTTAATGATAAGACTGAATGGGAGAAGATTTATCAAAAGAGTCATATAAATTGGAAGTTATCCCAAGAGGCGGTCTATGGAATTTGTGAACTTCACAGAGATGATATAGCAAAAGCGTATATTATAGCAAATCCCGGCTGTTATTCGTCATCCTCAATACTAGCTCTTGCGCCTTTAGTATCAGAAAAAATCATTGATCTTGAAAAAATTATCGTAGATGGTCTATCCGGCACTATTGGAGCAGGAGATGACTTGGATTTAGCCTTACATCACCCCGAAATAGATAACAACATTTTGCCATATAATGTTGTGGATCATAGGCATTCGTATGAAATCGAACAGGAATTATCTTTGCTTGCCAAAAACAAAGTAACAATTAATTTTTCTTCATGTTATGTTCCAATATCAAGAGGAATTTTAACCATAAACCATTGTTTCCATGTTAAATCATTAAATCGTAAAAATCTTTTGGACTTGTATAAAGAATTTTATAAAGACGAGTATTTCATTAAAATTATAGACATTCCAAAAGATAAAAACGCTTCATGGAATTATTTACCCTATCCGTGGGTTGCGGCGGTATCAGCGACAAATTTCTGCCATATAGGACTTGATGTTGATGAAAAAAGAAATCGGATTGTAGTTTACAGTGTTCTCGACAGTGTTGGGAAAGGCGGCGCTTTAGTTGGTATACAAAATATGAATATAATGTTTAACATTGAAGAAAAAATGGGGTTGGATTTTTATGGGATTCATCCGTATTAAACAATAAAAACATCATTTACAAAAACATCATTTACAATCGGACGTTACGCTCAAGTTTTTTATGTAAATATCGTATGAAATATCATACAGTTAAAATATATATAATGATGAAAAATGTTAATTTTTTATTTCCCTAATATGTTATTTTTTATATATGAAAACTATATTGGAAACAGACAGATTATTCTTACGAGAATTTCTTGATAATGATTACAATGACTTGTGTGAAATTTTACAGGATAAAGAAGTAATGTATGCGTATGAACATTCATTTTCAGAAGATGAAGTAAAAGGCTGGTTCAATTGGATTATTGAACATTACGCAAAACATGGTTTTGGGCTATGGGCTGTAATTCACAAAGAGACAAATGAATTTTTAGGGCAATGCGGTTTGACAATTCAAAATTTAAATGGAAATAAGTATCTGGAAATAGGATATTTATTTAAAAAGAAACATTGGCATAAAGGTTATGCTGTAGAAGCGGCATCTTGCTGTAAAAAATACGCATTTGAAAATTTAAACGCTGAAAAAGTATATTCAATAGTAAGAGACGATAATATAGCTTCACAAAATGTTGCAAAAAGAATAGGAATGAAGAAAATAGATGAAGTGATAAAACATTATTGTAATATTGATATATTGCATTATATATTTGAAGTAAAAAGAGGAAACATATTGATAAATGGAGTAAATATGAAAATAGAATATGGAAGCAAAATATCAATTGATGAATTCAATTTTTTAAGAAAAATGGTTGGATGGAATGAGATAGAAAAAAATCTGGCGAAAAAATCAATTGAAAACGCATTGTTTATTATTACAGCCATTATTGATGGAAAAGTAATTGGATTAACAAGAGTAAGCGGTGACGGCGGTTATACGGTATTAATATCTGATGTAATAGTATTACCTGAATATCAAGGAAAAGGAATAGGTAAAACATTAATGACAGAAGCAATGAAATATATTAAAAATCAATTTTTGGAAAAAGGGCAGACAGTATTTGTGAATTTAATGTCTGCAAAAGGAAAGGAATCTTTTTATAAAAGATTTGGATTTGAAGAAAGGCCAAATGACAAAGTTGGAGCCGGTATGACTCAATGGATAAAATATGAATAAAAAATATATTCTTAATTAAGAAGGGAGTAGAAAAAATGTATCCTGTTTTAGAGACAAAAAGATTGGTTTTAAAGCCTTTGCAAGACAATGATTTTGACAATATGTTCAAAATTGTATCAAACCCAAAAATAATTGAAACAATGGAATGGAATTTATGGAATGATCCAATAAAATATAAAAAAGAATTTATTGAACAAGTTAATAGCGATATTTATTTTACTATTCGCAAGAAAAAAACAGATGATTTTATAGGGTTTTATATTTTATATAATTATATTGATACAAAGAAATGTAAAATTAAATATTCTCAATTGGTTACATCGTTATTGCCAAAATATTGGAATTATAGTTTTTGTACCGAAGCTACAGAAAAAATATTGCATTTTGCTTTTATGGGTATAAAGACACCTTGGATTTGTGCAAACCAATTGCATATAAATCCTCCCGCTGGAAAAGTTCTGAAGAAATCTTGGTTTAGTTATTATAAAACCTTCAAAATGGAAAAAGGACTTTATGATCAATACCGTTACATTAGAGAAGATTATATAAAAAATAATTCCATAAACATTTCAAAAGATGAAAATATTTATGATTTTTCTTTGCCAATAAAGAAAAGTCCTTATAGTTATGAAAAACCAATAAGAAAAATCAATAGTATAAAATACATAAAAGAACCGACTGGATATTTATGCGGTCAGTCTGTAATAGCAATGCTCGCAAATGTTTCTGTTGATGAAGTTATTGATGTAATAGGGCATGATAAAGGAACTACTGTAGCAGAGATAGGAAATGCATTATCTTGGTATGGAATAAAACATAATAAAAGACAACCGTATGTAAATAATAAAAAATTACCTGATATTTGTATTTTAAGTTTAAAATTACCCAAATATGGACACTGGTCACTTTATTATAAAGGAAAATATTATGATCCTGAATTTGGTGTATTAAAAGGATGTCCCCCTAATGCAAAATTGAATCATTATTGGGAAATAACTAATTAAACGATAAAATAATAAATAGGTGAAAAAATGAATTTATCAATAGATTTAGTTTTGACTATTCCTAATAAAAATCATCAAAATGAAGCAATAGATTTTATTCAAGAATTCCTTTATTATAATTCATATTTGGCTGGAACGGCAAGTTTACATCATTATATAAATAATTATGAAGAATGGTTACATAAATTGGAAAATGATTTAAATAATTATGAAACGAATGACGTTCCAAGAACAACATATTTTGCAATCAGAGAAAGTGATAATCGAATAATAGGAATTACAAATATAAGGCACAAATTAAATGACTGGTATTTATTGAAAGGCGGTCATATTGGCTTTGCAGTAAGACCAACTGAAAGGCAAAAAGGTTATGGAACTAAAATATTATCTTTAGGTCTTAAGCGATGTAAAGAATTAGGCATAAGGAAAGTATTAATAGTTTGTGATAAAGAAAATATAGGTTCTTCAAAAACAATAATTAATAATAATGGCATATTGGAAAATGAAATTGAAGATGATGAAATAGATAATATATCAGGAATAAAACAAAGGTATTGGATAAACATTAAATAAATATATAAAAGGAGAAAAACAATGATTGAATATAGTATTGCAAGAAAAGAACATTTGCCGTTGATTTTAGAATTATATAAACAATTAATACCGGAAGAAATTCCAATAGATATAAAGACGGCAAATGAAATATGGGAAAAAATTGAGAATAGCGGTATAAAATATTTTATTGCAATAGAAAATGGTATAATTATCTCATCATGTTATCTGGCAATAATGCCGAATTTAACGAGAAACGGAAAATCAATTAGCTTTATTGAAAATGTAATAACAGATGAAAAATATAGAAATAAGGGGATTGGCAAAAAGGTAATTGAAATGGCAATAGAATATGGAAAACAAAATAATTGTTATAAAATAATATTGCAAAGCAGTTACAAAAGGAAAGAAAACCATATATTTTATGAAAAATGCGGCTTTGACGGTGATTCAAAAAGAGCATTTGAAAAAAGGTTTAATTGTCTATAATATCGGTGAAAGGAGATTTATATTATGGATACAAATTTCGGCGAATATAAATTTAGTGATAAAAAAAACCTGATTTTAATAGACAAAGTATGCGAACTATTGGGAAATAGTTATTGGGCTAATAATCGCAAAAAAGAAATAACAATAAAAGCAATTGAAAATTCTTTATGTATCGGAATATACTTAAAGGAAGAAATGGTTGGGTTCGCAAGAATAGTAACTGATTATGCTACAATGTATTGGCTTTGCGATGTAATTATTGATGAAAAACATCGAAAAAAAGGCTTAGGGAGAAAATTAATCGAAGTAATTACAAATATGAAAGAACTAGACGGAATGTTCGGACTTTTGGCGACACGAGACGCGCATGGATTATATGAAAAATATGGTTTCAAGAAAGTCGGTGAAAAATATATGAGAAAAGATTCTGATTTCATATTATAAAAATGAGGTAAAAATGTATAAAATTAAAGCAATGAATATAGAAGATTATAATGAAATAATAAATTTATGGAAGAATACTGACGGTGTAGGTTTAAGCGGAAATGATGATTCAAAAGAATCTATTGAATTATTTTTGAAGAAAAACCCCAATACTTGCTTTGTTGTCGAATATAAAAAGGAAATTATTGGAACAATAATGGCTGGAAATGATGGACGGAGGGGACATATTTATCATTTAATGATAAAACCGGAACACAGAAAAAATGGTTTGGGTAAAAAATTATTGGAAAAGACAGAAAAAGCTCTGAAAAAAGAAGGTATCAGAAAAATATTCTTGGTTGCATTTAAGAAGAATAAAATTGGAAATATATTTTGGAAAAATAATGGATATGAAATAAGGAATGATTTAAATTACATGGATAAAATAATATAAATATTGGGGGTACTGATAATGACAGATTTTGTATTTGGTATATTTGGAATAATAGGCGGATTGCTCTGTGCTTCCGCAGATATATTATTTGACTTAAAAGGCAAAAATAACATAAAATCAGGTCCTGCCAAAATTATTGATAGTAACTGGCAGATAATGTCCGAATGGAGATTTAACGCATCTATTCTTGTTGCCGCAATAGGCGTTCCATTAAACTTTTTTGGTTTTTTAGGAATGGCAAACCAGCTTGCACAAAGCAACAAAACTATGGCCATGGCATTTTTAGTATTTTCAGTCGTTGGGGCTTCCGGCGGATTGTTTATTCATGCTTCAGTATGTCTCATACCAATTATTAGTAAAGCATTAACCAAAGATGAAGTAAATAAAGATATAATAGAAAGCGTCATTGGCAAAATTTATAATGCTGTAAAAATTCCTTTATTTATCATGTTTTTTAGTCTTGTTATCGCAACTTCAGCCGTCCTGATATACGCCATAATCAGAAAATATATTAATGTGCCGTTTGTTTTTGTTATATTTAACCCGATTGGACTAATAATGATAGGTTGGCTGTTTCGTCTTATAAACAAGAAGATTTTTAGCGACTTGCCGAGTATTATTATGCCGAGTGTCGGAATAGCTATGATAGGCTTAATGACCGCAATAACTGCGATAGTTGATTTGTAATACTATAAAGTTTGGAAGTACAAAAGTAAAAAATGATGAAAAATGTTAATTTTTAAATTATGATTTAGTATATCTTTTTTGGATATAAGGGGGAAAAAATGAATATTATCCAAAAAAATTATAAATTATTGGCTGATTTTAATAAAGTTCATAAATATCTGACAGATGTTTATAACATTGAAACACTAAATGGTTATTTACTTCCACAGTATTTTGAATATGCCCATACTCATCCGTCATTTAATTATAAACTGGCGCACAGATTTGGTTTATGGGAATATGAAAATGAGCTTATTGGGATTGCGTGTTATGATATGTATCCCGGCGAGTGTTTTATAAGCGTAAAAAATCGCTTCAATTCATTATTACCTGAAATGATAAGTTATTCAGAAGAATACTTATCTGAAAAAAGCGATGGAAAAACGTATTTATCAATATCAATTCTTGATAAAGAAATCGAAAAGAAAGAATTATTGGAAAAATATGGTTATACAGAAATTCATTCTGAACCTGTAACTATATTCTCATATGAAACTCCTTTCCCTAATCAAATTCTTCCCGAAGGGTTTTCTGTTATATCATTGGACGATGAAAATGATTTCAAAAAAATAAATGATTGCTTATGGTATGGATTTGATCACGGTCCCGAACCTGATCCGGATAATGATATTGATTGCCGAATATTAATGCAAAGCGGTCCGAATTTTCGTAAAGACCTAACTACTATAATTAAAGCCCCAAATGGTGAATATGTGTGTTTCGCCGGAATGTGGATTGATAAAAAAAATAACTATGCGTATTTGGAACCATTAGCGACAGTGCCAAAATATCGGCGTATGGGGTTAGCGACAATTGCAATAGTTGAAGGAATGAAAAAAACAAAAGAATTGGGGGCAAAATACTGTTTTGGAGGAACTGGAGAGTTTTATAAAAGCATTGGTTTTAAGGAAATTGCAAACCGTGAATTATGGAAAAAGGAATGGTAGGAGTAGGCTATTATTATAGGTAATATAATATGAAAAAAATAATAGAAAAGTTAAAACAAATGCGCTTCAAGGAATTAATTGTAGCTATCCCGCCTGAACTAAAAGTACAATTTAATCAAATGCAATTAAAAAACAACTTATTTAGACTTAAATTATTAGGAATTATTACGGTTCTCTTCAATTTAATGAATTTTCCTTTTTATATTCTTCACTCTGATGGAATCAGTGCATTACTATTTGATAAATTATTCCTTGCGGATTTATGCCAACTTTTTATAACTTTATTATTTATTATATTGACTAGTTGTTTTTCAAAGAAAAGCAAACATTCAATACTCTGGTTTATGTGTTATTTATTCATATTATTACATTATCTTTTTTGGTCATATTATATGTTCTTTGCCGATATAGTTTTAGCCTTGCAAATTTTCTATGTTTTTGCTTCTTTATATACATTTGTGCCTGATTTCAAACCAAAAATATTTATAAGTTTTTTATTTTTCTGGTATCTTACAGTGGTAGGATTGCTTACATACAAAAATCAATCATTTGCATTTGAAGGCTCACAATTATTTACTATAAATGTTTTTTCAATTATATTAGTAAGGATATTTTATTATAATAGTAAAGTTGAAACATTTATTGATACATTCAAAATCAAAACTTTAAATGAAAAATTAGAAGCTTTATCCATGACTGACGAACTGACAAAACTTAATAATCGGCGTTCATTTTTGGATTATTTTGATATGGTATGGAAACAAAACCGTCGTTTACAGCTTCCGGTAAGCGTATTAATGGTAGATGTGGATTATTTCAAAAAATACAATGACTCTCTGGGTCATTTGGAAGGCGACAAAGCGCTTGTTGCCATTGCCCAATGTATGAAAAATCAAGTAAAAAGGGATACTGATTTTGTCGCAAGATTTGGCGGCGAGGAATTTGTTTGTCTTCTTCCATTTCTTGAAAAAGACAACGCATTAAATTTTGCAAGAGAATTGGTTGAAAGCGTTGAAAGCATGAAAATACATCACCCTATGAGTGAAATTTCAAAATATGTAACAATCAGCGTTGGTATGGCAAGTGTCGTACCAAATGAACATAATTCCCAAACTCAGTTAATAGATGAAGCGGATAAAGCTCTGTATGAGGCAAAACATTCCGGCAGGAATAGAGTTTTCGGAAGTTCCTGAAATGTAATCAATGCTATTGTATTTTGTAAATATGGGAGTATTTTATGGAAATTAGGAAATTAGAATATAATGATCTTCCTCAATTGTCTTTATTGTATAAAGATTTCTGGAATGAAGACAGCGATATACAAAAGATGGAAAGAGTATTTAGTAAATTGGAGGATAATGATTCATATATTTTTTTATGTGCCGTAGAAAACAATAAAATATGTGGTTCAATAATGGGTATAGTTTGTTATGAATTATATGGAAATTGTGATCCGTTTTTAGTAGTTGAGAATATGATTGTAGATGTAAATTATCGAAAAAAAGGAATAGGGAAATATTTATTTATGGAAATAGAAAATACAGCAAGAGAAAAAAAATGTAGGCAAATTATATTAGTAACAGAATCGACAAGAAAAGATGCTTGTAGCTTTTATGAATCTATTGGATTTGATCCGTTAAAAAATAAAGGATATAAAAAGAAAATAAAACAGGAAAATTGACAATGACGGATTATGTATTTGGTATATTTGTATAGAAAAACCACGTAATAAAGAACCAGAAAAATTTACATAAAGATGAAAACTGTTAATTTATTATTTATTCATTATGTTATTATATTAAATAATTACCTGAAACCGTAAAAAGTCAGGTTCAAAGATCGTGTATTAGAGAGCAAGGACAAGGCGCAGAGGATAGGTCTTGAAGGGGTCTGTCTCATGCAAATTGCGCCTTGCTCTCTTTCTTTCTATAAATATAATAATACTTTATAACCCTATAAACAATATAACCCTTTAATGTAAGGTTTGTCAATAAATACTCACCTTAAATTAAAGGTTTTTCAAAGTATTAACCCCTATTTTTAGCTATCATTTGAAAATGGCATTTAGGGACAATTTAAGGGAAACCCTTGATTATTTAGGCATGGAACAAAAAGAATTATCCGCAAAAACAGGATTAAGCCTAAAAACAATCGAGAACTACGTCAAAAAGGACTCCTCACTCCCCACAGTCGATAAAGCCGTAACAATCGCCCAAGCCCTCGGCGTATCGGTCGAATACCTAATGACAGGCAAGAAAACCAAAAAAGACCCGCCCCCCGTCATACCGCCCCAACACAAAGAAATCCTGGACACTGTATCAAAGCTGAACAAAACCAATTACGAAGTAATAACCACAGTCGCCAAAACCCTATTAACCCTGCAAAAGAATAAATCGCCCAACAAAGAGTAGAATTTTAAAGGATAAAAATGGCTGTCGCCATTTTTTTCAAATCATTTAACTTCGTAAACTTCTGCATAATTTCACATAACGCTAAATTTATTCCGTAAGACCCTTTTGGCATGGCTTTTGCAATGGGAATATAACGGCTACAGCCAAGCAAAAGCCATGCCAACCCTTCGGGGCAGGGCATTTATTTTATTTCTCTGGTGTTGGCGTTTTTTCGCATTTCTCTACGTTTTTTATTCACAAGTGTTACGTTCTTCCACAGTGGGCAGGAGGTGGGTTTTACCCCGTACAAAGTGAGGGGCAAAAAACCCACCCCCCGCCAGCCTTCGGTGGGTTATGTTAAAGGCGGCGGTTTCGGGTTTTTTGTACCCCTCATGCTTCTCGTGTATTCGGGGGCAATCTTAAATTCTAGGGGGTTGTACTATGTACAACGACAAGAAGCGGTTTTATACTCCGCAGTTTTCCGAAATGGCGTGCGTAACAGTTCGCCGTCTCGCATGGGCGCTCAATTTGTCCATGCCCAAAGCAGTTGACATCATCATCAGCGAATTGTCATCGGCTTTTTCGTCATCTGTAGTTTGTCCGCAGTGTAAGGACAAAACAAAATGCAAAGTGTGCGGTTTTAACCAAAATCCCGCCGCATAACCAGTCAGCCCCTGCCGTGTGCGGGGGTTTTTTATTAATAAAGCCGTCCGATGCTGATACTACATCGGACGGCGAAAACAAAATATCAAAATAAAAAATCCGTCCCTGACAACGATTGATTATTAAAACCAACGCTGTATTTTTCAAATAACATTTTTCCCTTTAGGTTGATTTAGTTTTAAGTACAACCATATTCCCTTTAGGACGAGTAACCAAAAAACCGTCCCGCTTGCGGAAGCGGAGAAACAACTCCCCATATTCAAGGCTTTCTGTCGTACCGTCAAACTTTTTCAATTCGATACCTCTGCGGTTTCCGTGCTGTATCCGTTTCGGGTTCATAAAGATCGCAAAAATTTCATTCGCCCCGATGTCCGCAATCTGCGGAAGAATAGAAACCTCGTGATAAGGGTACAAATCCAATCTGCCCGGCATGGCTTCCGTAGGACGCCGCCAAATCGGTCTGCCCGTTGTATCCTCGATATTGGCAATGTGATTGAGTACAGTCTCATTGATGAACCAAGCGCAATCCTTCCGTTCCTCTGCGCCGACTTTATAAACGGCGTCTCTAAAATCCTTCCACGTCAGATCGTCTATAGTATTTCCCTTTATAGCTACTTCCGTAACATCGGCGCAAGCCATTGCCCCCGTGAAAGGGTCATTGTCGGCTAACAAACATTGGCGGTCGAATTCCTGTCCGTAAGTTTCGATAAATTCATCAATGAACATTGCCCCCAAATCGACAAAAACATCTTCCTCGAATTCGTCAAACCACGGGATATAGCCTGCCAGAGTATAGGCTTTCAATTCCACACGTTCAGCCCCTTTAGGCTTGCTACCTTCAATTTTCGTTCCGTAGGCGGTCAGCCAGTTTAATTGAACGCCGCTCCTATCCCTTGTAGGAAGGAAAATAGAAGGACCGAGCATAGGACGATGACGGACAAGGCTCATCATCACAGATTTTTTAGCGACATCGGACATAATTTCCGTTTCATAAATCGGGTTAATCAAAAACTGTTCGTTGTTAGGCGACATATTCCCCATAGGTTCGCCAAGGGGCAAACCGCCCCCCGCCGCCTTATTGATAACAAAACCTTTTTCGCCCCATGAAACGTCTTTAGGATTAGTCCAGTTATCCGATTTAAGATTAGGCGAAAAAGCCAAATCAGCGAGAACCTTTTGATTTCCCGTCCACGCCGCCGCAATTCCTTTACCGAGATTGTAAAGCAGTTCACGCCTTGAAAGTTCTCTGGGGCTTTTCGCCTGCCCCTTCATTTCTTCCCTCAAAGCCTTAACCGTACCTTTCAACGCTTCCACTTCGGAAGTTTCCTGAACCGTTATTGTTTCAAGCGTTTTTACAATATCTTCAAGAATTATCTCTTTTTCCTGAAAATACTCCGTAGCGGTTGCGGTGTTGGTAAACCCCGTCAACTCGATTTTCCTCATGTCGGCTATTTTTTTTCGTATAGCCTTTAGTAATTCGTCCATAGTTTACTCTCCCTTAAAATTATTTATTAAGCCGCCCCAAAAAGTAGGGCAGTTTAATTCCTGTGTAATCTCCGTTTTTTCAGTCTCAATATTTTTAGCGAGCGCAAACGGATTAGCCGGAACATTGCAAATTGAAAATTCCAATAATTCCTGTTTACGGAAAATTAAAGTCGTTCCGTCCTTGCTGTCCTCTTTAGACGGAATTTCAATTTCAAGCACACGAAAGCCCACCGAGCCAGCCCGAATAACACCCGCCTTGACCCTCTCCCCGATAGACCACCCGAAAGCGTCAAAGGTTTTATCATTAAAGAACACAAGCCCATGAAGCCCCTTATCATCAATAGTAAGCCCCTCGATTTTCCCGATAGCCGGAATGTCGTAACGGTGCGCCCATTCGACAATCGGATTATTCATATAACGCTTAAAATCCCACCCCTGCGGATCAATGCGCTCCCCGAAGCGGTCAAGGTCAAAAGTTGAAAGCGTCCACGGATAGCCTTTTTCAATTTCGCCGTCCGCTGTTAGGTGAAACGGCACAGACGCAATCAATTCCACATCGGCGCAAACCTTTTGCAGTCCCGCCGCCTCTTTTTTCACTCCGAGATAATCCAACAAAATTGATGAATTATCTGCCCTATAATTTCCGCTTTTCGTCTTAATAATCATAAAACCCCCAATTATCTTGCGGCATGGATGCCGCTGTTTCCAAACAATGATGAAGTTTTTGCAAAGCAAAAACTTCAAGCTGAAAAAACGGCATGGACGCCGTTTTTTCAGCACTTTTAGTTCTCAAAATCATACAATCCCCCTTTCTCCGTTCTCTTACTGTTTTTTAGGCGCAATGTAAAATTCCCGCCATAAAATTCAAGTTCATCAATTTTGATTAAGCCCAAATAAAGGGCTACCCTGATAAGTTCGTTTTCGTTGCGAGTACCGAAATTGTTAAATAATTCGGCTTTATGATATTCCACAGTCCGTTTAGAAATGAAAAGTTCGTCCGCAATTTCAACCGTAGTAAACCCGTTGCACAAAAGCCGTAATACTTCTATTTGCCTTTCGGTTAATTCACTCGACACAGGCGGCAGCTCCCGCCTGTTATCAATACATTCCTGAACCGATGATGAAATAAATTGTTTCCCTTCACGCATACAATCAAGCCCCTTGTAAAATTGAGATTTACCGTCAAAATAATTCAAATAAGAATTAATACCGTTAATTACAAACTTCATAGCAAGATCGGCGGGATAGTCGTTTATTGATACCGCCGCTATATTCAAATCCTTAAATCGCCGTTTTAACAAAGCCATCATGTAAGGAGTAGCCGATTTATAAAATCCGCTTCCAACAATCACAAGACGAGGTTTCAGTTCGTTAATCAACATATTCAATCCGTCTTTATCCGCAGAAGTAACAGAAACATCTTTGAAGCCCAATTCTTCAAGCATCTTTTTATAATCCGCATGAAGCTTGACCGCCCTGCTTACAAGCAAAGTACCGCCCGCCATTATTCGCCCCCTTTATCGCCGTCAGTAGCAATAAAGTTTTTAGGGCGATACCACACATCGCCCCACGGCTTCGGTTCTTTGCCTCGTTCTTTCAGAACATCGTTAATTGTTTTTAATCCCGCATTTATTTCCGCAATATCCCTTTTACTTTGTGCGTCCTCGTTTTCCTGTAATTCAGGTATATCCCAAAGATCAAAACGCCCTGTCTCTTTCAGGTTAAAGCGAATAAAAAATTGACTTTCAAGTATTTGCTCAAATTGGCGTAACAGAGGGATTAACGTATATTGCCAAAACGCCGAGTGCTGCTCTTTGGTATCCTTGCCGCTTAACGCCGTTGACCTGTCAGAGATATTAGCGACACGAGGGGGAATTCCGAATTTAGCGAGGATAGTATACAAGTTCCATTTTTTTAACTCAAAAAGTTTTACAACATCGGGATTAAAACTTAACGCCTCAAAACTTGTACCCTTTCCGAGTACCGCAATCTTGCGCCCCGCTTTAACCTGTCCGTATTTGTTCTCCCACCTTTTTTCCAGTGCGTCCGCTTCCTCTGGTCTTAAAGTTTGGTCGGTTTTAAGTAAGCCCTGCGGGATAGCGTTATTTTTTAACAGGGTGGAATTAGCCTTATTCGCAAAATAATCTTGCTCTAATTCCAACGCAAGGGAAACAAGAGGATTAACCCCACGCAAAGGGTTCCACGGGTTCCAATCCTTGAAATGGATAAGTTCATCAGAGAAAATTGGTACTAATTCAGTTCCGGCATGGTAAAACCAACGCCGTTTTTTTTCTGTGAAGTTACTCTGCAATTCCAACCCCTCTCCCTCAAGTTGGAGTTTTCGGGGGTTAAGAATATGCAGTTGTTTCGGTATTCCGCCCGAATAATCAGCGCCGAACCACCAAAACGCCTCTCCCTCTAAAAGCCACCAAGCGGCGGTTTCCTTCCACAAATCATATCTGCTTAAATAATCGTTAGGCTTGTGGAACAAGGAGTAAAGGGAGCCGCTTTTTAACTCAACCCCTTCTCTTTCGAGAATGAAATCCGCACGGGCAACATTGCGGATTAAAATATTCACCGCAATATTTACCCATGCGTTGCAGAGGAAAGTATCTTTGAAGGGGTCTAAATAAAAATTAGTAAAATCATCATCGGAAGTCAAGGAAAAACTGTTATCAGTTAAACTTTTTTTAACTAACTTTTTATCGTCATTTTGTCGCTTGCGGTTTGTAAATATCCGCCCCAAGATATTCATGCTAACACAACCCCCTGTTGAATGTCGCTGAATATCGCATAACGCAAAGCGTCTAAAAAATGATCGTTGACTTTTATAATTTGTCCCGCTTCATCACGGCAGTAATCCCATATTTCAGAAAGTACCCCTGTACACCTATCACACACAAAAAATTGACGGCGTTCAATCTTTGCGTTAATATAATCAATCCCGCTGTCAACAGAATTATTTGCTTTAGTCCCGCCTGTTATTTCCTGTATGCGTTCACCGCCGGCAGGATCGCAGTAAACAGGAAGCCCCATATCGTCAGTACAATCGAGCCACCCTCTAGCGTTCAGTTCCTCATTAAAAGATTGAGTAGTCATGTTGAAAGCGCCATAATCACAAAGAACGTATATCACATCACCAAGCCAACCGATTTTTACAAATGTAATGTTAAGCCCGAAATCTTGCCCCGCCGCAAAACTGTCAAAATGTTCGGGAAGTTCATCAGCCTTAATGATCATCGTTTCGTCAAAGCGGTCGTAGATAACGCCTTCCGCTTTTACCCAAAGCCCGTCCCTAAATCTTGCCCTTTGTTTTTCAGGCAGACCGTCAAGAATGTCAGATATATAATCTTCCGGCAGATTTTCGCTGTTATCTTCGGGGTTCAATAACATGGATTGATAAAGTTCAGGTTTCTCTAAAGGTTCGCCGGTTAAAAATTGCCGTTTCAAAACAAAAACTTTATAAGCCCAATGCAAAGGCGACCCCGGATTGCAGTCATAATAAAATAAATTTCTACAGCCCTTAATCCGCATAGCGAGCCGAGAATAAGCCGTAGTAACAGCGGCGTAAGATAATTGGCTAATCTCATTAAAATAAATTGTGTTATATTCATGCCCCAGAATTTTGTCCGCTTGCTCTCTATCCCCAAGACCGCCAATCCAAATTTCAGAACCGTTAAAAAGTGTAATAACGCTTTCATGCGCCAAATAGTTATAGCCGTTTTTTCCGACAGTATAATTAAGCCACGGCATAAGCGTTTCCCTCAAAACCGATGAACGAGCGTCCTTCGCACGGTAACGGCAAATCAAATGCCGAGAACCTGCAAAGCGCAAAGCACGGTAAATAATCGCCATTACAAGTACCGTAGTTTTACCGGAGCGAGAACCGCCAAACAGCAAAATATGTTTCGCCCCGCTTTTCAGAAGGGCTAACGCTTTACGCTGAACAGCCGTAGGCTTAAATAAAACCGAAGTACCCATACGCCACGCCTACAGCCCGTCAAATTCAGGGGTAAAATTTAACTCCCCTTGTTTCGTTTCAGGCTTGCCGTTATTTACAACCAACCCCGCCGCCTCTCTCTCCGCTTTAATAGCGGTCTGTACCCATTCGGTCAAATTGCCCTGCGACAAATCGGCAGGGTTCATCGTGTCAAGTTTCTTTTTCACGACATCTAACATTTTTCCTGTTACTTCCCTGTGCAATTCCCCCTGCGCCTCAATCGTTTTCCGCATTTCCGCAAGTTTCAATTTTTCAACGTACTTGTCATAATCCGCCGCCCTTTCACGCCAGCGGTATTGAGTAGACCAGTTACGCCAAACCTTATATTTTTTTGTTTGCGCCGAAACGTCTTTTTCAACGCTTTCAACAGCCTTGCGGATATTCCTTTCACTACCCAAATCACGGAAAGCGCAAAAAGCGGAATAAGCAAGCGGCGTTTCCCCCGTCAGCCTCTCCCAACTTTCAAATGGAAGTATCTCCGCTTTCGCTTCTTCTATCGCCTTGTCAAAATCATTCATTTTTCGCCTCTCCGCTTTCCGCAATTTCCCCACCGTTTAATTCCCCGACATTTTCCGTTTCGTCTAACAAACCGCCTTCGTCAATTTCGTTATCCACTCTCGCCTTATGCGCCCCGTCGTTATCAACCCATTTTTCAATTTCAGAAAGCCGGAACCTAATTGACTTATGTATCTTGTGAAAAGGAATCTCTTTGTTTAGCACCCATTTCCTAATCGTTTTTTCCGCATAGTTCAGGTACTTCGCCACTTCCTCAATCGTTAAATACGTTTCCACGCAAGCCCCCCAAT
>Ga0268262_10001290_pt1 | contig 31439 bp, 29 predicted proteins | sample TergutNc150P3_FD_190354 | JGI IMG/M metagenome (GOLD analysis project Ga0268262, IMG submission 190354) | Nasutitermes corniger P3 segment gut microbial community from laboratory colony in Florida, USA - Nc150 P3 (SPAdes) (version 2) | ecosystem: Host-associated > Arthropoda: Insects >... | reverse complement strand
GGCTGTGGCGTAGGTGGCGTTGAATTTGGCTTAGGCGCTCAATTTCACGGTTGCCCGCTTGGTGCAGTATTTCCCAATCGGCATGCGCGTCCAGCAGTGCTGGCGCAATGGAAAACAGTGCTTCGTTGATGGCCCTAGCCCCTCCGCTGCCGCCCAGAACCAACAGCCTGAATGGAGCGGCAAGTGTTGAAACAGGCTTGAATGGCCGCAAAAAGGCCTCGCGGATGGGCGTACCCACGTAAAGACAATTGGCCTTTGGCAAGCGCCTTTTTGCCGCATCCATCCCAAGCCAGACGCGCACAGCCCTTTTGGCCGCCAGCTTTGTCACCAGCCCTGGCTCGGCGTTGGACTCGTGGATGAAATAAGGCACTTTTAACTTTTTTGCCGCCAATAGCGCGGGGGCGGCGGCATACCCGCCAGTCCCCACTATCGCCAAGGGCCTCTCCGTCTCCCAAACTGTCCGCAGATAATGGCGCGATTCAATCATGCTCCGAATGGCATGAAATGCCTTCACTGGCGACCTCAGCGAAAGCCCCTCAACGTCGAGGAGCAAGTGCTGCCACCTAGTTTCGGGCAATTTCCCAGCCTCGATGCCCCTCTTGGCCCCAACAAAAATTATCTGGCGGTCGGGCATGCGCTCCGCCGCAGCCTCGGCAAGCGCAATTGCGGGGTAGTAGTGGCCGCCCGTCCCGCCGCCGGTGATCACCAGCGCGTCTTTGAAACATAGATCCATGCCGACCCCCAATTTCCTTACCTTTGCCGCATCAATCAACCCTAAAATGGCAGCCGCGGCTCTGCGGGTTCTGCAGCGCGGCCTTTAGGACCATCCTAGCGCAGGCTATCCCATTTCTAAGCTCCAGCAGCGGCCTAGACACTGGGGCGCTGCGGTAAAACGTCTCTATCCTGTGGTAAAGGTAGCCGATGTCGCTATAGCCCCTCTCCAAGCGATCCTTTGTCCTAACTGTACCCGCATAGTTCCACATCGTAGTGCGGACACTGTTCCAGTCCTGCTCTATCAGCAATGGGTCTGGCACTACTGGGTTTGCTACTGGCTGCCAGGGCCTGATGGCGGAAACATCTGGCAGATTAACTATTTTGCACTCATCCGCGATGGCTTTGGCCGCCCTGTACCCCCACAGGAGTCCTTCCAGCAGGCTGGTGCTGGCCAAGCGGTTGGCCCCGTGCAGACCGGTACAGGCGACTTCGCCAACGGCGTACAGACCATCAAGGCTGGCCCTTCCGTCCAAGTCAACCGACACGCCGCCGCAAAAATAGTGGGCCGCGGGAACCACTGGCACGGGCTCTGTCCTTGGGTCTATCCCCTCTTCCATGCAGGCGCGGAACACTGTCGGGAACCGCCCTTCCAAATCCATTTTGGCCTTTATGGGCGACAAGTCCAAAAACACGCAAGGCATCCCCGACTGCGCCAACTCTTCAAATATGGCGCGGCACACCCTGTCCCTTGGCGCAAGCTCCATTTCAACTGGCTCCAATTTGGCCATGAAGCGGTTTCCGTCTGTGTTCAGCAAGTGTGCGCCCTCGCCCCTCAACGCCTCCGTCAGCAGCTTCCTTGGCTTTCCCGCCACAAATAGGGCGGTTGGATGGAACTGCATGTACTCGCAGTTGACAATGCGGGCGCTCGCCCTATAGGCAGCCGCCAAGCCATCCCCCGTGGCCCCGCTGGGGTTGGTGGTGTGCTGGTATATGTAACCAAGGCTCCCGGTGGCTAGGATGGTTCTCTTGGCAACGGCCATCGAAATGTCTCCGGCGGGCCCAAGCAGGTACGCCCCCTTCACTTGGATTGGGCCATAGACCGCCCGCAGATCCAATGAATGGTGCGGGACAGTTATTAGGTCAACCAGGCTGGTATCCTCTAAGACTTTGATGTTCGGGTGCGATTTAACCCTTTCGGAGAGGGTTTCCTGAATGGCCCTACCGGTCGCGTCTTTTACATGGAATATCCGCCTAGTGCTATGCGCGGCCTCTGCCGTGGCCTCTGGATAGCCCAATTCAGGCTCTAAGTCGAATGGGACGCCAAGCTGCTTCCAAAGAAAATCATGGCACAATGACGGGCCTTCCGCCGCCAAGAGCGCAACGGCCTCCCTCCGGCACAGCCCCGCCCCAGCCGCTTCGATGTCTGCAGCCAGCATTTCCGCGCTGTCGCCTGAATGGGCCAGGCCAATGATCCCCCCCTGCGCCTGGGCTGTGTTGCTGTCCCCCATCTTCCCCTTAACGGCCAGCAGGACGTCCAGACCCAGCTCCGCAGCCCGCAGCGCAGCAGTGCATCCCGCGATCCCTGCGCCCAACACCAAAACATCGCTGCACATCAGGCTGTCTCCAAAAAGAATGACCCTTGCAGGCGCAACTCAAAGCCGCCCCCACTTGGGCTATTTGGGAAATCACTTAGGTTCAAGGAAATTCCGCTCGCTGAGGCTGATGAACTCTAGTGAATAATCGTCCAATTCCATCTGCCACCGCTTCAATTGGCTTAGAAAATAGTTGTACGCCATAAGGGACGGCACTGCGGCGATGAGGCCAAGCGCAGTAGCGACCAGTGCCTCGGCTATGGGGACGGCCACCGTCACTAAGTTTGCGTTGCCGGTATTTCCAATGCGCTGAAATGCCTCTATGATGCCCCAGACGGTGCCAAATAGCCCGATGAATGGGCTGGTGGCGGCTACTGTGGCCAAAAGGCCAAGGGATTTTTCCAGCCTCCCCATCTCAACCACGGACGCCCTTTGGAGAGACCTCTCCACCGCTTCCATGTTTTTTATGTACGACTTTCCCCCAGGCGAGGGGTTCCGCAGTTGATAAGTCACTTCCGAATAGCCGGCCAAAAACAGGCCCAGCAATGGACTCACGGAATAGCGCTGCCCCTGCTGCTTGAGCTCTCGCCAGTCGCCGGCTTTGCGGAAAGCCGCCCTGAACTTTTGGGAAGCCCTAGCACTCCGGCGGTAGAGGGTGGCCTTTTGAAAAATGATCACCCAACTGAAAACCGAAAAACTGAGCAGGACAACGAGGACGACCTTGGCCGCCAGACTGCCGCTGGCAACCACGTGCTTTAGATCCACGCCCTGCAGCAATGCAAAAAACATCCTGATTCCCTCCCCAAAGGCCTCCTTGAACCCTTCTGTTTCCACTAGGCCAAAGTACAAGGATAGACTAGACCAGCCACTATTTGCTAGACTCTATTATAATAGGCTGCAAGGCTTTGGGGAGTGTTCATGCAGGTACTGATAGTCGGCTCTGGATATGTCGGCCTTGTAGCGGCGGCTGGGTTCGCAGAGGCTGGGCATTGCGTTGTTGGCGTGGACGTTGACGCATCAAAAATTGAGTCGCTCAAAAAGGGCAAAAGCCCTATCTATGAACCAGGGCTCGAAGAGCTATTGGCCAAGCACCTGCATCTGGGGACTATGCATTTTTCGACTGACATGAGGGACGGCATAGCAGACGCCGATGCCGCTTTTATCTGCGTGGGCACCCCCCAGAGCGAGGACGGCAGCGCGGACCTTCAATACGTCCTAGCCTGTGCCAGAGCAATTGGCTGCGCGATGGAAGAGCACAGGCCCGCTAGCGCGCCCGCACTGATAGTCGTGGACAAGAGCACCGTTCCCGTTGGCACTGCGTCAAAGGTTGCCGCAACGATAAGGCTACAAACCAAAAAGGCTTTTGAAATGGTCTCCAACCCTGAGTTTTTGAGGGAAGGCAGCGCCATTGAAGATTTCTTGTTCCCCGACAGGGTGGTCATCGGCTGCGACACCGACAATGCCGAAGACATCATGCGCGCACTCTATGATCCGCATCTCCAAGCCGCCAAACAAAAATTGCCAAATGGCGGGCGCTGGTTCAGGATGGACCCCCAAAGCGCGGAGCTGACCAAGTACGCCGCAAACGCAATGCTGGCCCTAAAAATCAACTTCATCAACGAAATAGCAAACTTGTGCGAAGCCGTCGGGGCTGACATAGACCACGTAAAGGTTGGCATCGGGGCAGACCACCGCATTGGCCCGCACTTCATCAACCCAAGCCCAGGTTTTGGGGGAAGCTGCTTCCCAAAAGACCTGCAAGCTCTGCTGAAAATTGGCCGCGAGCACGGGCTGCACCTCTTGTCCCTTAATGCAACGGTGGAGTCCAACCGCCACCAAAAACAGGCACTGACCCGCAAAGTCCAACAGCACTACAACATCCAGCCCCACAACCCATTCCCGCTAATTGGCAAGCGCATGGCAATTTGGGGGCTGGCGTTCAAGGCCCACACGGATGACATAAGGGAAACTGTCGCGATAGAGCTAATCGCCAACTTGCTGCACATGGGGGCAGAGGTGGCCGTTCACGACTTTGAAGCCATGCCAAACGCAAAACTGATGTTTGGAGACAAAATACTGTACTCCGATGAACCCATAGAAGCCTGCAAAAACGCAGACGCGCTGCTGATATGCACAGAGTGGCCCCAGTATGCAGCGATTGACTTGAACCAAGTTGGGTCTGCCATGAAAGCGCTCACCATGTTCGACGGGCGCAACCTATTCCGCCCAGAAAAAATGAAGGCTGCGGGCTGGACTTACTACAGCATAGGCAGAGAAACGGCGCATCCGCACAATATCTAGTGACAATCAGAAGGTTTTGAGCGACAATCAGAATTGTCGCACTGGAAGGAAATAAAAATGGGAAACTTGGGTTTTACAGAAATTCTGCTTATTGGCGTAGCTCTGCTCATTTTCTTTGGCCCCAGCCGCCTGCCTGAGCTTGGCAAGTCACTGGGCAAGGGCATCCAAGAGTTCAAAAAGGCCAGCCGCGAACTAACAGACGCGGTGAAAGAATCTGTCAGCGAAGACGAGCAAAAATAGGCCGATGGGCCATAGGCCATGTCCGACTCAGAAGCAAAAACCCAGCAGATGACGTTCTGGGATCACCTGCAAGAGCTGAGGGTGCGCTTGGTCAGGTGCATCATCATCTTGGCCGCAGGCTTTGCAGTCACATTCTCGTTTAGGTTCCGCATCTGGGAATGGGTGCAAAAGCCCCTCGTCGAAATATATCTGCTTCAACTGCAGAAGAGCGGTGCCGCCATACCGGAAGTGTTTGAGCCATTTTCCTATACTGGCATCTCCGAGCCATTTTTCTCCCTACTCCGCGTTGCATTTTGGACTGCCGGATTTCTGGTGGCCCCCCTGATTTTTTATCAGGTATGGGTATTCATACGCCCAGGACTCTATGAACGTGAAAGGCGCATGGTTATCCCTTTCGTCTTTGTGACGACGCTTTGTTTTTTGGGCGGGGCCATATTCGCATACGTCTTTGCCTTTAAGCTGATTGCGGGCGTTTTGATTGACCAAGCCATAATAGCCGGGCTGCGCCCCAACCTCAAACTGGATGAATACTTAGACCTATTCATAAATACGCTGGTGGGCACAGGGCTGATCTTTGAAATGCCAGTCCTAGTCTATTTCTTGGCAAGGTTCAGGTTGATCACGGCAAAGTGGATGCTGAAATATTGCCGACACGCCGCGCTGGTCATTTTGGTCATAGCCGCGTTCATAACGCCAGGCGACATTATCGTGGCAACAATTTTCCTCGGCCTCATAATGATTGGACTCTACTTTATTTCCGTGCTTGCTGCCTGGCTGGCAGAACCCAAGAATAACGGGGGCTAGGGGTTAGTGCGGGTTCGGCGGAAAGGGCTGAACAGAGCGTCACTTCAAGTAGTCCACCACCACCAAGGTCACATCGTCCGCAAATTCGTTTGGATCAATGAATTCGCGGGCGCGCAGGAATAGCTGGGATGCAGCGTCCTCTAAGTCGGCGGGCAGGGTAGAGCAACCTTGAGCCAGCCCCTCGCTGCCCAAGTTATTGCCTGATTCCGATTCAGACTCTACCAGCCCATCGGTGTACAGCACCAAGCGGTCGCCTGGGGCAAAGTCTATGGTGTGCTCTGCAAACGACATACCCTCATCCATGCCCAAGGGGGGGCTCCCGCCGCCAAGGGCAACGGGGGCGGCTGGCGCAGAATCTTCTGCGGCGCTGGAAACGCCTTGGGGGATATAAACCGGTGCCACGTGTCCAGCGCACACGTACGTTAGGGTACCCGCCGTTGGGTCGAACTTGGCCAAAATGGCCGTCGCGAACTGCTCGTCCATCGTATTGCGCTTCAAATCTCTGTTCATGTTCTGCGCCCATGCCAACGGCCCGCCCCTCCCGCGGATGTGGTACTCGAAGCTGGTTTTGACTATGGCCGAGATGAGGGCGGCCGTCACCCCATGCCCACTCACGTCCGCGATGAGGAGCGCCACGCCCCCATAGGGCAAGGGAGTGATAGCGTAAATGTCGCCGCCTATCCCTCCGACAGGCTGGTACCTGTGGGTGTACTGATAAGGGCCTATGGTGCCTACGTCTGGCAAAAGGCTCATCTGGAGCCTAGACGCCAATTCCATCTCTCCCTGCACTTTTTCGCGGTAAATGGTGAGCTCGCGGTTCTGCAGCTTGATTTCTTTCTGCATCTCTATGATGCGGAACGCGCTCTCCACCCTAGCAAGCATCTCTTGGCTTCGGAGCGGCTTGGAGATCGTGTCGTCCGCCCCAACGCTCAGCGCATCAACCGTAACGTCTATGTCGGCTTCGCTGTCGGTTGGGATCATCAAGATGAAATAGATTTCTCTTGTTTCGCTGCTCCCCTTGACCATTTTGCACAATTGGTCGCCTGGTATCTCTGGCAGCAGGAGGTCGGCCAAAATGAGGTCGGGCCGCACCCTTGTCATCTCAATTAGCGCGTCTTGCCCGTCCTCGGCTTGGATGACTTGGTACCCGGAGCGCTTTAGGTAAAAAAGCAGCATGTCCCTGATGGCGGCTTCGCCATCAGCAACAAGAACGACGCCCCTTATTGGTTGCGGCATGGCGCCACGCTACCTGATGCGCTCAATTGCCGCGCAGGGCGTCCTGCTCGGTCGGGAAGATGCTGAAAAAATTGGTCAGGTTAGTCTGGTCGAATATTTTTTTGACTTGCCCCGGCAGGCAGCAAAGGTGCAGGCGGCCGTTTATCTTGTCAATGCTGCTCCTTGCCGCCACCAAGAGGCCAAGGCCCGATGAATCTATGAACGACGTACCTTCGAGGTTTACAACCAAAAGCTTTGGCTGCTCTGATGCGATGATCTCTTTGATGGTTTCCCTAAGTTGAGTGGTGACTTCAAAGTTCAGCTTGCCTTTGACTGACAACACCGAAGCCGTGCCTTCCTGCTTGGTTTGGATGTTCAGCATTTCAGACCTCCTCTGCCCCGTGGGGCAAAAGCCCCCTGAGCAACCGTTTGCGGACAACTTCGCGCTGCCTGCGCTTATATTCCGAATGGGACGCAGGCCCTAAGTGCGTGCTATTGAACCCCGATTTTTCCATTATCTGGACTTCGTGCGCGAAGAAAAATGAAATCCAGCCATCTTGGGCCTGGAGAAAATTTGGGATGTGGCTGTGGCCGGCATTGCCATGGTCGCTCATGTCGAGCGCATCCAATGCTTTTTCTATTTCATGGGTGCTAGGCACCGGCAGGCGCACCAAAGTGTTGGCCGTGACTTGCAGGGCAGAGTAGTCCCGGCTGGAATAGGGATTCACGGCGGGCCGCCCAACCCTCTGCGCCAGTTTTTCGCAAATTTCCTGTCTTTCCGATGGAAGCAGGGCATCAACGGAAAAATTTTTGGGCAGGGTGCCAATCCATTCTTCCAACAGCACAGGGTCTATCATCAAATTGCGCGTCCGGGACGGTTTTATGTGGGCCGCTTGAATGACTTTGTGATCAATCAGGAACCACAGCACCTGCAAAACGCCCAACAGGTCTTCTGCAACTATCCTTATTCCTATGTTGTCGTAAATTGTTTCTGCCACATTTTCTGGCTTGTGCAGCAGCTTGAGCAGCATGGAATCTCTATTTTTGCGCTCTTTCCGCCTCACTTCGATAATGGGGACTTCGTATTCCCCCTTTAGGAAGCATTTGCCATCGGGAGCCTGAACAATATAGCGGTCGTAGCGCTCCAATATCTGATGGTGGATGTCGGGGATAAACTTTAAGACAATGTTGTTGTCTATGTAGAAGAGAGAGTGCATTATCCGCAGGATGGCGCAGCTCCATTCCGCGATTTCGTTCCTTGGCGTTTTGCTGGCCCAGATGAGCAGGTTCAGAGGGTCTTTGGCGCCTGTAATTTTGGCGGGCACTTTCAAGTCTGACCCGTCAAGAATCACCTTTTCCAAAAACACAATGGCGTCCTTAAATATTTTGACTATTTGGGACTTGTGGTGGGGCAGCCTTTCATCGAACCCATAGCTGAGCACAAAATTGCGGGCTTGCTCATGGCTGTGGATGCTGAGCGCGTCCATGTCAATGTATGCATTTCCTCCCAAGACCACGTGGGTGATCTCGGGGGACAATTTGAACAGGTTAGAATAGGCCATTAACAAATGCCCACACAGGCCCCGATGCTATTTAGTTGGAGCTATCGGGGCCCGTGCGAGTCGCTGCTGTTTTTACTTGATGGCAAATGCGGCCACTAGAACATAGATGACCAAGGCTTCGATGAGCGCCAAGCCAATGATCATCGTTGTCCTGATGGCGCCAGCGGCCTGCGGGTTGCGCGCAATGCCTTCGCAAGCGGCCACGACGCCCTTCCCCTGCCCCAGCCCGCATCCAGCGGCTGCAATGGCCAAGGACAAGTGCGCTAGGTATTTGCCAAAGAAACCGGCATCGGCCACAGCCGCAGCGGCGTTGGCAGTGTGCTCGGCGGCTTCAGGCGCGCCTTGGGCGAAAGCGACAGCGGCCACGGAGAAGAGCAAAACAGCTATTAGGATTTTTTTCATGCTTCACCTCAAAAAAAAGCCCATTGGGTTCGGAGTCCAGTTGGGCGGTTGATTGTCAATGCTCGTGCGCGACTGCGCCAGAAATGTATATGGTGGCCAGCATTATGAACACGAATGCTTGGATCATGCCAAAGAAGATGCCCAAAAACATCACAGGGACAGGCAGCAGCAGGGGCATGATCCCAAAGAATATGGTCGCCACCAAGTGCTCTCCGGCGATATTGCCAAATAGTCGCAAGCTGTGGCTGAGTATGCGGGAAATGAGGCCGAGCAGCTCCAAGGGGAACATCAGGGGCGCCAGCCACCAGACAGGCCCCATGAAGTGGCCCCAGTATTTGAAGAAACCATGCTCTTTCATCCCATGCCAATTGTAGTAGCAGAAAACGACCAAGGCGCACCCCAGCGTGACGTTCCAGTTGCCAGTGGCAGACGGCAGCGGAGCCAAGCCAAATAGGTTATTCAGCAAAACGAAAATGCCCAAGGTGCCGACCAAGGGGAGATACCTATCGGGGTGGTGTTCAATGTTGTCGCTAACCAAGCCCCGCACAAAGGAAATGGCGTACTCCATCACTTGCTGGAAGGGGCCTGGCACCTTGGCCATCCTGCGCCTCACCAAAAAAACGACGAAGATGGTGACCAGCGCGGCCAACACCGACGCAAACAAGTGGTCGTACCGCTCAAGGATAGACAATGGCTGTCCGTGGGCAAAGCCACCATAGGGTTCGCGCAATAGATTCAGCAGGTTTGTCAGCAGTGTCGCCAAGTAGGACGCATGATGTTCCATTTGTTACCTCACGAGCCAAGTGCAAAAATGCAGTCTTGCAGGTTCAGCGGAGCCGCCAAGACAAGCCAGACGCGGCCTGCCGGCGGAATGGGGGGCGAGCTGGGAGTGGAGTTTTCAATCACATCTTTCATCTGGTTTCAGCCATCCCCATCATAGCGAAAATGGCGCAGCACCAGCCTTGCCGCTTCAATCAGGATGGCCGCGACAAATAGCAGCATGCCAACCACGAATGGAAGCGCTTCCATAGGGAAGTGCTTTATGATTGCACGTAATGCAAATACAATCAATACCAGTTTTGAAACGCCTAAGACCGCATAGAGCCAGCGGCGCCTTAGGGACGGCGAAAGCATTCCGCCGACCGCCCAGACGTGAAAAAACCATAGCGACAAACTCAATAATCCACCCACAAAAAAAGCAAATGATGAAATTATTGATTTTATACACCACAAGCAAGCACCAATGGGCAACAGGATCACTTGGAATCGCCAGATCCACTTTAGGTGAATGGCCCCGTCGGAGACGGCCAGCGTGGGGTTTGTCCCATTGGAATCAGTCATCTGCTGGCCCACCGTCTGGTTTTTCGCCCTCGCGTGGTTTTTCAGCGCCATCCGCTGGCTGATCGTAGTTCATTGAATTGTCATATTTCTCAAGCCTTTTTGTGACTTTGAAAAGCTCCCAGAAGGCTGTAAGGATTCCCCAGCCCAAGCCAATGAGCCCCCCGGCGGCGGGGTTCCCAAACTTGCCCCCAATCCACCGGCCAATGAAATAGCCCAAGGCGATTGCTATTGGAAAGACAAAGCCAAGCGAGATCAGGTCGCCCCAAAGAGACCTCTCTTTCGCGTCCGCGCCATCGCTTTTCTTTGGCCTAAAAAACATTTTTCCCCTCGGACAGTTTATGCCAAAAGAGGTTCGATGGCATCAGACAATTGCATCGCTAATGATAGCTTGTTTAAGCGCACTGACAATTTCGTCCGGGATCCTCTTGGGCTTTCCCGTCTGGCCGCTCATGCAGGCGATGCGTACTTTGGCCTCGGCAAGAAGCTCGCCTTGGCGAAGCACTTGGTTCTTCAGCCAAAAGGCCGCGCCGCCTACTTCGTCCAATTCTGTGGTGACATCTAGGAGGTCGTCGTACTTGGCGGGCCTTTTGTACTTGATGTTTAGCTCGCTGACGCTGAACCACACGTCCTGCTGCATCAGCGGGGCCAGTTCTATCCCCCTAGCCCGGAGGAACTCAGTCCTGCTGCGCTCCAGCCAGCGGAGGTAGTTGGCGTAATAGACAACCCCGCCGCAGTCGGTGTCTTCGTAATAGACTCTTATCTCCATTGCGCCCCCAATATGGATATGCTAAGAAATTGAACCATCTGCAAAGGGCCTCATTCTATCCACCCACGCCCCAGCGCCCTGTCCCCATCATAAAAGACCGCTGCCTGTCCGGGTGCCACGGCCCTTGCTGGCTCTTTGAGGGCAACCCTTATCCTGCCGTCGAGCACTTCGAGCAAGGCAGCGGGTACGGGTTTAGCCCTGTACCTCACCTGGACTTCACATTCCAATGGCAGCGGAGGGGGGGTGCGGCATGTCCAATTGACTTTTGCAACATGAAAATCTGCTCGGAGCAGGTCATTTTCGTCATTAGTCAGATGCACGTCGCCCGTTTCAGCGTCCAATCGGCACACCCAAGCCTTTGCACCCGTACCCACCTTAACCCCGCGCCGCTGGCCGATTGTGAAATTGTGTATGCCATCGTGCTCGGACAGCCTTTTGCCGTTCCAGTCCACTATGTAACCCCCGATGTGGGCTGCGCTTTTGTCAAAGCGAGTCCGCAGGGTCTCTTGAAAGGACATGCCATGCCGCAAAAAACACACATCCTGGCTTTCTTTTGTGCCTGCTAGGGGCAGGCCGATTTGTGCGGCTTTTTCTCTGACCCAAGTTTTTTTGAGGCCGCCAAGTGGAAATTCCGTATGCTGCAACTGCTGTTGCGTGAGCCCCGCCAAAAAATACGACTGATCCTTGTTGTCGTCTTGGCCCCTCAGCAGCCAAATTTCGCCGTTTTTTTTGCAGAGCCTCGCATAGTGGCCTGTGGCAACTGAGCGGCAGCCATTTTTGAGGGCCCAGCCCAGCAGCGCGCCAAACTTGACTCGCTCGTTGCATATCATGCAGGGACATGGAGTGCGCCCCAGTGCGTATTCATCCCAGGCCCGGCGCAACACTGTTTTTTCAAAATAGCACTCCCTGTCAACAACGAAGTGCCTTATGCCAAGGTGTTCGGCCACAATGCAGGCTTTTTCTGGGGCTTCTGCTGCATTGGTGCGTAATTCTCCCGATTCGCCCGATTCACATTGTCCACTTGGTTCGGCGTAGAGCTGAAGGGTGGCACCTATGACTTCCCAGCCCTGCTCCAACAGCAGCGCGGCGGTGACGGCGGAGTCCACGCCCCCGCTGAGCGCGACTGCGATCTTGCCCTTTGCCTCAATCCCCATGATACGATTTTACGCTTAATCAATTCATCGGGGCCGCTACAGACGCGCACTTGCAAAGGTGGTGGCATTTTCTGTAAAAATGCCGTAAAATCAATGCTTTCGGCAGGGCCGCGCATGCACATCCAAGAAATGATACTAAAGCTTCAAAATTATTGGGCCGAGAGGGGCTGCCTCTTGGGGCAGCCATTCGACATCGAAAAGGGCGCGGGGACGATGAACCCCCTGACCTTTTTTGGCGCGTTGGGGCCAAAGCCGTGGAACGTGGGCTACGTGGAGCCAAGCCGCCGCCCGGGCGATGGAAGGTACGGCGAAAATCCATTTAGGCTTTACAAGCATTTGCAGTACCAAGTGATCTTGAAGCCAAGCCCCGCCAAGGTTCAGGACATGTACATAGATTCGCTGGAGGCGCTTGGCGTGGACATGGCAAACCACGACCTGCGCTTTGAAGAGGACAACTGGGAGTCGCCGACGCTCGGCGCCTGGGGGGTGGGGTGGCAGGTAGTGCTTGACGGCATGGAGATAAGCCAGTTCACGTACTTCCAGCAAATAGCGGGGGTTGACTGCAAACCCGTCTCGGCGGAACTCACCTATGGCATAGAGAGAATCTGCATGTTCCTAAATGGAATAGACAACATCTTTGACCTCATTTGGGGCGAAATAGTGACCGACCAAGGCTCTTTCCCCGTTGACTATGGCAGTGTGCGCCGCAGGGAAGAATTTGAGCTTAGCGCATACAGCTTCGAGCACGCCGATTTGGAATTGCACAAATACCTGTTCAGTGCCTATGAAAAGGAAGGCTGGCGGCTGGCCAATGAACTGGGGCATTACTCTTCGGGCTACGAACAGGCGCTCAAGATGAGCCACACGTTCAACGTCCTCGACGCAAGGGGGGCCATCAGCACCACCGAGAGGCCGGGCGTGATAAAGCGGGTGCGCGACCTAGCCTGCGCCTGCGCCAAGGTCTATTTAGAGCTAGAGGCTTCACATGACTGACACGCAAACACTGCTGCTGGAAATCCACTGCGAAGAGATACCCGCCAGGTTCCTAAAACCATTGAGCGCGGAATTTGAGGCCGCGTTTCTGAACTTTGCCAAAGAACAGAAACTTGGAGAGCCAACCATGCAAGCTATATTCAGCCCAAGGAAACTAGCGTGGCGCGTCAAAGGGCTTTTTGTGGCGCAGTCGGACCAAGTCGAAAAACTCCTTGGACCGCCCAAGAGGATGTGCGTGGACGAATCGGGCAAGCCTACAGTGCAGGGCCAAAAGTTCGCCGAAAAGTGCGGCGTTGATTTTTCTGCCCTGCGCTTCGAGCAGCCCGCTGGCAAAAAAGAGCCGTGCGCCGTTGCAGAAATTTTGAAAAAAGGCCGCGGCACCGACTCTATTCTCTCAGAAGCGCTGCCAAGGCTAGTCTCTGCGCTGCACGTTCCCAAGGCCATGCGCTGGGGTTCTTCCAGCTACGAATTTGTCCGCCCAATACGATCCATTTTGTGCATCTTTGGCAAAAAAATAGTGCCTTTCACCATAGACGGCGTTGATAGCGGAAACACAACATGGGGGCATCGCCTATTCCACCGCACCAGCGGAAGCCCGTTGGCCGTTGATTCCCCAGAAAAATATGAGGCCGTGTTGAAGACTGGCGGCATCATTGCGTCATTTGATGAGCGCAGGCGAATAATCGAGGAGCAGATAAAAGCAAAGGCCGCAGAAGTGGGCGGCAGGCCAGTGGCCGATGAAGAGCTGCTGGACACGCTTGCTTTGATAGTGGAGTGGCCCTCAGTTCTAAAGGGGGCATTCCCGCCAGAGTTCATGGATCTGCCAAAGGAAGTGCTGGTGACAAGCCTAAAGGAACACCAAAAGGCCTTCTGCATAGAGAAACCAGACGGGTCGGGCCTATTGCCACATTTCTTGGCAATAGCGAATAGGCCAGACGACCCGCAAGGATTGATAGTCGCCGGCAATGAGTGGGTGCTAAAGGCGCGGCTTTACGATGCGAGATTCTTTTTTGCCGAAGATAGGCGCGCACCGCTCTCCAGCTTGGCACCAAAGCTGGGGACACTGACCTTCCACCGCGAGTTGGGCAGCTATGCCGAAAAAACCCAGCGCATTTCAAACATCGCCACAGCACTGGCAAAAAAACTGAAATTGGACATCAGCCAAGCAAAGGCGGCGGCAGAATTGTGCAAGGCAGACCTAGTGACGCTGATGGTCGGCGAATTTCCAGAGTTGCAGGGCATAATGGGCGGCTGCTACCTACAGATGGAGGGCGCGCCGCAGCCAGTTTGGCAGGCAGTGCGCGAACACTACATGCCCCTCGGTGCAGAAGCGCCATTGCCATCTTCAAACATCGGCGCGATATTGGCCATAGCCGACAAATTGGACACGCTTTCAGGCTGCTTTGCTATAGGCATGGTTCCCTCGGGCTCAAAAGACCCGCTGGCGCTGCGCCGCGCAGGAATGGGCATTGTCAGGATATTGTGGGAAAAATGCTTTGAAATTACCATTGATGGTTTGGTTGGGATCGGTTTGGAAGCAGTCACGCAAAAAGCCAAAGCACCCATAAAAGATACGCAAGCCGCGCTGATGGCATTTTTCAAGGATCGCGTAGCGTACCAACTGGAACTGTCCAACATTCCGCCGCCAGTCAGAAATTCGGCCATCGCAAGCGGGTGGGCCGACTTGAACGACCTGAAAGCCCGGTGCGCGGCCCTATCCAAGTTCGCAGAAGACCAGCGGTTCGAGAGCCTTGGCAGCAGCGCCAAGCGCATAGCGAATATTTTGAAAGACGAAAACGCTGAAAGCCTAGAAAAAGGCCATGCTCCCAATTTGCTGGAACAGGCCGAAGAAAAGACACTGGCCTCGCGCCTAACAGCCATTGAGGGAGCCAAAGACTATGCCGCGTTGCTGGTGCTACTGGCCGAGCTGGCCCAGCCCCTAGAAGAGTTCTTCAACAAGGTGATGGTCAAGTGCGAAAATATGGCCCTACGAAACGCCAGGCTGTCCCTGCTGCATAGGCTGAGAAAGGCGTTTATGAAAATTGCGGATTTTGGGCAGTGGCATTGACGGCCAGCATGTTCCAACATAACTGCTTGATAAAATCTATGGACGCATGACATGATCATCTGGCGGCTCTTCCCCTTGGCAATAGTCCTCTTTGCCCTTCTCCGCTTCGTGGTTCCGCTCAAGATTGGGAAGTGGTGGAAGGTGGCTATGGGGGGCCTTGTGCTTGCCATGCCCTTGCAGCGCCTTTTGATCAGCTTTTTTTATAGGGGGCTGGCGCCTAGCGAAACGCCGGCGTGGGCCATTTTGCTACAGGGAATATTTCTTTCGGCAGTGGTGCTTTTGGCGGCACTTGTCATTTTGCGTGACATCGCATTAGTCGTTTTATGGGCCTGTCGCAAAAAGATCGCTTGGTTCCATGCTTCGTCAGCGCGACTCGCGCTTGGCATGTTTGGCGCGGCACTGCTCCTTTCGTGTTATGGCGCATGGCAGGCGGCGCGCGTACCAAGTATCCGCCATGTAGAGATAACCATTCCCAATCTGCCGCCCGAATTGGATGGGCTGGCGATAGTGCAACTGACTGACCTTCACGCGACAAAACTATTTGACGAAAAATGGATGCAGGCCGTCGTTGAGAGAACAAATGAACTGAACCCAGACCTAGTGCTTTTGACTGGGGACATTGTAGATGGCAGCCCAAGGGCGCGACAGGGCGACGTGGCACCATTGGCGGAGCTAAGAGCCAAATTGGGGGTCTTTGGCGCACCGGGGAACCATGACAATTTTTCTGGGCAGTCCGGTTGGATAGGCATCTTCAAAGAGATGGGGATAGCTATCCTGATCAATGAGCATGTGGAGTTCACCATTGGCGGTTCCAAACTGGTCTTGGCAGGACTCGCGGACAGGTCGTATCTGTGGCGCGGCGGCCCGCCGCCAGACTTAGCCGCCGCCTTGGAAGGGACACCAAAGGGAGCACCGATAATCCTTATGGCGCATCAGCCCGGCGGAGCCAGCGAAAATGCAGAGGCCGGAGTGAGCCTGCAACTTTCGGGGCACACGCACGGCGGCCAGGTAATGGGGTTAAAAATGATTGTGAAGGCCGCAAACGATGGCTATGTGTCAGGGCTCTATGACGTTGACGGCATGAAGCTGTATGTTTGCAACGGGGCTGGGCTGTGGACGGGACTCCCCGTCAGGCTGGGCGTGCCATCGGAAATAGCGCACCTTGTGCTTCGAACTCCAAAAGTCGCGGAATGAGAAGAGCGCGAAAGTACTAACCCCTACACGCTACCCCCTACACCCTATACAATACCTTTATGACCACAGTCCTTGTCGTAGCCGGGGAGGCCAGCGGCGACCTGCATGGCGCAGAGATTCTTTCGGCGCTAAAGAGGCTTTGCCCAAGCCTGCGCGTGGTGGGCGTGGGTGGGGCCAAGATGACGCCCTTTCTGGACAAAAAACTGGCGGACGCGTCAGATTTAGGGGTGGTGGGCTTTTTTGAGGTGCTGCGCCACCTGCCAAAAATATTGAAATTGGAGAGGGCAATACTTAGAGCCGCCGAATCCGAGGACGCTTCGATGGCCCTGCTGATTGACTACCAGAGCTTCAACCTTAGGCTCGCAAAGGCACTGCGAAAAAAGAGGCCAAGTATGCGCCTGCACCAGTACGTATGTCCGCAGGTCTGGGCCTGGAAGGCGGGCCGCGTGCCAATCTTGGGCAAGACATTCGATGCGCTGTACTGCCTATTCGACTTTGAACCGCATCTCTTCGACGGCCTACCGATAGAGGCTATATGCCTTGGCCACCCCTTGGTTGACCTTGTGGCACCCGAAATGGACAGGGACGTTTTTTTTAGGGAAACGGGCCTTTCCCCTGACGTGCCTCTGGTGGCACTCCTGCCGGGCAGCCGCCAAAGCGAAACATCGCGCTTATTGCCGCCAATGCTGGGCTTGGTCAAAATGTGGCCTTACTTGGGGCGGCAGCCAGTCCAGTGGGCAATCCCCGCAGCGCCCACGCTGAATGCCGACAAACTTAGGGCTGCCGTTAGAACGATGCCCATAGCCGTACTGGAAAACAAAAGCTACGCCACAAGGGCCTACGCCAGCGCGGCGCTGGTTTGCTCGGGAACTGCCACGCTTGAGACGGCCATACTGGGCACGCCATTCGCCATACTGTACCGCATGAACCCGCTTTCGCTGTATTTGGCAAAGAGGCTGGTGAAGATAAAACAATTTGGCCTTGCAAACGTAGTTGCGGGAAGGGAAGTCGCCAAGGAACTTTTGCAAGGCGAAGTCACGCCCCAGGGCTTGGCGAGTGAACTCAACAGGCTGCTGGATCCGCAAACGTCCAACGAGATAAAGGAAAGCCTAAACCAATTCAGGGCAAAGCTGGGAGAACCCGGCGCGGCAGAGAGAGTGGCCAAACATCTGCTGGGGATCAGGGGTTAGGGATCAGGGATCAGCAATGTCGTGTCCAATTGCCAATGTGATGAATGCCAAGCGCAAAGCCACATGTAGCAGGGGCTTTCATCTTGCAACTTGTAACTTGTAACTTGTAACTGATACAACCCCTATCTCCTGGTTCCAACTGGAATGCGGCCGTCCCATCTGAGGTCAAAGTAGCTGATGCCGCTGAGTCCTGGGTCGTTAATGAACTGTTCTAAAAACAGGGCCTGGAAGTTGGGGATGTTTTTTGCAGGGTCTTCCTTTGGCAGGTAAATTGGGGCGGCAAGCCCTTCCATGAAAACAGTGGGGCCCTTTGACGTCCATCCCTCGCCCCTGTCGGTCCAGCGCATTTCTGTCAGCCTAACGTAAAAATCGGGCTGCTGCTCCTTTAGCTCTCTGGCCACCACGATGAGCTCGACTAAGATTTTTTCTTCCAAGCTGGCTTGGTCAACAATGGCCGGCATGGGCACTAGATTTTCTTGGTTCGCCCTGTCCATGATGACGCCGTCGTCCGACATCAGCAGGACGCCATTTTTGGTGGCGAGCAAAAAAAGCGGCTGCCTTTCTTCGATGACGATGCTCAGCCTGTCAGGCGGCTCCCGCCTTATCAGCACCGCGCTAACCCACAGCAGCGATTCCAGCTTTTCTTGAAGCTGGTCGGCGTCAAAAAAGAACAGGGGCTTGTCCCTGCACAGATCCTCGGCTATTTTTTGGGCCTCCAGCAAGCGGTGGCCGTGGCACCCGGAGATGTGTATCTGCTCTATCACCAGCCTCTGAATCCCCAAGTAGCGCTGCCCCAGCTCCAGCGCGCCCCAGCCGGCTGCGGCGACCAGCAGCAAAACGGCGAAAAACCGCGCCATTGGCATCCACGGTTTTCGGGGGGGCTTTTTGAGAAAGGGTTGCATGGGATATATAGATTAGCTAACTATTCTCGTTTTGTTTAGCGGTTATTTGTCCCAGACCTCTATTTCTAGCTCAAGGTCAATGCTGTGGGCTTCAAGCACCTTTGATCTCACCAATTGGATCAGCTCCCAGTAGTCGCTTGGTGCCGCATCGCCCAAGTTGACAATGAAATTGGCGTGTTTTGGGCTCACTTGGGCGTTCCCGATGCGCGTCCCCTTTAGGCCCACGCTTTCGATGAGCTTCCCCGCGCTCTGCCTAGGCGGGTTCTTGAATGTGCTGCCGGCGCTGCGCCCTGACGGCTGGCTCTTGCGCCTGGCTTCGAGGAACGAATCCATTTTGGCTTTAATCTGCGCCGCGTCGCCTTTGGCCAGCGCGATCCACGCACCCAGCGCGACGCCGCCCTTTGCGAGGAAACTGGAGCGATAAGAAAAATCGCCCGGCCCAACATCTCTTTCAACAATTTCTCCAGCGGGGGACACAAAGCGCACCTTCTCCAAGGCTTGCCCCCACTCGCCGCCATGTGCCCCGGCGTTCATGCGGATGGCGCCCCCGAAGCTGCCTGGGATGCCGCCGGCCCACTCTATCCCCGAAAGGCCCAAGTCGGCGACGTCATGCGCCAAGGCGGCATGGCCGTAGCTTGCGCTGGCAAACGCCCCGCCATTTGTGGTGGACAAAGTTTTAGGCAACGCCAGTCGCAGCACGGGGGCGGCTATGTCGGACAGCACCAGCAAATTGGAGCCCCCGCCCAACACGCGAAAAGGCACGTCGCTTATTTTGCACGTCCTTACGAATAGCGCGGCTTCTTCTTCTGTGCTGGGCTCAAAAAGCCACCTGCAGATCCCGCCCAGCCCAAGCGTCGTCAATTGGGCAAAAGGGACATCCCGCTTGTGCGGGATCGAAAAAAGGAGTTCGGGAAGTCCAGTCAAATTCTGCATTTGTTCCAATTCTAATTCAAAATTGCCTCCATGCAATTTTGAATTAGTCGGCTGCGGCGAGGCACGGCTCGCCTTACCTCACGAAATGCTACGCATTTCGGGCGCGACGTCCTGTCGCGCATTCCAATTCTAAATAGAATCATGGCTGATTCTATTTAGAATTGGAATCGGATTGAACCTGCGCGAGCGAAGCCCGCCTTCATTATTGTCAATTGTCAATTGTCAATTGTAAACTTGCATCATGCGTTGGATGGCGATAGACCACGGCACTAAAAAAATCGGTATTGCGTTTTGCGACGAGATGGAGATCATTTCCACGCCCTTTGCCACTTGGCCAATGGAAGGACACGCCACGCTGGAAAAACTTTGCAGGCTGGCCGCCACTGAAAACGCGCAGGCGCTCTTGGTCGGCCTGCCACTGCACCAAGACGGCAATGAATCCGCCACGGCGGAGCTGGCAAAAAAATTTGGGCTGGATTTGGCCAAGATGTCGAATCTGCCAATGGAGTTTCTCAACGAGCATTTGTCCAGCGCCGAAGCCAAAAGACTGCTGGTGCAGGGGGGCGCAAGGCTAAAAACAAAAAAAGGCCAAAGCACCAAACTCGATGCCGCCGCCGCCGCAGTGCTATTGCAGGAACACTTGGAAAACAGAAGAAATCAAAAACCAGAGGTCGGGAATTATAGCCCTTCCCGCAGGGAATGCACGGAGTGCATAGGCTGCGCCGATAATGGCACCGAACCAAGGGAAGCGCTCATGGCGGGATTGCCGATCAACGTGCCATCAAAGGCCAACGGAGGATGTCTCGCGTATCCGGAGCGAAAGCGCAGGATACCGAGAGAGTGAAGCGAGCCGCCCGGTGGAACGCTGAGGTTATCGTTGAAGCGCAAACTCGCTCGCCGCGATGGGTTAACCGCACCTACACAAGGCGGGGAGCGGAACGGAAAGCGCAGCCGTAATCTATGAGCGTCGGTGCCAATCAATAGGGAAAACGCTTTAAATTGTCGTGGGGAATCGTCCAAACAATAAGCCGGAGTCTGGATTTTTTTCGGGCCACAAGGATATAATGAATACGCTGGCTGCACCAAGCAAAGCATCAAGAAAGAAAAGAGGTGCGACAATTGTGTTTTACGAGTTCCAAAGAGGTCTGCTTGCAGGATGCTTGAATAATGAATGACTGACTGGATTTGACGGATTTTTGGGAAGGAGCAAAATGGACAATTTCATTTTTCACAACCCTGTAAAAATAATTTTCGGGCGCGGGCAAACGCCGCTGATAGCAAATGAAATACCCAAAAGCGCAAAAATACTGATTACTTGCGGCGGGGGGAGCATCCGAAAAAATGGGGTGTACGACCAAGTCACCAGCGCTCTAAAGGGACACAGCTATATAGAATTTTGGGGCATCGAGCCAAACCCATCCTTTGAAACGCTGATGAAAGCCGTTGAAATGGGCCAAGAAGAAAAGATAGATTTTCTGCTTGCGGTTGGCGGGGGATCGGTGGCCGATGGAACCAAGCTCATCGCTGCCGCAATCCCATTCGAAGGAGACCCTTGGGACATCGTCAGGGGCAAGGCAAAGCCGGCCAGCGCCGTGCCTTTTGGCTGCGTGCTGACGCTCCCCGCCACTGGCTCGGAGATGAACTGCGGCGCTGTCATAACACGCAGGGCGACAAAGGAAAAATTGTCATTTAAGCACCCATCCGTGTATCCCAAATTTTCTGTGCTGGACCCAGAATTTACGTACACCCTGCCGCCAAAACAAGTGGCCAATGGAATAGTTGACACATTCGTCCACGTTGCGGAACAGTATCTAACATTTCCCGCCAACGCTGCAATCCAGGACAGGTTTTCGGAAGGGATACTTCGCGCGTTGATGGAAGAGGGCCCCAAAACCTTGGCCAACCCGACCGACTATGATTCCAGGGCAAACCTGATGTGGGCCGCTACGATGGGCCTCAATGGCCTCATTGGGTGCGGCGTGCCGCAGGATTGGGCCACGCACTGGATAGGCCACGAACTGACAGCTTTTTTTGGCCTAGACCACGCGCAGACACTTGCCGTGGTGCTGCCCAACCTGCTTTGGTCTATGCGGGATTCAAAAAGGCAAAAGCTGCTCCAATACGCTAGGCGCGTGTGGGACATCCACGACGGCAACGAAGAAGAGGCGATAGAACGCGCCATTGTCAGCACTAGGGCGTTTTTTGAACACCTGGGCCTGCCCACGCACTTGGTGGAATTGGGCATCACAGCAGACTGTTCAGACGAAATGATAGCGCGGTTCCAGGCCAGAGGAATGTTGCCGATGGGCGAATCAAAAACACTCGATGAAGGAAAAATCAAAGAGATACTGCGGGCCGCGCGTTAATTTGGCGCGGGCGAAGCCCTCAGCGATTTCAAGTTGTCAATCGTCAATTGCAGAAAGGGGTTCCGATGGATCCAATAGTTCAGCTTGCAGAAAAGGCGATAGAACACTTTGTCCTCGGCGCGAAGGATAACATCCCCGATTCATTCAGGGACGCCATACCACAGAAAAAGGCAGGGGTGTTTGTATCCATTCACCTTGCCTCTGGCGATCTCCGCGGCTGCATCGGGACAATCTCGCCAACCTGCAAATCAATGGCGGATGAAATCATCCAAAACGCCAGATGGGCCTGTTCCCGTGACAACAGGTTCAGCCCCGTAGCAGCAAGCGAGCTGGGCGACCTAAAAATAAAAGTTGACGTGCTGAACGAACCAGAGCCAATAGACTCCATAGACGAATTGGACGCAAAAAAATTCGGAGTCATTGTGTCGGCAAAGGACGGCCGGCGCGGGCTGCTGCTGCCGGACTTGGAAGGCGTGGATTCGGCCCAAGAGCAAATAGATATCTGCCGCCGCAAAGGCGGAATAGGCCGCGATGAGCCTGTATCATTGCAGAGGTTTACAGTGGAGAGGCATGGGTGAATAATCTCTAGAAGCGCGGGAGCGCCGCGCCGCGTCGGGATAGCCTGACTCTAAGGCCCTAGCACCTGGCCCATTTATGCTGTAAAATAGCTGTAACCGTAAAATAATGGAACAGCACGATCTGACAGCACTGAAAGACATGCTCCGCGCCCTGGGCGGGGCCTGCGAAAACATCTCCCCCTTGAACCCTGCCGCTGGTTTTTCATGTGCCTCTATGCGCTGGATGGCCCCAACCGGTCTGGCGCTGGTCTTGGGGCAGTGGGCGACAGGCAGCGGGGCGCAGCAGACAATATGGGTTGACGCACCTACCGAGGCCGACGCGCAGACACTTGCGTCGGATTTCGCCGCCGTGCTTCCCAACGCCGCTGTGGCCCATTTCCCTGGTATGGCTCCTTATGCTGGTGGAGAATCCAGCCCGCCAGGCATGGTTTTGAAAGACCGACTGTCGGCCTTGGTGGGCCTTTTGGAGAGAAGGGTGCAGGTGCTGGTGACGGCCCCCTTGGCGACTCTGGAGTGTCTGCCGCACCCATCATGGTTCGCAAAAAAACGCTTGGCGCTGTCCAAGGGCTCTGATCTCCCAAGGGAATTATTGCTGGAAACCCTGATAGAGCTTGGGTACAGGCGCACCGACTTGGTAAGCCAGCCAGGAGAGTTCAGCGCAAGGGGACTCATAGTTGACCTGTGGCCGGATCACCTCGATAGACCACTGCGGCTAGAATGTTTTGGCGACGAGCTAGAGCGCATTGCCCCATTCGACCCGGACACGCAGAGGCGGGCGGGCGAAGAACTGGAGTTGGTCTCGCTGTACCCGCGCTTTGAGGGGCCGCGCTCTCCCAGCGGCCTATTGGAAGCTGTCACGTCAAAGGCTCATCTAACATCCGAGCCAGAAGACGATTTCGCTTTTCGCAGGGACAGGCTTGCCGCATCCGGCAGTTTCCCAGGCGAAGAGCTTTTCTATACATTGCTTGGCCACCCAAAGGGCCAGTTGCAGCATTGGGTTCCGCCCTGCCTGCGTGTGCGCTTAGAACCAAGCTGGGAAGAATCGGTCATCGAAAAAGAAAGGCAGCGGATAGAATCGGAAATTGCGAAGCTACGACGTGGCGGCGTCATCTGCTCGGACTATGGCGATAGGTTCAATGAAAGCGACGGCAGCAAAGCAACGCTGCACATCACCGAATGGCAGTCCGAGGCATCCCTGCCGCTGCAAGCCCAGCCAGTCCGCGAGTTCAGCGGCAGGCTGGGCGAATTGGGCGAGTACCTTCAACATTCTGCGCTTACCGGCAACCGCGTCTTTTTAGCCGGCAGCACCGCTGGAATGCGCGACCGATTTAAAGAGATCATAAGGGACTACGAACTGCCGCTGTCATCTGGCATTGACGCTGGGTGCCGCGCACTGGCTCTAAACTTGTCGGGCGGCATACACCTAGTCGGGCAAAAGCTGATGATCCTGACCGAGCGCGAGGTGTTCGGGCGCCGCGCAATTCCCGCGCAAAAGCCGCAGAAAAGCCGACTTAGCGCGTTTTTGTCAGACCTAAGAGACCTAAAGCCAGGTGACAGGATAGTACACTTGGACCACGGCATAGGCGAATTCATCGGCTTTGGCGAAATAACCGTAGGGGGCGAAGAACAGGACGTCATTCAGATAAGGTATGCGGATGGCGGCAGGGTGAATGTTTCGCTGGAGAGGGCCGACCTAGTGCAGAGGTACGTCAGCCCCGACGGCATTGTTCCGCCCTTGGACAAATTGGGCGGAGCCTCATGGGCCAAGGTCAAGCGCAGGGCAAAGAAAGCCATCAGGGACATGGCCGAAGAGCTATTGAAGCTATATGCAAAGCGCAAGATGGAAAAGGGTTTTGCCTTTAGCGCCGATGGCCCAGAGATGGCCGAGTTCGAGGCAGGCTTTCAATACGAACCCACGCCAGATCAAGTGGAAGCATCGGACGCGATCAAGGCAGACCTAGAATCCAGCAAGCCCATGGATCGCCTATTGTGCGGCGACGTCGGGTTTGGCAAAACAGAAGTGGCGATGCGAGCCGCAGCCAAGGCAGCTCTGGACGGCAAGCAAGTGGCTGTGCTATGCCCTACAACGGTGCTATGTTTTCAGCATTTCCGCACATTCCAAGAGAGATTCGCAGGGTTCCCTTTCAGAATTGAAATGCTAAATCGCTTCGTTGACCCATCAAAGGCCAAGCTGGTGCAGAGGGACATAGCGGACGGGAAAGTTGAGATAGTCATTGGAACGCATCAACTGTTGGGGGCCAAGACACAGTTTGCGGACTTGGGCCTAGTGGTGATAGACGAAGAACAGCGATTTGGCGTGGCCCACAAGGAAAAACTTAAAAAGCTGCGGGCAAATGTAGATGTGCTTGCCATGACAGCGACGCCCATACCCCGTACCCTGCACATGTCCCTAACGGGGCTGCGCGAAATAAGCCTTATAGAGACGCCCCCAAAAAACCGCCTCGCCATAGAGACAGTCGTAGCTCCTTGGTCCGACGAGCTAGTGGCTTCAGCCATACAATTTGAGGTGCGGCGCGGCGGGCAAGTTTATCTGATCCACAACCGCGTTGATTCGATAATGAGCATTGCTGACCGCGTCAGGGAGCTGGCGCCAGACGCCCGCGTGGGAGTGGGGCACGCCCAGCTTCCAGACGATGAACTGGAGCAGGTCATGCTGGGGTTCATGGAGGGCCGCATAGACGTTTTGGTGGCGACCACGATTGTCGAGAATGGCTTAGACGTCCCAAACGCGAACACGCTGATAGTCCACCGCGCAGACAACTTTGGCCTTTCCCAACTATATCAACTGCGCGGAAGAGTGGGCAGAAGCGACGTCCCCGCCTATGCCTATCTTTTGGTGCCAGGCAAAGGCGAAATCACAGAGGACGCGCGCAAAAGGCTGCAAGCGTTGGAGGATTTTTCCGAACTAGGCTCTGGCTTCCGCATAGCTGCGTTGGACTTGGAACTGCGAGGGGCCGGCAACCTGCTTGGCGGTGAGCAGTCAGGACACATCAGCGAAATAGGCTTTGAGCTATACGTCAAGCTGCTGGAAGACACTCTGCAAGAGCTAAAGGGCGAGCCCAGCGGCACATTCGACGTAAAGATAAGCCTTGGCCCTGCCCAAATATCCAAGCAGTGGATAGGCCAAAGCTCCGAGAGGGTGGTGGCTTACAAGCGCCTGTCTCGCATCCGGACAGAACGCGACCTAGAGCAGTACCGCCTAGAACTGGAGGACAGATTTGGCCCAATGCCACAGGGCGACAAAGACACGCGGCAATTCTTCAAGATCATGGGCATAAAGCTGCTGGCCCAGCAGCTTGCGGTCAGCGAGATCGTTCACCTAGAAGGAAAAATCAAATTCAAGCTGAGCCCCCAGACCCCTATTGACCCCGCAAATCTGATGGCTTGGGTGCAAAGGAAAAATGGCGCGACATTTTCGCCGGATGGGTCTGTCTCCATTCCCGCCCAAGCTGGCTCCGCCCATAGCTTAGCCCGTGCAATATTGAATGAGTGGGCGGAGTGCGTCAGTTGACAACGGCTTCTATCCAGCCCTTGACATTTTTTTTTGTTTATACAAAATTATCCAATGGAGGCCATCGTGTATCATGTCCATGTCGCCAAGTGGGGAAACAGTCTGGGGTTTCGCATCCCAAGCGGAATCGCAGACAGCATGCATATCAGGGCCGGTGACACGCTGGAGCTTGCCCCGGCCAAGGGCGGCCTGCTTTTGAAAAAAACTCAGCCGCAAGGCAAGCGCTACGCACTAAAAAACATCTTAGATTCTTTTGCCAGCTCGACAGAGCATCCCGAAGTTGACTTTGGCGAAAGGCAAGGGGAAGAGGCGTGGTAAAACCCCGCCCCCCGCAGCAAGGGGAGATATTGTGGCTAAGCCTAGACCCGGCCCTTGGGCACGAGCAAAGAGGCCGCAGACCGGTTCTGGTGGCATCCGCCACTTTGTTCAACAGCCATTCCGGGTTCTGTTGGGTTGTTCCAGTCACTTCCCAACAAAAGGGCCTGCCAAGCGAAACCTTGTTGCCGCATGGCCTTCCGGTGGAGGGCGCTCTCCTGCTTTCGCAGTTGCGCTCCATTGACTGGAGGGCTAGGCCATTTTCTGTGGCATGTCTAGTGGGGGCTGATTTTGTGGATGACATCCTCGCCCGCCTAACTGCCGTGCTTGAACCTGCTTAAATATGTCCCGCTGATTCTACAACGTAGCCAATGCACTGACCCATGATACCTATCCCTTACACCCTAACCAAATGCGAACTCTAAGCCTTTTCAACACGCTGACCAGAAGTGTCCAGCCCATAGTCCCACGGGAGCCGGGCGTGGCGAAAATTTACAACTGCGGGCCGACCATCTACAACTACGCCCACATTGGCAACCTACGCACTTTCCTGTTCCAAGATTTTCTAAGGCGGACTCTTGAGGCCTGCGGATTAGATGTGCGCTTCTGCATGAATCTTACAGATGTTGAGGACAAGATAATCCGCGAATCCCAAAATGGCCTGCCGCAGGACGCCGACAACGAAACACGCATGAGGGAGATGAGGGCCTTCACCGGACGCTTTGAAAAGGCCTTTTTGGAAGATATTGACTCGCTAAGGATAAAGAGGCCGACCACCATGCCGAAGGCGACGGACTATGTTCCGCACATGATTCGACTGATAGAGGGGCTGGAAGAAAAGGGCCTTGCGTACGAAAGGGATGGCAGCGTCTATTACCGCGTTTCAGCCTTTCCGGGCTATGGCTGCCTGGCGCGTTTGGACAAGGGTGGAATGAAGCTGGGTTCCAGCATAGATTCCGATGAGTACGAAAGGGATTCCATCAGCGATTTCGTCTTGTGGAAGGGCGCAAAGCCAGGCGAGCCTTGGTGGGAGAGCAAGTGGGGAAAAGGCCGGCCCGGCTGGCACATAGAATGTTCGGCGATGAGCCTAGACATATTCGGCGAACATCTTGACTTGCACACGGGCGGCGTTGACTTGATTTTTCCGCACCACGAAAATGAAATAGCGCAAAGCGAGGGCCTTGTGGGCCATCAATGGGTGGGGCACTGGGCGCATGGGGAGTTCTTGTTGGTGGAGGGCGAAAAGATGTCCAAGTCGCTTGGCAACTTCTACACCCTGCGCGACCTGCGCGAAAAGGGCGTTGACCCAATAACATTCAGGTTTGCCATACAGTCCAACCACTACAGAAAGCCATTCAATTTCACCTTTGAGGGGCTGAATGCCTCTGAAGCCGCATTGAAGCGCGTGAGGGCATTCAGAAGGCGCATGGAAGACGTCGGCTCGCCTGGGGGCAGCGGCGAATTCAAAGAACCCATTGACCCCATCGCCCGCGTTGCCCAAGCAAGGCAGGACTTCTGGGATGCAATCTGCGATGACCTCAACTCCCCGGAGGCACTGGCGGCGCTATTCACTCTAATAACCGACATCAACGCGCAGGATGACCGCATCCGCCTAGAGCCAAAGGAGCGCGGCGCGGTTTTGGACTATTTGGACGAGGCAGATGCCATCTTCGCCGCCTGGCCCAGCGAGAAGCAGGGACAACTAGATGACGAAATCGAAGCTATGATAGCGGCCCGCAGCGCGGCCAAGACCAGCAAGAACTGGGCAGAGGCCGACAGAATAAGGGGAAAACTGAAAGATATGGGGATAGCACTGGAAGACCGCAAAGACGGAAGCGTGGCATGGCACAAGTGCTAATGGTCAGGATTTAGGTATCATGCCGATTTGCAACTGTTTGGTTGCAAATCAGTATCACTCCTCCACACCTATCCCGTGGTATATGCCTTGGTGCCCAAAGGACTCCCAGGCTATCTGGCGGAAGCGCGATGTGTGGCCCCACTGTTTGTGGTCACACTTGTCACCGTCGCACCATAGTTTGTAGTGGACTAGCTCATGCTCGAGTGTCCTTTGCAGTATCCCTTCAGGGTCGTGGCAATGGCAGCCACAGACTTCCACAGGCCAAGTGCGGTCAGGGCTGTCTAGGCTGTCGAAAAGTGGGATGGATAGTCTTATCTTTGGCTGCCGCTGCCAAGCCCCCGTACCGTCCTGCTCCACCTCGAACTGTCCGGCTTTGCTGGTCATTCGATAAGACCACTCAACGTGCGGAGCCGGTATATCCCACCCAGCTTGGGCGATGGAAGTTGCTACTATTTGGGGTACGAGGGCCATTAGGAGCAATACCAGTTTCGACACACTTTCCCCGTAGTGTCCAAAGGTCTCCCAAGCTATATGGCGGAAGCGTGGGGGGTGGCAGTCCCAATCCTTTTCGCCATCGCACCACAGTTTGTAGTGAACTAGCTCATGCTCGAGTGTCCTTTGCAGCATCCCTTGCGCATCGCTGCACAGGCAGCCGTAGACCTCCACAGGCCAAGGACGGTCCAAGCGGCGGATCAGGGGGATGGACAGCCTTATCTCGGGCAGCCATGCCCCCCTGCTATCCTTCTCCACTACGAATTGCCCGGTGCAGCGCGTCATGCGTGGAGACCACACCACGGACGGGGCCGGTATATCCCATCCAGCTTGGGCGATGGAAGTTGCCGCTATTTGGCGCAGAAGAGTCATTGGGCGCGAAACACCAGTTATATCAGGTACAAGTTACAAGTTGAAAACCCTCTTAGAACTCATCGAAACCACTTCCCCCCTGAATCGCCCCCATCGAAGCCATCTCCCAAATACCAGCGCGCCCATCGAAGAGGCGGGGGTCTGGGGGGCGACCGGGGCAGCGCGAGCCTGCAAGCGATGACGGTAAGGGAGACCCCCAGTTCAGCATTAGGGCGGGCTCCATGCCCCGGTGCTGAACGAGCCAAGTTGCCGGGCCATCGACCCAAGCACGATAGATAGAAACAGGCGCAACGAGTTAGGGGAAAATAAGGGTTCCCTGCCCCGGCGTTGAGCGAGCCAAGTTATCAAGTTGCACTTCCCGAGAATGTAATTGGTCGTAGCACTAAAGAGCTTCAAAATCCAAATTTGACAAGTTTCCACAAGAGGTTCAAAAAAAACAGGCATCAAACCTTCCCCCTCAGCCCAAGCTCTTTCAATTGCTTTTGGTCAACGGCGTTGGGCGCGTCGGTCATAAGGCAGCGCGCTTGGGCAGTCTTGGGGAAAGCTATGACTTCGCGTATGTTGTCAACCCCGGCCAGCAGCATGACCAGCCTGTCCAGCCCAAGGGCTATGCCCCCGTGCGGCGGTGCGCCATAGCTCAGAGCGTCCAGCAGGAAGCCAAATTTTTCCCTTGCCTCCGCCTCCTCTATGCCTATCGCGCTAAACATCATGCTCTGGGTCTGGGCGTCGTGTATTCTTATCGAGCCGCCCCCCACTTCAAAGCCATTTAGCACCAAATCATAGGCCAGTGCGCGGCAGGCCCCTGGGTTGGTCGCCAGCAGCCCCACGTCGTCTGGGTGGGGGCTAGTGAATGGATGGTGGCAGGCCTCGAACCTTTGGCCCTCCTCGTCCCACTGGAGCAGGGGAAAATCCACCACCCACAAAAACTCAAAGCGATCCTCGTCTATCATGCCCAATTGCTTTGCCACTTTGAGGCGCAGGTCTCCAAGCACTTTTGAAGTCTGGGCGTCGCTCCCAACGGCAAATATCATCAGCCCTTGGGAATTAGCAGAAAAGATTTTCTTTAGTCCAGCTTCTATCTCAGAGGTGACGTACTTCTTGAAGCTGCCAGAAAGCCCGTCGCTGCCCCACTTTAGGTATGGCAGGCCGCCCGCGCCTAGATGTTTTGCCTGTTCCTGGTACTCGTCCAATTGCTTGCGGCTGAGGCCCCCGGCCTTTTCGCCTGAAAAGAATACCCCCCTCACCCTGCTCTTCCCGTCACTATCAGCCGCAGCGCGGAAGAGGCCAAAGTCACTATTGGCAAAGATATTCGTTGCGTCCTGAATTTTTATGGGGCAGCGCAGGTCGGGCTTGTCAGACCCGTACCACTCCATAGCGTCTTTGTAGGGCAGCCTTGGAAAGGGCGCGGCTGCCGTTTTGCCAGCCAGCGGCGCCAATTCTGCCATAAGGCCCTCGATGATGGCTTGGACGTCATCAGGGCGCACAAAGCTCATCTCCACATCTATCTGCGTGAACTCCGGCTGGCGATCCGCCCTTAAATCCTCGTCCCTAAAGCACCTGCATATTTGCACGTAGCGCTCGAAACCCGAAATTTGAAATAGCTGCTTATATATCTGTGGGCTCTGCGGCAGCGCGAAGAACTCCCCCTGATGTACGCGGCTGGGCACAAGGTAGTCCCTGGCCCCCTCCGGCGTGGAGCGGCCCAAGATGGGCGTCTCAAATTCGATGAAGTCGTTTTTGCGAAAATAGGCCCTTGTGATGTTGGCGGCCTCGCTCCGCAAGAACAAGTTGCGCTGCAGCTTTTCGCGGCGCAAATCGAGAAAGCGGTATTTTAGCCTCAAGTCCTCATTGGCCTCTTGGTTGGAATCCTCCACGGGTATGGGCGGAGTTTGGGCGCTGTTGAATATCTTTAGGCCCGTCAGGCGAACCTCCACGTCCCCCGTTGGCATGTTGGGGTTTTTGGACTCCCTCTCGGCCACAACGCCCTCTGCCCCAATGACGAACTCGCTCCTAAGGGCCTTTAGCTTTGCCAATAGTTCGGGGTCAGCCTCGTTCTCGTCCGCCACAAGCTGCGCCACGCCCCACCTGTCGCGTATGTCAATGAACACCAAGGAGCCAAGGTTCCGCGCCCTCCTGCACCACCCCAGCAGCTTCACCGTTTGCCCCGCGTGGCCCATGCGTAGCTCCCCGTTCCGGTGAGTGCGCCTAAAATCGCCTAGTCTGTCAAGTTGCATCATTTACCTCGAATATAATGATACCAGCCCCCTCGCCCTCCTTAGGGCAATGATGCTTGATGCCGATTTGCAATCGGTGGATCGCAAATCGGTATCAACTCGCCATAATTATGGCGCGGACAAAGCCCGCATCAATTCTTCTTAATCTAGCCCCTGACCCCTAGTTTCTGACCACCCTCCCAGGGCCTCTGCCTGTGGCGGCGTCAAATAGGGATTCCCAACTGACGAAAGATGGCTCTTTGTCTTTCCAAGGCTCCTTGTCGAAGGAATCGGCCATCTCTTTTGAGGTCTTGCCTTTGTTTTTGTTGGCGTGTTGCTGGA
>Ga0268262_10001289_pt1 | contig 31448 bp, 28 predicted proteins | sample TergutNc150P3_FD_190354 | JGI IMG/M metagenome (GOLD analysis project Ga0268262, IMG submission 190354) | Nasutitermes corniger P3 segment gut microbial community from laboratory colony in Florida, USA - Nc150 P3 (SPAdes) (version 2) | ecosystem: Host-associated > Arthropoda: Insects >... | reverse complement strand
AAATGCTTGAGGAAAGCAAGGAAGTTATGAATGAGAGCCATAATCTTGAAAAGATAACGAAGGAAATAACCGGCGACATGAACGAGATAGCGACAGGCGCGGATCAGATGAACACTGCGGTACACCACGTCAGCGAGATAAGCGAAAAAAACAGCGAAGCAATAGACACTTTGTTAAAAGAAGTTTCGTCTTTCAAGGTAGATTAAGCAATTCGGCTGCGCCGAATTGCTTTAGGAGTTTTGTCAAAGAGCTAATTATAGTCTTCATTACCTTTTTTTACATTTGTAAGACTCTATGCTTTTTTATGATTACTCGTGTTTGACAAAACTCCAAGCTTTTTTTGTGATAAAGCCGATCAATCTGTTCCGCAGTTGCCGGCTTCGCAGCCGCAGGAACAGCCGACGCATTTATTTTTTTTCTTGTCCCGATATATTTTTATGATAACCATTGTAACAATCGCAAGCAAAAATAATCCTGTAAGAATTGTTCCCATTATATCCTCCTAACCGCCGGACGAAACAGCATAAACAAGAAGCCTGCCGTTATCAAAAACGCAACGACTGTTCCGAATCCAAAATGACCGGAAAACATCATTCCGAATTGATAGATACACAGCGACACAATATACGCCAAACCGCACTGGTAGCCGATAGCCGCCCAGAACCATTTTCTGTTGTTCATTTCCCTGTTAATAGCGCCCATTGCGGCGGCACAGGGAGCGCATAACAGGTTGAATACCAGAAAGGAGTAAGCCGCTAATGTTGTGAAACTTTTAGCTAAAGTACTCCAAACTTCCGCGCCGTCTTCATTGTAGAGTATGCCGAAAGTACCGACGACATTTTCTTTTGCAATCAATCCTGTGATGGCGGCGACTGTGGCTTGCCAGTTACCCCAACCTAGCGGCGCAAATAGGGGAGCGATAATACCGCCCAATACCGCCAGAATACTATCATTCATATCAACCATACCGAAGCCGCCTTCCGCCCACCCGAAATTGGACGCAAACCAGACGATAATAGTCGCAAGCAGAATAATAGTTCCGGCTTTTTTGATGAACGACCAGCCTCGCTCCCACATACTGCGTAAAATGTTAATCACGGTAGGCCAGTGATAGGCGGGGAGTTCCATGACAAACGGAGCGACATCTCCGGCGAATATTTTTGTTTTTTTCAAAATCACGCCGGAACTGATGATCGCCGCAATTCCGATAAAGTAAGCGCTGGGCGCAACCCACCATGTTCCGCCGAACAGAGCGCCTGCAATTAACGCAATAATCGGCAATTTCGCCGAACAGGGAATGAATGTTGTTGTCATAATTGTCATTTTGCGATCACGGTCGTTTTCAATTGTGCGTGACGCCATAATGCCGGGAACGCCGCAGCCTGTACCGATAAGAATGGGAATGAATGACTTGCCTGACAACCCGAAGCGGCGGAAAATTCTGTCCATGATAAATGCGATACGAGCCATGTAACCGCAGGCTTCCAAGAAGGCGAGGAAAATAAACAGGATAAACATTTGAGGCACAAAACCAAGCACCGCGCCGACGCCTGCCACAATACCGTCTAAAATTAAACCTTTCAGCCAATCGGCGCAATTTACGGCTTCGAGTAAATTTCCAAGCGATACCGGAACGCCGGGAACCCATACGCCGAAATTCGCAGGGTCGGGTTCTTCCGTTATCAATCCGTTCTCAAAATCGCCGACGGATTTTTCATAGGCGGAGGAGCCGATTCCGAACAGATGCCAGCCGTCGCCGAACACGCCTTCGTTAGCCCAATCGGTAGCGATTGTTCCTACGGTTGTTACAGAAACAAAGTAGACGATAAACATAACCAACGCGAAAATAGGGAGCGCTAAAATTCGGTTTGTAACAATCCTGTCTATTTTGTCCGATACGCTGAGTTTGCCTTTGTTTTTTATTTTTATACAGTCTTTGATGATTGAATCAATGTAAGAGTAGCGTTCTGCGGTGATGATACTTTCGCTGTCGTCATCAAGTTCCGCTTCGCACTTTTTAATGTCCTGTTCAATATGAGCGACTTGTTCGGGTTTTAATCCCAGTTTTTCGATAATCTTTTTATCACGTTCAAATAATTTTATCGAAAAAAATCGCTGCTGCTCATCAGGCATGTCATGTAAAACCGCTTCTTCGATATGCGCCAGCGTATGTTCCACCCCGCCTGAAAAACTGTGTTGCGGTATATTTTTTGCGCCTTCCGCCGCTTTGATTGCCGTTTCAGCCGCCTCGGAAATTCCTGTACCTTTTAATGCGGATATTTCCACAACATGACAACCGAGTTCTTTGGCAAGTCTCGCGGTATCAATTTTATCGCCGTTTTTATGTACTACGTCCATCATGTTTAACGCCATAACGACCGGTATACCAAGTTCTGTAAGTTGAGTTGTAAGAAATAGATTGCGCTCCAAATTTGTAGCGTCAATAATATTCAGTATTGCATCAGGATGTTCGTCGAGCAAATAATTGCGTGCGACTATTTCTTCAGGCGTGTAAGGTGAAAGAGAGTAAATGCCCGGCAAGTCCGTTACAGTTACGTCTTTCTGTCCTTTCAATTTACCTTCTTTTTTTTCTACAGTTACGCCGGGCCAGTTTCCCACAAATTGGTTGGAGCCTGTGAGCGCGTTAAACAGTGTAGTTTTGCCGCTGTTGGGATTTCCCGCAAGCGCGATTTTAATAGCCATATATTCCTCCTTAAAACGGTTATTTAAAAACTTCAGTTTTTAAATAACTACCGCTTAAAAATGTATGTTTCGTAGCCCGTAGGGCGAGAAACTACAAGATAACCCGTTAAAAACAATCGGTTTTTAACGGGTTATCATTCTACTTCAATTGATTCGGCGTCTTCTTTTCGCAGGGAAAGCTCATAACTTCGCACCGTAATTTCTACAGGATCGCCCAAGGGAGCTACTTTGCGTACATGGATTTCCACGCCTCTGGTGATACCCATTTCCATGATTCGGCGTTTTATCGGACCGCCGCCGTTTATTTTTACTACTTGTACAGTTTCGCCCGGTTTTATTTCTTTAAGTGTCCGCATGATTTGTCCTCCTTAAACCATTATTTTTGTAGCCATTTCCTGACTTACGGCTACACGGGATTCTTTTATATTCACAATTACATTACCGCTGTTTTTGGTAACAATCGTAACGTGCGAACCGGGAGTAAAGCCGAGGTTTGCGAGAAACTGCCGGATTTCTTCCTTGCCGCCCACCTTTTTTATGGAGTTTTCTTCTCCGATTTTTGCCATAGATAAAGGCATCATTTTATCCTTCCTTTCCCGTTTGCGGTAAGTTATGACTAACCGCAGGCTAAATAAAAAAGTTAGTAACAACTAACTGCTTATACTTAAAAGTTAGCCTATCCTAACTTGTTTGTCAAGCGTTTTTATAAAAATTTTTAAAAAATTTTAACCCCTTGGAAACCCCTGTTTTTGAGGGGATTTTGCGATTTTTGGGCAGCTTATGACAATTCCGCAATATGCCGAAAATATAACAGATGCAAAACATATCAGAAAATACCGATTTTGAGGATACAGATATTAATGAAAATATGGCTGCTATTCCGCCGAAATACAACCGAAGCTGGGGAACCGATTATATCCTCATGGACAGCAAGAATTTTATGAGTAATAAAGGCGAACCTGACTACACGCAAATAATCGAAATGTACCAAAAACTATGGGACACATATAATTATCGCTTATTTTCCGTTTTTTAAGATAACTGATTAATGCCAACAAACCGTACCCTCAAACCGTACCCTCAAACCCCTTTAGGCAGTTTCGACAGCATAATTCTGCGGTGATTAATAATTTCGCCGTCCGCTATAAAATGTCCGTCCCCCACGGCGTGAAAACACCGCTTCTCGGCGCGATTGTTATCCACCCACGCCGCCAAGCCGTCAAGGATAAAAAGGTCGTGCTTTTTAATGTGGTCAACCACGCGGCACTCGATATTCGCATAACATTCCTTGATAAGCGGCGCGGAAACTTTTGACGCTTTTAACGGCGTTAATTTAAACTTTTCAAATTTATCCGTTTCCGCGCCGGAACACGCGCCTATTTGCACGGCTTTTTTTGAAAGGTCAACGGTTGGTATGGCGATTACGCATTCCCCTGTTTTTGTCAGGGCTTTGTAGGAGTGATTCCATGAGCCGGTTAAAAAGGCAAAACGGGGAGTAAAATCCATTACCATAGTCCACGAAAGCGTAAGTATGTTTTGCTTGCCGCCGTCGGCTGTTGTTACAAGGACAACAGGACCCGGTTCAAGGAGAGTAAACGCTTTTTGGATAGGGAGTTTTTTCATGTTTCTGTATTCAATGATAACACGCGGCTGTTCGCCGGACAAGTCTTCTTTTTTAGCGATTTATTTCTTGATACATAGGTGTTTTAGTATTATTATATGATACAGGAGAAAATATTGGGCATTCATGAATCGGCGGAAATGTACCTTGAGACTATTCATGTTTTAAACCTTAAGGGGAACCAGGTTCGTTCTATCGATATTGTTAATGAGCTTGAATACTCAAAGCCGAGCGTAAGCGTCGCGATGAAAAACCTGAAAACTCAAGGGTATATCGCGATAGACGATGAAGGTTATATAACGCTGACAGCAAAAGGACGGAAAATTGCCGAAACGATGTATGAACGGCATATTGCGATTTCCGACTGGTTAATTTCTTTGGGTGTCGATAAAAAAACGGCGGTGGACGACGCTTGCAAAATGGAACATGCCATGAGCGAGAAAAGTTTTACGGCGATAAAGAAGCATATAGAAAACCAAAAAAAAGACGGCTATACTCCCAAGAAAGAGTGAAGGCATTTTAAGACTTCATCAAAATCAATTGGTTTGCCGATGTGGCTGTTCATGCCGGCGTCAAGACATCTTTCAATATCTTCTTTAAATACGTTCGCGGTCATTGCGACAATCGGTACTGTCTTTGCAACCATAATGTCCAGCGCCCTGATATGCCGCGTCGCTTCATAGCCGTCCATTTCCGGCATCTGTATATCCATGAAAATCATTTCGTATTTTTTCGGGTTTTCTGTGAACATACGAACAGCTTCCGCGCCGTTCTCAGCAAAGTCCATCTCAATCTTTGTCGGTTCAAGCAGGGTCTGTACAATTTCGCGGTTAATGTCCACGTCTTCGGCAATCAGTATGCGCTTTCCTGAAAAGATACCCGCAATGTCCGCTGTTTGCGATTTTTCCGCCTGACGTTTGTCTACGCCGAGACATTCATTGATAACTTCCGCAATAGTAGAAGGAAACAGAGGCTTGGACAGAAACTTGTCAACGCCCGCCGCTTTCGCCTCGTCGGCTATCGCGCTCCATTCAAGAGCGGAAATCATTATTACTATGGAATTTTCCGGTACGCGCGCTTTTATTTCACGCGTAAGCTGTAAACCGTCCATAACCGGCATTTTCCAATCTATAAAATAAATATGGTAGCCGCCGTTTTTATCTATAAGCTGAAGCGCTTTTTCTCCGCTTATGGCGACATCGCACATTACACCGAAACCCTGCGTTATTTCAAAGAAATATTTTAAAACATCAGCGTCATCGTCTACTGTCATGATACGAAGATTTTCCAAATTTATATCGGGAGACAAAAGTATACGGTTTTCTTCCGTACCGCGCTGTAAACGAATGGTAAATGTAAAGACAGAACCTTTTCCCGGTTCCGATACTACTCCAATACTGCCGCCCATCAGTTCCACTATGCTTTTGGAAATGGCAAGCCCCAGCCCTGTGCCGCCGTATTTTCTGGTTGTGGTGGACTCTGCTTGTTCAAAAGCTTGGAAAAGCCTTTCCTGCTGCTCCGGAGATATGCCGATACCTGTGTCGCTTATCGAAACTTGCAGGGTACAGACATTGTTTACTATATCAGTAAGACGTACGGCAAGGGTAACAGACCCGTTTTCCGGCGTGAATTTAATCGCGTTCCACAGCAGGTTGGTAATGACCTGTGCTATTCTCTGATCGTCTCCTATGAGAATTCGCGGAATAGAACGATCGACATGTACGGAAAATTTTTGATGTTTCTGGTCTATGCGGAAATTGACGACATTAACCACACGCCGCAGAACTTTTTCAAGATCAAATTCCGCCGGAGTAATCTCAAACTTATTGGCTTCAATTTTGGACATATCCAAAATATCGTTAATAACGCCGAGCAGATGGTTTCCGGCGTCGTCTATTTTTGTAAAACAGTAATCTTTACGAGTTGGGTCAACGGCGGTTTTTCCTATTGTGGTCATGCCGATTATTGCGTTCATCGGCGTGCGTATTTCGTGGCTCATGTTGGCAAGGAACGCGCTCTTGTGTCTGTTTTCCAAGTCCGCCTTGTTTTTTGCGGCATCAACGCGGATTAAAATGACTATCAATACCGACGTAAGCATAGTACCCAATATAAAAAGGATAAGAGTCATATTGTATATTGGTTGATAATATAATTTTTTGGGAGCCAAAAGACCTAAACGCCATCCGTTGGGAAGCGTTTTAAAGAAACCTACGACTTTTTCGCCTCTCCAGTTCACCCATTCAAGCCCTGTAATTTTTCCCGTGCGAACTAATTCATCAGTTATAAATGCAAGTGGAATTATCGGGTTGTTCATTTTCAATCCGATAAATTTCTGGTTCATGTGTCCTATAATCGTTAAATCCTTGCTTACCAATACTCCGTCGCTATGGTCTTTGGCAAAAACGGATTTAGCGACTTTTTCCCCGATATATCCCGCGCGTACATCAATAGCGACAACGCCTAAATGATTCCCATCGTTATCAAGAATACTGCGCGCGTAGGAAAAAACAGTTTCGCCCGTTACCGTATCCGTAAACGGCTCTGTCGTTGCCATTTTACCGCCTGCTTCAACGGCGGCTTTGTACCAAGGACGATCGGGCGGATACCAATTTTCCGGCGGTTTCCAGCCGATTCCGTTAAAAAAGTAAGGACCATTAGGAGATCTTGCTATATAACCGAAAGGACCGTTAGGGCTGAAAGAGTCTTTGTCTTTTGCCAATAAATGAGTTGATATATCAGTATTAAAGACTGTAAGTTCTTTGAAACCGTCTCCGCGTCTTACCAAACTTTGTACGGATTGCGCGAAATCATCAAGTATTATGTATGATTCCTGAAACTCGGCATAGATTTGGTTTTCCACGGAATCAAGTAAGTTTTCTGTATTGCGTAACAGATTGATTTTCACGATTCTGTTGCTGAAGAAGAGGCTTAATAAAACCATCAGCAAAAACGCGAAAATGGTAAAAAACACCTGTGAATATAATGGACGTTTTGAGAAAAAAACGGGTATTTTTTTTTGCATCGACAGTCTCCTGCATGGACATGAAATGGATATTTCTTTTTTATATATAAATATTTCTTTGATGTCTAAAAGTATTATATCATAAAACAGCGTGAATGGTATATACAAATTTTTCCGTAAAACGGGTGGTTTTTTATAAAATTGTTAGTTTATTTCTATTTAATCGCAGAGCGTTGGTCAGTACCGATACGGAACTTAAACTCATGGCGGCGGCGGCGAAGACAGGATTTAGGAGTGGTCCGCCGAATAGATACAGCAAGCCTGCGGCGATGGGAATGCCAAGCACATTGTAACCAAAAGCCCAAAACAGATTTTGTTTGATGTTGCGGATTGTCCGCTTGCTCAAATTGATTGCCGTAGGGACATCGAGAAGATCGGAGCGCATAAGAACAATGTCGGCGGATTCCATCGCGATGTCCGTCCCGCTTCCGATAGCGATACCAATGTCGGCTTGCGCGAGAGCGGGCGCGTCGTTAATACCGTCACCAACCATTGCGACAAAACGCCGTTGGCGTTTTGTCGCTTGGGAGAATAGCTTGCGCTGTTCTCCATGCCGGACTTCAATATGTGTTTCTTGTAATTTCTTTACTTCGGCGGATTTATCCTGCGGCAAAACTTCCGCAAGCACGCGGTCTATTCCCACTTGTTTGGCGATGGCGTCCGCTGTTTTTTTATTGTCTCCTGTTATCATGGCGACTTCGATTCCCATTTTGTGAAGACGGTTTATCGCCGCCCTGCTGGAAGGTTTAATCACGTCCGCTACCGCCGTTATTCCGGCGATTGCGCCGTTCAGAACGACATACATCGATGTCTTTCCGTCAGAAGCAAGGCGGTCGGAAGTTGTGTCAAGTTCCGCAAGCGAAATGCCTCGCTCTTCCATAAGTTTGCGGTTTCCGATAAGGATAGGCAGAGCGGAGAGAGCGGAATAGGGATTTGGAAGCGGGGAAAGTATTTTTTCCGCGGGCAGGGGGATTTTCGCTTCTATGCCTCTGCCGGGAATGTTTTTAAAATCCGTTACAGGCGGCAGTACAAGGCCGCGCTTTTCCGCCTCGCGGACAATGGCGTCAGCAAGCGGATGCTCCGAATTTTTTTCGGCGGCGGCGACAAGCTGAAGAAAAAGATCGGCGTCATTGCCCTGTTCTCTGTTTCCCTTTCCCCATTCTCCGCTTACGATAATCACATCGGTTACTTCGGGCTTGCCTTCGGTAATTGTTCCCGTCTTATCAAACACAATCGTTTGAATTTTGTGGGCGGTTTCCAATGCTTCGCCGCCCTTGATCAAAATGCCGTTCTCCGCTCCCTTGCCGGTTGCCACCATGATCGCCGTGGGCGTGGCAAGACCCAGGGCGCACGGGCAGGCGATGACAAGTACGGAAATAAAAATGGTCAGCGCGAACTCGGTTACTGATTTTCCTAGGGGCAGATTAACAACGCCGGCTGACGCCGCAATGAACCATGCGATACCCGCAGCAAGCGCGATGGCGCAGACAACCGGCACAAAGTAACCGGAAACAATATCCGCCATTTGCGCTATCGGCGCTTTAGAGCCTTGCGCGTCCTCAACCAATTTGATGATTTGCGCCAAAGCGGTTTCGTTCCCTACCTTTTCCGCCCTGAAGTGTAACACGCCGTTACTGTTAATGGTTGCGCCGTAAACAGGATCGCCTGGATTTTTTTCAACCGGCATACTTTCCCCTGTGAGCATGGATTCGTCTACCGCGCTTTGCCCGTCGGTTACAGTTCCGTCCACTGGAATTTTTGCGCCGGGCTTTACAACGATAATGTCGCCTGCCGCTACTTCATCAATAGGGATTTCCTTTTCTAATGTTCCGCCGGAACCGCCGTTGACGATAACTATTGCCGTCTTTGGCGCAAGACCCATGAGTTTTTTTATCGCCTCGCTTGTGTGTCCTTTGGATACAGCTTCTAGGGATTTGCCCAAAAGAATCAGGGCGATAATCACTCCCGCGGTTTCAAAGTACAAAGATTCAACCGCGTGAATATTTCCTTTGGTAATCTGAAACAAATTGTAAACGCTGTAAATAACTGCGGACGCAGTTCCAATAGCGATAAGCGAATCCATGTTTGGACTGCGCTGTAAAAGATTTTTAAAACCTACGATATAAAACCTGCTGCCCGCAATGATAATCGGTATGACTAACGCAAGCTGCACGGCGGCGTAGAGCAGGGGAGCGCGCATAGGGGACAGAGCTTCAGGGAAGGGAAGGGCGACCCACTTAATCATTGGAGCCATTGCGATATACAGCAGGGGAAGACCCAAAACCGCGGCGACAATAAATTTTGTCCATAGGATTTTTATTTCTTTTTCCTTTCGGAGTTTATCTTTGTCCAATGCGTTTTTAGAATTTTCGATAACTTCATAACCGGCGTTGATGATTGCTTCCTTAATTGCCGAAAGGCGCAAGGTTTGCGGATCAAAAGTTACCGTCGCCTTTTCCGCGGCGAGATTTACCGAGGCGTTTTGTACACCTTCCAATTTGTTCAGCGCCTTTTCAACGCGCGCGGAACAGGCGGCGCAATGCATACCGCCAATGGTCAAAGTTTCAGTCATCATTGTTCGTAATATCCTATTTGTTAAAGCCCGTCAGGCGGCGGCACATCTTTTGAATCGTAGGGGGCAAGCGCGGTATCAACATCTTTTACGATGTCTTTGTCAATCTTTCCCATATTCGCCATTTCATAAATAATCTGCATTGTATCAGCGTGATTCCGTCTGGGGTGATAGGGTCTTTCTTCGCTTATCGCCTGATACAAATCCAGACACGCCATCAGCTTGGAATTAAAATCCAATTCATCGGCTTTCTTCCCGAAAGAGTAACCTTTGCCGTCCAATTTTTCATGATGATTGGACGCCCATTGGCATATAGTCTCGAATCCTTCAACTTCATGAAGCAGTTCCCATGTTATACGAACATGTCCTTTGATGATTTCAAATTCTTCATCGGTAAGTTTGCCGGGCTTTTCCAGAATTTCAGTAGGAATCGCCAGCTTGCCAAGATCGTGCAGAGACGCCGCAAGATACAATTCCGCCGTTTCCTGCGGAGTATACTTGTAATATTTCCCCATGAACCACGCTTTATTTGCAATCTGTGTGGAATGTTTCTGCGTAAAAACCGATTTACAGTCGATGATTCTTGCCACAAAACCCGACAGATTATAAATGGTTTCCGTTTGTATATCGACAGTCCATGGGGACAGGGAATCCTCCATTGTTTTTTTTATGACATCGTCTTTTAAAGACATAAGCGCAGGCAAGTCGAGAACTTCCAGCATAGTTTGCGCCGCCTTCTTGCTGAAGTGTTTTCCTGTTTCATTAACAATTATATTTCTTATATTGGGCAGTTCTTCCGGTGTAATCCTTTGAAGGTGATGAGCGGCGTCAATTGAATCGGCAATAGTGATAAGTTCCGCTTCAAGGGGTCCTTCCCCTTCCCGTATGCCGAACGGACCGTTGCCGTCGGCGTGTTCATGGTGATACATAACAAAATCTTTTACATTTGTTTTAAAGCAGAGCGCGTCCGCGTTGTACTGACCTATTTCGCAGTGTTTTTTCATCGCCGTATCGCTGTCGCCGTCCATTTTTTCCAAGAGAATATATTCGGTAAGCGCGCTGTCATGGAGCAGGGCGCAAATAGCCAGAGCGTTTATTTCTTCGGTATTTTTTCCCAGGACTTTTCCCATTTTTGCGCAAAGGACGGCAATTCGTTTGCCGTGATTGGTACTGGTTCCCAAAAGATCGCTCTCTACAATATCTAAAGCTACGGCTATAGATTTTATGAGCGAATCCATTCTTACTTTGACCATAGATATCTTAATTATATACCGATTATCGCCTCTGTAAAGGTATTTGCAATATTATTATATTAATACTATATTTATTTTATATGTCTAAAATTAAGTTTAAAAAACATATAGTAGCTTGTTTCTTGTTTTTTTCTCTGATTTTTTCATGTTCTACTTCAAAAAACGTAAAGGACTCCGAGGGTGCAAATAACAAAAAATCGGAACCTGTTATGGTTTATTACGAAGGAGACTTGCTTAATATTTTTTTTCATGCGGTGATTGCGCGGCCTGAAATAGCATTTTATGGAAGCAGGAAAGACCATTATAAAGAATGGTTTGTTACCGCCGATGAATATAAAAAAATACTGAATGAGTTGTATTCGCTGAATTATGTATTGGTCGATATTAAAGAATTTTATACCGTAACGTATACAAAAAACATAAAAACTGTTAGGGCGAATAAATTACTGATTCCCGAAGGAAAGAGACCCTTCATTTTATCCGTTGATGATTTATCTTATTATGAAACTAACAGAAGAAACGGAACCGTACATAAACTTGTAATCGATAAAAACGGCAATATCGCGGCATGGACGGACAGTCCGTCCGGCGGTGAGATATCCTATGATCTGGATATTATTACCATTACGGAAGATTTTATTAAAAAGCATCCTGATTTTTCCGTCCGCGGCGCGAAGGGCATTATTGCGCCTACGGGATTTGAAGGTGTGCTGGGGTATAGAACGCAGGGGAATAACTCGGACGCCGATGGATATAAAAAAGAAGTGGAGAATGCAATTAAGGTGGCAAATAAATTAAAAACACTTGGGTGGCGTTTTGCGTCGCATAGCTATGGACATTTGAATATGCCGAAAGTATCTGTTACAAAATTTATAAATGACCTTAATTTATGGGATAAAGAAGTAAAGCCGATTTTAGGCGAGACAGACCTTTACATATATCCCTATGGAGCGACGCTGGAAAAGCAAGAGGCGAAACATAAAATACTGCGTGAAAGAAATTATAATTTATTTTTCGGCGTTGGCAACGGATACGGTTATAGGCTCGGTCCAAGATCGGAATATATTTATTTAACACGCAGAAATATTGACGGTTGTTACTTTAGGTTATTCAGAAACAACGACAAAAAACTGTTTGATATCGATAAGGTAATGGATAAACAAAATCGGGGTATTCGGTAACTAAATATCGTAATGCCAAAAGTCCAATTGGTCTAATTCCATGTGGGTGGAAATATTGCCGCTGTTCTTGAACTGCAATTCCGGATTTTTAACGCTGACGCGAGTTTTTTCCGGTACTGAGCGGATCACAAAAGCGTTGCCGCCGATTACCACTCCTTCGCCGATAATGGTATCCCCGCCCAAAATGCTCGCGCCCGAGTATATCGTAACATTGTCGCTGATTGTCGGGTGGCGTTTTACTCCCTTTATACTTTGTCCGCCCTTTGTGGACAACGCGCCAAGCGTTACTCCCTGATACAGCTTTACATTGTTCCCGATAACGGCGGTCTCGCCTATTACAATGCCCGTGCCGTGGTCTATGAAAAAATATTTGCCTATCGCCGCGCCCGGGTGAATATCAATGCCGGTCGCGCTGTGCGCGTATTCGCTCATAATTCTGGGGATAAGCGGTACGGACAGCAAATAAAGTTCATGCGCTATCCTGTAAATCATTGTGGCGTAAATGCCCGGGTATGATATGACAATCTCCGCCTTGCTGTACGCGGCAGGGTCGCCGCTATACGCCGCCTCAATATCCTTTTCCAAAAAGTCTTTGATAGTCGGTATCTTAAGAATAAATTGGCGCGTTATATCCCACGCTATGTTGTCAATCTCGTTTTGCTCCGTGTCTTTGTACCGCAGGTCATAACGCAAAGCCAATCTTGTCTGCGCGGCTAAATCATTGGAAACTTCTTCCAGCATAACGTTGAGTTTGTTCTTTACGGAGCCGCTCGTTAAAACGCTCTCAAAAATTCCGGGAAACAGCAAATATTGCATTTTACCGATAATTTCGATAATGACCGATTTTATCGGCTGTTTCGCGACATCGCGCTTCTTCTGAAAATCACTCAGCAACTCCGCCGCGATTTGCTCGATTTCTTGATCTATTTCCATGTTATGCCAATTCTTTAATAGCGATAACCAACTTGTCAATTTCCTCGGCTGTATTGTAGAACGCGATTGTCGGGCGCACTGTCGATTCCAGTCCGAAACGGCGCAGGATTGGCTGCGCGCAGTGGTGTCCGGCGCGAACCGCGATTCCGTGGCTCGCGAGATGTTTGCCGACTTGTTCAACGCTTGCGTTATCAAGTACAAAGGACAGAACGCTCGCTTTCTGTGCCGCCGTGCCGATAAGGCGCAGACCGTTTATGCGCTTAAGCTCGCGGGTCGCGTAATCAAGCAACTCGTGTTCATAGGCGCTTATGTTCGCTATTCCAAGACCGGAAACATAATCAAGAGCCGCGCCAAGCCCTACCGCGTCGGCAATATTGCCGGTTCCCGCTTCAAACTTGGAAGGCGCGGGATTGTATACCGTGCGCTCAAAAGTTACGTCCTTTATCATATTGCCGCCGCCCTGATACGGTTTTGCTTCCTCAAGAGCGTCCGCTTTTCCGTAGACCGCGCCTATGCCCGTAGGACCGAAAATCTTGTGTCCTGAGAACACAAAAAAATCCGCGTCAAGCTCGCTGACATTAAGCGGCGTGTGCGCTACCGACTGCGCTCCGTCGATAAGGATTCGCACTCCGTGTCCGTGCGCTATCTGAATCATCTCGTGAATCGGGGTAATTGTTCCCAGCGCGTTTGAAACGTGCGTTACAGAGGCGAACTTTGTGCGCGGGCAAAACAAGCGCGCGTATTCGGACAAAATGATCTGTCCTGTATCGTCAACGGGAGCGACTTTTATTATTGCTCCGGTTTCCTGCGCTATCAACTGCCAGGGGACAATGTTGGCGTGGTGTTCAAGAATGGTGAGTATTATTTCATCGCCGGGTGAAAGCAGGGGTTTAACGTAACTCTGAGCCACAAGGTTGATGCCTTCCGTTGTTCCGCGCACAAAGACGATATTGTCTTTTGAGGGAGAGCCTAAAAACTTCGCGATGGTTTCCCGCGCCGCTTCGTAAGCGTCCGTGGAACGGGCGGCAAGCTCATGCGCGCCTCGGTGGACGTTTGAATTTTCGTGTCTGTAAAAATACGAGATACGATCTATCACGGCATTGGGTTTTTGCGTTGTCGCGCCGTTGTCAAGCCAGATAAGCTGTTTGCCGCCCGCGACTCTTTCGTTCAAGATTGGGAAATCGCCGCGAATACGGTTTACATCAAAACCCGTCCCCAAAGGAGAGCTTTTAAAAAGCGTCTCTTCTGAAGGCGTACCGGTAGGCGTACTTGTATACGGCACTACAACGGGAGAATACTCGGTCTTGGCGTCTTCGGTTTTCTCGCTCTTTTTTTCCTGAAGTTCCGGGAAATAAGTCAACGCCCATCTTTCAAGTTCTTCCGGATCGGGTAAGCCGTATCCGTTAGCTGTAATCATAGTAGTTACCCACTTCCACTTCTTCAAGAACGGCTATGGCATCGTCCGCAAGAATTGCGGCTGAGCAGTACAAAGACAGAAGGTAGGACGCGAGTCCTTTGTTGTCTACTCCTCTAAAGCGTACGGAAAGTCCTCTGCCTTGTTCGTTCTGCAAACCTGTCTGGTACAAACCGACAACTCCGCGTTTTGCCTCTCCTGTGCGCACCAACAGAATATTGGTTTTGCCGCCCTTGCTCTTTGGGTTTTTCAAACCGTCTACGAACAATTTATCTGTCGGGATTATCGGAACGCCGCGCCACAGAATAAAACTGCCGCCAAAGAGCGAAGTGGTTGAAGGCGGAACGCCCCTGCGGGTGCATTCGCGCTGGAAAGCGGCGACAGCCCTTGGGTGAGCCAAGAAGAACGCCGGTTCTTTCCACACTTTTGAAAGTAATTCGTCCAAGTCATCGGGCATTGGAGAGCCCGCTTTGTTTCCCGGTTTTATACGCTGTGTATCGGGAACATTTTTCAGCAAGCCGTAATCATCGTTATTGATGAGTTGGCTTTCCTGCCGCTCGCGCAGACTTTCAATCGCAAGATGAAGTTGTTCTTTTGTTTGATCATAGGGTGAGGAATAGACATCTTCCACGGCTGTATCTACATTGATAATTGTAGAAATCGAATTGAGAGTATACTCTCTAGGCTTTGGCTGATACTGTACATAACCTTCGGGAATTTCCGCGCTCTTTTTTTCCGATGAGCAGAGAACGTCAAGCGGCGTTTCGCCTTCGACTACTTTGTTTACGCGGTAAATACCGGCGTCCAGTCCTTTAAATTCCAAAAAACGTGTAAGCCAGCGCGGTGTAATAGCGCCGAATTGCGGCGGGGTTTTGGTGATATCCGTCAGTTGATACGCTTGCGCTTTACTCAGCGCGTTTAATTCTACAGTTGCCATAAAATAAATTCTCCTTAAACTTTTTTCCTGACCGTTAAATATTATTAATATTCCCTGATCAGGTTATAAAATAATACAAGAAAACCAAGCTAATGTATACCAAACTCATGAAGAAAATCGCTATACAATAATTCTTTACGCTTCAATAAAACGGCGATTTTCTTCAAGAAACATTTGAAAACCCCAACGGGATTTTCAAATGTTTCACTCTTCCCAGAGCCACGTTGACAAATAACGCTCTCCGGTGTCCGGCAATACGGCTACTATTGTCTTGCCGTTGTTTTCCGGTCTCTTGGCGACAGTCAAAGCCGCTTCAAGAACAGAACCTGACGAAATACCTACGATGATGCCCTCTTCTTTAGCGAGCCTTCTCGCCGCGGTTCCGGCTTTGACTTCATCGGTCTGGTAAATCTCGTCGATAACGGCGGAATCATAAACCTGCGGTTTAAAGCCCGCGCCGATACCCTGAATCTTATGCGGTCCCGGAGATCCGCCTGAAAGCACGGGAGAGGCGGCGGGTTCCACCGCGACAATTTTAACGCTCGATTTTTTAGATTTTAAAAATTTTCCCGCGCCCGTTAAAGTTCCGCCTGTTCCTACTCCGCCGACTACAACGTCAACTTTTCCGTCGGTATCGTTCCAAATTTCCGGTCCTGTTGTTTTTTCGTGAATAGCCGGATTTGCCGGATTGTTAAATTGCTGGGGAATAAATGAATTGGGAGTTGCCGCCGCAAGTTCTTCCGCCTTGGCGATTGCGCCCTTCATGCCCTTTGCGCCTTCGGTAAGTTCCAACTCCGCTCCCAACGCTTTGAGCAGTTTGCGCCTTTCAATACTCATTGTTTCCGGCATTGTGAGGATTATCCTGTAACCCTTAACCGCCGCCACATAAGCCAATCCGATACCTGTATTGCCGCTTGTCGGTTCGATAATGACCGTTCCCTTCTTTATTTTGCCTTCTTTTTCGGCGGCTTCAATCATTGCCAGCGCAATGCGGTCTTTAACGCTATGCAGAGGGTTAAAACTCTCCAGTTTTACATAAACAGTCGCTCCGCTGTCATTAAGCTTGTTAACCTTGACCAGCGGGGTATTTCCGATAAGATCGGTGATTTTTTCTACTCTTGCCATAATTAGCTCCTCTCTCTAAAATTCAGTAATCATATAGGATTACTATGTAAAGAATGACCTATATTTATTTATTTGTCAAGGGAAATTTGTGTATTTTTTGATAATTTTTCCCAAAAAATACAAACCGAGATAATAGCTCTTAGCGGTTAAATATAATATTCGTCCGCGCCGGCGGATTGGAAATCGCGTAAAATATCTTCAAGAGTAATGCCGTCCAGATATTTATTTATCGCTTTTTCAAGACCTTGCCATACCGACAAGGTTTTACAATCTTTCATTTGCTCGCATTGGTTTGGATTGTTTTCCAGACATGAAACCGGCGACAATCCGCCCTCGGTAATCCTTAAAATTTGACCTACTGTGTATTTATCCGGCTCTTTTGCCAGCATATAACCGCCCTTGTTGCCGCGATTTGTACGCAAAATATCGGGACGGCTTAAAAGGGTGACTATCTGCTCAAGGTACTTCTTGGAAATACACTGACGCTGAGAAATATCTTTTAATGGAATAAAACCATCGTTTTTATGCTCAGCTAAATCTAAAAGCATACGGAGCGAATATCGCCCTTTTGTCGATATTTTCATATACCCCATTATACCATAGAGCTTACTATGCTTACAAGTCTTTCTTTGCCAGAAAAATAACGGTCTCTAATTTCATTTAATTCCCTACTGTCTTTGCGTAATACGCCGCTAGCTTAACCAGCGCGTTTTCAATAGGCTCGGTTCTTTCAAAAACGGATATGCCGTTTACTTCAAGCGCCCGTCTTACCGCGCCGCCGACTTTAACGGCAATTACCGCCGTACAGTCTTTCAGCGCGTCAATGGTCGATAATATACCATCTTCGGTATGTCCGCTACCGCAGCTTAAAGGCGTTACGCTTCGCTTTTCAATGAAAATCGGGTTTTCTTTTTCTATTTCATAAATAAAAAAATCAGCCGCTTTCCCGAAGTGCTCATTAATTGTTTTCCCATCGGTACTCGCGGCAGCGATGCGGCGCGTCTTATTTGTACTTTGCATCAAGTCCTTTTAACTCTACAAAGCTGTTTTTTTGAAGGGCGACGACATCTACATCTTTTGAAACCATGCCGATAGACTGAAGCTGAGGCGCTAATACGGTAAATTGTTTATAAGCGCCGCTTACAGACGGAATATAATTAAATTTCTTTAAAACTTCGGCGTTTATTACGGGGTCTCCGGGCACATAATTTTTCTCAATCTGAATACGCGTTATTTCTTCCTGGTGTCCCTGAATATATGCGCTCGCTTTTTGTATAGCGCGGGTAAATTTTTCCGTAATGTCCTTGTGTTTTTCGACAAGTCTGTCGCTCACATAAGACGCGCAGCAGTATTGATCCTTGTAAGGCTCGTCAACCGCCGAGTCAAACAGGGCGACATATCCGTATTGATTTGCGGCTATGGTAGCGGTAGGCTCGTTCATCGCTATCGCGTCTACTGTTCCGTTCGCCAGAACAATGGGTAAGTCCGATACATTGTAAATGACAAACTCAACCTGGGACGATTCCGCGCGAATGTCAACGCCGTTGTCGGCAAGAACGCGTTTTGCGTAAACAGCGGGGCTGGCGGTCATACTGGGAATACCGACTTTTTTGCCCCTTAAGTCTGTCGCTTTTTTAATACCGGAATCAGCCTTTACCAAAGTTACATCGCAGCCGGTATGAAGAGCCGATGTAATTTTTGCCGGTAATCCGTTGGAGAGCGGCGGTATAATAGCCGCAAGAAGAGCGAAACCGGCGTCTATGCGTCCCGCCGTGAGCGAGTCAAACGCGGTTCCCGAAGCGAGCTTTATAAGTTCTACTTCAATGCCTTCATCTTTAAAGTAGCCTTTTTCATAGGCGATATGCACAGGCGCTTCGCACAAAATACCGTAGTATCCTATGTTCAAAACAAAATCATCTTTGGTTTTCTTTGTGCAGGCGGTCAGCAATATCAGAACAGATACTAAAAACACGGCTAAAACAACATTTAACTTTTTCATAAACAAACTCCTTAAAAATATTTTTAACGGATTAACAACCCGTATTTAAAACTACAAATAATACTGTATGTCCTCGCGTCTTCCCGCAAAGTGCAGAATCTGCAGTATTTTCGCGCGAAGCTGAAGAAAGTCGGGAGCGTCCCTCGCGCGCGGACGGCCTTGCTGTACGTCGATAACGCTTTCTATTTTTGCGGGGCGCGCCGACATTACGAATATTTTGTCGCTTAGATATATCGCCTCGTCAACATCGTGCGTTACCATTATCGTTGTGGTTCCGCGTTCTTTCCAAATATTGATAAGCTCGTCCTGCATATTCATTCGGGTAAACGCGTCAAGCGCGCCGAACGGTTCGTCAAGAAGAAGAACTTTCGGGTGGTTTACCAACGCCCTTGCGAGCGCGGCTCTTTGCGCCATGCCCCCCGACAACTGATGAGGATACGATTTTTCAAAACCTTTAAGCCCCACAAGTTTTATAAAATGCTCAACGTCGTTTTTCTTATCTTTAAAAATATTGCGCGTCTTTAACCCGAACGAAATATTTTCGTAAATATTCAGCCAGGGAAAAAGAGTGGGGTCTTGAAACACAAGCCCTCTTTCATAACCGGGTTTATTGATTTCATCGCCGTCAAGGGTTATCTTTCCTTCGTCCGAAACGATAAGCCCCGCGACCGTCCGCAGGAAAGTTGATTTTCCGCACCCCGAAGGACCGATAAGAGAAATAAATTCTCCCGCCTTTATATCGACATTAACATTGTTTAAAACCGTAATGCTCTGTCCGTCCGGCTGCAGAAATGTTTTTCGCAGGTTTTCAGCCTGAATAGCGCCTACCATTTTATTACCCCTTTCTGCCAGCCCAATAACCTGTCGCGGAGTTTAAACAGCGCGGTTATGATTAATGAAAAAGAAACCGCGATGGTAATAAGCCCCGCGTATACATTTGCGTACGCCAAAACCTCGCGCTGCCAATTTATATACCAACCGATGCCGAATTTTACGCCGAGCATTTCGGCGGTCATAAGCGTAAGGAATGACGCGCACGTGCCGTTAAAAACGCCGATGAAAATACTCGGCATCGCGTCGGGTAAAGCTATCTTGAATATTTTTTGAAACGTGTTAGCTCCAAGCGTACTGGCGACTTCAAAATAAGCGTTCTTTACGTTTGATATGCCTGAGCTTGTCAAAATTGTGGTTGGAAACCATACCGCAAGCGCAATCAGGAAGACGCTCGCCTGCCTTGATGTCGGAAAACAGACAAGGGCGATGGGAATCCACGCGGTTGAAGGAATGGGTCCGATAATTTTGATAAGAGGGGTTATCCAATAATTCCAGCATTTGCTCCAGCCAGCCAGTATGCCTGTTGTTAATCCGCAAATAAGTCCGAAGCCGAAACCCAAGAATAAAAGCCGCGCCGAATGAGCGAGGCATTTTAATAAAAAGATATGTTCTTTTACAAAAACTTTTAATATTTTGTCCAGGCAGGGGAAATAAATCTGCGGAATAAGCATTAATTTTAATGTAACTATATTGTAAATATTGACAGCAAGCAGAGCCGCCGCGTAAAACGGCGCGATGTGCGTATATTTTTCGCTGAAATCTTTTTTGAAAAATGATATTACGATAAAAACCAAGAATGCGGCTGCGGCTACAGATAAAATAAAAGTAAGGTAGGGCAGGGGTTTATCAAAAAATTTAGGGCTGTTGGAAACAAATAAATGTACCAGTAAAGCCGCAAGCGCGCTTAATAACGGCAAAAATTTTTTAAGTAACGGCATATTACTCCTATTCTCCTTCACCCGCAATTATTGTTACATCTAAAATTGCCCGCTCTTTCGTACAATTTGTGCGAAATGTCATTCACTCCGGGAATACCGCAGGCGTCGGCTCTGCAGTGGGTACAGTTGCGAAAAACAGATAAAAAGGAACCCGCTGTTTTTCTTGCGCTCTCAAGCGTGGCGCAATCGGGAGCGGAAAGCTCCGCAAATTCGCCTCGAGGAATCAGCGGCATTATATTGTGATATTTTACGCCCAGAGCGGAAATTGTCTTTGCTATTTCTCCGATATGATCGCTGTTAACGCCGGGTATCAAAACAGTGTTTACTTTTATTTCCATACCGGCGCTGAACGCCTCGCGTATTCCCTCAAGCTGGCGGAAAAGCAATGTTGCCGCCGCTTTTTGTCCGCCTGCGATCTCGCCGTTAAAAACAATATGAGAAATAATTTTTTCGCCGATTTTAGGATCTACGGCGTTAACGGTAACCGTTAAATGTTTCAGCCCCAGTTTTGATAACTCCTGTACTTTTTCCGGCAAGCCAAGCCCGTTAGTTGAAAGGCATTTTGACAACTGCGGAAAACGTTCATTCACAAGGCGGAAAGTTTCGATCGCGGAATTATCCGCAAGCGCGTCTCCGGGACCGGCAATGCCCGCGACTGTCAGTTCCGGGCAGAGTTTTAACGCGTCCGCAAGAGTTTCTATCGCTTGCTGCGGCGTAAGTATCTGCGCCGCCGCGCCAGGGCACATTTCGTCCGAGTTGATATTTCTCTCGCAGAAACGGCACTTGATATTGCACTTTGCGCTCACAGGCAGATGAATTCGTCCGTATCTTCCGTGAGCGGCGCGGTCAAAACAGGGGTGGGAATTTTTCGCTTTTTTCGGCGCGTTACTTGCAAAGTTGCGGACATACTCATCGAGTATATCTTCGATAAACCCCGGCTTTTCAATAGGCTGAATATTCAACGCTCTAAGACCGTTTTGCGCAAAGTTTCCTATGCGGGAGCATATTACCACGCCGCAGTCGCCGATTAATTTCGCGCTTTCGTTAAATCGCTCCTGACTGTGTCCGTCCTTGCCGCAAGCCGGTAAATTGTCTCTTTTTTCGATGTATGTCCATTTTTTGTCGTCCGCTTCGGCAATCACAAAAGAAGGAGTGCTGCCAAAGTGCTTCGAGACAAATTTACCGTCGCTGCTTGCAAGAGCTATCTTCATTTTTTTTCCTATATGCCGGCTTTTTCGCCGCCGACTACAACGCCTGTTTCCAGCGCCAGCAGTTTATCGCTCCAACCGGCCGCCCAGTTGCGAAGCTCATCCAGTTCCAGCGGCGAGGGAGTTTTGCTTTCTTCATGCGCGGCAATACGCTCCGCAAGCTGTGTATACACTTTCGCCTGATCGCTTTCCGGCGCGGCTTCAATTGTTGTTTTGCCTCTTAACTCGGATTGTGTAACCGTAATCGATCTTGGAACATATTGAATGATTTGCGTTTTTGTTCTGGCGGAAAAGTCGTCGATAATATCGCGCGAGTAACCTTGAGAAATCGAGTTTGCGATGATGCCGCCAAGCAGAGCGCCGCCCGAGTTCGAGTATTTTTTTATTCCTTTAAACAAATTGTTACTTGCATAGATCGACATAAAGTCGCCGCTTGATACCGTAAAGACATGCTGAGCGATACCTTCGCGGATAGGAACGGCAAAACCGCCGCATACAACGTCGCCTAGAACGTCGTAAATTACAAAATCAAGATCAAGCTCCTCAAATATTTTTTGCTGTTTAAACAATTCTACGGCGGAGATAATACCGCGCCCCGCGCAGCCTACGCCCGGAGCCGGACCGCCCGCCTCGACACAGAAAATTCCGTTAAAACCCGTATGAATAACATCGTGCGCGTTTACGGAACCTTTTTCCCTAAGCGTATCAAGAACGGTGGGGATATAAGTGCCGCCGCGAAGCGTGTTGGTACTGTCAGATTTAGGGTCGCACCCAAACTGCATAACTTTATATCCGGCTTTTGAAAGAGCCGCCGACAAGTTGCTGGTAGTCGTGGATTTTCCTATCCCGCCCTTACCGTATATGGCGATTTGTTTGATTTTTTTTGCCATTCTTTACTCCTTGTATGATAATACTATAAACCTATCTGTTTAATAGGAATTGTAGTAAAAAAAAATAAAATTGTCAATAGTTTTGTAAAAATTTTAAAAAAAAATATCTATGACATAAAGTGGAAAAACCGCTAAAATATCAATAAAAGGGCGGCGGACAAAGCATGTTAACATCGACATTAATGATAGTTTCTCCTATATTAATAGCCGCTATCGGGGGTATGATATGCGAACGCGCGGGCGTGGTAAATATCGCTCTTGAGGGTCTTATGTCCTTTGGGGCTATGACCGCCGCCATTACACATGTCTATTTGGAACATAAAACAGGTTTATCAATCCCTTTGGCTTTATTTTTCGCCGCAGCAGCCGGCGGTCTTTTTTCGCTGATTCACGCGTTTGCTTCTGTAACTCTTAATGCGGATCAGGTTATTTCCGGTACGGGAATTAATCTTCTGGCGAACGGGATTAATGTGTTTGTCTGCCAGTTGCTGTTCCGCATGGATCGCAGTTTAAGTTACATGCACGGAATGCATCTTGGTTTTTTCAGGATTTATCCGACTATATGGATTGCGCTTGTTATTCTGGCGGCCGCGTGGTTTATGCTCTACAAGCGCCCAAGCGGTTTGCGTCTTCGCGCCGCGGGGGAACATCCGCAAGCCCTTGCCGCCGCCGGTGTAAATGTAATAAAGATACGATACATAGCGGTAATTATTTCGGGGCTTCTTGCCGGTCTTGCGGGAGCCTGTATAGTTCTTACACAGGATATTCAATTTACGGTGAACGTAGTCAACGGAAAGGGTTTTATCGCCCTTGCCGCGGTTTCATTCGGGCGCTGGCTGCCGTTAGGCGTTTTAGGCGCGAGCTTCCTGTTCGGTTTTTCATCGAGCCTTGCCGTAAATGTTTTCAATATAAGAAGCCTGGATTTCATGCCCTCGGAAGTTTTTAACATGTTACCGTATTTAATCACTTTGCTGACATTGGTTGTCTTCTCGGGGAAAGAACACGCGCCCAGAGCGGTCGGGCAGCCTTACGATAAATCGAGCGGTTAATTACTTAAGCACGACTTCCGTGCGCCCGTAGCCGCCCATCTCGGGGCGTGAGAAATAAAACTCGGCTACCGCGGGGTGTTTTTTTAAATAGTCATGTACGCCTTGGCGCAGAATACCTTCCCCCTTCCCGTGAATGACAGCGAAATGTTTCATGCCGAAAATTACCGCCGCGTCTAACTGTTTGCGGACGGCTTCCATCGCGTCCTCAAAACGCATTCCGCGGATCATTATTTCGTAAGCCGCCTCTGTTGATGCGCCGTATTCCGCTTCCCATGACTTAAACGCGTTTTTTTTGCCCGCGGATTTACCGGAAGTTTTTGCGTCCGGCTTAGCGGGCTCAGCGGGAATTAACTCGCTTTCAGGAAAACTTATTTTCAGCGAACCGATTTTTACAAGCCATGAAATGTCCGCGTCCTCCGAAGAGCGGGCGGTTTTTTTGTCAATGCGGATAATTACTCCGCGCTGTTTCGATTTCCCTGCAAACACTTCCGCGCCGGGGGCAAAAACGGAATCAGTTTCCGAAGCGGCGTTTCCGTCGGCGCGGGAAGAGGCGCGGCTTTTTTCTTTGGTTAATTTGCGGATAGCGCGTTCTTCGGCTTCAAGCGTTTCGCTCTCTGTTTCCGCGTTACGCGCAAGTTCATTTAAAAACTCTTTTACTTTCAGCGTCTTTTCGCGGTCAACTTCGCCCTCTTTTAACTCGCGCACAAGGTTTTCCAGCGTTTTTCTGCTTTCGCCCAAAAACTGCTGGAGTTTTCCAACCGATTCGCGTTTTAATTCCGCTTCCTTCTGACGCAACTGCAATTCTTTTAAATCGGCTTTTCTTTTTTCTTCCGTTAATTTGTTTTGCTCTATCGTACTCTTTTTTTCCAGTCCGGCAAGTTCCCTTTGTTTTTCCTCAAGACTTTTTATCATCTGAGAGACATCGGACTTTTCTTCGTCAATGTAACTTCTCGCCTTGGATACAATTTCGGAATTAAGCCCGTTGGAGAGCGCGATATCCAACGCTCTGCTTTCGCCCGGCAGTCCGTTAATAATTTTGTATGTGGGAGATAATGTATGCGCGTCAAATTCCACGGACGCGTTTTCTACGCCCTGCCTTGTGTAGCCGTAATGTTTTAAAATTCCGTGGTGGGTTGTAATGATCATTCTCGCGTTTTTTTCTATCAAATAATCCAAAACCGCCATCGCTATTGCGCCGCCTTCCTGCGGGTCTGTTCCCGAGCCAAGCTCGTCAAGCAGAATGAGAGAGTTTTCCGTCGCATGCGTTGTTATTCCCGATATGTTTGTAATGTGGGCGGAAAAAGTTGAAAGAGACTGATTGATCGATTGCTCGTCGCCGATGTCGGCGTATATTCCGTCAAAAATGGGAAGTATGCTCCCCTCGTCAAGCGGCAGGGCAAGAGCGCTCTGGTTCATCATGGCAAAAAGACCGAGAGTTTTTAACGCTACCGTTTTTCCGCCCGTGTTGGGACCTGTGATGATCAATGTGCGGATATTACTGCCCATTTCTATATTGATGGGAACCGCTTTTTTTAACATCGGGTGGCGCGCCTGTTTTAGCAAAAGACTTTGCCTTGCGTCCGTATTCAGAGCAAAGTGCCCTTTGGTTTCCACAGAATACCTTGCCTTGGCTCTTAAACATTCAAGCTCGATAATTGTTTGATGAAACTTTTTTAAACTCTCCGCGTGAACGGAAATATTTTCCGTAAGCTCGCGCAGAATTTTCTGCACTTCCGCGTCCAGATTCCTTTTTTCTACTAATATTTCATTATTCTTATCCACAACATCAAGCGGCTCCACAAAGACTGTCTGCCCGCTGGACGATACTTCATGCAAAATACCCGGAATTCTTCCGCGAAAATTTACCTTTACCGCAAGCACAGCCCTCCCGTCCCTCTGCGACGGCAGGGGAGATTGCAGCATACGCTTATAATCCTCGTTAGCGACATAGCCGGAAACCGCTTTTTCAAGTTCTTTTTCCAAAGTATTTATCCGCTTCTTGATGGCGCGTAACGCCGGAAGGTCGCGCAAATTGCCTTCTCTGTCAATTATTTTAAAAATCTCGACTGAGACGGGAGCGCAGGCAGGTAAATTTTCCAGCAGGGAAAAAAGCGCGTTTTTGCCCTCCGTCGGCTGTTCCCTGTTTTCATTTTTTTCCCTTATTATCCATTTTGTAAATTCGTCCGAGCGTTCTACAAAAAGCCCCACGGCTAAAACTTCGTCAAGAGCCAAAACCGCGCCTTCTGTTTCTATTTTGGGAATTAAAAAACCGATAGAGGGCAGTCCCAAGCGAGGCTCGTCATTGCGTGTTTTAAGCAATGAAAAAATAGCGTGTACCATCGACTTTGTTTTTTCTATTGAGTTGTCATAAACAGGCGATGAATTTTTTATTATCGATGCCGCTTCTTCGCTGACGGAAAGAGAAGAGACATTTTCCATTATTTGCGGATACTCAAGAAGGGTTTGGGTTTTTTCTTTCAATGATGAGATAAGCGACGTTTTAATGTCAGATACTGTATCTTTAGTCGTCATTGTCTTTCCCTTCAAGGTCGTCGATTATCCGCAGAAAACTTTCGTATCTGTCCTCGTGGATAACGCCGGCGTGAACCGCCTCCATTATTTTACAGCCTATTTCCGTTCTGTGAGAACATGAAAGCCCGTAACTGCACTTGCCGGCAAGCGGCGCAAATTCGCGCATGTAATTTATCACTTCGCTTGAATCTATTCTGTCGGGAATAAAACGGCGCACTCCCGGCGTGTCGATAAAACGGGTTCCGTCCGTTAGCTGAAACATATATGACATTGTGGTTGTGTGAACGCCCCTGTCGTACTTTTCGTTCAGTTCCCCTTCCTTTATATCCAGTCCGGGCTGGAGAGCGTTTATGATACTCGATTTTCCCACGCCCGACTGTCCCGCAAGAACGCAGAGCTTCCCGCCGATAACCTGCCGCAATTCATCCAGCCCTTCGCGCGTTTTCGCCGAAGTACGCAGAACCTTGTAACCTATGCGGCTGTATTCCTCAAGACGCTCATCAACGTCAATGTCGTCATATTCAATATCAATTTTATTGCAGATAACGAACGATTCTATTCCGGCGATGTCCGCCTGCAAAAGAACCCTGTCGAGGAAACGGGGGCGGAACGGGGGAGACGCCGGAGTGCAAATGCAAAGCACAAGATCGACGTTTGCCGCGAGGAGTTGGCTGGCGCTGCCTTTTTGGTTAAAGCGGCTGAAAAAGTTTTTTCTTTCTTCCACGGAAAGAATCATCGCGGTATCAGCGTCTTTTTCCCGCTCCAGTACAACCCAATCCCCGGGCGCGATTGGGTTGTACAAATCATCGCCGCCTTTTAAAACTTTTCCTTTTATTCTGCACTCAAGTTCTTTAAAACCGTTTTCGGTTTCTATACGCGCGGTGATGATGTTGCGGGAACCGCGAATAACAAGTCCTTTTAAAATTTCAGTATTTTTCATAGTTCATCTGACAAATAAAGTTTAAAGCCCAATTCTTTTGCGCGGTTCCGCCATGAAATATCCGGCGGCTCCGTTCCCGTCAATATCAACCTGTTAACAGGCTGAAAGTTTTTTTCCGCTCTCAGCGCGCCGGAATTTTCGTCCAGCAAGTATTCAATTCTCTTTGTAACCCCGTCAAGAGAACTGAAAATCTTAATAAAAGGAAACGCTCCCTTTTTAAATTCTTTTAATAAAAATAAAAAATGAGTGCACCCAAGCACAAGAGAGTCCGCTCCTTCGGCGCGGAAAATATCGATATATTTTTTAACAATTTCTTTCTTTTCTTTTTTCGACGCGGAGTTAAAACGCTCCTCGACAAATTGAACCAAATCCGGCGCGGCGATTCCTATAATTTGACACTTTTTTTCGCATTCATCGGCAAGATTTTGATTGTACGGGTCTTCGATTGTCCGCGCCGTGCCCAGAACTCCCACCTTTCCGCGTTTGGAAGCGTTAGCCGCAGGCTTTATTGCCGGTACTGTTCCTACAAATGGGATATTCGGAAAATGCTGTCTTAATTGTTCAATAGAGGAGACTGTAGCGGAATTGCAGGCAAGCACAATTATTTTTGGGTTTATCGCTTTTAAAACTTTTTCTATTAATGCGGTTAATATAGAAGAAAGCTCGTCTTTATTGCGCTGTCCGTAGGGAAAATTAGCCCTGTCCGCAAGGTAGCGGATTTCTTCCCTCGGATTGCGTTTTAAAAAATCTTTGCAATAGGGGAGTCCGCCAATGCCTGAATCAATAAATAAAATCGGTCTTATATCCATAATTATTTAAATAAGCTGTCAAACGCTGTTTTAGCGGCGTCGGTTTTCCCGTCTTTCTGTCCCGCTGTTTTAGCGCGGTATTTTTGGTCAAGCGAAAACCAGTCGCAGAAATTCGCGCGCTCTTTATCCGCTTGCGGCTCCGCGCTTGATTCTTTGCAGTCGCCGCGCGAGCCGGGAAGAAAAAAACGGCAATTTTTACATGAACGCAGATCTTTACCGCAATTAGTACAGCGCAAAGAACGCCCAATTGGCTCGGGATCGGTAATAATTTCACCGCAGTACCAGCACATGTCTGTATTTTAACTGTTACAAGACCGGTTGTAAAGGGTTATGAAAAACTCTAAAAACTGAAGTTTTTAGAGTTTCCCTAATAACAAAAAAGGTTTATAATTAATATATGTTTACCGTTAATCCTTGCGCCGCGGGCTGCGGAAGACCGTCAATCACAGGTAATAATCTTTGCTTTGTTCATCAGGCGAATCCTGAACAGGAATATGAGCGTATATGCGATTACATGAAGGAAAATAATACGGTAAAAGACATTGTTATATCCGGTATGCGTTTTGAAAAAGCCGATTTTTCCAATCATCATTTTTACGGCTGTAATTTTCAGGACACAACTTTTTTTAATTGTAATTTTTCAGGGGTTAAACTCAGAATGGATTTTTTTGATTTTGCGGAATTTATCGACTGTGATTTTTCAAAGGCTGATATTCAATTTATTTCATTTGCGGGAGCGGGTTTCCAAAAATGCAATTTTGAGGGAACTGAGCTTGTGCATGTTAATTTTGAGGGAACGTCGATAAATAACGTGTCGTTTAACAATTCAAATTTGTACAACAGCAGATTTATAAGCGCCGAAATATTTAAAACTTCTTTTGTAAATTGCAATTTAAAGCGGGTTTATTTTGCGAGCGCAAAACAAAAAGAAGTGGTATTTAAATCGTCTAACACGGCGGAAGCTGTGTTTGAAATGGAAGAACAATGAAATTATTTTATCATTACTGTTCATACGGTTTTAGTAATTGTTATATTCTCGGCTCGGAAAATCCTGTAAAAAATCAGCCTAACGCCGCAATTATAGTTGATCCGGGAAGCATGGAAAAAAACATACTGGATACAATCGAGAATAACGACCTGGATTTAAAAGCGGCGCTGATAACGCATGATCATTTAAACCATGTTCAGGGTTTGCGGACATTAAACAGAATTTATAACGTTGGGGTAATAGCGATAAATCAAAATATTATGGAACAAAAAACAACAAGGATAAAAGACGGCGATAAATTGATTATCGGCGGCTTTACGATAGATGTTATTTCCATACCGGGGCATTCTTCCGATTCCGTTGTTTATAAAATAGGAGACATGCTTTTTACGGGCGACGTTCTTACGGCGGGGCTTGTAGGAAGCACGGCAAGCGCTTACGGAGCGGCGACGCAGATGAACAAACTGCGAAGCCGTCTTCTTTCGCTCCCCGGCGACTATGTCGTGCTGCCCGGACACGGACCGCCTTCAACCTTGGAAGTGGAAAGGCGATTCAATGTGGACATCTTCAAGTATGATCAAAGCCGCACCAAACGCCCCGCCTTTAGAGTAGAGCTTTAGCGTTTAAACTTCAGCGATTCCAGCGCGGAGTCGTTTCTTGTTATTCCAAACCAAAGCTCTTCGTTTGTTTTTTCGCGTAACACTTTGTAGAACGCGGCGATGTCATTTACCGCCGTTCCGTTTATCGCCGTTATTCTGTCGCCCTGTTTTAAACCGACAATGTCGGCGGGACTTCCCGAAATAACCTGCGCGACAAATAAACCTTTCGCGTCCTTATCAAGTTCCAGACTCTGCCTTATTTGGTCATTCAGCGGAACAACCGCTACGCCGGGCCAAAGTTTTTTGTTATCTGAAGCGACTTGATCCGTGCGGACTTCGATACGCACTTGTATTTCTTTTGTTTGCTTGTCGCGGATAACCGTAAATTTCGCGTTATCGCCGGGTTTTAAATCGCCGACAATCATTTGAAGCTGCTGAATGCCTTTGGCTTCTTTGCCGTTAACGTGCGTGATAAAATCGCCGGGCTTTATGCCGCCCTTGTCGGCGGGAGAGCCCAGGAACACCTGCGCGGCAAGAGCGCCGCGTTTGTTATCAAGCCCCATGGCGGTAACTGTTTCTTTGGTGGGTTCCATTAACGAAACGCCGAGCCAACCGTATCTTGTAGTTCCCGTATTTATAAACTCATCAATAGAGCGTTTAACGTTATTAATCGGTATCGCAAACCCAAGCCCGACGCTTCCGCCGCCTGAAAGATTACTCGCTATCCATGTGTTGATCCCGATAACCTCTCCCCTGATGTTTACAAGGGGACCGCCCGAATTCCCCTGATTAATAGGCGCGTCCGTCTGAATAAAATCGTTGATATTGCCGCCCGGACCGCCCGTGCGTCCCACCGCGCTCACTATCCCCATTGTTACGGAAAATGAAAATTGTTCACCTAACGGGTTGCCGATTGCAATCGCCCAGTTGCCTACCGCGACAGTGTCGGAATCGCCCAGGGACGCAAGAGGGTAGGAGTCGTTGGTTTTAAATGAGACCAACGCCAGGTCTTTACGCTCGTCTTTACCGACCAACTGAGCGGAGTATTCCTTGCCGTCTTTTGTCGCGACGGTAATTTCGTTTGCGTCGTCTACGACATGGTTATTTGTAAGAGCGTAATAAACCCCGTCCTTTTGCCGCACAATTATTCCCGATCCGAGCCCTTGGGATCGATATTCCCGATCCCTATCGCTTGGTTCCTTATCGCGCGGACCAAAGAAAAATTCCCAAGGGATACCGTTAAAATTAGGCGTTTGCTGTTTTCTTACGGAAACAGTTTTTAATTCAATAACAGAAGGCAGCACTTTTTCCGCCACCGCGTGGAAAGTGGTCTGCACCGCTTCGGCGACCGCAAGCGAATCCTCGGGGATAACAACCTTGCTTTCCTGCGCCTTTACGCGCCCCCCCGGGGTAGAGCATGAAAACGATAAAAACGCCAAAGAAAAGCCGAAAATGGCTCCTATTAAAACCAGGTTAAAAACTAAAAGGTTCTTAGAGGATAGCTTTTGCATTATGTTCATAATGACTCCTGTGAATAAGAATTTGTCCTTTATAATATCAAATATACGAATGAATTAATAGTTACAAGCTTTTTTGGGTGTCAATGAAAAAAACTAACATGAGGGTGTTATAATAAATACTACTAAATTTTTTATTTTGACAAAATTTGAAACAATGTCCTAATGCGGTGATATAGGTAAATTTACCTATAAAAAAATAGGTAAATTTACCTATAGGCAAATTCCGCAATTTACTGTATATTATCACCAAGGGAAAACGTCCCTTTAAATTAAGCACCCCCGTACGGGGTGAAAACGTCCTTGAGGAGGAAATAGATATGTTTAAAAAATGTGTCGTGGTCGCGCTGTTGCTTGCCGCGGTCGCAGGAGGCGCGTTTGCCC
>Ga0268262_10001288_pt1 | contig 31456 bp, 29 predicted proteins | sample TergutNc150P3_FD_190354 | JGI IMG/M metagenome (GOLD analysis project Ga0268262, IMG submission 190354) | Nasutitermes corniger P3 segment gut microbial community from laboratory colony in Florida, USA - Nc150 P3 (SPAdes) (version 2) | ecosystem: Host-associated > Arthropoda: Insects >... | reverse complement strand
AGTGTCATAGATTACGTATTACGTAATCTGATATTTATCTTTAATATGATGTTTAACGCGAATTTAAACATCAATTGTGTAAAAATGTGTCTCGATTACGTAAAACAGCGGGAGTTACGGTTTAATTGTGTTGTTTCGGTAAAGCGTAGTAAGAAAAGCCTTACTAAAATCGATAAAGCGTTCAATCAGGGGTTTTTTAGTGAGCAGGTTTTTAAATGAACATGTTATTGGTTTGGTTAAGCGGTAAGATTGTGTCTGATCGTTATCGCAACAGAGGCAAACACTTTGGCCTACGATTCAACCTAAGGATCAGTTAACAAATAATTTGGACAAAAATTTTGGCAGAATTTGATATTTTCCAAGGATATCCCAGTATTCTGCTCTTAATGTGTTCAAGTTATTTTTGAACTATTCCTAATAGCAGAAATCTGCAACTATGAACAAAACACATAGTTATGCAAGAAGTCTATTGTTGTCTTGTTGGTAAGGATGTTTGAGCCAGATTTTAATCTATAACACTGTATTTAATACCTTGGAACAGAGACAGTTTCGCAGGCGGTCTAATGATGTGAAATGCTAAATAATAAGGATAAAATGTGTCAATAGGCACCTTGGGCGAAGAATTTACTTTAGGCTGTTTAGAAAAAAAGGGTTGTGTTTATTGTTTTTGTTGTGTGTTTTTACTTTTTTTGTTTTTTGAACACAAGCAGTATAGTTACTATTTCGGCTATCAAGATGATGGCATTTACAATAGTCCACCTGTCCAACCACACCCGCGGAAGGCTCATATTCTCAGTAAGGCAAAATACTACAACACCAACAACAGCCAACACTATAGAGGCTATTAACCACACAGACCTACGCTGCACAAACTTTTGATGCTCCTCCTTATCACTTCGTTTCGCCACATACTGCCGACCCTGAACCCCATTCTGCCCCAGCTTATCCTCATTCACAGTATCCTTGCCACGCTTCTTCTTTAATAACACTGCACGTACAGTTGTTATAACAGTCAAGATAACGCCAAGAACACAAAGAATCAAATTCAAAAGAGCCCACCTGCCATCACCAATAACAGGCGGAGACGGAGACGCTGTAGGAGTAGGAGTTGGAGAGACAGACGGAGACGGAGACGCTGTAGGAGTAGGAGAAACAGATGGCGGAGACGCTGTAGGAGTAGGAGTTGGAGAGACAGACGGAGACGGAGACGCTGTAGGAGTAGGAGTTACTGTCGTGTTCTGTGCCCATTGTGCAGTATATGTAATACTCCCCGTTACTGTAGTTGATAGTGCTGGTGACCAGCCGGTAAATCTCCAACCAACCTCACCAGTAACTGCTGGAGCCGCAGGCGTCACATCACCATAACGTAAACCACTAGTAACCTGCACAGCAAAAGTACCATGACCCCCTGGAGCAAAAGACACCACATAAGTATCCTCCTGCCACACCGCAAACAACGTTACGTCATTATAGATATTAAAGGTGGAACCAGCCACATAAACAGCAGCATTCACAGACGAAACAGTAGACCAACCAAGAAAAACATAACCACCCCTGGTCATACTACCCTGGCCAAGCACAGTCACCTGATCGCCGCCTTCATACGGACCAAAACGATCCACAGGCACACTACCACCCGTAAACCCATTACCATTATACACCACAACATAACTATCCCCACCAATCAAACTCCACGTAGCAACCAGTACAATATCACCAGAGGCACCAAGAGGAATCTGATAGTTAGCTACTGGCCCAGCAGTAGACCCATCAGCATACGTAACTCTCCAACCGCCAAAAGTATAACCCGTCTTACTTGGATCAAATATCGCAACTGGAAGATCCTCATCATTATAAGAGTCTGGATTATCAGGATGATTAACCCCACCATTTAACTCGTAGATTATGTCATACTTATCGCTCAATGTTAAAAATTTAAAGGCAATTCCATCAATACCAACTACAGGCTCAGTTAAAGTGCTCATAAAATATGTAGCACCATCCAAAATTGGATACGTCACCAAATCATCATCATTAAAAATACTCTGGCCTGATCCTGACTGATAACGACCTAACCCCTTAGTAGCACTTAAACCCGGCTCAAGCTGCAAATCGGATGAAAGACGGAGTGCAACTTTCGTCTTACCCCAGAAAACGCCGCCGGAAATAGTTCCAATAACCCCGTTAACCCCAACTTGACCTCCCGAGGGTATACCACAGTAAATGGCATATTGCTCACCGATGATCGTGCCGCCGGAAATCATATTGATGGCACCAGTGTTGGTGATACCGTAACTGACAAGGGAACTGGTACCGGTAATCGTGCCGCCGGAAATCATATTAATCTTCCCCACGTTTGCAATACCACGTTCATCGCCTGAGATAATCGCGTTGCCACTGATCTTACCGATCGTACCATAATAACGTGAATCATCAAAATTTCCATAATAGTTATAGTTGAAGATGCCATAGGAGGATGTTCCGCGAATTTCCACGTCTCCGCATATTTCTCCGATGTTGCCGACGTTTAGCATCCCTTGTCTTGCGATCATTGTTCCACCAGATATAGTACCAATCTCACCTCCAAGATCAAGTTGGACGCCAACGATCCCGTTAAAGAGCCCCCCAGTAATCTCATTGACCCGAGCAACGAAGTTGCCCTCAGCGGTGAGTATCATACCAAAGCGAGCTCCGCCATGGAAAAATCCTCCAGAAATCGTACCAATACCAGTTCTAGCGTTATTTTCAGAGTGGACATGAAGTACTGAATTCCACTGATCGGACCCTGAACTTGTTGTGCCTTGACGTGTAGCCACAAACTCGCCTCCACTGATCTCATCAACCCATCCACCACGAACCACAATTAAGGCACAGTTACGGACAGCTTCAAAATAGCCACCAGATATTTCGCCTATTTGAGCCTCGTTTTGTACAAAAACAGCGTGACCATGTGTGTTAGTATTTTGATCTGTTTGATAGAATTCACCACCAGAAATTTTATCGATTCTTGTGCCAGCATCAGTCAAATGAACCGCATCTTGCTTAGCTGTAAACACACCACCACTAATTTCGCTCAACTGTGCACCATTTTCCAGACTTAAAGCGATATCACCCCCTTCAATGCGACCACCACTTATTACACCATGAGCATCCGGACCACTTAAAAGAAGAGTCCCATAAACACTACGCGGTAACTCTCTTTCACCTGACCGGTTTTCATCTAGGCGAAAAAGAAGTTCTCCATCGTTAGACTCTTCCACTATTTCAGGGTCACTGATACTTACTATTTGAGCATTTACCACGGGAGCATGGATACCTAATGTAATTCCGTCCTTTACATTGATCATCCCGTATACCTGTATGGAGCCAAAAATTGTTAAGAGCTTTTCATTTTTGCCATCACCAAGCGTTAGTTTCCCGCTGTTTTGCACCAAAATAGGGCTATTCAAAACGATGGCATGTTGGCCTTCAGCACCGATTATCGTTACATCCGATGTAATAACAACAGCGCTTGTTTCAGTCACATCACCAATGACTTCAAGCGTATATTTAGGCAGTCCCGCATTATTTGCTGCCGAAATCGCGTCATTTAGTGTATCAAACAGGTCACCTGTAGTAACTAATCTCACTGGATGCTCCTCATCAGGTACATCGGTCGCGAATACCGAAATTGATAAACCACTACAAAGAGTTAATAACATACTAATTGCGAGTAATGCTGTAATTGTTTTCCTAAAGTTTAATTTCATATTAATATCACTTGACAATTAATTATGATTGAATATCAGATATAATAAATTTACTGTACCTATGTAAGGTATTTTTCCTAAAAATAGTTTCGATAGTTTCATCAAAGAAATGAGACATAGAACGACATATTGTTCATCTTGGATCTTAACAAAGACCCCCGAAAATATGTGCAGAGTATAAACGCAAAACGAATAGAAAATCACAGAATAAAAAAAGAAGTTTTTATTAACAATTATTTTTTCGTTGAAGATTTATCTTTGCCTTTTCCAGATTTATTCCCTGCTTTGTTTGATGATGCATTTTTTCCGTTTGACACTTTTTCACCTCTAAACAATATATTAAACCTCCTCTGAATTTATAAATGTTTGGTTTGTGTTTGTTTTGAATAAATAGTGTTCAATCAATGCCAGGTAGTTTGGAAGGGTATGAAAAAGCCTTAAAACTAAAAAATGAGGATTTTAAACAAATAATCGGGATAAGAAAAGAAACTTTTTGATGTCATGGTTGAAATTTAAACTCGCCTATGCTACAAAACATAGACGACATGGCAGACACACCAAACTATCTATACACGACATGCTCCTTATGACCCCAAAATACTGGAAACAATACATCACCCAACAAGTATTACAGTTATAAACGTTTTTTGTGTCAGTGGTGCCACATTGCAGTAATTCTGGTATGTATTTAGCTCTCGGCGAAAATTTCGTTAACATTTAACCTTTCATGCCATTTTTTTGCGCAACAAACACAGCTACATATGCAAATTCCTGTATAGATGCTTTAATAAAAACACGCAAGCTAAATACATACCTGGCCGTTAAACTATCCCTCGACACTACAAAATATTTTTGGCGTAGCCATGTAACACTTTTTGCATTTTTGGTCATGCCTCAAAATAGTTTGTGGTCAAACTGTTACATTGTCTTGGCATTTAAGAATAATCTTATGCTATTCTCAAGAATCAGAATAGCAAACAGTATACTAAACATCAAAATAACCATAATTGTAGTGCACAAAATAGCTAAAGGCAGGTAATTAAGATATCATTAAAATAGATTTTAGAGTTACATATAAGTTTATTGTCTTGCTTTTGTTTTAGAGTTGTATTGGGGTTGTTGTGTGTTTTGGTTGTTTATTTAAATGTTAATTGTGAGACGGTGTAGTATACTATTTCGCCTCTGCGATTTATGACGGCTATGACTAGTTCTTTTTTTTGGTTTTGGCATTGTTGTAGTACATCGGATAGCATTGTAATGTTTAGTGGTTTTCCTTCTTGTGTTCCTAGTATCATGTATGTGGCGGGGTCTTTGCCGTATGTTCCGCGTTCGTAGACTCTGAATTCTGTTCCGGTGCCGAATCCTTCTCTGACGACGTAGCCGCGGCTTCTAAGGTCGCGGTAGACTATGTAGTTGATCCAGGCGTTTTCGTCTTTTGTTTGGTATGTGTGTAGTATTGTTTGGAAGTTGACGGTTGTGTTTTGTTTGTTTTTTACTGTGAGCATGCCTTTGTCGTGTAGGTATAGTGCTTCGTAGAAGGTTAGTGTTAGTGTTTTGTTTTCTGTTGTGCCATATCCTCTGGAGGAGAGTTGGTCTATGTGGTTTTGTTCTGTTATTGTTATGCCTTTGTCATCGAGTTGCCCGTTTGTTTGGAATTCTTCGGTTGTTGCGTTGTCGTTTTTTGTTTCGCTCAAGTTGATCACTTGTTATTTTAGGGTTTATGTGCTTTTTAATTTTATGTTTAAAATGTTAGTCTGTTAGGTGTAAATGTGGTTTTTGGCATTTTTGTTTTGTAGGAGCTGTTTGTTGGTGTTTGTGTTTAGAGGGGGAATGTGGGGTTGAATTTTTGGAAGTGTTCTTTTGTGTATATGCCTGTTTCTGTTATGATGCCTGTTACGTATTTTAGGGGTGTTGCGTCGAATGCTGGGTTTAGTACTTTAGTGCTGTTAGGTGCGGTTTGTTGGTTGCCGATGTGTGTTACCTCGTTTGGTGTGCGTTCTTCTATGGTGATATCTGTGGTTTTGTGTTTTAGGTCGAATGTGTTTTTGGGTGCGGCTACGTAGAAGGGTATGTTGTGTGTGTGTGCTAGTATGGCTACGCTGTATGTGCCTATTTTGTTGAATACTGCATCTTGGACTATGCGGTCTGCGCCTACGATGACTTTGTTTATTAGGCCTTTGCTCATGGCATAGCCGGCCATGTTGTCTGTGATTAGTGTTACGGGTATGCCATCGCGTTGTAATTCGAAAACTGTTAGTCGTGCTCCTTGTAGTAGGGGTCGTGTTTCGTCGGCTATTACTTTTATTTTTTTGCCTTGTGTCCAGGCGTGTCTTATAACGCCTAGGGCTGTACCATATTCTACTGTGGCTAATTCGCCTGCGTTGCAATGTGTTAAAATTGTATCGTCATCTGTGATTAGTTCTGCGCCGTTTTTGCCTATGGCGTAATTTTGTGCGGCGTCTTCGTCTGCGATTTTTTGTGCTTCTGCAAGTACAGCCGTGCGTAATTCTTCAACGCTTAAGTCTTTGTAGGTTTTGGCTATGTTTAGAATGCGGTCTGTTGCCCAAAATAGGTTAACTGCTGTGGGTCTTTGTTGTTTTATAGTTTCGCCTGCAGCATGTAAGTCTCTAAGTAATTCGGATATTGTTTGTGCTTTTGAAGTGTAAGCACCTAAGGCTATGCCAAAAGCGGCGGCGGCTCCTAGTAGGGGTGCGCCTCTTATTCTCAGGTTTTTTATAGCCTCGGCCATTTGTTCAACTGTTTTTATTTCTAATGTGACTTCTTTAAGTGGGAGTAATGTTTGGTCTGGAGTGGTTACTGTTCCGTTTGTCCATTTTATCATACGCATAAATATCTGCATATAAAGATGGGCGCGTATTAATAGAGTTACCTAGAACAGGGCAGAGTTAGGAAGTGCAATTAAATAACTTTTACAGTTGGACATTAGCTGGAGCAGCATTGTAGTTTATTCTCTATGAAAAAACGTATATATGTTAATGTGAGTCATTTTTGTCAAATATTTGCAACTATTTTCAATGACCACTTCGTAACTATAAAAATTATTTTGTAACGATCCCTTAGTTTGGATTGTCAAATGGGGATTTTAAGCGTGCTACTACCTCTACGGGTGAGTCTTGGCTGGTTTTTAGTCGTTTTTTCCATTCTTCACCTATGGCTAGGAGGGAGAATATTCCTGAGACTTCTGCTTTTGCTTTTTTTGTCAAGTTAACGAGGGCTTCTTGTGTTTCTCCGCCTTTTAGTATGTCGTCTATGATTAATACGCTGTCGCGTTTTTTGATAGCTTCTTTCGGTATGTATAACGTAGCTGTTAGGCCTAGGTCTCGTCCGAGTAGAAAAGTTTCTTCAAGGAAGCCTTTTACGCCGACTTTTTTGTCGTATTTTGCGATAATTAGGTTAACGCCAAGTGCGTTTGCTACCATGGTAGCTAATGGGACGCCGTCAGCTGCGGGGGTTAAGATTTTTGTAACTCGTTTACCTGCAAAAGTGTTCAATGCATGATTAGCTGCTTGCTGTAAAATGTTGTGGTCTCCAACAATTTCTGTGTTGTCAAAGTAGCCATTATCGTCAAATTTAATTCTTCCCCTAAGCTCAGTTTCTAAGCCTACAAGTTTGATAAGTACTCGCCATAGCTGTTTAGCTCTTGCCGTGTTAGGTAAGACATGACCTTTTGCGTAGCGACTTAAAACTGTGACAGGCAATCCTGTTTTTGCGCCTAACTCGCGGTAGGTAATATTGCGTTTGTTCTTTGCAGTACGCAAAAGCTCAACAGTCATCAATCTTAATTTTAAATCATCTGCATGAGTACTCAATCTTACGTGCACTCCTAACTTGTTGTGGAGTAATTACTGGAATAGTTACAACTTATAACAAACTCACAATTTATAGCTATCGTTAAAAACCAGCCATAAAAACTTACAAAAAAAGGTAAATATAAACAGACACATTAACATTTTTTAAGGCAAACAACAACAAACATATACAATTAAGGAAAGAAAGGAAAGGAGAAAAAGCAGACGCACCGACTAAAAATGGTCTTTACCGTTTCACTATTTGGCTCAATAATATTTATAGTAAACATGTTCCTACCACCGCCAATAAACTATATGTTCGTTGCGCCCCAAGCCGTACTCTTAGCCCTAAGCGGACTATTTATAAAAAATGTAGGCGCAACATACGCTGGAGCAATAGGAGGATTACTAACAGCCCTAGGCAGCCCAGGATTAGGAATATTTACATTCATAGCAACAACACTATTTGGAGCCCTAATAGATACAACAATTTTTGCCCTAAAAATAAAAGGCTCCCCTAAAGGCGTAAACCGCAACCGGCTTATAACAGCCATAGCAATTAGCACCATGCTAATAGGCATGATAACATACAGCGCAAGCGTCATGTCACCCACCATTTTTGAGCAAACAGGAATCCCAACACTACCATTAATAATACAGAGAAGCTACATCCTTGACGCCATGGTAATATTCATGGGACCTGTAACCGGAGCCACCGCAGGATACGCCGCAGCATACCTATGGAACAAATACCTAAAAAGCCTTGCACTAACACCCTAAAACTAATGACATAGTTCTAATATACAATAATCATTTCCAAGGAAGAACCAACAGAAAAACGTGTTAATCCTTTTAGTTTACAATAACAATAAACAGTTGATCAGCAACCATTTTTATCTCTACAGACTGCTGATTTGTATCGTCTATTTCTCGCACTGGTGATGCTAGATTATTTGATTTTTGAATTTCTGCACCAGATAGTTGTAGACTTGTGTTATGGGAATACTTGAGATAAAAATTACGCATACACAAGATTGCTTGCTAAAAAAAACTTTGTCTAAAAATTCTTTTTGCAGCTCTTTGGCTGAAAATTCAACAACTGATTTTCCCCAACCCTGCTCACGTTGCTTGCAATCAAATTCTGCGCCAATTTCCTAATAAAGCTGCATCAAGTTAATTATTTCGATCTTGAAGAGACAAAACTACAACGCTACAGTGCAATCAATAACTTTATTCATTGTTTAGATACCAAACAGTGTTGCCGTTTGATTAGCGAAAGAGTATGTGTTTAGGTGCCATGGAAAAGTAGCCAACATTGCAACAATAGCATCATATCGTCTATAAATCTCAACTCAGACTAAACACATACGAGAAAGATTAGAAGACTGTTTGTGGAATCTTGTTTGCTAATTACAGTGAGCTAATACGCTTGTACATCTGGTATTTGTATTTTAGCTGAATATTACCGGTTTTTTATGTGATATTATGGGAAGGTTTGGTGGATTTTTGTGTCGACCATTTTAGCTATCATTGCTTTTGAGACTAGGACGTATTTAACGCCTGTTAGCTCTGCGATTTCGGCGGGTTTAGTGTCTTGGGTGATTAATAGTAGGTCATGTTTTTTTGCGTATTGTACTATTTCGAGGTCTTTTACGCTTTTTAGTCCAGCTTCTTGAGCTGTGGTTACGGTATAGCCTAGGACTTCAAAGTATTCTTTTAGTCCGGCAAACATTTCGTCAAGTAGTATTTTCAAAAAAGTCGCCTCTGAATGTTAAGCCTTACGTGTTAGCTCGTCAAGTATGTCTTTAGCGCGGTTTGCATTAATTGCTTTTTCTTTTGTCATGCGTTCTGCTATTGTTTCTACAAGTTCAGTTGGTGCGCCAGCAGCGACTGCGATGTTTCTTGCGTGTAGTGACATATGTCCTCGTTGTATGCCTTCGCTTGAGAGTGCTCGTAGTGCGGCGAGGTTTTGAGCTAAGCCGACTGCGGCTAGGATTTCTGCGAATTCGTTAGAGGTTTTTACGTTTAGTATTTTCATGCATATTTTTGCGATTGGATGTGTTCTTACTGCGCCGCCAATTAGACCTACAGCCATGGGTAGCTCTATTGATCCTTCCAAGTCGCCGTTGGTGTTTTTTGTCCATTTTGAGAAGGAGGTGTATTGTCCGTTTATAGCGGCGTATGCGTGAGCGCCGGCTTCTATGGCGCGGTGGTCATTGCCTGTGGCTAGGACGACGGCTATTATGCCGTTGAGTGCGCCTTTGTTATGTGTGGCGGCGCGGTATGGGTCTGCTGCTGCGAACGCGGATGCGTATGTGATACCTTCAACTATTGTTTCGCCGCCGAGTGTTTCTTTAGGTATGGTGCATGTGGCTCGTGCGAGGCGTTTTGTTGCGAGGTTTGTTAGAATTCTAAGGTAGACTTGCCCGCCTGTAATCTGTTCGATGAGGGGAGCACATGCTTCGGCCATGGTGTTGACTGCGTTAGCGCCCATGGCGTCGCGGCAGTCAACGTATAATTCGACAATAAGCATATCGCCCATAGTTGTATTTATTATTCTTGCATCGATATCTTTTGCGCCTCCGCCGTATTTGTTGAGTATAGGGTCTTGTTCATTAGCTCTTTTTAAGAGGGCATCTTTAGCGGTTAGGACTTTGTTTTTAGCTTCTTGTGCGTTTTTTAATTTGACAACTTGAATTTGACCGATCATTACAGGTGTATCGCTGCTGGTATGGAAGCCTCCGCCTTCGCGGATCATTTTTGCGGCATAGCTAGCAGCTGCGATAACGCTAGGTTCTTCAGTTGCCATTGGGATAAGGTAGTCTATACCGTTAATTAGAAAATTTGTGCCGATGCCTAAAGGTTCAGGAAATGTGCCTACTACATTTTCAATCATGTGATCTGCAATGTCAAGGGGTAATGCGCATGTTTGCGCGATAAGGCATGCTTCTTCATCAGATAGGTCTGCAAAATTTTTTACGAGTGTAAGTCGTTCTTTAGGTGAAAGTTTGTAGAAACCAGAGATAACAGAGGATTTAGTCATATTAAACACGTATCCAACGATTAAGTGCAATAATCTAGATGACTTTTTAACCTTTATCATAAAAACTTCAAGTTACCAATCAACAACAATAGCGTTAACAGTTATAAAAAGTAAATTTAGGGGTACAAAATATATGCCAGAAAACGTAGCAGTATATTGGGGGTTATTTAATGTTGTTTTTTTTGCTTTTAAACGTTCAAAACGTTCTGCTATGTAATCCTTTCGCTGCTTTGTCTTTGCGATATCTATTGTGTAAAATGTGCCATCGCCGTTATTGTCAAGTAGAATGTCCCCTTCGTATACATTAGACTTCTTGCGAAACTAAATTAGGTGTGGTTGATGTTTTTTTTGTAGTTGTTGTGATTGTATAAAGTATGAGACGCTTAAGGGTTATTCGGGCGAAGATTTTCGTCGTATAACAGGTGTTAAGCGTGTTACTTTTGAAAAAATGACAGAAATACTGCGCCAAGAGTTTGCTGTTAAACATGCACAGGGCGGTAGAAAGCCTAAACTGCCTATAGAGGAACAGTTGCTTGCAACTTTGGAGTATATCCGCGAATACCGAACCCTGTGCGCATATTGCAACAAGTTATCAAATTGATGAAAGCAACATCTACCGCATCATTCGTTGGGTTGAGAACACTTTAGTTAAAGATGGAACATTTTCGCTACCCAGACGCAAAACACTACTGAAAAGTAACATGGACTATGAAGTGGTGCTTATTGATACTACAGAGTCTCCTGTGGAGCCTGTCTAAAAAAAGCAAAGACGCTACTACAGGGGCAAAAAGAAGCGTCACACGTTAAAGTCGCAGTTGGTTGTAAACAAGGCTGATGGTAAAATAATTTGTACGTCTTTTGCTAATGGCAGGCATCATGATTTTAGGTTGTTTAAGGAGTCAAAGCTAAAAATTGATACTAAGGTTAGGGCTGTTGTGGATACGGGGTATATTGGTATACAAAAGTTTCATGCTAATTCTGTTGTTCCTATAAAGCGTAGTAAGAAAAAACCGTTGTCTACGTCTGATAAAGTGTTTAATCGTAGAGTTTCAAGTGAGCGTGTGTTAAGTGAACATGTTATTGGCTTGATAAAACGGTTTAAGATTGTGTTAGATCGTTATCGAAACCGCCGAAAACGTTTCGGCTTAAGATTTAACTTGATTTGCGGCATCTGTAACTTTGAAAAAGCAATAGTTTCGCAAGAGGTCTAATAATAATGCCTAAGGTCTATTATTTATAACTTGTCAAGTGTTTTAGATGAATTAATGTACTAGTAATCATGTTTCTATTGCCATTTACTACATAACCATTTATAGTCCATTCTATAGCAGATTCTGAATAAAATGTCTAATGAACCAACATTACCCACACAAGAATCAGCATCATCTGTACAAACAAAAAGTAGTAAACGGAAAACAGTGCGGATAATACTATTTATTGCTGGTTCAATTTCACTGTTTTTTGGCATTATAGGAATATTTCTCCCTATATTACCTACAACGCCTTTTCTTTTGCTTACTGCTGCATGCTTTATGAGAAGTTCTGAGCGTATGTACAATTGGCTTTTAAATAATCGATGGTTTGGGGAGTATATAAAAAACTATCAAGCAGGACGGGGTATCCCACTAAAAACTAAAATTATTGCCATATTAACACTGTGGATTACAATACTTATTTCAATAATCTTTGTAGCAAGAGATATCATGATTATGCAGATAGCTCTGTTGATTATTGCAACTGGAGTAACCATACATCTAATTAGGCTACCCACATTTAAAAAATCTCAAACCCTAACTTCTCAAAATTGAGAGTGTTTACTTATGGATAGTTTTTCGGTATTTTGGTCTCTGTAAGGTGGTAAGTGTGTGAAAAATGATGAAGAAATACGTGACTTAACCATTAAAAAGAACCGTTAAAACCAAATAAAATCACAAAAAACCACTCATATATCTATACGTGAACACTCTCTCAAAATTAAGTAATATGGTTCGTCTGTAAGTCTTGTTTTTTAGTTATTTTTACAATTAACGTGCTATTTGCCTCTTTTAGAGTTACACACATATTACTTAACATAAGTAATATGACCTATATTACAAAAACACTATAAAAAGCCCCTAATACAAAAATAACCAAAAACCAAACCTAAAACTAACACCTATTACTTAAAATTGAGAAGTTAGGGCTCAAAATACAGCCAAAAAGACAAATGTTTAAACCCTAGAAAAAAACAATAGAAGTCTAGTAGTGTAAATCAGCGGAATCGTAAGTCAGGGTGTTTGCCCCTGTTGAACAGTTTCTTTTTAAGAGGGGTTATTCATCTAGGAATTCTTGGACTATCATGCCTTTTAAGAGTTCACATTTTTGAAGTTTATATCCGAATCCTTGCATTATGCCTTCTATGAATTTTGCGAGCAGACGAGTTGCATCATCTGAGAGGACTGTTGAAACACAGCGTACGCGTGCTGTTGCTCCGAAACGTTTTACCTCTATCTCATTTAAATCCCAGCGGCTGGCTTCCAAAAAGTCCTCTAAGGCTTTAACGGGGTCATAGAAGCGTTCTTTTAAGTATTTACCATGCCATTTTCCACTTTCAAACCAGACGTTTGCAACGTTTTCTCTATCAGTTTTACAAGAGGTGGCGGTTAAAAAGTTTAAAACGTCTAATGGGACAAAGGCTCCGCCTAAAATTTTTTGAGCATACATTACTTCAAAAAACTGTCCAAGTTGTTTAAGATCATATCCGGCAGAGGTTACCTTTACAGCTTGTGTTAAAGCTTCTTCTAAAAATTTTGTAATAGTTTCCCCACGTCGTCTTGCCGCTTTGGTAATTTCTTCAACAAGATCATAGCTTACGGAAACGAGTTTTTTGTCTTTACGCTGTGCCATCCTCTTTACCACTCCTCACTACATTTAAACGTATTATACCACGAGAAATCTCTTGCTTAACAGTCTTATATCCAAACTTTTCCATAGCACCAACTATAAAAGAAGCGAAAAGAAATGTGTAGCCTTCCGTAAACCTTGGACTTGTCACATTTATAGACACATTTTCACCAGTTAACTCGAATTTTAGCTCAGGTGCATTCCAAGTAAAAGCAGATAAATCATTTCTAAATTGATCAAACGGAGATGACGTTACACCACTAGTAGTATAACGTGTTGCGAACCAAACACCAGACTCAAACCAATTTCTAAGAGACGCACGTTTATCCTTAGCATAAGCAACATCAGCTAAGTCATACCATAAACGCTCCAAACCTAAAACGAATCCAGAAACCTTTGCTGTCTCAATAATCTTACGATCCTCAACAACGCGCTTCAAGCTGAATTTTAACTCATCAGAATCTATGACCAACTGAAAGAGCTCATTAATTAACTCAAACTGACTAGAACACTGTTCCTTCGCAATCTTCCCTACGCGATCTAGTAAATCCTCCCTTACCACGAAAGTTTTACGACGAATATTGGATTTCTTCAATACATATCAACCTGTAATCAAATATACGATAGCATAGAGTACATTTCAGATTGCCATTAGGAGATATACTGCAAAATGTCACATAATAAGTTTGCCATAGAACAACTGGTACTAAAAAATAGACACAAAAATCAGGCAGAGAAATATTACATTTCACCGTTTTATAAAAAAACATCAGTAAATTGAAAAATAAGATATACAGTATTAATGTTACATTAGTAGGTGAGAAATATGAAGAGCTTAGATATTAAGCCAGTAACACAAGTTTATTTGATAGAAAAATGGGTTTAAGCTATTATGTTTTGTAATTGTTTTTGTTTTACGGCGTTTTTTATTTCTAGTGCGATTCGTCGGCCCATGTACATGTTTTCGCCGTATCGCAGGTAAGCGTATGGTGATGTTCCTATGCCAATGTTTGTGCCTGCTACGATGCGTGCTGAAATTTCGAAAGTGTAAATTTTAAGGTCATCAGTGATTACTGTTTCAAGACAGAAGGGTCCTATGATGCCGGGAGGTGCAAGCTCTACAGCTTTTTTATGTACTGCTTCTCCCATGCGCATAACTTCAGGTAATAGAGATTCACGGAGAACCAGAGGAAAATTCCCAACTACAGTATAGGTCGGGTTAATGTTAATTTCAAGTTGCTCTGAGGCAGGAATTTTTCCTATGGAGTCAACAGCAGTCTCATATCGTCTATCCATAGAAAGCAGTTCAACATCACCGTTGTCTATTGTGCTGCTAAAATAGCTAGGATACACATTTACACCTAACACATATTCTTGTAGATGAACAGTTTCAACATCTTGCCTTGTAATTAGACCACGTTTAATCATTTCGTCAGCTTTCTTGTTGAACTCTTTAGCAGAGTTAGCAAGAAAATAGCCTCTACCACCTTTAGCACCCTGCAATTTTGCAATAACAAGACGGTCAATATCGTCAGGTGACTTAAAAGTTGCAGGCAACAGCAAGCCTGCCTGCCGGAGCCATTCTTCTTGGCTTTTACGGTTAGCCTCCCAATGTAGTAATTTGCGGTTTCCCATCATAGGTACTTTGAGACTGCAGGTAAGCTGTTCTGTACTTAGATATGCAGTAAAGGAGCCATGTGGGATTAAAATAGCGTTAAGTCTGCGAAGACGTTCTTGCAGGTTTTCACTAAGAAGCTCTGTAAAATCGTTAACAATTATAAGCTCATCAGCAACAGGATACTTTTGGTACATAATAGCGTCTTTTTCTTTACAAATGCAAACAGTACGTATGCCCTCATCTTTTGCGCCTTTAAAAATGTTAAGCGAAGAGTGAGAACCTAAAGTACATACCGCAATCTTTGACAGATCATATTTATCAACAACACGTTGAACATCTTGAGCCTCTATCATGTAACCACTTCAGATAATCTACCTTTACGTAAAGCCCGCTTAATTTCCATGGCAACACGTTTACCTGGACCAACTTCAACACCATACTTATACTTCATATAAGGCGAAGTTGGCTCAACACAGGGACACCCTGGAACACGTGGACTTACATCAAACACTTTGAACTCTAAATCTTTAGTAACAGCACCCTGCAACGCAAATAAGCCGATCATGCCAGGAGGATACTCTTTATGACATATGGAAACAAATTTTTCAGCTGCTTCAAAAATTTTCTCCAACTGACTCTCACGCATGGTCACTCCCTGATGACCAATTTCAATGTTTTGTGTAGGAATGTTAAGTTCAAGCTGTTCACGAGCAGGCATATCAAGAACGCCGTCAAGATCCGTTTGAATACGCCTATCAAAACCTAAAAGATCAATATCATCATTTAAGGGTGAATAGAAATAGTTAGCATTAAACTTTGCACCTATAACATATTCCTCTATAACAGCCTCATCAAGAGCTTCCTGAGTTATAATACCGGCGCTTAACCGTTTTTCTGCCTCCCGTTGATACTCTGCATAACTTGAGGCATAAAAAAAAGCTCGCTCAATAGAACGCCCTTTCTCAGGAACTTTAATTATAACAGGACAATCAATTTCCTTAGGAGATTTAACACTACGAGGCAACTCTATACCAGCCTTTTTCAACAGCCAAAGCTGATTTCGAGGCACAGTACGCTCCTCAGTTCTCAACAAATACCGGTTACCCATTAATGGAACAGCAAAATTTTGCTCAACAGCATCATATCCGGCATAAACACTAAAAGAACGATTAGGCACAAAGACTGTGTTAAACTCTACAAGTTTCTTAACAATTTCAGGTTTAACAATATCTTGGAAACGATCGATATAGATAATTTTATCAAAAATGTTACGATAATAACGAGCATATGTCTTCTCACGTCCATTTTGACACACAACAACCGTTTTAAAACCTTCCTGCTTAGCACCAGCAGCTATTTCAAGCGCAGAATGACTACCTAAAACGCCAATATGTACCTCTTCAGGATTATAACCCTCAATTACTTGATTAATCTGCTTCTGCATATGCAACATTATTCTTTGTCTCCTCAACATAACATTTATGACACTTACTAATATATTATTGAGGAATCAAACAGGCTCAAACTACAACCGCCAGCGTCAACGAGCAAAAGATATCTGTTACAGACAAACTTTTTTACGTCTCCGCGTTTGAAACCTCAAATATTACACTTAGCAAGAGAAATACTAAATTTACCCTTATATTATTTTAGATAAACAAAAGATTAACTATAGAAGAAAAAAGCGTTATAACGCTAAATTAAATGTGATAGTTGATGTTTTATCCCAGACATCGTCTAATTTTTGCGGCTTCAAATAGGGCTTTGCGTGCTTCTGTTTCTTCGCCTTCGAGATAGTTAATTAGGAAATTGTTAGTAAAGTTTTCATGTTTACGGTGTTCAAGTGTTCGAGGACCGAGTTTAGTGTCAAGTTTTTCTTCTATTGTCTTAAGATCAGCAATTATACGAGTTAAGGCAAGTCGCAGAGTGTCAACATTCATACCTGCACGTTTAGCAACACGAGAATGCATTTCCATTATCATGTTAACGTTTTCCCAGCTAACATAACCGCTGACAGCACAATAGTCATGTTTTAAGTTAACATATATTTTACTTAACGCTCTATATTCTGACTCTGTTAAATCTTCAAGAACTTTTGCACCTATAAATTCAGGTGGAACACCTATGCTGTATAGGGCAGAAGCGAAGGGTATAGCTCTTGGCAGACTTACTCCTGCAACACTTCGGCTATAACCAAATAGGCCTATGTGTAGTTTTCTAGCGCGCCTTGGGGGAACATAGGGTGAAAAACTGTTTACAAGTGGCGCAAGCACTTCAGCTACGTGTTCATACTGTTTTTTACATTTATCAAGCACACTTGCAAGTAGCGCTTCTTCTTCTGCCGAGATAGGATCAGGTTCACCATTTGGTAATTGTTCATTTAAAGTTTTTACAAACGCTTGTACTTGCTCTAAAGGATAGTCATAACGAGCAGCAGACTGGACAGTTACAGTAGATAAGCCTTTGTATTCCTGCAAGAAATGCTCCACATTATCAGGTGAGAGATGTCCACGGAAAGGTTTAGAGCCAACACCAAGTATAGGATGAATGGAAACGTTTTCTTGCTTTTCAAGTTTTTTAAGTTTATAGAGCCCAATTTTTGAGAGCAAAACAGCACAGATTAAACCATAGTTTAATGCAGGATCAGAACGAGCTATGAAGACACGCATATGCTTAGGCTTAACAGCTTTAATATATGGCTGGACAATAGTGTCTACATTATATATACTCGTAAAATCTTCAACTAATGGAATAACATTTACAGCTTTAGGATTTGTTTGACCCACCCAATCCTTAGCCTTAGTATTCTCATCTAATAATGCCTCTTCATCATGAACTATAGCATTCTTATAATAATTATATAACCAAACAGGCTCCTTGCCATCTGTCGTAAACGGCAAGATAACCTCAAAAATAGGCGTTATATCTTTCTTATAAAAACTCGACGCAGCATCATATGCCATAGGAATATTTTGCAAAGTTTCAGTTACAACTTTCTTTTCAATAGCCTCAATCTTCGGGTTAGGTATTCGATAAGTTAGAAATTCATCTTTCCCTACTATATGATTTTCAAAAAACTTCCAGTGCTTATCCATTAACTTACGAAGAACACGCGTATCAACATCCTTACCCTCACTATCCCACATAACCTCCTGACAACCCAAAGTCTCATAAGCATAATACGCCTCAAACACCTCAGCGTTACCATCAATTACAGTAGCTTTACACCATTCAGGCACATTTACATTATCAGGATGCTGCGTTGACATAGTCTTAGGAATACTTAATTCATTTTTCATATACTCACACTTCAAAGTCTCAAACACTGAAACAACAAAAAGAGAAAATACACACAACTATTTCAATTTTACAACAACATACAGAACTTTTCCAACTATCTTCTACAAAATTTAACACTACAAATTAACGACAACTAAATTACTAACACAAAAGAAACAGCCATAGTTCCCTCCAGCACGATTTTTCAAAAAATATTCATGAAACGAACCTGAACGCGCAGACGAGGACATCTTCAAAACCTAGTACCACTCAATTTATCATTCAACAAAATGAACGATAAACAAAATTTGAACGATAACATGAACGATCGTAAACGTATTTTTGCCTACATTGTGCAGAACGGGGCGATTAGCACAACATAAGCTGCGCAAACCATCGGGTGTTCACACAGTACTTTTAGTTTTTCTTTTCCATAAGTTTAGCGAGTGTGACTATGAATCTTTCTATTCGTTCTCGTGTTCTTCCGAAGTCGAGTACAGATGTTATTGTTGTTACGGGTGTTTCGCCGTTAATTAGCATTCGGGTGGTTTTTTCATTAACAGTGGTTAGGGCGAGTTTTATGGTTGAAGGATAGGACATGAATGCTCCTTTTGTTTTGATGGTTAATTGGTACATGTTTTTGTTGGATTCTTGTATGATCCACTCTAATTGTGTAATGGCTTTTGAAATATTTTCCCAGATCTGTTCTATAGGATAGTCGATTTCTACATGTTCTGTTTCTTCACGTGTATACGCCATGTTTCTTCATATAAAAAGAGAAGTGCTTGTACTTAACTTTTCAGCATGACACCATGTTTTGTACACTTAGTGGCGGATGAAAAGTGGGAATGTTAGGCATTAATGGTTAATAGTGGTAGAGACGCATTTTATTGCTTTAGAGGGGCAGGATAGAACGCATGGTGTATTGTTTTTTTCGGGTTTACATTCAGTGCAAATGTACTTAATTTTGTTGCAGTACTCTTTTTTAATAGATGCTACGGGTTTGTCTTCTAGGTCGATAAATTCAAGCGTTAACTGTAACGCGTTCTTTGGACATTGTTTTACGCATTTCTCACAGCTGGTACATTTGTCGGAGTCAATGATAACATAGTATTCGCCTGAGCCATCGGTGTAACCATAGTAGGTAATCATAGAATCATCTAACTATATTTATTGGGGGTTTTGTGTTTTATCATATAGTGCTTTTGCATAAATTCCTGCGCCTAATGCGCCAGCGATCATTGGGTCTAGTTCGTTTTCGCGCCAGTTAGGTGTTGGAAGACATTTAACGCCTAGGGCTGTTTCGACTCTGCTTACGATGCCTATGTTTTTTGATTGGCCGCCTGTTATTACGAGGGCGGGTTCTAGACCGACGCGTTTAATTAGGTTGCTCATGCGTACTGCCATAGCTTTGGTGTATGCAGCGAGTACTTTTTCTTTGGACCAGCCTTTACGTAGAAGACCTACGGCTTCTGTTTTGGCGAATGCTACGCAGGTGCAGCTTACGGCTGGGGGTTCTTCGTCTATTTTTAGGCTTATTTCGCCTATTTCCTCTATTGGAATTTTTAGCAGGTCGGCGAAGACTTCCATGCCTCTACCTGTGCCTGCGGCGCATTTATCATTCATTAGAAATGAGGTTACACGTCCGGTATCGTCGCATCGGATAGCCTTTATGTCCTGTCCGCCGACGTCAAGTACTGTGTGTACTTGTGGTCCCCAGATGTAGTGGGCTCCTTTTGCGTGACAGGCAATTTCTGTAAGGGCCTTATTTGCCATGGGAACATTTACTCTACCGTAACCTGTTCCGACTATGTATTTTATATCAGACTGTTTAATGCCCGTATCTTTAAGGGTCCAATTAAGTGCTTTAATTGCACTCTCAGGACTATTGGAGCCCGTACGGGTAACACCCCAGGAATAAATTTCGCCGTTAACAAGAACCACTGCTTTAGAACCAACAGAACCTACATCTATACCCGCCGTAACTATATCGCTGCTCTTCCAAGAACGACCAGGCATAACGCGTTGATACTCCTGCCAACGCCAACAAGCCCCATCATCATTCTGCGTAACCATACATATTCACCTACTACGGTTTTCTCCCCTTAGCTGCAACAATTAACGCGGCACCTAAAGCCCCAGCATATTCAGGAAACTCGGGAATTAAAATATTATCAATAACCAATTTACGCTTCAGAGAAGATATAAATCCTACATCTTTAGCCACACCGCCAACTAGAACAAAATCAGGATTTAACCCTAAACGGTGAACCATAGATGATACACGATCAGCCATAGCATCATAAACAGCTCGGGCAATTTCATGCTTAGGCTCTTGCTTATGTATTAGAGAAACTACATCAGACTCACCGAAAATGACACAGGAGGCGTTAATAGAGCTTGCTCGTTCAGCTTTAAGAGATAAAGCGCCCATGTCTTCCATTTTTATTTCTAATGCCCGTGCCATAGCCTCTATAAATGTGCCAGCTCCAGCAGCGCATCTTTCATTAACTACAAAATCAGTCATAACACCGCGTTCATCACATTTTACAGCTCTTGCCTCTTCTGCGCCTACATCAATAATTGTTTGAGCCTTAGGGAAAAACGTTATCGCAGCCTTTGCATCTGCACTCATCATGCTAACAGTTACCGCATTGGAGGGAGCTAATTCAACACTTGAACCTGTAACAGCAACAGCAGCAACATCCTCCTGGGTAATGCCTGAAATTTTTAAAACCTGCTCTGTAACACTTTGAATCGCCGCTACAGGGTCAAATCCAGAAAATGTTTGAGCTCTCCCTAAGACCTTATCATCTGCGTTGTTTAGAGCTATAGCTTTAACACTTTGTGTTCCTATATCTAAGCCTACAGTTACCATTGTCATAAAATTGCACCTTAAAGGTCTATTTGAGCATTGAGCATTTCAAGGAAAGCCTCAATACGAGTCTTTAGCTGCCCAGCATCCTCACGGGTATAATCGGTGTCAAGATAGTAAATAGGAACTTTTATCTTATCTAACGCACGCTTAACTTTCGTATACTCCATAGCATATAACATGCAGCCTCTAACTACACAGTAAATAACGCCCTGCACACGATTCTCTTTAACTTTAGTTAATATCCAATTTACACGATCCTCATTACCATCTTTACTGGTAAAGCAGGGACAAGTAGAAGCCATAATATAGCGTTCACCAACAGCGTTAAACATATCATCCATAGTCCACTCGTCAACACCTACAGGATCACAGAGTAAACGTTCACTTGAACATAACTCGTCAGCAACTAGAACACCTTGAGGAGAACCTTCCTCTATAAGACTAGGCAATTTCCAGTTATCAGGCCAAAATATAGGTGTCCCCGTAAGCATAACCCTAGGCGTATCAGCAGGACAAATAAACTCTTTATTTTGCACACGACGCTCTAACTCGTCACATAAAGCCTCAGTTTTCTCTGTCCACCGATCAATATCATCCCACATATACACCTGATTAACAAGCATAGCATCCCTACCGGAAATTACAGAATTATCCTTACGCAAACTTTGCAAACGACGAAACACACGAGAAGCCTTCTGAGTCTTCAATATCGCCATCTTAAAACTTTTAAGAGTAATTTTATTACCAGTCAACTTTTCAAGATTATCCTTAATCTGCTTAATTTCAGCAGCCCAAAACTTTAAAGACTGAGAAGAATCTTTAACACGCGGAGTAGACATAGACCAAATCTGTTTATAATCACCTAAAATCTCACTAAGCTTAGTCATACCATCACAGGTTAACACTGAAATTATAACATCACTCTGCTCAATAAAAGGCGAAAACTCTACCATTTTGGCCCCAATTGTTGAACGTATAATAGGACAAACCTCAACGGGTACAACACGATCACCAAGCTTTGATGTATCATACCAACCTGAATTTATCCTAACAGGTATAGCCCCAGCCGCCAAAATTAGCTCTAAAGGCGCAAAAAGACAAGTATAACCAACAATTTTCTTACCCTCTGCCTTAGCTTGCTCAAGCTCTTTTGCACGCTTGCCAAACAGATTAGCAATTTCATCAAAGTACTCCATTTCCTTTGGACGATTAGGCATAGTCTTTTTCATACGTTCAATAGTTTGAGCAATAATACCTTCAGATGCAGACTTAAAGCTGTCTTTTAATTCGCTGATTTCTTTCAAGTTCGTTTCAGGCATGATTTTATGTTCAACATTGTTGTTACTTTTCATCTTCATTTCCCTTTTCAAACAAGTGTTATAAGAGAACTTATTAGCGTAATTATACCTAACAGGATAATTATAATAGCACCTGCGAGGGCTATAAAGTTTCGCAATAATGGCGCTTTACTTAAAAGCCAACCGGTAACTCCACCAATTAGCAACATAGGAGAAACTGCTGTACCAATACCAAATAAGGCAGCGAAAGCTATGCTGTTAACAGGGTTAGCAAAAAGAATAGATGAGAATAAAAGGGCAATTAGAGGTGGACAGAGAACAAGACCTCTGCTTAAGCCTAAAACATAAGCGCCTACGTCAAATCTGTTTGGAAGCCATTTTGGGTTAAGTGGCGGCTTGTTGCAGTTGCAAGAATTTTTTCGGGTTTTGTATAATAGGCTTGTTCCAATTATTATAGTAACTATACCGAAAATTATTGTAGAGTAGATTTGTAATGAAGCTAGGGTTGCATCATCAACGAAAGAACGTGCTAGGCTACCAAAAATGCCAAGAAGTGCACCAATTAGAGTGTATGCGGTTATTCTTCCTGCGTTAAAAATTAATGTTATAAGTACGCTTCTGCGAAAAGTTGTACCTGCACTGGCTATATAACCTGCTATATAGGGTAAACATGTCGCAGTACAGGCTACTAGACCGTAAACAAAGCCTATAGCTAAAGAGTTCAAATAAGGATTTGATAACTCTGGCAGCATTAACGACATGTCTAAACCTTCAAATTATTAATTAATTATTTAAGGTAAATATTAGCAAGGACATTTAAATGTTAACAAAAAAGCAGACAGCAGATGATAAAAGAATAGAGATTAATTTAGCGTTGAGCTACTATCATTGCGTGGGCTTTATCGTATGGTTCTAGGTTAACGGTTTCTTTGACGTTAAAGCCTCTGTTGCGTAAAATGGCAGCTTCTTGTCTGTATACTGTTTCAGGTGCTAAAGTGACATCTATGCTTTGGGATTTGCATGCGAGCATTACCCAGCCAGATGGTTTTAACAGAGCGTCGGCGTTGTCAGCTAAAAGTTTTGCCTGCTCAGGCTGGGCGACATCGCAGTATATTATGTCAACTTTTCCAGGTATAAATACAGCATATTTTTCAGGTTTACGGGCGTCTTCAAGAAAGGGGGACATGTTAGGTCTAAAGGCGGCTACGTTATTTACAAGGTCGCGTAGAGAGCGAGAAGCAAATTCTACACAGTAAATATGCCCTGTTTCGCCTATGATGTCAGATATATGACTTGGAGTTGTTCCAGAAGCGGCACCTAAATAGAGAATTTGTGTACCCAGCTCAATAGGCACATTTTGCAGACCCTTTATTATGCCGCCAGCAAGTTTACTGCGGAAAGCATCCCAAATACGGTACTCCACATTTTTAACATGAATTAAACGCTCGCCGTAAACGGTTAAGCCAGGAGTTAAATTACGGGTAGCAAGACGTTGAGCACCACCCTCCAACATGGCCTGATAAATTTCTTTAAATATGGGATGAGGACGAACTTTAATATGCACTAATCCGTTCCCCGCGTCTCATTAGAGCTACGAAACTTACCGCTGCCACCATCACCACGGCTTCCGAAAAATTTATCATTACCAGGTCGCCTGTCCCTACTGCGGTCCCGATTTTTATCCCTATCAAAACCCCGATTACCACCACCATTGCCCCTATGCTGATCACCTCGTCCTCGCCTACCACCATCACCGCCTCTACCGCCACTACCGAAGCGGTCTCGTCTGTCACGGTTAAAGCGTTGACCACGATCTCTATGCTCTTCTGCTGGCTTAGGCTCTTTAGGTGGCGGAGCATCTTTGTACTTTTCATAAATCTCTTTAACACGTTTGTTAACTTCAGCCTTTAGTCTATCACCTATAAAGTCTCCGCCAAACGCGTCTGCTCTTGCAGCTATGGAGAGCTTACCAGCTATAACACGAGCAATTTTCCCTCTCTGCCAACGCTTAGCATCATGCAAAATAGCATGCTGAAAAATTAAACCATGCTTAGGCGGCCTAGCACCAGTCTTTAGAGAACGGAAAAGCGCCTTCTCTGCACCTAAAACTTGAAGCGTACTTGCAGGCCGCATAGCTAAATTCTGCAAACCACCTGCCATAGCAATAAGACGCGCACCTAACAATTCACCTGCCACAGCTCGAACATTAGGAGCAAGCTCCTCCATGGTACGATCAACATAATTCTCCATACTCTTACGCAACTCGTAAAGATTAAGCACATCACGACTAAGACTTTGAATCTGCTGCAAATCAACATCAGAAATATCAGCACCCATAGAAGACTGCGCCATCTTTGCCACAAGCTCAGAACGCTCCTTAGGCAAACCCTCAGCTACCACAGTGTCAAAAGTATAATTCGCCCTACAACCCAAGTTTAAAACAAGCCGAGAATAAGTCTCATGCTTCTCTATCAAACGATCCAGCTCGGGAAAATAAATACCATACCATTCACGCAAACGACTCATAAACAAGTTTACTGTCCGATCTAAATCATCAAGAGTTTGAATAGCCTGAGCAACAATTAAGTCACGCTTCTCAGAAGCACCCTTAATACGCATTTTAGCTAATTCCATACTAACATTACGATTCCAAAAAGCAAGCGACTGCTCATCCTCTACAAACCCCACCGTTAAAGCCACTTGGCTCATTTTACCCAAAAAACCCTCAGTCTCAACAGGAGAAGCAACCTCAGCCTTTAAACCATGCTTCTTTTGAGCCTCATCAGCAAGATTAATAGTTTCAAACACAAAAACGTCATGCCCAGTACTTCTAAGCAAAGACACCAAAGATAAAACCTCATCAGAAAACTTGCCAGACTCAATCTTAAGCAAACTCGCCGCCGCAATCTGAGGCTTTTTAGGAAATAGAAATTTCTCTACTAAACTGCTCTTTTCGTCAAAAGCAACAACACCAAAGGTGTAATGAACTATAAATGCCCTCAAGACTTTAACCTCATTATAAATTACATTGACATAGCTAAGTCTTAATATAGTTTTGTTGCCTAAAACAAAAAGCATCACCATCTACAAAAGTAAACACATTAAAAATAGGCAAGGCATACTATTAACAAGATTATACATACAACAGATTTGTTTAACAAAATTATTAAAAGCAGTTATACTATTAACTTACAAAAGTTTAACATGAGGCTGTACAGTGCTTAAAAAAATACTTTCAACCATTGGTGCTTACAAAATTTACGAACGATGGCTGTGGCATCAAATTAGGGGCGGTAAAAGACCTGAGCATATTGCGATTATCTTAGATGGCAATAGGCGGTGGGCTAATGAGAAGAGGAGGAGTCATTGGATTTCTGATAAGTGGGGTCATAAGCAGGGTGCGGATACTGTTGAGCAACTGCTTGACTGGTGCAGTATGCTTTCTGTTAAATATGTTACGCTTTATACGTTTTCGACAGAAAATTTTTCTCGGCATCCTGATGAGATAGAGAGGATTATGCAGATAGCTGAAGAGAGATTTAGAAAATTGTTAGTTGACAAGAAAGTGCATAAGAATAGGGTTCATGTGAAAGTTATTGGTAGGACAAACATGTTACCTCCGAGTCTTCAGCAGGTTATTGGAGAGGTTGAGAGGGTTACGAGTCAGTATGATAATTATATGTGGAATTTTGCTTTTGCTTATGGTGGTAGGGCAGAGATTGTTGATGCTGCAAAGAAAATAGCTGGCGAGATTAAAGAGAACAGGTTGCAGGTAGAGGATATTAATGAGGATGTATTTGAAAGATATCTCTATACATCGCATATGCCAAAGCAGGATCCGGATATTATTATTAGGACTTCGGGTGAGGAGAGGATGAGTGGTTTCTTGCTTTGGCAGGCGGCTTATAGTGAATTGATATTTTTAGATGTTTATTGGCCTGATTTTCGTTTTATTGACATGTTAAGGGCTATTAGGACGTATCAGCATCGTATACGTAGATTTGGAAAATAATTATAATAGGGATGTTATGCGCGTTTTTTAGCGCTAACTATGGAGATTACATCTCTGTCTTTTAGTACTGCGTCTTCGCCTATACGTCTTTTATTTCGCGCGTCAATAGCGTAGATAAAGTTTTCGCCTAGCTCTGTATGAATAATGTAGGCGAATTGGTGTGCAGTTATTCCATTAGGAACCAAATATGCGTCAGGTAATACTTGACCGTTGTGGTTTGTTAAATGTTCAGGGTCTTCGACGGGGTAAATAGTTATCATGTCAAGCATTTTGAAATATGCCGTGTTAATTGCTTCTTGTATACCTGTAGAATTATTGCTGGCTAAAATTTTTTCGTTAATAGAGGATAATGCTGCAACTTGTCCGGGGGACATTTTTTCAGGGGTTAAAATTTTAAAGTTCTTATCACCCGGTTTGTAGTCTATTAACTGCTTCTCTGCGGCACGTCTTAAGGCAAGTTCAGCCTCTGCAGAAGCAGGGATTACAGGATAGTCAAGGGCTTTTAACCGTTCAATATTTGCCTGAGCAGTGGGTAAATCTATTTTATTAGCAACTATTAGCATAGGCTTAGAAATACGACGCAGAACATCTATAAATCTATAAAAGTCATCGTCACTCCAAAGCGTCGGTTTATCAACATTTAAACCGCAGCGTCTAACAGCTTCATTAATACTAACTCTTTTTATACCTAACCCTGTTAAACGCTCCTCTAACGGTAGAGCTATACCTTTCTTGTCAGCCTCTGTTGTTCTAGCAATCTTTTGCCAATCTTTTTTTATAATATTAATTATCCACATTGTAATTTCGCGTTCAAGAAACTGGACGTCTTCTAGAGGATCATGCTCACCAGGTTTGCATGGTCTGCCTTCACTATCTGTTCCACCAGACGCGTCAACAACATGAATTAACGCGTCTGCTCTGCAGATTTCATCTAAAAACTGGTTACCTAACCCTCGTCCTTCCCAAGCACCGGAAACTATACCGGCTATATCAACTATTTCAACAGGAATAAGCCGTGTACCCTCTAAGCATAGGGAATTTCGCGGATTATCAGCTACTTTAAACTCTTCATGAACACACGGTACTCTTACATAACACACACCCCTGTTAGGTTTTATAGTCGTGAAAGGATAATTCGCTATATCAACCGTCGCAAGAGTAGCTGCACTAAAAAACGTTGATTTACCCGTATTTGGCTTACCTACAACACCAAGTAACCGAGAATATGATCTTTGCATAGACACTTTTTTACACCATACTAAGAGTACAGCATTTAACTAATTAAGGTGTTTACAAAATTAACACAACCAACACTGGTCTGTTAAAACAAACACAGTAATAATGATGGGGATTTAAGGCAAAGTTTGGTTCCAATAGTAAATTTTGTCGTATTTACCAGTTACAGGAAACTGGGGATCATCATAGACTATATCCAGGTTTATGCCATACGTGTCTAATAATTTTTGGGTAATATCCCAAATCATCTGAGAATGCTCATCTGGACCCCAAAGCCAAATACGATCCTCCACATGCCTCATACCCCATCCGTAATTTTGAGGAAGAACTAAAACAGCTTCAGCCTGAAGATCAGATTTTATTAATACATTATTATCACGCATATCTGCCCAAAGTTTTTGAAGTGCCTCAAAATGATCATCTGTAAGAACACCATAATGGTTATTTTCAATTGTTGGGTAATCAAAAATTATAAGATATTTTGCTCCTGCCTGATGCGCCATAGACAATTGCTGATATATTTCTTCTCCGCTATCTAAATAGGGTACGTCATTATATTTCCAAGTTACAATTGCACCCCAATCCTTATCCTGCAAATGCGCCGCACCTTTAACTAAAGCAATTTCTTGCACTATACTTGCGTTATTTCCAAGCTGCGCTAAAACAACATCATAACCACCCAAGTAGTCCCACCAAAAAAGTGCATAATCAGAAACAAAGCAAGGAATAGAGTTCTCTTTTAAAAAAGAAATATCATGATCATTCTGCATATAGGCAATAAACGCTTGAGCCTCAGCGTCATAATCCCGTATGGTACCATTTAAATAACCTGTGATTGAATCAAGAAAAACTCGATAGCGCTCAGAAATAGCGCCGGTCCCCTTTAAACGAACATTTAAGTTCATAAAATGATTCTCCCAATCATAATCAAGCTGAATACCACCCGGTTCATCATAATAATACACCCCTAAAATTTTGTCACCATAACGCTGAGGAGCATTTTGAACCCAAAGAGCCTGCCAAGGATATTCAGGATTTAACCAACCAAAATACACTATAATATTTAACCCTTGAGAAGTAGCATAATCACAAATTTCTGTCGTTGCAGTCATATTATAGCTGATGGGTCCAGATTGTAAAACAAAAAGGTTAGTGTAGTCTTTAATTTTGTCTATTAACAATTTAGCCTCAGCTGTCGTGTTTCCACAGAAACTTACACCAAGGTATACAAGTTCAGAAGACTCGCTGTTTATTGTAGATTTAGGCATAAAAAACGTCACGGATAATAAAACGATAAGCACCAACAGTATTGTAATGAAAAGCAAGGCAACACGTTTTAGCGATATACCACAACGACCTCCTTTGAAAATGTCTAACTATTTCACCGGTTTCGTCTTTTAATAGACATATCCAGTTAACTGTTAAAATTAACTTCTAAACAACACAATTTAAATGATTTCCCAAATCAGTTCCAACATTCAAAAACCGTGTAACATCTATTGAATTTTTCAACACCAAAACAGATAAAAGTGGCTTTACATCCATCAAAGCGTTAATAAGAGGAAATAGTATGCCATCAGAAATAACTGACGTTGAAAATTTCGTGACGATGAGCGCCAGAGCAAAACATTGCCAAGTTAAAAGAAACAAAGAAAACGTTAAACTAAAACTTCGCACATCAAATCAGTTATACACACTTAAAATTGAGACACTTCGAGCTGACGAAATCATAAAAAAGCTCAAGTGCGAAATAAAAGAAGAATAAACACCTCCACAACATTTTTTTTCTTAACCATATTTTTTATAATTTAGTGAAATTGACACTAACAAACTAATGGTCTGAAGAGGACAAGACTCTAAAAAACTAACCATTTTGAAGAATAATTGAGACAGGAACTGTTTGGTATTTCACTTGTTGATGCGGTATTTTTATATGTTTTAAAAAGCAAATTAAATTGTTATGCAAGCAGAAATTGGAATAATAGGTGGAACAGGTCTTGATGACCCAAAACTTTTCACCGATATAAAAGAAGTTACAATAGATACACCCTACGGGAAACCATCAGATGTAATTACCATAGGTAAGTTGGGTGATAAATCTGTGGCGTTTCTTCCAAGACATGGAAAAAAACATACATTAAGACCAACGGATATACCTGTGCGAGCAAATATTTACGCCCTTAAACAGTTAGGGGTTAAACGCATACTTGCGCCTTCAACTGTTGGTTCTCTTCGGGAAGAATATGTACCTGGTGATATGGTTTTTGTGGATCAATTCATTGACAGGACTACAAGACGTGAACAATCGTTTTATACGCAAGCAGAAGGCAAAGTTTGTCATATTGGTATTGCAGAACCCATGTGTCCAGAACTTAGAAGAACTGTTATATGTGTTACCAGAAATCTGGGTGTTAAAATGCATGAAACAGGAACATATGTCTGCATTGAAGGACCACGTTTCAGCACTAAAGCAGAATCTAAAATGTATCGTAGTTGGGGTGCAGATATCATTGGCATGACTCTTGTTCCTGAATGTGTTTTAGCCCGTGAAGCAGAAATCTGTTACACATCAATTTCAACCATTACAGATTATGATGTATGGAAGGAACATACAGTATGCATTGAGGACATAGTCACGGTTATGCGTGCAAACATTGAAAACGTAAAAAAGATCATTGTTGAAACTGTCAAAACTATACCAGCACAACAAAGCTGTGAATGTAAAAACGCCCTTAAGGGAGCATTCGCTTAAACAATTTACAAGTGAAGAAAAATGGGTGTAAATAAAGTAGATCAGAAAATTGACTTGAAAGCTAAGCTACGAAGTACAGATTTTAAAGGTGTATGCTTCTGGGACATAGCTCCAATTCTTAAAGATCCAACCTGTTTTAAACAAGCAGTTCAACAACTTGCAGAGCATTTCAAGAACAAAAAAATTGACATCATCTGCTCAAATGAGGCAAGAGGCTTTATCATAGGAGCAGCGCTTGCATACGAGCTAGGTGTCGGGTTTGTACCAATTCGTAAAAAAGGAAAATTACCTTTCAAATGTGTTGACTTAACATATAAGAAAGAATATGAAGAAGACACCATTCAAATTCAAGAAGATGCAATTAGCAAAAACCAAAATGTCTTACTAATTGATGACCTATTAGCAACTGGTGGAACAATAAAAGCAAACATTGAATTAGTTGAAAAGTTCGGCGGAAACATTATTGGTCTAGGCTTTCTCATAGAATTAGAATACCTTGAAGGCAGAATAGACATCAAAAATAAATATGACATAATATCGTTGATAAAACTAAAAAATACCGAAAGTAAAGATCAAAAGCTAGCTTAACTGATATTTTGCATTTTCAGGTTAAGCCGTGTCAAAGCTTATTTTCTTCATAAGACATATTGAAATCTATGTTCAGATTTTTATCCGGTATACCTAGCAGACTCAAAAACATCTTTTCACACTTTAAACAATATTTTACAAAACCACAATTCAACAATTTCTGCAGAACAGAACTAGCCCCAATAAACGCCAACAAAAAAGAACACGACATAACCAGCCTAAACAACCTTCTCATAAACAAAAAAGACCAAAACACACTAAACCAACTCCTAACAAACCCAAAATGAAACACAAACAACATCATACTACAA
>Ga0268262_10001287_pt1 | contig 31456 bp, 21 predicted proteins | sample TergutNc150P3_FD_190354 | JGI IMG/M metagenome (GOLD analysis project Ga0268262, IMG submission 190354) | Nasutitermes corniger P3 segment gut microbial community from laboratory colony in Florida, USA - Nc150 P3 (SPAdes) (version 2) | ecosystem: Host-associated > Arthropoda: Insects >... | reverse complement strand
CCACCGTCAAATCCCGTGAGGCAACCGACACAATGAACAAGCTGGGCACCGCAGCAAAAGAGATAGGTCAGGTGACCGATGTAATAAAGAATATAGCGGACAAGACTAACCTCTTGGCACTGAACGCCACCATAGAAGCAGCTTCTGCCGGAGAGGCAGGCAAGGGTTTCGCGGTTGTGGCAAATGAAATCAAGGAGCTTGCGAACCAGAGCGCGAAGAGCGCGGACGACATAGCAAAGCGCATAGAGGGCATACAGTCGGGTACTAGCGCGGCTGTGACGGTGATAAACGATGTCTCCAAGATAATAACGCAGATAAACCAAGGCGTGGAGGCAATATCCAGCCACGTTGCGCAGCAGACAAAAGCGAGCAACGAGATTGCAAGCAATGTTGCGCAAGCCAATACCGGAGCAAAGCGCGTGGCTGGAGCCGTAGGCGAGGTAGCCAAGGGCAGCAAAGACATAGCCCGTAATGCCGGAGAAGCCAATATCGGTGCAAAGCGCGTTGCGGATTCCGTAAGCGAGGTAGCCAAGGGCAGCAAAGAGATAGCCCGCAATGCTTCGCAAGCCAACACCGGCGCAAAGCGCGTGTCCGCATCCATAGGCGAGATAGCCAATGGCAGCAAGGACATAGCCCGCAATGCAGGCGAAGCAGCCAAAAGCACCGCCAACGCGAGCCAGAATGTCGTCAGCATGAGCCAGCTTGCCAAGGACAGTGCACAGAGTGCGCATAATGTCAACAAAAATGCTAATGATTTGATAAAAATGGCAGAAAATTTGAAAAATGTGGTGAGTCAGTTTAAGGTATAATCTCTGCCATCAATTCCCCATATTCTTCCACCGCTTTGAATTGGGGAAATTCCTTTTTCACAGAATCTGGAGCGCGGAACAGGCAAGCCTTGTCCGCTGCTTTTAGCATTGCAATATCGTTGTAGGAATCACCAGCGGCGAATACGCTGAAATTTAGAGCTTTAAGTGCTTCTACCGCGCACTGTTTTTGATTTTTCTGCCGCAATTTATAGCCTATGATTTTATCGTTTTCTATTTCAAGGTCATGGCAAAACAACGTGGGATAGCCCAGTTTTTTCATTATGGGTTTTGCAAAATCGTTAAAAGTGTCGGATAAAATTATCACTTGGCAGAATGTTCGCAATTCGTCCAAAAATTCCCTTGCCCCGTCCAAAAGCGGTAAATCTGCTATAACGCTTTGAATATACGAAAGTTTTATGTCGCGCTCATTCAAAATTTTCAGGCGATGCTGCATAAGCTCGTCATAATTGGATATGTCACGCGTTGTTAAACGAAGCTCGTCTATTTTTGTTCGTTCAGAAATGGAAATCCAAATTTCCGGAGAAAGCACACCTTCCAAATCTAAAGCCACAATATATGGATTTGGCAATTGTACCCCTTATGCTTTGGCTTCTTCTACTGCAACATGGTTAAATGCATGGCATGCGGCATTACAAGTATTGTTAAAACGTTTCCACAAAATTTTTGCCAGGTGCATAGAAACGTTGCCCGATTCTCTCCAAGCCATTCTCAGCGAATTGGCTTCGGACACAACTTCTGCGTGGTTAAGGCTTTGGCTCTGCGCTTTCACCAAAAGCTCTTCTGCCTGCCTGCATAAATCCTCTTTCTTTTGAGCATTTATTTTATCTAAATTGCTCCGAATTTCTTTCTGGTCATTGTAAATGGAGAAAAAGGACTGAATAAGCTCGGTGAACTTAACGGAAATTTCCGCTTCTGCTACCCCGCAACGCCCCGTTTTTTCCCATTCACTCTGCAACTCGCGAACAGTTTGCAGCGTTCTGAATTTAAAGTTGCCTTGTTCTAAAATATTTTTTAACTGCTCCATTAAACCGTGTTTTATCTCCCAGTTTTTATCCAGCTCTTTTGCAATTTCCGGATTGTTTTTTGAAGCAGCTTCCCATATACGGTCAGAAACCGCAAAGAATCTATCATTCAGTTCCTTAGAATAACCGTTGTTCTCCAATGCTTTCCACTCTTCTTCTATTGCCTTCCACGTCGCAAAAGATTCTGGGTTTGAGGCTTCAAAATTGAGAGTTTCTATTTTCTGGCAAACTTCTTCTCTGCTTTTTCTGGCGTTTTCAAAGAAAGCGTTTCTCCTTTCAAAAAAAGTATCGCTTGCCTTTTTAAACCTCTCCAGCAGTTTTTCGTATTCCTCTGTGGGAACAGAGCCTGCTGCTTTCCAGTTTACGCTCAGTTTTGTAAATGCTTTTGGGGTGTTTTTCCAGTCTGTGGAATTGGAAAGAGCCTCCGCCTCTTCGCAGAGCTTTTCCCTTGCGGCAATGCGTTCGTTTATCTGCTCAAGAGCACGTTTTTTATATGTTTCCTGTTTCTTGAAAAAGGCATTTATCGCGGCTTGATAGCGTTCCCAAATCACATGATTTTGGTTTTTTGGAACAAAACCCGTATTTTTCCATTTTACCTGCAACTCCTGAATTTTCTTTAACTGCTCCATCCACTCGCCTTCTGTCGCAGCAAGCTCTTCTATTTGGATGCATATATCTTCCTTGATTTTCAGATTTTCTTCTTGGCTTTGTTCCTGCTCCTTTAATAAAGGGGAAACTGAATCCATAACCTTGTCTAAACCGGCTTTGAATCGGGGCCAAAATTCCTGAAGTTTTAAAGCGGGCATATACCCTGCGGCTTTCCATTGTTCAAGCATGGCAAAAGCCTTGGCTCTGTTTTCCAAAATAATAGGAGCGTTTGCCAGTTCTTCAATTTCCTTTATCAATTGCTCCCTTATCTGTTCAGCATGCCAAGAAGCCCATTCCTGCAAGTTTTGGAAACGGCTCGTCGAGGTTCTAAACTCTTTGTAAATGTTCTTGAACTGAGTTTTCTTTTCACCCACAATTTCCTTCCATTCGTAAAAAGCCTGCCTGATGCATTGAGATATTTCATTGAAATCTCCATTTTCATCCAAGGCATTTACTCTGTCTATTATGGCTTGCAATGATGATAGTTTTGAATTGTATTCCTCTTCGCTTAATTTGTCCTCTTTTATTTCAGATGTTTTTTTCCTTGCGTCTTCATCGGCGACATTTGCTGTGGAGTTGAAGTTCTGTTCTTCTGGCTTTTTTTCTTGAACTGGCTCTTCCGTTGCTTTCTGAATTTGTTCCTCTACCTCTTTTTTGGCTTGTTCCTCAGCAATCATACGAGCTTTTTCAGCAGAGACGTTTTCGTTATGCTTTGCAAATATCGAATTCAACTCATCCTGGTTTTCTCGTAAGCCTAGGTCAGAGGCTTCTTTGTCAAGGTTTTTCGCTTCCGAGTAAAGCCTCTGCATTTCCGAATCCACAGATAGAGGTTTTTTACTTTCCAGAAGTCTTGTGGCATGAGATAATAAGGCTTTTTGCTTTTGAATCAATGAATTGGTTTTCTCTTCTACAGGTTCTGATTTTGAGGCATGTATCTCCGCTAACATGTCTTTTGCCTTGTTGCGCACGGAATTGCAAACCGCTCCGGTTTTAATTTCCTCTATTAAATTTTCCCTCTGCACCTTGGCAAGAGCCAAGAGCGCAACGGATTCCTGTTGGTCGTTTTTAGCCACTTGAGCCAGCAAACCTTGTTTGGTACAACCTTCCAGCAGCTCCAAACGAATAGCCGGAGATTTTGCCACAGACAAAAGTTCATCCCTGTCTTTTATCTGCAATTCCTCCATAATCTTGCGAATTTCCGTGGACGGTGCGCCAACATGATTTTTTATGATTTTAAACCAATGTTTTCTCAGAGCCTCTTTTATAACATTTTGCACAGAAACATCTTGTTCTGTTTTCAATAAATCACTCAAATAAACGTGAGAAGATATTTTTTGAATAGCTAATTTTCTTATTTCTATTTCATCATCATTCTTAGCTATATCCAAAAGAGCATCTAAATCAGTAGAATTTAAATTTTGAATAGCCTGTTTTCGCATAGCATAATCTGAATGTTGCCACTTTGGTTTAAATACATCTAACAAACTCATAGTAACCTCTCTTTTATAAAAAGTATATTTTGGAAATAATTTAGAAAATTCTATGCAGGTTTAATTAAATCTAAGCATTACCGCTATTTCAAAAGATAGACTTTGGCGGGTATGAGTGGTGCCATCGTTTAACAATTCTATCAAACGGCGATATTCTATGTAAGCGTTTGCACTTGCGATTTTGTTGAACATGTACCCCGCGCTTGGACGTATATACCACTCATGAGAACGGGTTAGAATATCCCGAGAAATTTTTTCAAGTTCCGGGGTATAGCTGGGTTGTACGGTGCCATCTGGCTTTTCAATCATCATATATATTCCGCTTGCGCCATCCTCATAATAAGGATGGAAACCCTGAACAGGCTCATAACTTTCCTGTATGATTTTTCTATAACTATAACCGCTTGTGAGTTTAAGGTCTATATCGTTATCCAATTTTATATACCAACGCCAAAACTGAAAACCTCTCTGAGTTTTAAGGGCATAAGCTATTACAAGTTCATCGCCAGCGGCATACCCCCTGTCCACCACCAAAGACGTGTGGAGCCAGGGAATTTTTATATAGTATTCTTCTGGCCAGCCATTGGTTTCTGGTAATTCCTCTTTTGCTCTGCGTAGCCGTTCTTCCGTTTTTAACCTGACGCTGTTTTCTATGCGAACATTGCCTTGGGTCAGTGCATTTATTTTTATAATTGGATTAAAATCAATTATGTTTAACCATTCGTCTTCTGCGTTTTGGAAGGGACGAACTGTGTGCTGGTCCTGATAATCAAAACGATGCGCAGTTGAAATGCTGCGAAGTGCGCCTTTCAAAAAATCCAAGTGATTTATAAAATTCGGAACATCAATTCCAATTCCTATTTTGGGCCATGTTGTGGTTGTATCTATATATAGAGGATTTTCTCTATTCTGCTTGAAAATTTCTGTCCAGGTTAAATCACCTTTAATGCCAATGCTCCACCAAGGCAAAGTCAACGCGGTGCTATTTGTCAAATTACGCCTTATGCTATGTTCAAAGCGTCCTTGATATACAATTGTATCTGTGTTTTGATTTCTGTATTGCGCAAAACGCCCGTAATCTTTGCGCGAATCCAAACCCATATCGCCGCTGACCAAATTCCAAAAACCTCTGTTGCGATAACCGTTGCCCAAACCAAGCCCAAACAGATAATATTGGAATGGGTTTACGCCTTGTTCTTCGTATAATTGCCAAAGCGTAAAATCTTCGCCACTTGTTTGCAAATCCACGCTCCATATACTGCGAATTTCTCGCCATTTCCATTTTTCAAAAAAACTGCTAACAGCATTTTTACCAGCTATGCCCGCAAGTTCAGGAAGTCTCAAACTCGGAGAAAATTCAAAACGGTTGTTTTGCTGAACTGTCCAAAAATTCTTCGATAGCATTTCTTCATCAAAAAAATCAAAATTATTAGGTATGGATTTATTCTGCATAAATCCGCTGCTAAAAGAAAATCTCATGGGTAAAAACGGAATCCATTCCGCTGAGAAATTTGCTCTGAAATCTTGCTTGCGATAACGTTCATTCCGTAAAATTCCATAAGCCTTTCCGTATTCCCTTTCTCCAATGCTGTCTATTACATAAGAATGAGATACACTGGAATTCTCTTCGAGAGTATCGCTGGAAATACCGTCTGATAGTTCAATGCTTCTTGCATAAATTTTTCTATCTGAATGGTCGTTGTCAAATATGAAATTTTTGGCAAATATACCGCCAGAACCATCAGGGCTAAAAAAATCATCTTTGACAAAAGCCTGCCTGTCTCCGCCAGCATACATATCACGGGTGATGTTCAGCGCATAGTTGATGCTGAAAAATGGTAAGATATTCCAACGGATATCCGCCTTGTGCCTTAAATCCGTTGTGAAATTCGTTATTTTTGCTACCTGCGGTTCCAAGAAATTCGGGTCTCTTTCCTGATTTTCGTTTCTGCTGTAATACAAATCCATTAGAGTTAAATCAAAAGTGCTGGGCCATAATTCAACGGGCAAACTCCTGATGCCTAATAAGTAGGTATTGCTTTTTTCAAAAGTTCCAAGTTTATATTCCAAAATTGTGTTGTACTGATAGGCACTGTCCGCTATTTTTGCAGAATGTCGCTCAGTTTCTCTATAGGAATAGTTCAAGGCAGGACGTTCTAAGAAAACTTGACTCAAAATTTCCTTAAAAATATTATCCTCTTTTACATAGTCTTTGCTATAGCTAAACGACAGGGTTCTCGTGCGCGAAAAACTTTGGTATCCCTTTGACTTTGAATCATTTCGCAGTTCCGCTTCTTCCTGTAAATTCTCGGTTTCCAAACCAGCGGTGACTAAATCTCCGAACATATCAAAGGCATTGTCGTGGCTCAGGTTTACATCATCATCGGGTTTTAAGTAAGGGCGGAGCGTTGTTGAGCTATAGCCAATTCCAAGAGGCAAACGCAAACCGTAATCATCTTTGAAGAATTTATTTATATTCAGACTTGCCGCTCCGTTTACATCCAAGCGGGTGTTCGCTTCACTGAGAGATGGCTTGGGGCTTTTGCCTTCGCTCCCAAGCGTTGCGAAATCTCCATCTTGATAACGTAACTCACTTGAAATAGAAAATACATCTGAAAAATCGAGCTGACCATGCAGCCTTGTAGCATAACCCCATGCATTGTTTATGCCGCTTAACCGCAAGTCATTTATCCAAAAAGTTCCATTTAAATCTTCAATGGATGCTTTATCATCTGCTATAACAACAAAACGTATCCAATTAACGCTGCTGTTTGAAGGATTGCCCACTACCTTTATTTTTTCTTCCCTTGCACCTCCTATATATCTCTCTTTCAGTTGCATAGTTTTTAAATTTGAAAATTCCACAAGCGGAAGCGAAAAAGCATTTGCCTTCCAGTTTCTCTCGTGGCAATCCTGAATTCTCTCTGACGTTGTGCACTTTATTTTAATCGGTTTAAATGACCACTCATAATAATCCTGGCTACCGTCCAAACCGCCACGCCCAAATTGCAATGCGAACCTTATAGGGGTTTCTGCCGCTTTTGTCTCGTAATGTATTTCCATTTGTATATTATTATAAGACGTGAAATCCTTTACTTCACTGTCAAAAAATTTGGTGGCACTCACTTCTTGGCTCGGATGCAAACCTCCATATTCCAAAAGCAAACTTTGCTCTTTTAACGGGGCGTTGGTGTCGGTATCTCTTTCCAGCGGAGTGTTTGGCGAAGTGAAATAAAAACCGGCATCGTCACGGTTGTTGATAACTTTGATACGTATATAATTTGTATCTGGAACAACTACTGCACCGGGTGCATAAATCTCCCCTTCCATTCCGCCGGTTACATCTTGGGTAATTGGATTTGAAACAATTCCAAATTCGTTATTGTTAGCACTTTCTAGCCATTCATTCCCTACAATCCTAAAATCTGCGATTTGCACTCTGCCTTCTGAAATGCCAGAACCCAATTTTCCATACCAAAGTTTTGCAAAACCGGCTTGCGATAGAATGTCGTTTGGCGAAGCTCCATCTGTAGAAATTATGGTATCAATTTGGTCCAGAGGAATACGAAATCTGCGCCATCCATTTTGCAATTTGTCAAATTCTGTAGGGTCATCGGTAGTTAAATCTATTCTGTAGCGCACAAAACGGATTTCCGTGTCGAGCTGTCCGTTGCGGTTGATGTCTTCGCTATCGCATATTCTTTCGCCAGCATTGCCTTCCGTTCCATTTATTTGCGGTCCAGGGTCGTTTGAGTTGAGTAAATTTGGGTCGAACTTGTCATCGGTATTTTCAACAGAAACGGAGCGGCACTGGGCGTAGCGGCAATCCCAAACCACACGCTTACCATATACTCCTGCGGAAGAACCCAAACCCATATCGTGCAGCGGCGTTGTTGTACCCATGGAACATTCGGTATTAAACATACCATTAGGTTTATAACCGTTAATGCTTATATCTTCGCTGATAGAACCCAAATCCACATATAAAGAACCTACGTTTCCCCTTACCACCATTTCTATATACCTTTTTTGCGATAAGTTCTGATAAAAATTACTAATCGGTCGCATAACACCACCCCAGCTCTTACCGCTCAAATTATCATTTGGTCGCAAGCGAAAACTCAAAATGGTCAATTCTCTGTTATCCACATCGTTATTGCCAACCGGCGTATAAATATAACGATAAAGTACACTTGTATTGCTGTGCCAAACAAATTCTCCAGCATGTTTATAATCCAAATTCTCTAAATATGTAGCCGATTGCATACCTGAATATTCCTCGCTAACACCACCGGGAGGGCTTGCCCTAGACCATAACACTCTGGAAAGCGGAAATTGCAAAATCATGTCACTTCCCTCAAAATCATCCACCAAAGCAGACTTCCTGTTGCTCGTATTTGTATTGTGATAGCTTGCGGCAAATTCTCCTTCAAAGCTCCACCTAGATTTTTCCTTTGAATCTATAAACGGAACTGCATTTATAATTTTATCCATTATTTGAGAGCTATCCCTTAAGCGTAAATTTGTTCCGAGTAAAAGCCCTGAAAAAGGCTCACCGCCAAGTCTTGGATTTTCCGTACTGACATTTTGATTTTTATAAAGAGCTGTTAAACCAAAAATTGAACCTTCGCCAAAATTCTTCAGCGGGTATTCTGCCCTTGCTCCCAAAAGCAACTTGCTCTCAAGTTCAAAAAGAGGTTCACATTCAAAATTAACCGTTATCTCCTTGTTAGGGTCTAAAGCTCTTTCGCTTATCAATTCAATTTGCCCAAGTTCGTAATTAACTTGATAATCAACATCTCTCACCAAAACTTCCGAACCAGCTTTCAATTTTTCTGAATTTGGTGCTATATCCATGCAGTTGTTGCCACTTACGGAATAGCTGCTATTTGGGTCTCTAACATTTATATTCGTGCGCCTGCGTTTGCCCACTGATTCAAAATAATAACGGGTTTGGTAATTGCCCAAGCTGCTGTAAAGCGTTGTATAAAGCATTTTCATAGCCGGAGAGGGGTCCACATTTCTAAGCGGTTCCAAACAATGCTCCTTTGCTAAAGTTTCTGGCAAGTTATTTCGCCTGTACCAACTTTTCTCTCGGCAAGGAAGGTGCATATCCCCTGTGTATTCGTTACCGTCTTTGGGAAAAATTGAAATATCATTTACCAAAATAACGCCAGTCGAAGAATCAGCAACTCCCAGAGTTTTTAAAAAATCAACAGCGCTTCTCGTGCGATTATCCTTCATTCTCAAAATAAAATTGCTCACGTTTTCAGAGGAAATTCCAACATTGTAAACATTCCTGAGCATCAATTTTTCTATATCCGGCAAATTGGAAAGAGCATCGTATTTTATCAGCACAACCCTATCATTGTTTCTTCTAACCGCAGATGTGGAGCGCCCTGTGCCATCTCCGTCCCAAGAAGCTGCTAAAAGCATATCCGAGCTTCCGCTTTTTAGCCGTAAAATTCCCGTTCTCGCATCAAAAACATAATCCGTTCCATTTTGCATTTCAACCAACCGTAAACCGGACACTTCCATAGGGGTGTTGCTCTCTGGAGGATAATACACTCCAACGACGTTTTCCAATGTTGTATTTCTGCTGTTCAGCGGGCTTCTTTTATAAATTTTCAAGCCATTTACCGATGGGCGTGCCGGAACATTGCCTTCTATTTTTGCGTTTATATAATCCGCTCTCATCTTATGATTTAAAAAGTAATATCTGTGAGCGATAAATTGTTTGTCTTGAATTTGAAATTCCGTATTTTCATCATTGCCCTTTATTGTATAGCTCTCCTGTTTACCCGCATCTTGCGAGGCTATTGTTGTCAAGCGCCAGTTGCCGAATTTCATCTCCGCCTTTATTCCGAACAAACCCTGATGCTGTTCCGCATAGCCTGTTAATTCCGTGCCCGATAAACTCAAAGATGTGTTACCCGCTTCCAACCTTTGCAAGATGTAATCTTCAAACTCACCTGGTTCTTCCTCAGCATAAATTATGCGAATTCTGTTCCGGACACCAAGCCCTCCTTCTGTGTTATCAAATTCAACCGTGATGTTTCTACCTATTTTTCCCTGCACTATAAAACTGGGAACATAAGAAAGAGTTGGCGAAGGCAGTAAGCTGTTTTCCGTGCTGCCGGGCGCATCGTCTATAACTCCTATGCCGTGCAGGCGAATGTCCATTGTGCCTTGCATCAAAAGTTTTGGGCGGTCAAATCCAAAGTCTTTCATCCACGGAGGAATTGCCATTGGAAGCGATATATTGAACAAAGAACCCTCAATAGGCTCGTTTGCTCCGCCATCTTTTTGCCCTATAAAGGCGTTCAACCAAAGCCTATTAAAACCCGTGTTGAACATATCCATTGAATAATCGGCAAGTTCAGAATAATATGCATTCCAAAACAGCAAGGTATCTTTATTAAAGCTATTTACAAAATTCGCTTGCACAGTGCTGGCTCTGCTTTCAAAATCTATTTCGTGTTTATATATTATAGGTTGTTTTGAAGATTTGAGCGGCATACCATTTGAGATGCCTTTTTGCGGAAGCAAACCTCTGAGCGGTTCCGCCTGTGGAGACAGAGGAATATATTGAATTTGGCTTTTCGAAACAGAGTCGCTCGGTTCTGCAAAGCAAAAACCAATCCACGGCAGCAACGCTGCCATTATCGCCGTTCGGAAAGACATTGTTAAAAAAAATTAGAAATTTAGTGAGCAATGGCGTTACGCACAACGTCCATGCGATTATAATTTAGTAATTTTCTTGTAAAAATTTTATCATCAATTCTTGACACAGCGAACACTGAACAAGAAGGATTTCTCATCCCTATACCATTTCACAGGCTCGTCGGTGTCGCTCGTCATATACAAGATCTCTGCCTTTTTGGAATCGGTGTTGTCTTCGTTGGCACTCCACCAATAGCCGCCGGAACCGACATGGAAGAAACTGCCACCGGGCAAGCCACGACCCCCAGGCAGAGCCTTAAAGCCATAAGCATCCTTGTAGGTGATTGAAATATTATCTTTATCTTTCCAACCGCTATTAGCCTTCAAGTATCTGTCGGCATCCAAATAACCGCCAACCGCAACCATCAAGGTATCCCATTCCTTGCCATTTGGAATATGCCATCCAGAGGGGCATATCCCTTTGTGCTTCGCGGTTATTTGCGAAGAGCAAGTGATGTCGTTGCAGATTTGGGATAATGCCATTGCTGTTGCCCAGTTATAAAGCCTGCCATATTTCTCGCAGTTGGCTGGGTCATCGCCCCAGCATTTCGAATCTACGTCGTCTGGCGGCTCATAGTTCAAATTGCTCTGGAACCAGACTTGAGTGCCTATGACAATAGTTTCGTAGATTTTTCCGCCGTGCTCGACAGGAGTGCTATACTTGATTTCTTGTGGAACAGAGCAAGTGAGGCAAGGTAATTCGTCCATAGCACCACTACAGCTAAAAATAGCCAATGCCGCTGGCGCAACGGAAAGCAAAAAAAATAGCCGCTTCATAGATACATCCCCACATTAAGGCCTAGAGTGCGGTTGTATGAGTTCAAGCCATATTTGTCGCTTATGTCGGTTAAGCCATGGTCGTAGAATATGCCTATGTAATAGAACTTGTCTATATCAGCACCAATGCCCATGGTCAAGCCAAAATCACTGCTGAAAACTTCATTTTTATCCGTTGATAGGCATAAGCCCAGGTACGGTCCTGCATTAATCCTAAGCAGTGCTTTATCCAGTCTAAGCACGGAGAACTTGAGCGACAGGATTAGGGGAATTTCAACGTAGTGGGCGATGATACGGTCGTTGTTGTCTTCCATGCCCTTTCTTATATACATAAACCCGGGCTGAATGCTGAGCCATTCTACAGTTGGTATGTCAAAGGCAAAACCGAGTTGCATACCGGGTATATCTTTGTATGTGCCGCTGCCGCTGTAATATCCGCCGCTATAATATCCGCCAGATGATTCCGAATAGGTGTGCGAGAAATTGAAACCAGCCACGATTAGGAAGTTAAAGGGCACCGAGATTTCAATTTTTTTCTCTTCATACGGCTCATCTACCACACATTCGCCTTTCAATCTACTGATGCCGCCGAGAAGCTCGTTTAGGTTGGTTCCGTCAATAACTTTCATGAACTTCTTCGGGTAAAACTCGCCATTTGCCGAGGAGTTCACTATCAGAACGTTCTGCACAAAACTCTCAACAATCTCGGCTAATTCGTTCGTAATTGGGAAGCCACCGGGAAGCCCATCTTTTACGTCATCTGTAACGCACTGCGTAATGAACCCCCTCATCTCGTCAGGGTCGGTAATCGACATATTCTTGAGCCTGGATGTGCAACTCTTGAGTTGTCTAGGGAAACCGTTTTTCACTTTGGAAACAATCTCATTTATGTTGAATGTTTTCTCGCATTGCTGCTCCACATCAAATGTTTCTTGTGCAAGGCACAGGGAAACTGCGGCAGCGAGGATTGCTATTGCTTTTTTCATGCTTTCTCCTATTTTTAAATAGTACCTTTAAAGATTTTCACAATTCTATTAATATATATATTTTTCTACACTTTTTATTAAAAAAATGTGAAAAAAATCTCATTTTGTGAAAAAGAGCCTCAGTACTAGGCTCTTTTTCTAAAAAATGGGGGGTGCTTTTAAATTTGCCGCTCCATCAAGTGCTCAATCCTTGACACAACGGACGCTGAGGTAGTCCGACTTACCAAAAATACCATCATAATTGCCCTTGACGACATTATTTGAATTGTAGGACATTTTAATTCCATAGGCACTGTAATTGCCAACCGAATAGACATTGGTAGTCCACCAGTAGCCGTATTCCCCGACTTCTTTTAATTTTTTATCATAACCACTGTCATATCGACCGCCCGGCAGGGCAGAAAAACCATAAGTATCCAGATTTTCAATACCATTATAGTTGGTCCAATAGTATTTTGATTTTAAATGTTTCCCGGCGCAATTACTGCATCCGCTATAACTTTCAATGGAATTTATCAACGTTTGCCATTCATTATTCGTCGGAATATGCCAGCCGACTGGGCAAGCGCCTTGATGTTTAACATTATCACCAGGACCAGCACAATAATAGTTGTCGCAGTTTGACAAATTCATTGCTCCTGACCAAGTATATAACCTGCCGTATGTTACGCAGGTGCCTGAGGAGTTTTGTTGTTGACATTTGGAGTAATATACTCCATAGTCAAGGTTCTCTGCCATCCAAGTCGCACCGTTGCCTATTTTAATCCATTTGTAAACCCTATTGTGATCGCGGGTATCTGTGAACGTACCTGTAGTAATGCTAACGCCGCTTGAGCTACTTGGTGCAACACTTGAACTGCTCGACGCGATACTTGAGCTACTCTGCACGACGCTTGAACTGCTAGAATTGTTGCCTGAGCCAGCGGAATTGTTACCGGAGCCTGCAGAGTTGTTTCCAGAGCTAGCAGAATTGTTACCGGAGCCTGCAGAGTTGTTTCCAGAGCTAGCAGAATTGTTACCGGAGCCTGCAGAGTTGTTTCCAGAGCTAGCAGAATTGTTACCGGAGCCTGCAGAGTTGTTACCTGAACCTGTGGAATTGTTTCCAGAACCTGCGGAATTGTTACCGGAGCCTGCGGAGTTGTTTCCAGAACCTGCGGAGTTGTTACCAGAACCTGCGGAGTTATTTGAATTGCCGCCACAAGTGTTATCCCTGCCATAATTCGTTCCATTGCATTGACCAGCACCAACGGAACCACAAACATAATGACCATTGCCATCCCTATAATAACAATAAGAACTGCCGGGCTCGTCAATAATTATTACATTGTCGCCACAAGTATTATCCTTGCCATAATTCGCTCCATTACATTCGCCAGCATTCGTATAATCGCAGATATAATGACCATTACCATCCTTGTAAAAACAATACGAACTGCCAGACCCGTCAACAATTACATCACTACCACAGGTATTATCTCTGCCGTAACTTGTTCCATTACATTCACCATCATTCACATAACTACAGATGAAATTACCACTACCATTATCGTAATAACAATACGGACCTCCAGAGCCACCGCCAACAATTACATTACCACCACAGGTATAGTCCCTACCGTAATTCGCTCCATTGCATTTACCAGCACTTACATAACCACAGAGATAATGACCGTTAGTGTCCTTGTAAAAACAATACGAACTGCCCGAGCCACCAGAAATTGCATTCCCCCCGCAAGTGTTGTCACTGCCATAATTTGTTCCATTACATCTATCAGCAGCTACTGAGCCACAGATATAATTACCGTTATTGCCCTTGTAAAAACAATATGGATTGCCAGAATTATAAGCCATACTATAACCACCACAGGTGTTATCAGTTCCATAGTTCGTTCCATTGCATTTGCCAGCATTCATGTATTCGCAACTATAATGCCCTCCACCAGCATTGTAAAGACAATACGACATCCTATAGTCGTTACAAGTTACGCAAAGCAATTCGTTTACATCGCCACCGCAACCAAAAATAATTATGGCAACGAATACAGGTGGAATCTTGAAGGCGAAAGAGAAGCGAGCAAGAGCACGTTTAACATTTTTCATAGATTCTCCTAAGAGCAGAGGGTACACGTAGTTAATATACATATTTTTTACGCTTAAGTGGAGAATTTTGTGAAAAAAACTTCATTTTGTGAAAAAAAGCCTCTGTACCGAGGTTTTTTGCTAAAAAATGGGGGGGTTAATTACAAATGCCTCAGGGCTTCCGCTATAAGTTTACCGGAATCTGCGTTTTTGCCTAAAATTTCCGCAGCTTTTTCTACGGCTTTTTTTGCGCCAGGGTCTTTCACCCCAAGGGTGTGAAGGGCAAGCACCGCTTCCTGCTCGGCAAAAGGCAGCGCAACGGAAGAATTCCCACCAGACACGGCTGAAATTGAAAGAGCTTTGTCTTTTAAAGCTAAAACCAGCATTTCAGATGTTTTTTTGCCTATGCCCTTTATTTTTGAAAGCCCTGCGGAATTTTCCATAGCTATTAAAGAGAGAAAATCATTAGGCGAAATGGAACTCAAAATCCTCTGCGCCATTTTTGGCCCAATGCCGTTAATCTCTATCATGTTCAAAAAAAGCTCTTTTTCTTGAGCATCAAAAAAACCGTAAAGCGTCAGGGAATCCTCTCGCACAATCAGATGGGTCAACAATATAATTTCAGAACCTTCGCTTGGAAGTATCTCGCCGGTGCGCGCACTTACATTAACCCCATAACCAACTCCCCCACATTCAACAACAGCCATGAGCGGAGTTTTATGCACTAAAATTCCCTTTAGCCTCTCTATCATTTCCATTCCCAAGAGGTGCCATCTTTGCCGTCTTTAATAACAGCACCGAGTTTCAGCAAAACATCTCGCAAACGGTCGCTCTCTGCAAAATTTTTAACTGAGCGGGCAAAATTTCTCTCCTCTATAAGAGCCTCTATCTTTTCAATCTCCTCTACGGAATGCTCTATCCTTTTTGTTCTCTTTAGTAAATTAAATCCAAGAACTGTGTCAAATTCCTCTATAAGAGCGGCTTTTTCACCCTTAGCCAGCGCGGAATCTGCGAGCATTAAATTTAAAGCGCTGATAGCCGCAGAGGAATTCAAATCGTCTGCTATGCAATCCCTGAATTTTAAACTCCATTCACGCGCATCCAAACTTGCTACCTTGCCTTCCAAACCTATAAAAGGTTCGGTTTTCCTCCGCAAAGCGTTTAAAGACTCCTGCGCACTTTCCATGGCTTCCCAACTGAAGTTCAAATAATTGCGATAGTGGCTTGTCAAGGATAAAAGCCTGTAGGCAATAGGGTCAAATCCTCTTTTCATTAAAAAATCCAGAGTTAAAAAATCACCACGACTTTTGCTCATTTTTTCCAGATTGCTCTCTCTCAGAAATTCACCGTGCATCCAAAATCTTGAGAACAACTTTCCTGTAGCACATTCGCTTTGAGCTATTTCATTTGTGTGATGAATGCGAATGTGGTCTGTGCCACCACAGTGAATGTCAATAGTCTCACCGAGAAATTTCATCGCCATTGCGGAACATTCTATATGCCAGCCCGGAAAACCAAGCCCCCACGGGCTATCCCATTCCATTGCCCTTTTGCTGTCTTTGGGGCTGAATTTCCACAGGGCAAAATCCGTTGTGAATCTTTTTTCACCCGCATCTATACGGATGCCGCTTTTTAATCCAGCGATGTCTAAGCGGGCAAAATCCGCATATCTTGGAAACTTCAGCGTATCAAAATAAATACCATCTTCTGTTCGGTATGTATAGCCTTTTTCTTCCAATCTTTTTATCAACTCAATTTGCTCTTTTATGTGGTCTGTGGCTTTGCACCAAATAACCGGAGGCAATATGTTTAAATATTTTAAATCTTCCTTAAATTTTTCCGTGTAAAATTCCGCTATTTCCCAAACGCTCTTGCCCGCGCGTTCCGCACTTTTTTCCATTTTGTCTTCGCCGTCGTCTTGGTCGCCGGTTAAATGACCGACATCGGTTACATTCATCACATGGCAGACCTTAAAGCCAAAATATTCAAGGCTTCTGCGAAGCAAATCCTCAAATAAATATGTGCGCAGGTTACCTATATGGGCGTAGTGATAAACGGTTGGTCCACAAGCATACATCCGTACCTCGTTAACATCTTGCGGGAGGACGAACTGTTCTTTTGAGCGACTTGCCGTATTATATAGAGAGAGGAATTTTTTACTCATAGGGAAAATCCATTTAATAATTCTTCAAGGGAAGAAACTTCTTGTGGTGGTTGCGGAACAAATTTTTCAGTTTGCCGAACCACTGGCTCTGGCTTAGGCTTATGAGCTGGAAGTTCCATCTTTATAGTTTTGCCAGCGAAAGATTTATTGACAAAACCACCTGCAATAACTATGACCTTTGTTTTACCTTGATATTCCTCGCCCGAACCATTACCTATTTTTAGAAACTTAACCGTGTCTTCTGGAGGATTTTCCAAAACACACCTATAATAACCATCGTCGCCTTTTGTCCAGTTAAAAAGCCTCTGGATTTCACTGACCACTTCGTAATGAGACCTCTCGGAATATCCCTGTTCGTAGAACTGGTAAATCATCAGTCTTGAGGCAATTTTATTGGAATGATTTATCAGCAATTTATCATTTATCGCTCTTGCAAGTTCTCTTTTTATGTCTTCCACATTCCCTGAGGGTGCTTCGACTGTCGTAATAATTGAATCCCCGCTATCTTTAAGCGTTGAGCAAATATCAGCAAAATCTATGTTTCTCTTTGTGTAGTTCGTTATGGTATCCATTATGGATTGAAGCACTATTTCAAAACGTGAATCTATGAGGTCATCTGCTTCCTCCATAGATGCATTTTCTTGATCTAAAACATCCAGCAGGTTCATCTGGTCAATAACAATAAGAGCATCCACATACTTTCTTAATTCCTCTATGCCATGCACTGCTATTTCGCGCCTATCAGATTCTATTCCAGCTGGCATTGTTGCAACACCTATGGTAAGCGTGTTCCTCTTTTTTTCCTGAATCTCTCTTGCTGCCTTTGCAACCAAAGGTGCAACTCCCGTGCCTGTGCCGCCACCCATACCTGTTACAATCAACGCTAAATCCACGTTTTTAAAACGCTTTTTGAAAAGGTCGTAATATTTCTCTCCCAAATCCCTTGCCGCATCCAAATCTCCGCCAGCACCCAAATAATAAGAATCTCCACCGCTAAGGGCAATGTTGTTTTTAAAACCGTTCTTTTCAAGTTCTTTAATGGAACCACCGTCTGAATTTATGCCCACAAAATCCACCATATCATTCTTTGAATTTTGCGCTTTTAAACTCATCAAAATATTCACGCCACATGTTCCAACTCCTGCAAAGCAAACTGAAATAGGACGCCCGTAAGTTTCACCCGCACTCTCTATTAAAGGCTCGTGCTTTGCCTCTCCATCAATTTCTATTTGAATCAGAGGGTCCTGATATTCAGACATGTTTTGGGGAACGTCGTTTTCCAGCCCGGCTTTACGGCGTATGCTCTGTATAACTTTGCTTGAATCTACGGGCATTTAAAACCTCCATGCTCAATATATAAAATTTAAGAAGCTTTTGAGAAAATATTTCCAAATAGAGATAAAATCTTTGTGGTTCTTTTCCAGTTTCCAGCACCGCCGTTCCTATTTTCTCCCGAAATCAGGCTTCGCAAAATACCAGCACCAGCAGATGATAAATCTTGCCTCATTTCGCCATCCCATTTTACATGCCCTCTCCTTGCCGGAAGCCCAAAAACTTCCTTAGTCAGCTCTTCCAAGCCTCTTAACGGTAGCGAACATTCCAAGATTATGGAATTCGGTTTGCAAAAATCATCATCAAACATGGTCTGTTTTATTTCAAGTAACAAACTGCGAATGGTTGTTCTCACAAAGTAGCTTAAAACATAATTGCTGATTGTCAAGTTTGTTCTGCTCCTATTTTTACCCGGCAATTCAAGCCTGCTATATTCGGTCTCTTCTTCTAAAATGCAGGTGACAAATTCAAGCATGAGAGAACAATCGTCTGCGGACAGAAATTCTTTGGAATCCTCAGAAATATCGGCGTTTTTTATCATATTGTAAAATTTTTCCATATAGTCGTTTCTTCTAACAAACTCAAAATCCTGCTCTGCCAATTTAGGCTTTTTATGGTAACAGAGGCATAAACGCCAAATAATCTCCTTCAGTTTCATTAAACCCGATTCCTTTTTATTCAGATATTTCAGTTCTGAATTTTGCCATACGGAAAATTCAGATACTGAATCCGTAATGTGAATCAATGCGGTTTTGCCTCTTCTTTCCTCTTTGTTTGCGAGCGCCCTAAATTCGCTTTCGCAAGATAGAGACACTTTTATCTTTTCTTCATATTCCTTCATAATCTCCAGAAATTTTGAAAAAATTGGATGCTTAGTTATAAAATAAGCGCTGAAACCGAGATTTTTAGCTCTTCTGCCTATAGGTTCCAAAATTTTCACTTCATCTGAAATGGTATAATACGGACTTGTCAAAGATTTTATCTTATCATCGGGAAGCGGAATTTTAAACATATTTTCCGGAAATTTGCATATCTCTATTTTTCTTATATCGCTTTCCGTAATCTCCCTAAACTGGGAAAATTCAATTCTATACGGGAAAAACAGAACATCAAAGAAAGCCGCAGAGACCGTAATTTCCAGATTAGAATCAAAATCACAGCCATTCTCTCTTTGGTGTTCACTGATAATTCTGTTAATAGAAGCAACTGCGTTTCTAATGTGACCTTCGTCAATTCTATTTTGCGACATTCCCGGAAATCCTTCAAATTCCTCGCTATTGAGGTTGATTGTTCTCGCATACCAATCACTCTCTTCTCCATAACGCGGTTGAAAATCATTTGCCATGACAAAGTTCATACTAATGCCACTGTGTCCAAAATCCAGATTGAGTTTTGCTCTTTTAGTACTCATACGTAATCTCTCCTCTCTATATTGTGTATGCCATCTGCTTGAAACGCAAGTCCAGAACAGCTATGGAATTTACATTCAAAATCTTCATATTTCTGGTCATCTGCCTATAATGCCTGAAAGCAGTTTTCCAGTAATCGTTTTCTAAAGAAAATCTTGTTTTAAATTCAACATCGTTAAAGAACACCGTTATTTGGCTTTCGGCTTTTTGGGGAATTAACTGTGAAATTCTCATGTAAAGCAAAGGGTCATTTTTTCTCATGTCTATAAGAAAATTTGTAGCTATCGCTATATCGCTTTGATTTCTCGTATCGACAACCGGCAAATCCGCTATATTTACGTTGTATGGATAAATTCTTCCTTTGTCCGAATATACAAGCGGTGTAGAATTTTGGCTTTGCGGCATAATTACAAAAAGAGGCTTAACCTCGCTGAATTTTATCTCCAATTCATAAGGGAGCAATTTTACGGAAAATTGAATATCACCAAAAATCATGCTGCTGGTATCAAGACGAGCACGAATTTCGGCTGTGTCTTTCATGTAAATTTTTTCCTCGTAATCATAACCTATTATTTTTCTAAATGCATCTTCCGAAAGCCTATTTAAACTTTTGGGCGTTATTTTTTGGAAGGCTATAAAATTCTCCGGTTTTACATTTGGGAGAATAAGCACAAAAATAGCTACGCAGAGTAAAACTAAAATACATACGCTGGCAATGCTCCTTTTATTTCTCAATAGGCAATTACAAATAACCGTTTTTCTTTTTGAAATCCAATTATTAACAGCTTTTTCTTTTGCTCTTTCATGATATTTTAACATTAAACAACCTCCAAAATTCTAGCTGAAAGCAAAGTTATGTTTCCAGCACCCATTGTCACAATCAAATCATCACTTTTAATTTCATTCCTGAGAATTTCCAGAGCATTTTCCTTTGCTCCTATAAAACGCGCATTTTTATGCCCCCTTGCATGAGCAAAATCAAAAACGAGTTTTCCGGAAATTCCTTCTATCGGTTCTTCTCTGGCTCCATAAATGTCGCACACCAAAAGAATGTCGCTACCTAAAAAGGCAGTTCCAAATTCTTCTGCATGGTCCCTTGTGCGCGAATACAGATGAGGTTGGAATACCGCTATAATGCGCTTGTCTGGAAAGGATTCCCTGAATGCGGAGAGGCTTGCTGCAACTTCCGTTGGATGGTGCGCATAATCGTCAAACACCAATGCACCTCTAACCTTGCCTTTAAATTCCATTCTTCTTTTAACGCCAACAAATGCCGCAAGAGCTTTTTTGGAAATTTCCATCGGGATGGATTCTTCCGTTGCTAGTGCAACAGCGGCTGTAGCATTTTGAACATTGTGCTTGCCCAAAAGTTTAATTGAAAATTCACCGAACAAATCGCCACTCCGATAAACCGAGAATTCCGAGCCATTTTCCGAGTGTCGGCAGTTTTTAACGCTATAGGTTGCTTGCGGGCTAAATCCGTAAGTTATCACAGGTTTGGTCAATCTGGATAAAATGCTCTGGCAGCCAATATCATCCATGCATAAAATTACCTGTCCATAAAAAGGAACCTTATTCGCAAATTCCGCAAAGGCATTTTTTATGTCATCTAAATCCTTGTAGGTATCCAAATGGTCGGCATCTATATTTGTTATTATCGCAGAACTCGGCATCATTCGTAAAAAACTATGGTCAAATTCATCAGCTTCAGCAACCAAATAAGAACCTTTTCCTATGGTTGCTCCAGAACCTTTGCCCTGTACAATGCCGCCGACTATTACGCTTGGGTCTTCATTTGCCATTTCCAAAATAGAGCCTACTAAAGACGTTGTGCTCGATTTCCCGTGAGTGCCAGCTATTGCCAAAGTGTATTTCAATCGCATAAGTTCGCCGAGCATCTCAGCTCTTCTGATAATAGGAACACCCTGTTCCTTTGCGCGTTGCATTTCGGGGTTGTCTTCGTGCACGGCGGATGAATAAACCACAAGTTCGGCATTGGAAACATTCTCCGCCTTATGGCCTATAAAAATTTTAATGCCGAGATTTTGCAGATAAGCGGTCTGAGCACTTTCTTGCATATCGCTCCCGCTAACTTCAAATCCGTTATGATGCAAAAGCTCTGCAATGCCGCTCATGCCTGCGCCACCTATTCCTATGAAATAGGTTTTATGAATACGGTTGCTTGGTATAAGGCGTCCTAAATCGAGCATATATCCCTCGCAATATCGTTAGCCGCTCTGCGGTTGAGTTCGCCAAGTTCGCCTGCCCTTTTAGACATATTACCAAGTTTTTCCCTATCGCTGCTCAAATTCATTATCTTTTCCCAAAGCGCATTCGGTTCGCGGTCCAGCTCCACATAGGCAGCACCCTCTTTTTCCACAGCTCTTGCGTTATGCTCTTGGTGGTTTGCAGTTGCATAAGGATACGGCAAAAGAATGGAGGCTTTTCCAAAAACCAAAATTTCCGCAAGGGTAGAGGCACCTGAGCGAGAGATTATCAAATCCGCATGTCGCATATATGCGTAGATGTTATCCAAAAAAGCCGTTATACAAACATTTCCCGCATTGCCGTATTTTTCGATAAGAGCATCAGCGTGCTTTGCTCCAGCTTGCCAAACAATGGATAAATTCTCATTTCCAAAAAGATTTTTTGAAATTTGCTCTATTTTTTTATTTATGCCAAGGGCACCTTGGCTCCCGCCCGTTATCAAAATGCGGAATTTTTTATCATCTGCAAAAATTTCCGGAACGGGTAAATTCTCCGGCATTTTGCGAACAGGATTTCCCAAAACTTTAGATGAGATATAAACTTTCTTGGCAAACTTTGCGCATATTTTATTTGCAACTCCCATAACAGCATTCGGTTCCACGGCATAAAATGGGATTTTTTTTAGAATCGCCGCAAGCATAACGGGCAAAGCTACATAACCTCCTGTTGCAACTATATATTCAGGTTTTTCTTCTTTCAGCAATTTAACCGCATCAAGCACGGAAGAAAATAAATTAAAAGGCAGCAATAAATTTTTCGCTATGCTGTTCCTCTTTAAAGGAATCGCTTTAATATGCCTATAATCAAATTTTGAAGAGAGAAGTTTTTCTTCCATGGAAGGAGCAGCACGACCAACAAAAACTATCTTTATGGAATTATCCATATTCACAATAGCCTCGGCAATAGCAACCGCAGGGAACACATGCCCGCCAGTGCCGCCACATGCAAAGAGAACCGCCCTCATGTTTCTTTCTCCATATTGAGCGAAGATATTTGAACAAGCGTTCCCATGAGAAAAAAATTCATCACTAAATTTGTTCCGCCTGAGCTTATAAAAGATAGGGGTTGCCCGGTGTTCGGAAGCAAGCGCAAATTAACCCCTATATGAAAGAAAATATTCAGAGAAAAAATCATAGCTATGCCCCAAGCTACATTTTGAGCAAATATTATGTCTCTATCTTTGGGGCTGTAATTTGAATGAGAATCATTTTTTATTTTTATTTTGCCAGCAACCCAAAAACATGTGAACAAAAAGAACATCAAGGCTATGGTAATTGGAAGCATTCTGAGCATCCCAAGCTCCTCACCCAAAATGCTATATGCAAAATCATTGCGTGCTCCAAACAAATGGTGTTTTATTGTTCCCTTATCCAAACCTTTCCCTTTAATTCCGCCATCTGCCAAAGCCTGCAAAGCCTCATTCTGCTGGTCATTGCCAGCTTTGTCTTCATGGAAAAAAGCCCAAATTCTGTTAATGCCATGAACTTTTACAAGAGCACTGTCCTTATCCAGATTTTGCACGGAAAATGCCATAACGCATGGAATCGCTAAAATAACAATTAGAAAAATGCGCGGCTTTAAATTCATCTCCTGAACAAAAAGCATAAAATATATCATCATTACGTAAATTATCATCATAGAATAATTAGGCATGAGAAAGGTCAAAAAACATATAGGCAAAATAAAGAGAACTGGAAAACCTATAAATTCCTTGCACAATTTCATCTGCCTATTTATTCTCATATCCGTTAACAGTTTTGCCATAAAAATCATGCAGAAAATTTTCACAAGTTCACCAACTTGAAATGGTCTTGAAAAAATGGATAGATGCCGTCTTAACTGCGTTATGCCGTTGTTCTTTGTGATTTTTGCCAGTTCCACATCCTTAGGTGCTGAATATGAATTTTCATTTATGGAATGCAAATCCGCTTCCGTAAAATATCCTTTAAGGTCAAGTCGCGCATTATCAATGGGAATTTTATCCCAAGATTTATCCCCCCATATAGCTAGTATTTGCAAAATTATCGCAAGTAAAAACAGAAAAAAAGCAAAGCTAAAACCTTCTTTATTCCACAAGATATGCCGTCCCGCAGAAAAACGAATCGCATAACGCCGCCATAATGATATAGGCAATAAAAAACCAACTGCAAAAAAAGTCAGTGGCAATAGCATATTTTCAACAGCAACGCTTTTATACGGAATGAAATCTCTCTCAAAAGTGCTTATTCCCACATAAATTCCAATGATGGAAAATAAAATCGGAAGCAAGATAAGTTGCCATTTGCTATACCTTATCCTTTCCGATAAATTATGGACACAGTCGTAGAGAAAATTCATTTAAGCAATCTCTGCCTCCAATAAACTTACAGACACATCTTCCAGCTTCATTGAGCGCGAAGCCTTTATCAAAACAAGGTCGTTTTTGTGAATTAAAAATTTCAACGCATCAATAGCATTTTGCTTGTCTTTAAAATATTTTATTCTGGAAGTTTTTAAACCGGCACTTTCTGCACCCTTGCAATATTCTACTGCATCACTTCCTATAGCCACCAAATAATCTATTGACAATTCTGGCAACATAGAACCTATTTCCCTGTGATATTCTTTGCTGTGCGAGCCGAGTTCCTTCATATCGCCTAAAACAGCAATTTTGCGATTTTTGCAAGGCATGTTGGCAAGCGTTTGCAAAGACATTTTCATAGAATGAGGATTTGCATTGTAGCAATCCGATATAAGGGTAATTCCGTTTTCTTCAATAATCTGCATCCTCATATCGTAGGCTTTTACTTCCAGAAGCGCTTCTGCAATTAAGTTTTTTGGAATTTTTAACAATTCGCCAACAGCGATAGCAGCGAGGGCATTATACACATTGTGTACGCCCGGAACAGAAAGTTTATACCAAGTACGCGATATGCGAAACTTGGCGCAGCCATTTTCCCACAAAATTTCATCTGGCTTAACCATTCCCTTATTAATTCCATAAGTGACTATGTCATATTTCGCGGTGCTACGAATTTTTGAAAGCATATTGTCATCTGCATTTATAACCAAATGCCCTATTTTTTCAAAACCTTCCACTATGGATTTTTTTTCTTTGAACACTCCATCCAAATCTCCAAGCCCTTCCAAATGAGCGGGAGCCACGTTTGTGATTACAGCTATGTCTGGGACCGCCGCTTGCGTGAGTTGACGAATTTCGCCCGGCATACTTGTTCCCATTTCTATAACGGCAGCTTCATGCTTGCTCTTTAAGCCGAGCAATGTCATTGGAACTCCAAAAAGATTATTCAAATTCCCCTTTGTGACAAGGGTGTTGCATTTTTTGCCAAGCACCGCCGCGAGCATATCTTTTGTAGACGTTTTTCCAGCGCTACCCGTTATGCCAACAACCTTCAAATTCTGAAACCGCTTTCTGTAACCTCTAGCAAATTTCAGCAAAGCTCTGGTGGTATCTTCCACAGAGAGCGCAATGGGAATTTTCGCAATATCCACTTCTTTCGCATTAACAACTGACATAACTGCTCCTTTTTTAAAAACTTCTTCTATAAATCCATCTTTATGCGGATTAAATTTTTTTCCAACCAACGCCCAGAAAATTTCACCTCGTTTAATTTCCCTAGAATCAAAATTCAGGCACGCTTTTTGCCTCTTTATTTTTTGCGGAACATCCGCCAAAAACGCAAAGGGGGTTTCATGCAAAAAAATTTGCAGAAACTCAGCTATTGTAATTTCCAACTCAAAACTCATAACCCTATTCCCAATTCTCCATTCTCCATTAAAAATTCGCTAAAATCTCTTCCCTATCACTAAAATGAACTTTCTCTCTTCCAACAATCTGATAATCCTCATGTCCTTTGCCCGCTATCACTAAAATATCGCCGCTTTGCAATTCGGAAGCAGCTTGCGCTATTGCCTTTTTTCTATCCACTTGTCTTTTGTGTTTGCCTAAAGCCATTCCAGTTTCTACGTCGTTCAAAATTTGCTCTGGGTTTTCCGTGCGTGGATTATCTGAAGTTAGCCAGATTTTATCCGCCATTTTTTCCGCGATAGTTCCCATCTCCGGTCTTTTGGTTTTGTCTCTATCTCCACCGCATCCGAATACCAATAATAAATTTCCATAGCAAATTTTACGAGCCGCTTCAATAGTTCTTTCCAAAGCATCTGGAGTGTGAGCGTAATCGACAATGGCGCGTTTGCCATTTTTATTATACGCAACTTCAAAACGCCCAGGAACCGAAATATTCTCCAATGTATTTGCAAGAGCAGTTTCTGGCAAACCCATTCCACGTGCCCATTCTATAATCAACATCGCATTTTCAACATTATGCTCGCCAAAAAGCGAAACATTAAAGTTGTCTATTCTAATCCCATTTTCCGTAGTCTCTGTTTTAAACTGCTTTTTTGAAACGCCTACCCTTTCTCTAAAAAACAACTCGCCATACAAACGATGCCCATAGGAATTATCGATATTTATAAATCCCGTTCCATTGCCCAAAAGCTCCGAAATGAACAGCAATTTTTTAGCTTGATAATAATTTTCCATAGTGCCGTGATAGTCCAAATGGTCATGGCTTAAATTTGTGAACAAAGCGGATTTATAAGAAACTCCCATAACGCGCCCCTGAACAAGGGCATGGCTGGAAACTTCCATCACAAGCTCTGTGCAACCCGCTTCAACAGCTCTCGCCGCAAATTCGTAAAGCTCCAGAATACCCGGAGTGGTTAAATGCGCGTCTTCCCTATTATCGCCTATAAAATTGCAAATAGTGCTCAACATCGCCGTTTTTTTGCCAGCCGTTCTCAAAACCGCATTCATCATAAATGCGCAACTCGTTTTTCCGTTTGAACCTGTTACCGCATGGCAATTCAACTTGGAAAAAGGGTTGCCAAAATTTTCCTTTGTAAATAAATATCTTGTAAAAACAACATCATTCACCTGTGCCCATCTGCCTTCAAAACCTTTTGGAGCGGGCAAAGCGGAAATTACGGAAGAAGCTCCTTTTTCCAATGCCTCCAAAGCGTGCGCTTTCTCCGAACCGCCAACGCACGGAACGGCAAAGAAAATATCTCCACCGCTAACTTTACGAGAATCATCTCTTAATTTATTCTCAATTTTCAATTTTATTCTCCATTTTCAATTCTATATACTCTCTCTCAATTTTATATGTACCATGCTTCTTTTATCTGCGAAACTGCCGGGTTCTGGAAATTGCTCATACACTTTCCCAACCCCATCGTAAACAACGTTGCTTATATGCTCAAGCATACCCATAGCATCTCTAAGCGCCAAACCTCTGACATCCGGCATACGTCCGGTATTTCTCTGATGCTCTCTTAAAGAGAGTTCCAAATATTCTCCTGTAGAATCTCTTTTTATTGTTTGTGCCACAACAGAGCCGTTTTTACGTTCATCGTCAAAACGTATGCTGCAACGCATTCCGCCCGCTTTGTCCAAAGCCGCCATTTTTGTGTGCCCAATAAAAGATATATCTCTGCACAAGCTGTCTGCAGGGGCATATTCCCTCGCAAAAGCCTCAGGAGAAACAGCAGGATGCAAATATATTTGCTCCATTATCTTCTGAAACACTGGACCTGCGACCGTTGCTCCGGCTTTTTTAGTGCCATATAAGGTAACGAGACACACGAAATGCGGGTCCGCTGCATTTTCAATTCCTATAAAAGAGGAATTGTAAGTTTCACTTGTGTACTTTCCAGAGCTGTCTATGGTTTGTGCAGTTCCAGTTTTGCCAGCAAATTCAAAAAAATTGTATTTGGATTTAACATTTTCCGCAGTTCCACCGGAATCAACAACACCTTTGAGCATTTGCCTTAAAAGCCTCGTGTTTTCCGTAGAGGAAATCACCCTGCGTACGGAATCCTTTTCCGTTGCGGCAGAATCTCTTCCGTGCCTGAGTATCAATTTTGGATTATATAATATTCCCCCGTTTGCCACTGAGCTAAAAGCTTTTGCGATGTCCAGAGATGTCAAATCTATGGATTGCCCAAACCCTTGCGTTGCCTGCGTTCTCAAATCAGAAACCCTGTTAAAACCCTTATGGATAACTCTAAGCGGAAAATCGGCGGAAGTTTCGTTTACTGCGAAATTTTTTACCCCATTTTGAAAATTTTCATAACCTATTTCCTCAACAACATATTTTCCAAAGGCTATATTTGACGAATACACCATAGCTTCCTGCATATTGCATTTGTCTCTCACATGAGTATCTTTTATTATTTTTTCATTTGCGTTTTTTGTAACCTGCCATTTGCCGTTTTCCGTATTTATCCATTTATTTGGGTCAACTCCGTTTTCCAAAGCTATAATAGCTGTTATAGGCTTGAAGATTGAACCTGGCTCAAAGGAGTGTAAAGTTCCTTCGTATTTTCTGCTCTCAGGGTTAAAGCTGGTCATAGCCAAAATTTGCCCCGTGCGAGGCTCCATAACCAAAACAGATGCTCCAGCCGCCCCAAATTTAGGCACATATTCCCTAATGGCATTTTCCACTATCTCTTGAATTCTCAAATCTATGGATAGATATACATCCTTGCCTTCAACACAAGGAGTAAGTTCTATTTCATTTATCGGTGTTTCCCGCTTGAAGTTAAACGTTGAGCGCCAAACGCATTTTTGCCCGCGCAAATCTCTGATATTTGAATTTGCCACACCTTTTAAAATTGCAGTTAAACCTTCAAGATGGTTGTGAAAATAAATTTCTTTCCATTCCTTTCCCGATTTGCCATCCACAAACAGCTTGCTCCAAAGCACCGTTCCATTACGGTCCAGAACGTGTCCGAATCTCGCTTCTCCGTATCTCTGTTTCTGGGTTCTGTCTGCATAATAAACTTTATCGCTAAAAACTTGAATATGAATCAACTCGGCAATGAAAACAACAGTTGCCAAAAAGAGGAAAACTCCCGTTATTATGAGCCTTGCCTTCATTTTGCATACCCCGTTATTTTGGTTGCCACTCCATATATCCCAAGACCGAGATGAAATGCCACGGTATCTATTCTCTTCCTTGAACGCAAACTGTCTATGCTCATCTCCATCAAAGCCAAATCATAGCGCATCATGGAAATAGAATCCTCCAGATTTTTTTCCTGCAAAATCAGAGCCGCAAATTTATTGTTTTCCACTTTCATGGGAATTGATAAAACAAAAAGAATGCAAAAAAGAAGAACGGAAATTATAATCAATTTCATGGCATCCTCCTAAATCCTTTCATAAACTCTTAATGAAGCGGAACGAGAACGTGAATTTTTTTTCAATTCCTCCACGCATGGAGTCACGGGTTTCTTATTCACCTTTTTTATTTTTCTGTTGTTTCCTCCGCAAACGCAAACAGGCAAATTGTTGTTGCATAGACAATTTTTTTCAAAAAGCGAAAGGACCTCCTTCACCGTTCTCGCTTCTTTTGAATGATAAGTTATTATGCAAAGCCTCCCGCTGCTTTTTAAGCAATGCACAGCAGCTTCAATGCTTTTTTTGATTTCTGCAATTTCCAAGTTCACTTCCATGCGAATAGCTTGAAACACTCTGGCTTTTAAACTATTCAAATCTCTTTTTCTGTTTGCATAAACCTCCTCTATCCCAGAGTTTAAATCTGCCGCTGTAATTTTTCTGTTTTCTCTCTTTGCGATTAAAATTCCTGCTGAAATACGCTTTGCTAAACGACCAGCCATTTCCAAATCTGAATTTTCCTTTAAAATTTTTGCCAATTCTTTTTCAGAAACCTCCTTCAAATAATCCTGTGCATTTTCACCTGAACTTAAGTCCATTCGCATATCAAGGGCTTCGTCGCCTGCAAAAGAAAAACCTCTGTTTGTATCTATTTGATGAGAGCTGATTCCCAAATCGTAAAGAATACCGCCGAGGGTCTCAGGCGAGAGTTCTTTCTCCAAATATGAAAAGGGTTTGTGATGATAGACTATTTTTTCGCCAAACCTTGCAAGCCTTGTTTTTGCGGCGTTGAGTGCTTCCATATCCCTATCAAAGCAGTGCAGTTTTTGATCATCGTCTAAAAGTTCCGCGATTTTCTCCGAATGCCCCCCACCACCGAGCGTACAGTCCGCATAGTCATAGCCATGTCTTATGCATAGGCTTTCTATACATTCATTCAAAAGCACGGGAATATGGTAAATTCCCACACTCATAGCATCCACTCATAGCCTTCAAAGTTATCATCTTTGCCCAAAAGATAGGGAGCTGCCTTTTCGGCATTGGAAATAATTATGACATCTCCATTACCAGCAAACACAACATCTTTATCTATGCGAGCATATTCCTTGAGCTCTTTTGGCAAAAGAAAACGATTCTGTTTTTCGTCCAAAATAATCTGGCGGGTGCTGGAGAGCACTTTTCTGCGGAAATCATAATTCTCTTTTGTGTGTTCAAGTTGTTTCAATTTTTCTGCCCAAGCGTTATAGTCAACTTCCCTGCGCAAGTGCAGGGTATTGTCAAGACCGGGCGATATATAAAATTCTTTTTCCGTAGGAATCAGTTTTCGAAAAGAGGCAGGCAGGGAAACTCTACCGTTCCCATCAACAACCGCTTGTTCATTTCCTTGGAAATTCATAGTCCTAATATATATTTTTTTTGCCATTTATACCCATTTTTAATTATTTTATTTATTTTTTACCCATTTTAACCCAAAAGTAAAAAAGTTTTCCAAAAGAATTAACAATAAATTAACCCTATCGTAAAAAAATACTGAACAAATGTATAGGAATAGCCAGACGTGGTGGCATTTTAAAACCAAACATGCACCACCACGCCGCCAAGCAGCAAGGCACCGCCAGTTGCGTAAAAGATGTTGCGCATCATCTCCGCCCTGTGCACCTTCTTGTACTTGCTCTTGAATTCGCCTTCCCTTTCCGCGTATCGCCCAAGCTCCTCTGGCACGTCTTCAAGCAGCCTTTGGCTTTCGCGGTGATAATCGCGTGACTTCGCATTGCTGTAAACGCCAAGCCCAATTGCAGCCGCGCCAAGGGCATCCAAGCCGATGGCTACCCAAAAGGATGTTTTGCTTCTTTTGGGTTCGGCAGGTATGTTTGTTGGTATTGATGATGGCGACTGCGGTTCTCTGAGCGTCTCCGGCATTATCTTTGCGAACAGGTCTGGCGAATTCTCGCGGGTTGCGTTCAGAAGTTCTTTCAAGTCCGTGGATTCTTTAATGAAATCGCCGAGCAGCTTGCCACTCGCCGTCTCGTAAAGTTCAACCGTGAGCGTGAACAGGTTGCCCACCTTGCCTATGTAGCCGCGGGTCACATAGTCGCTTTTTATGGCTATCCCTATGTCGATGACGGAGTTGAAGTTTTCGGCATTTTTCGGGACTATGGCGATGATTTTCTCTCTTGTCAGGATGGTATAATCTTTTGGCAAAATCCGTATCGCCTGCCTTCTCAGCTCGTCCGAGAGGAATTTGGTTTCGTCTATGCTCAGGTCCACTTCGTCATCGGCGATGGTTACTTCCAAAACCGCGAGCGTGGTGGCATTTGCCGTTGCGAGGAGAAGCAGCATTATTGCTGCCAATGGGGAAAGATGGCTGGTTTTCATAGGGGTTCCTGTTGCTGGGGGTTTGCGTTCTTTTCTATATTCTGCTTTTGAAGGGTAGCGATTTTATTACATGAATTTTTTTCACAGGGAGGCATATTATGCGCAAAAAACTGCCGAAGTTTGCTCCGCTCACTTTGGACTTCACTTTCAAAAAAGCCTTTGCCAGCGAGCA
>Ga0268262_10001286_pt1 | contig 31459 bp, 24 predicted proteins | sample TergutNc150P3_FD_190354 | JGI IMG/M metagenome (GOLD analysis project Ga0268262, IMG submission 190354) | Nasutitermes corniger P3 segment gut microbial community from laboratory colony in Florida, USA - Nc150 P3 (SPAdes) (version 2) | ecosystem: Host-associated > Arthropoda: Insects >... | reverse complement strand
CTTGACTGCAGAGGAGCTGCTAAGGCATGCGCGTTTGGAATGGTCTGTGGAAACAATGCATTGGCTGCTTGACGTGCATTTCGGAGAAGATTTCTGCCGTGTTGGGGATCGGAACGTCCAGCAAAATCTGAATATTGTCCGCAAGATCGCGCCGAACACGATTAAAGGCTACAAAAACAAGACGTCTTCCAAACGCCCTATTTCCAAACTTATGTTTGATTGTTTGCTTGAATCCGAAAATATCCTGTCTGTTTTGGCTGTCAATGAAAATTGATTTCCGTGATTAGAGTATTTGACTAATTGAATAAAAATGAATAAAATTGAATTAATAGGAGCAGTGTATGGCAAAAACTATAACTTTAAGAGTTGATGATAGTATTTATAATACTCTTAAAAGAGCCGCTGACGGAGATAGAAGAACCATGTCAAATTTCATTGAATACGCAACTATAAATTATATTTTTAACAATAATGTCGTTGATGATGATGAGATGAATGAGGTATTAACTTTTGAAAAGGATTTGAAAACCGGATTAAATGATATAAAACGCGGACGGTATAAAATCGTTGAATAAATATAAAATAGCCGAAACTGAAAATTATTCGAAGAAAATAAATTCAAAAAAGTATAACCATTTATATCGAAAAATATTTGAAGATGTTTATCCACTACTAAGAAACAACCCATTCTTTGGCGGTAATATCAAAAAATTAAAAGGAGAATACAAAGATATTTATTGGTTTAGGATAGGGAACTATAGATTATTTTATAAAATAGAAGAACAAAAATCTATAATATTTGTAATTGATATAGAAAAAAGGCAGGATGCATATAAATAGTGGCATGGACTTCACATAAAATGTTACCCCTTTAGAACTTAACGCCAAACCCGGCGGCCTTCATTTTCGCCTCGCTATTCCAGCCGGCTAACTGCCGTATTCTGGTAGAGTGGGATGGATGGGTACTGAGGAACTGCGGTGTGCCTCCGCCGCCCTGAGCAGACATCCGTTCCCAAAAGGGAACCGCCGCATCCGGGTTATACCCGGCAATGGCCATGAGAAGGAGGCCGTAATGATCCGCCTCGCTTTCGTTACTGCGGCTGAACGGCAAGGTACCGCCGAGCTGGGAGCCAAGAGTGTATGCGATAATCAGGGCGGCCTGGGCTTCCTCGGAAAGGCCCGCCGCCTGTGATCCCAGCATAATTCCGAGCGCGCCAAGTTGTTGAAGCAAACCTGCGCTCACCCGCTGTTGACCGTGGTTGAGCAAGGCGTGAGAAATCTCATGGCCCAACACAACCGCAAGTCCCTCTTCCGTCTTGGTTACAGGCAGGATCCCGGTGTAAACCACGATCTTGCCCCCCGGCAAACACCATGCGTTTATCTCGTCTTCATCTACCAATTTGTATTCCCACCTGTAATCATTCAGATAATTAGCGTGACCCTCCGATTCAAGCCATTTCTGGGCGGCAGTGGAAAGTCTTTTCCCAACCCTCTCCACCATTTCCGCCTCGGCTGTATCTGTAACAACATTGCTTTCTTGCAGAAATTCGTCGTACTGGGCAAAGGCTGTGGGGAAAAGCAGGTTGTTGCTTATAAAAGCCATCGTCCTTTTCCCCGTCAGGGGACTGGTGGCACAGCCGATAATCAGAAGAATTATTCCAAAAAGAATTACGACTGTTCTTACGCTGATTTGCCTTTTATTGCTTTTCTTCATGATCATTTTCCTGGCTCCATAGAGAATCGGGATAGACGCCCCCTCTGGTAAGTTCCGAAAGGCGTTTAATTGCCATGTCTTTATCTTCCTTATAAGTAACACCGAACCACTCCGAGTCCGCGTTAAGAACGCGCATTTTTAGGTAACCGTTTTTTATAAACCAATCCGACGCTTTGGGAAGGTAACATTCGCTTTTCAGCTCCCCGCCGGAAGATGAAATAAACTCGTCAAAGTATTGCTTGAACCTTGGGAGTATGCTGTCGGGATAAGCCAGAAAATTCATGGAGACCGGGGTATCAGAATAGAGCGCCTGTCTTGTGCCGTCGGATCCGGTATTAAAAATCACGCCTTCTTTTTTTTCAATCGCTGTTAGCTCGTCGATAGAGACGATGTAGCCGCCTGAAATTTTGCATACTCCCCTGGCAACGGTTCCAGTCTTGCTTAAAGTGGGTTCCAGCACGTACGGCACTATTGCGCCTTCTTTATCCCCGCTCTCCGCAAGGAATTTGCCCATTACTGCAAAGGCCTCTCTCCCGTAAAAATCATCGGCGTTGATCACCGCAAAAGGCGAGTCAATTTGCTCCGCCGCGCACAACAGGGCATGGGCTGTTCCCCAGGGCTTGCTCCTGCCCGCCTTTTTCGCATTGGTAAAAATATCCGGCGGGATAAGACTGTCCAGCTCCTGATAGGCAAGCTTGTAGTTTACCTTTCCTTCCATGCGCGCCAATACGGCTTCGCTAAAGTCCTTTTCCAGATCCTTTCTGATGATAAACACCACCCTGTCAAAGCCGCCCCGTAAAGCATCGTAAACCGAATAATCCAGCAGCACTTCGCCGTTTTTACCGAACTTTTCCATCTGTTTGATTCCGCCGTAGCGGCTTCCTATACCGGCTGCCAAAACAACCAAGATTGGTTTATTCATGTCTCTCCTCTTGTTATAATTGTTTCACAAATAGAAAAAATAAATCAATATATGTACAATAATCATTATGTATATATCCAGATTGGCCTCTGCCTACGAGGCAAATATGCTTCAGATACTTGAAACACGCAGGGTACAGCTCGCTTCCGAGGGGGCTGACATTATAAATCTCTCGATAGGAACGCCGGATCTGCCGCCCGCAGCGCACATCATGCAGGCGATTTCCGGCGCCGCCCATGTTGCAGAAAACTACAAGTACACGCTTATTGAGCCGCCTGTATTAGTAAACGCTGTTCAGGGCTGGTATAAAACACGTTACGGTGTGAGCCTCGAAAAGGAAGAGATTCTTTCCATTTATGGTTCTCAGGAGGGCTTCGCGCACATCTTCCACGCGCTTTGTGAAAGCGGGGATCCGGTGATTGTAGGTACGCCAGGTTATCCAATCTATTTCTTCGGCCCGCGTATGGCAGGCGCGGAGGTCTACACAACGCCTTTATTGCCCGAAAAAGGTTTTCTCATCGACTTTGATTCGATACCGCCTGAAATCGCGCGGAAAGCCAGGGTGATTGTCGTCTGCTATCCGTCAAATCCTCTGGGCGCTGTAGCCGGCAGGGATTTTTATGAAAGGCTGGTCGCATTCGCCAGGAAGTACGATATTGCCGTCATACACGACAACGCGTATTCGGAGCTGGTGCATGACGGTGAGCCGGGCGGCAGCTTCCTTTCAATCCCCGGAGCGAAAGATGTCGGTATAGAGTTTAACTCCCTTTCAAAAAGCTATAACCTAACGGGTCTGCGAATTTCGTTTGCCCTTGGGAACAAACAGATCATCGAGTCGTTCAGGAAGCTGCGCACAAACATTGATTACGGTTTGTCTGCTTTAGACCACGCGGCGGCCGTTGCCGCGCTCACTGGCCCGCAAGACACAGTCGCACAAAACCGCCTGGCCTACCGCCTGCGCCGCGACTCATTCTGCGCGGCGCTTTCCAAAAACGGCTGGAACGTTCCAATGACGCCCGCTACTATGTTCACCTGGTTTCCCATGCCTGTTAAAAATATGTCCAGTGAAGCTTTTTGCATGGATCTATTGGAAAAAGCAGGCGTCATCTGTGTCCCCGGCTCATGTTTCGGCGAAGGCGGCGAGGGTTGGCTCCGTTTTGCGCTCACCCAGCCGCCGGAAAGACTTGAAGAAGCCGCTCGCAGAATCGGTGAGTATTTGAAAAGATAAGCATGGTCAGCACATATTTCATGAACTATATTTTTTGAATTTTTTACCACGAACCATCACGAACAACAAAAAGATGTGTGGTAATAGTTCGTGTTGGTTAGTGAGGTTAGTGGTAAATTTTCTGTAAATATTTAGCTACAACAAAGTACTATAGTTGTCTGCTGTTTTTTAGCTTTTCCTCAAAGCGTTCCAATTCTTTCCCTGAAAGCCCGCTTTCCACGCCCCTTCCGTCAAGACGCCGCTTTAATTCGGCAAGTTCTTTGCCTGAAAAACTCACCCCCCTCAGCACGTGCTGTTCAAATGATTCGCAGCACCTTGGGGCTACCTTTTTGGCGATTTCAAAAAGAACTTCAGCGTAAAGGCGGATTTCCTTTTGGGCGTGGGCATCCAGGCGGAGTTTCAGAAAATGAAACAGGTTGTGCAGGTCTATCTGCCAATACCACTCGGTGTAGAGCGAAAGGGGCAGGTTGATCCTGGCAAGCTCCCTGGCAATTCCTTCGCCCACGAGGGAGCTGTAGGCAGCGTAGGCGGACTTTTGCCCGTCGGCAAGCGCCGCGCGGATTTTCTCGCTTAGGGCAGGATCCAGGGCTTCGGAGGAGCGCCCCTGCTTGTTGTCGGCGCTTTGCAAGGCCACATCTTCCGCTTTTGGCACATAAAAATCGTCTTTTAGTATTGAATACCGTCCGGAAATTTCGTTAAGCCTTGCGGTTCTGTGCCTTACCCATTGACGGGCTACAAAAATGGGGAGTTTTACGTGGAAAGTGAGCACTACCTGCTCAAAGGGGCTGGTGTGGGAGTTGCGGAGCAGGTAATCGATAAGCGCGGCATCTTCGCGGTAGGACTTTGTGCCCTCGCCATAGGAGACTCTGGCGGATTGAACTACCCTTTCGTCCCCGCCCAGATAGTCAACCAGCCGGACAAATCCCTTGTCCAAAACCGGGAATTCCTTGTCTAAAACGCCTTCCGCTTCCGCGGCAACACAATGGCCCATTTCCTCTAAACAATACTATTTTCCATAAAAACGGGCAATGGACTCGTAATACGAGTGTCGTAAAATGAGCTTTGACATTTTTTGATAAAAATATATAATTCGTCAACAGAAGGGTATTTTATACCCTAAAAAACATGAAGGAGAATGTATGAAAAAGAATACATTGATTGCGGCGGTATTATTTATCGCATTGGCTGGAATTTCCTTTGGTGCGGGAAGCCAAGATGCAGGAAGCAAAGATGCAGAGGTTACACGTTTACGTATGGCCACAGGGGGACCCACAGGTACCTACTATGCCTTTGGCTCAGCGGTAGCCCAGATTCTGAGCGAAAAGACCAAAATACCTATGCCTGTTCAGTCTACAGGAGCTTCAGTAGCAAACATTCAGCTTATTGACTCTGGCGATGTGGAAATTGCGATTGTCCAGAATGACACAATGGACTACGCTGCCCGGGGGCTGGAACAATTCAGCAGTGGAAAAATCAACAGCTTTTCCGCTGTGGCAGCCGTCTATGCGGAAGTATGTCATATTGTGGTTAGCGCTTCTTCCGGAATCAAGTCTGTAGCGGATCTTAGAGGCAAGAATGTGTCGGTTGGGGATGTGGGAAGCGGCACCGAAATTAACGCCCGGCATATACTGGACGCCTATGGTCTTAGCTATAACGATATCAGAGTACAGAACCTTGGCGTCGGTCCGTCCGCGGACGCCCTAAGGGACAACAAGATCGACGCCTTCCTTTTCACCGCCGGCGCTCCCACCGCGGGTATTACCGATCTGGCCTCCAACAGGGATATTGTACTTTTGGAAATTGACGACGCCCACGCCGCTCAGCTTAAAGCCAAGTATCCGTCCTACACCCAGTACGCGATACCCGCCGCCACCTACAAGGGAATGACAACCGCAGTAAATACCGTCGCGATAAAAGCGACTTTCATTGTTTCTAACAAGCTTTCCGAAAATACGGTTTATACCATTACCAAGGCTTTATTTGAAAGCAAGGCCCAGATTGAACTGGCCCATGCCAAGGGCAAAGAACTTACCCTTGCCTATGCCGTGGATGGTATTCCGGTTAACTTCCACCCAGGCGCGTTAAAGTATTTCAAAGAAGTCGGGGCTATAAAGTAAATAATCGACTCTATGTTTAAAAAGTTGCCACGGCGGCGCGATTTATTTATTACCTCGCTTATTATCGCCGTGGCGCTTTTTTCTTTTTCTTGTCAAAGCCGTCCCAATGTACATAAGGGTCAGGTTTTGGAAATACGAAACTCCGAAACAGGCAAGGTTTACGGCAGATGGCCGCTGGAAGAAAACGGGGAATTCTCAATTGAATTTATTCATTCGGTGAATCAAAGCCCGGTGCGTGAGTATTACAGAGCTGAAAACGGAATGATTCGGCTCTTTGCTGTGCGCTTTTTTTCTTTTGGGGCCGGAATGAAGAGCGATTTGGACGGGGGTTTGAGTTTTAGCCGCGACGGAGACGCAATGATCCTAAGCGGTTATACAACTACCTTTAAGGATAAGGAGCTTAACTACATCGTGGGAACTGTTTCGGATCATTTGCTTTACATCTTCGATGGAACAAAAAATGAAACCGTGAGCTTAAGGGATCTCTGCGGGAGAAGCGCCCATATTAATATACACTTGATAAAATAGGAGAGAAGTAAAATGGCCAATCAAGATGAAGTGCTAAGTCAAAAAGAAACGGATGAACTTCTCGCCAAGTTTGACCGCGAGTCCAATATTCGCCGTTTTTCCGGTGTCCGCAGCTATATCGTTACGGGGCTTTTGGTTCTGTTCGCCGCCTACACTTTTTGGGTAACCTTAATCGGAAACCTTCCCGAACAGTCAAGAAGATGTGTTTTTTTGGGCTCGCTTATATTTGTAGGTTATCTGCTTTATCCCCTGCGCAAGGACATGACAAAACGGGAAAACCACATTGCATGGTATGACATAGTTCTGGGCTGCCTTGGGGCCATTGCCTTCTTCTATTACGTGGTCAATTTACGTGCGATTGTTGACAGAGCGACTAAGCTGACGCCCACGGACATTACCATGGGCATCATGGGCATTATTATCCTCGCTGAGCTTTGCCGCCGGGTTGTGGGGCTTCCCATCCTGGTTGTCGCCGGCGGGTTTATCGCCTACGCCTTTTTAGGCGGTTATTCTTTACGCCGAATAATTCATCAGCTTTTCTACACAACCGAAGGTGTCATAGGCACTCCCATAGGTGTTTGTTCAACTTTTATTGTTCTGTTTATTTTTTTGGCGGCCTTTTTGGAAAAGTCAGGGATCGCGAATTTCTTTATAGATCTGGCGAATTCGGTGGCGGGATTCACCGCCGGCGGCCCTGCCAAAGTGGCGGTAATAGCAAGCGCCCTTTTTGGAATGATCTCAGGAAGCTCGGTAGCCAACACTGTAGGCTCAGGCAGCGTTACCATCCCGACCATGAAGAGAACGGGATACAAGCCTGAGTTTGCCGCAGCGGTTGAGGCCTCTGCTTCTACCGGCGGCCAAATCATGCCTCCCATCATGGGGGCCGCCGCCTTTCTTATGGCGGAATTAACCGGCACCCCATACGCTACGATTGCGGTAGCCGCTATTTTGCCCGCTGTGCTCTACTTTACGGGGATCTTCCTGATGGTGCATTTTGAAGCCAAGAAACTTGGTTTAAGGGGACTTCCGAGAGAATCAATACCGCATTTCGGAAAGCTAATAATTACAAAGGGCTTTTTATTTGTTCCTATAATTGCTCTTATAGGCATGATGACCTTAGGTTTTACGCCGGCTTTCTCTGCCTGTTTCGGTATTCTCGCGGCTTTTTTGATTAGTTTTATCAGAAAAGAAACCCGCTTTACCGGAGCGACTCTGGTGGAAGCCCTCGCCGGCGGCTCCCGCAACACCATAGGCGTAGCCGTTGCGTGCGCCATGGCGGGTATAATTGTCGGTATTGTAACCCTGACGGGGATTGGGCAAACGCTAATCGGCATGTTGATTGGCGTTGTCAACAACCCCTTCTTTCTTTCCACCGGAACAAGTCTTTTGGTGGCTTTGTTTATTACAATGATAGCCTGTCTAATCCTGGGAATGGGAGTCCCCACAACCGCCAACTACGTAATCATGGCAACAATTACCGCCCCAATGGTTTTAAGAACGGGAAGGGAACTGGGAATTGTTGTGCCATTGATAGCGGCCCACATGTTTGTCTTTTACTTTGGGATCATCGCGGACATCACCCCGCCTGTAGCCCTGGCAGCTTACGCAGGCTCGGCTATCGCGAAGAGCAACCCCATCAAGACCGGCCTTACGGCCAGCAGGCTTGCTATCACCGCCTTTATTATTCCCTATATATTTGTTTTCAATCCGACTATGTTGTGGGTCGGGGCATCCCCCTTAAATGTAATCCAGATCATAATTACTTCCTTTATAGGTATGTTCGGTTTAGCCGCCGGAATTGAAGGCTTCATGCTAAAAAAGGTTCCTGTCCCCTTGCGAATTGCCGCGGTCATTGGCGGCCTTATGGCTATAGATCCAGCCTTAATAACGGACATTATAGGGTTTGTTCTAATCGCGCTGGTGTTTGTTCTACAGACGTTTGGGGTGAAGCGGGAGAAAGCGGCGGCGTAAAAACCCTAATTTAAACAAATAAATCCGACCAAGCTCGAAGCCCGCCGCGCAATGCCTTGCCGCGGGCTAGACGGTCGTGGCCTCTTCTGACGCAGACTTTGGTCTGACCTTTACTCTTACACGCCGTGCGCCCACGTCAAGGCCTCGCGCGGAGGCTTCAGACAAGCCAAGAGTTATTCGAACAAAATAGGTTTTTACATTCAGTAATGTTTTGCATTTCACCCCGCTAAAGCGGGCAAAACCAAGGGGGTTGGAAAGCGGCGGTAAGATTACAGATATTGAAGGACCGTATCCATTAACCTTTTGGGTTAATATATCTTTTCGGATACCCATGAATAATTTACAAACGACAAATAAATATGTTCCCGGTAAAAGCAACGACCGGTTATGGTTTGCATTTTTTCATGAGACCTGCCATATTATCAAACATTCACACGGAGAGCTTTATGTTGAGGGTCATGGGCTGGAAGATGAAAAAGAAAATGAAGCAAACGCTTTTGCGCAGGATATGTTAAAACTGGGGAAAGAACCTTAGAACTCGTTATGAGTGGGTGGATGGGTAAATTATTTTTATGCTCTATTGGCTTAGGAATTCAAAGCCTTGCTCAGAAATATTCTTAATGATTCATTTTTCACTGTCATATGTTAAACTGCTTACTTTCATATCAAATTTATCTGCAATTTCTTGTTTAATTTTTATTTCAATATGATGCAAATCCGTATATTCTTTTATCAGATTACGCATTATGAATTTAACCGTATCGGGAAACACTTTATATTGTTTTTTAGCTTCTTCTATTGGTAAACCTTTATTATACCACATTTCGCATTGAAAATATACACAATATCCAAATGGATTATCCATTTCAACAGCTATATTATGAATGATTTTCATCATATTTTGCGAACCCAAAGCACTCGCACTCATCTTAATTGTCGTGTAAATCGCTGCAAGATTATAAAAAATGAAATATCTTTGTCCAAGTTCTGATAATTCTTCACGCGTTAAAGAAGTATCAATATTTGATATTCTATCTACCACAAAATTTATAAATTCTTTTTCTGCATTTTTAAATTCGATAATGAACATATTACATATTCTTCTATATGCATTCAATGCGTTTAAGAAACAATCTTTTATATGTACTATTTCTATTTCATCGCCATGGTTTTTTAATATATGACCCATTACTTCAATGGTTCTAATAGCTTTTTTAACATTTCGAACCATCATATTCGATTCTTCTTGTTCAGTATTCTCTTCAGAAGCATCATCTTCATCTTCATTATCCTTATCATTTATTAATAATAATTTTCTCCTTTCCTCCTCTGACCTATCATAAGCATCTATAATTTCTTTATTAATAATAATAGCATAATCATCAATATGCTTTACATCATCTCTATTCAAACTTATTTCGGGATACTCATCATATAATAACATTGTATTCAACAAGACTTCCTCAATCAATGAAATACTTTTGCAATGATGAATAATAAATATTCCAATATAAGCATTAGATTGAATATCTAAATTACTGTATATATTTTCAATGTGTTTTTTTACGCTATTATCAGAAACTTTGTCAGAAATATATTTCGCTACAAAGTAATGATATAAATATGGGGCATAAAAAGAGAATTGATTTATTGAATTTCTAAAAAAAACATAAGATTTCTCAATTTTTTTAATAAAATATTCATTTTCAAAAGGCATATTAAATTTTTTAGAATAATCAATAAAAAAAGTTTCCAGCATCTCATCAGAAAAAGACAGTATATTATTCTCATAAAAATTGAATGCAATATAAGTTAAAATATTTAAAAATGCTCCCATTTCATTGTCAGCTATATTCATTTTTCGTAATGAAATATAAATAAGAGCTTGATAGCAATGGCCTTTTGATGTCAATTCGCCATTTAATGGCACGAAATCTTCATTTGCAGCTAAAACTGTTAATATGTAAAATGGCGTATATGGTATAATACCCTTAATAAATGTATTGTTTAAATATTCAGATAATTCATCAGTTTTTTTGAAATTGGTGTTATCAGAACCAATATATGACACCCATTTTTCAATTAATTGATTACGCTTTAAATATCCAAATTCTCTTATAGTATATTTTTTATAGGATTCAGTTTGTTTTTGTTTTTGTATTGAACCAAGAAATAATAAATCCACAAAAATAATGGCAAAACAGTTTTTCTTATCTGAAATAACTTTGATGTATTTTTGTTGTTGATCATTACTTAATAGATGGAAATCATCTATTAATAATATTAGAATGTTATTATCGAGGTTTCCATTGGTTTTTTTATTATACAACTTAAGAAAAGCATCCAAAATTTTATTATTAATATGCCCCTTTTCATTAGGGTGCATTTTCAAATAAAGTGGGATAAAATCTCCAGAGTCATAGAGCATAGTAAAATACTGTTTGCATAAAGATGTTTTTCCAGATTGATCGTCACCCGAAATAACTATATTAAAGGGGTTTTTGATAAATCTATTTATTAGATCATCAGAAAGCATTTTTGCGAGATCGTTTTTTTCTGGTTTTTCAACTACTAGTTCTGGAAACACATAAAAAGTATCCAAATCACTTTTGTATCCATTAATTTCATAAACAAAATCAGCTTTCTTTAAAGTATTTTGAAAATCACTACTTAATTTGAAATCAATGTTTTTAACTATTTTTTCTTGTTCAGGTATGTTTTTTACATTTTTTATGTTTAAATAAATAAGACTCGAAAAATTTTTGACCTGGAATCCGTAACGTTTGAAATTATCCTGACAAAAATTTTCCATATCTAAAATATGTTCGTAAAATTCCAACGAAATACCAAAGACAAAATTATTATCATTATTTGCTAACAATTCTTTTAGACAGTTTGCGTTTAGATATCTTTCTGCCTTATTAATTCCATCACCAACAAAATTAGAAGTATTATGATCTATAATATTTTCAGTTTTATCATATTTTCCAAGATGAATTATTCCACGAAATGAAATATCGGTTACTTCTTTAGCTTTTAACCGAATTTGTTCCATAGCAAAAAGTATTTTTTCGTAATCACCTGTATCTATAAGTATGAAACACCCATCACCTGTATCCAAAGCTTCTTTACGCTCAAAAATGCGGATGTCTTTCGTTGCAACTTCAATAATTTCTGAGAGTTTATCTCTTTGCTTTTTCATATCACTAGTTTTCTCATTTTGAGAATAGCCCTTAATATCAAAGCCTAGTATTACTCCAAACATATTATCCTATTTGTAACATAGATTTATTAATAAATCAAGATACAGTTTTTATAATTTCATTATAACCACACTTTCTCCAGATCAAACCAGAACGGTTTATTTCTACCTATTCCACAAACTTAGTCAAATATACTATAATTTTATTATTATGCCCACGCTCCACTGGCTCACCAGAGACCAAGACCTCAAAACCGCCTCCAACACAGAATATCGGCTTTTAGTAGAAAACGAGAAATATAGTTACCCCCCCCCCCCCCCCCCCCCCAATTTTTTAAATGAGAACATGATAATTCAAGGCGACAACCTTGAAGCCTTAAAAGCCTTACTGCCCTTTTATGCCGGACAAGTAAAGTGCATTTACATTGACCCGCCGTATAATACTGGTTCTGCATTTGAACAATATGATGACAATATGGAACACACAATATGGCTTTCCATAATATACCCACGACTAGAATTATTAAAACAATTTTTAAAAGAAGATGGGGCAATTTTTTTTCAGATTGACGATAATGAACAAGCTTATGCAAAGGTGATATGTGATGAGGTCTTTGGAAGAAATAATTTTATTACAACCATTTTATGGCAGAAAATACATAGCACAAAAAATGATTCTAAATATCTTTCAGTAAATCATGATTTTATTTTACTTTATGCAAAAAAAATAGAAGAAATACATCTTAATCTACTTTCTCGTACTGAAAAAATGGACAATCGTTATAAAAATATAGATGACGATCCTCGTGGTCCTTGGCAATCTGGTGATTTAGTTGCAAACGAAGAACGGGCAAACGGGTATTATGATGTTATTTCACCTAAAACTGGAAAAATTTTTAATGTCCCTCAAGGCAAACATTGGGTTTATTCTCAAGAAAACATGGAAGAAATGATAAAGGATAATAGAATATGGTTTGGTAAAGACGGTTATGCTTTTCCAAGAAAAAAACGTTTTTTATCAGAAGTTATGCAAGGTCGTAAGGCAGATACATGGTGGACTAATGATGAAGTTGGACATAATCAGGAAGCAAAAAGGGAAGTAAAAATATTTACTCCCAACGACATTTTTTCAACACCAAAACCAGAACGCCTAATGCAACGAATTATTTCACTCTCCACAAACCCAGGCGACCTCGTCCTCGACAGCTTCCTGGGATCCGGAACAACCGCCGCTGTCGCGCACAAAATGGGAAGACGTTACATCGGTATTGAAATGGGAGAACAGGCAAAAACCCACTGTGTAGTCCGCCTTAAAAAAGTAATTAACGGAGAACAAGGAGGCATATCAAAAGCCGTTGGATGGAAAGGCGGTGGAGGTTTCCGCTTTTTTACTTTAGGCGACGCAGTGTTTGATAAAGACAGGCGCATAAAAGAAGACATATCTTTTGAAAATCTTGCCGCTCATATTTATTTTACTGAAACCAAAAGGCCAATGACTAAACGCAAAAGGAATTCCACATTTTTGGGAATTCATGAAGGTACGGCCTATGCGCTTTTGTATAACGGCATTTTGGGAGATAAAAGCGTAGATGGCGGGAATGTCCTGACCCATAAAACCTTGAACCACATAATGAACGACATTGATGCTGTTGAAAAAAAGAGCAAAACCGAATTGGAATATAACCAACTGGTAATATACGGTGAGGCAACACGTCTTACATATGTAAGTCTTGAATATAACAATATCATATTCAAACAAACTCCCTATGATATTAAGGTGTGGTAAAATGAAACTTAAAAACTATCAACAAAATTCATTGGATGTTCTTAAAAAATATTTTGAAAAATGCCGTATAATCGGGCATAAGGAAGCATTTAGGCAAATAACCTCCGACAGTGAAATAGCGGCCCGTCTTGTCAACTTAAAAAACACCTATACCGCTTGGGAAGCGATACCCAACACCCCAAGAGTATGTATAAAGGTTCCCACAGGCGGGGGAAAAACAATTATAGCAACCCACGCGATAAAAATTGTTTCCCAAACATGGTGTGATAAAGAATACCCGCTTGTACTATGGTTTGTCCCTTCCGATACAATTCGCAGGCAAACAGCGGATGCTCTGAAAAATCCGCGTCATCCGTATCGGGAAGCTCTTAACGAACAATTTGAAGGAAAGGTGCGGGTATTCGATCTTGATGAAAAATTTAATATCCGCCCTGCCGACATTTCAGATAATGCCTGTATCATCGTGTCTACAATGCAGTCCTTCGTAAAGGAAGATACAAGCAAATACAATGTTTACAAAGACAATGAAAACCTTGAAGGCCATTTTGTTAAAATACCGCCCATAAGATATTTGGAAATGGAGGTGCGGGATGATGGTGATCGCCCTAAATATTCATTTTCCAATCTACTGTATTTTCACAGACCGGTAATGATTGTGGATGAAGCCCACAAAGTTGTTACCGACTTATCGCAGGAAACCCAGCGGAGGATAAACCCCGCCGCTATTATCGAGTTCACCGCTACGCCACGGCCCGATAACAACACGCTCTACAACGTCCGCGCTTCTGAACTGAAAGAAGAGGAAATGATAAAACTGCCGATTGCCCTTGTTGAACATTCCCGGTGGGAACCGGCGGTGGATGAAGCAATAGCCCGCCGCGCCGCTCTTGAAAAAGACGCGGATAACGAAAATGAATATATCCGCCCTATCTTATTATTTCAGGCACAGAGTAAAGATAAAGAAGTAACGGTGGAAGTCCTTAAAAATTATCTTGTTGAAACCGCCAATCTACCCGAAAAGCAAATAAAAATAGCCACAGGTGAACAAAAAGAACTTGACGACGTAAACCTCTTTAATTGTGATGAGCCCACCCGCTATATAATCACCGTTGAAGCCCTAAAAGAAGGCTGGGATTGCAGTTTTGCATACGTTCTCTGTTCGTTGGCAAACATCAAAAGCGATACGTCGGTAGAGCAATTATTGGGGCGTGTTATGCGTATGCCCTATGCGAAAAGCCGTAAAACCCCTTCGCTAAATAAGGCTTATGCTTATGTCGTGTCTCCCCATTTTGGCGAGGCCGCATACGCTTTAACCGAGAAACTAGTCAAAAAAGGTTTTGATGACGATGAAGCGCAAGCAACCATACAGCAGGAAACTCCGGCCACCCAAGATTTAGACCCCAACTGGAATACACCTTATAACGCATTTATCCTGAATACAGAAATAGATAAAAAAGACTTGCCTGCTTCAATAGAATTGGACAGCAACAATACTCTGTTCTTTACTCCCAAAACAACAGAAGACGACATAAAAGCCGTTTGCGATAAAATAACGCCTGTCGAAGCCGCCTCTTTGCAATGGAAATATAACAATTTCAAAAGGACAGAAACGGAAAAATCACCAGCCGATAAGGGCGAAACTTTTAAGGTTCCCCGTTTAATGGTTGAATTGGACGGACAACTATTGTTTGCAGACCCTGATGTCATATTTGAACACTTTGACTGGAACATCGGCGAATACGCTTCCGCAAAGCTTGAAAAGGCGGATTTCAATATTGAAGAAACACCAGGGCAGGGTTTTCAAATAGACATAGATGGCAGCCGCTTAACATACAGTTATGTAGGCAAGGATCAGTTGTTGCCTTATATGGCCGATATAGATATCTGGGAACCGATAAATCTAGTGCTTTGGCTAGACCGTAACTTGAAACAGGATGATATACCTCAATCTCAAATGGTTGCATGGCTTCGCAAGGTGATAGAACACCTGACAGAAACCCGCAAAATAGCCATATCAAATCTAATGATTGCAAAATTCGCACTGCTGAATAAACTCCTTGCCATAATCGCTCAGGCGCGAGCAAAAGCCCGTACTACATCATTTGATCTTTTTCAGCGGACTGCCCGCAAAGAGCTTGATTTTGATGTTGGGTTTGATTTTAAAAAAGGCATGTATGATATACCATTCCCATATCATGGAAAATACAAATTTACTAAACATTTTTTAGGCAATAACAATATCCCTTCGATAGATGGCGGCGAAAAGGGGGAAGAATTTCAATGTGCTAAAGCGATAGACGCAGAACAGCAAGTTAAGTATTGGCTCAGAAACATTGCACGTCATCCTGCTTCATTCAAGTTGCCAACGTCCACTGATTATTTCTACCCAGATTTTATCGCCAAATTGCAGGACGAACGTATTTTAGTTGTTGAATATAAAGGCGCGCATATCGCCGATAATCAAGACACAAAAGAAAAAGTCGCAATCGGTGAAATATGGGAGAAACAATCCAATAAAAAGGGCTTGTTTCTGCTTGCGGTTATAAACAAGGACGGTAAAGGTATAGATCAGCAAATCAAAGAAAAGATATGCTATCATTAGAATAATGCTCTTAACCATAACCTACACCGGCCAAAATACAACAGAACTCGGCTATTTGCTTTATAAAAACCCATACCGTCCGCAAAAGTTTGAACTTAGCTATGGCAATGCTTATGTGTTCTATCCTGAAATATCGAATGAAAAAACGACTGCGGCTCTTCTTATGGACATCGATCCCATAGACCTCGCTCGCGGCAAAGCGGACTCAAGCGGGGGAGGGTTGTTTGACTATGTGAATGATAGGCCCTATGTCTCGTCCTCTTTTTTAAGTACGGCGATTTCCAAAGTTTTTGGCACAGCTATGTCAGGCCGCGCAGACGAGCGTCAATCGTTATCTGACTCTGCTTTGGATCTAACCGCTGTAGTTACCATGTTGCCGTGTAAGGGCGATATAGGTATGCTAAACAAAGTCTTTGAACCTTTGGGATACGAAGTAAGCTATCAAGTCTTAAATGCAGATGAGAATTTTCCGGCCTGGGATAGAATCAAATATGTGAACCTGACCATCAAGGGCAAAGTACGCCTGCGTGATCTGCTCAGGCATATCTATGTCCTTGTTCCCGTATTTGACAGGCAAAAGCACTACTGGGTTGGCAAAGAAGAAGTAGAAAAGCTATTGCAACATGCGGAAGAATGGCTGTCGAATCATCCTGAAAAGAAATATATTACCAGTCGCTATCTGAAATACTTGCGCCCTCTTGTTAATATGGCTTTTGCCCGGCTTGTTTCCGAAGACGCCGCTTCTGCTCTTTTGGACGATGAAACCCCTGAAGAACCAAGCGAAAGGAAATTAAACCTCAACACCCAGCGCCTTGGCAGTGTGGTTGCGGCGCTTAAAAGTTGTGGAGCAAAAAGCGTCATTGACATAGGCTGTGGGGAGGGAAATCTTTTATCTTTGCTTATTAAAGAAAAACAGTTTGGGCGTATAGCGGGTGCGGATGTCTCGCATTACGCGCTTAAACATGCCGCTGATAAATTAAATCTTGACAAAGCCGGCGAGAGCCTGCTAAAGCGCCTTTCGCTATTCCAAAGTTCGCTCACATATAAAGATTCCCGTTTTAAGGGTTATGATGCCGCCTGTGTCGTTGAAGTCATTGAGCATTTGGACATACCGCGCTTAACGGCTTTTGAACGGGTGTTGTTTGAATATACCAAGCCTTCTGTCGTTGTTCTTACCACGCCGAACCGCGAATACAATGTAAAATATGAGCATCTGGACGAAACAGCTCTGCGGCACAGCGATCATCGTTTTGAGTGGACCCGATCAGAGTTTCACAAATGGGCGCAGGATGCCGCAGGGAAGAATGGTTACTCGGTACGATTCTCCGAAATCGGCGATTCTGACGATGCTCTCGGCGCGCCGACCCAGATGGGGGTGTTTACCCTATGCGAATAGAGATTCCCGAAACCTCCGTGGTAGCGCTTATTGGCGTTTCCGGCAGCGGCAAATCTACCTTTGCAAAGACCCACTTTAAGCCTACCGAAGTGCTTTCCTCCGATTACTTTCGCGGCCTAATCTCGGACGATGAAAACAACCAGAAAGTTTCCGCGCAGGCTTTTGAAACGCTTTTTTATGTCGCCAATAAGCGGCTTGATTTGGGTCTTCTAACCGTCATAGACGCTACAAACGTAAATAAAGAAGGACGGGCTGAGGTAATAAATCTTGCCAGAGCGCAAAACTGCTTTGCTGTTGCCATTGTTCTTAATATTCCTGAAAAAATTTGCAGAAGCCGCAATGAAAAGCGTCCCGACAGAGACTTTGGCCCTCATGTCATTACGCGGCAAGCCGAACAGCTTAAGAAATCTATAAGGCATTTGCAAAAAGAGGGCTTTCGCTATGTCTATATTCTGGAAAGCGAGGAAGAAGCCGCGAATGCCGAAATAATTCGTACTCCATTATGGAATAACAAGAAAGATGAGAGAGGGCCGTTTGATATCATCGGCGACATTCACGGCTGTTACGATGAGTTATGTGAATTATTGTCAAAGCTCGGTTATCAAGTGGATGCTGAAAATTGTATTGCAAAGCCTCCTGAAAACCGCAAAGCTGTTTTTCTTGGCGATCTCTGCGACCGGGGGCCAAAAAACGTGGAAGTTATTCGCCTTGTGATGAACATGGCAGAAACAGGCGACGCGTGGTGCGTAGCGGGCAATCATGACGTTAAGCTATTAAGGAAACTGAATGGCGCTGGTGTACAGCTTTCGCATGGGCTTGATAAAACTGTGAAAGAACTGGAAACGCAGGACGAGGAGTTTATCGCTAAGGTAAAGGGATTTCTCGACGGCTTAATCAGCCACTATGTATTCGACGACGGGAAGCTGGTTGTTGCCCACGCGGGACTTAAAGAAAAGTATCAGGGGCGAGGCTCAGGCCGTGTACGCGAATTCTGCCTTTATGGCGATACCAACGGAGAAATAGACGAGTACGGCCTTCCGGTACGCCTGCCTTGGGCAAATGAGTACCGCGGCAAAGCTTTAGTCGTATACGGCCACATCCCCACTACGGAAGTACAGATGTTAAACAATACGGCGTGCATCGACACAGGCTGTGTGTTCGGCGGCAAGCTAAGCGCATACCGCTATCCCGAAAAAGAAATCCTACAAACAAAAGCCAAGCATGAGTATTACGCGCCATTAAAGCCATTTTTAGATAAGCCTATCAACAATGACGATATGCTGAACATTGACGATGTTCTGGGGCAGAAATACCTGGATACCAGACTACGCCGTTCTATTAAGATAGACGCTGAAAATTCGATTGCCGCCCTGGAACTCATGAGCCGCTTTGCCGCCGATCCTCATTGGCTTATATACCTGCCGCCTACCATGTCTCCCTGCGAGACAAGCAAGTCCCCAGACTATCTTGAGTATCCACCCCAGGCGTTTGATTACTATAAGGTGCGCGGTGTTGGCAAGGTAGTTTGCGAGCAGAAACACATGGGTTCACGCGCTATCATTGTGCTTTGCAAAGACGCTGAAACAGCTTCTCAGCGCTTCGGCATAGCAGATAACAGTTTTGGCATCATTTACACCCGCACGGGCAGGAATTTCTTTGACGATAAAGAAACCGAAAAGGCAATTCTTTCACGGCTTCAAAAAATACTATCCGATTCGCGCTTCTGGAATGACTTCAATACTGGCTGGGTCTGTATTGATGCCGAGCTTATGCCCTGGTCGGCAAAAGCGCAAGAGCTTCTGGAAACCCAGTATGCCCCAGTAGGCTGTGCCGGGCGTAACGGGCTTGCATCGGCGATGGATGCCATCAGAAGCGCGGCCAGCGCACTAAGCCTGCCTAATTCTGAACTGTCAACCAACCAAAGCCTTGACTTTGAAGAACTGCACGAAAAATACGCAACGCGCCATAAGGCGCTTGTGCTTTATACTGAAGCTTACCGCCGTTATTGTTGGGATGTTAAAAGCCTCGATGACTACCGTATCGCGCCTTTTCACATTCTTGCCACCGAGGGTAAAACATGGAACAGCGAAAATCACATTCTGCACATGGAATATATTGCCAAATACATGACAGGCCATGATCCTATTTTTATGCCGACCAATTATTTGCTGGTTGACCTGCTTGACGAAACCAGCGTAACAGCCGGGGTTAAATGGTGGGAAGAGCTGACAGAATCAGGCGGCGAGGGAATGGTGGTTAAGCCCTTTGACTTTATCGCCTTCAAGGGTAAAGAGCTTTTACAGCCCGCCATCAAATGCCGGGGGCGCGAGTACCTGCGTATCATTTATGGGCCTGAATATACTTTAAGCAATAATCTGGAAAGATTGAAAAAGCGTTCAGTCGCAAAAAAACGCAATCCTGCGCTTAGCGAATTTGCCCTTGGTATGGAATCGCTGGAACGCTTCACAAGAAACGAGCCGCTTCACCGCGTCCATGAGTGCGTATTTGGCGTACTGGCTCTTGAAAGCGAGCCGGTGGATCCACGGTTGTAATTAAACCTTAATTTATTTCAATGAAACAAAACATTTCCTGTTATAAACCGCTGGTATGGGAATCCGCCCATGCGGCAGCTCGTGGTGTGGCCTTTTTTTGACGCAGACTTTGGTCTGGCGTTTTCTCTCACACACCAATGCTGCCTCATGGGCACCCGTTCCCATACCAGCGGAAATAAAAGGCCATTTTATTCAAAGAAATAATTTATGGTATCCAAAAGTAAAGGGGAATCTACCACCGACCTTCGGTCGGACGGTTCTGTAGGCATATCACCGGGCACGTGGTTTATCCAACCCCATTTTCTCGCCTGTCGTAAAAGGTCATGCCCCTACAGAACCGAAGGTAGCCCTGCCCACGCCCCCCATAAGCAGTTTTATTCCGTTAATTCATGCAGTGAAAGGTATGACATATTGGGTTTATGTTTCACAAGCCTATTGTAGAACATGGCGCTTTGATTAACAGGCTAAATGTGGCAATGAGGCCGGACGAAACCCAAATGGAAGCCTCTGGAATTCTCCGGCGAAAGGAGACGATAGAGTAAAGGTTAGTCCTAAAGTGCATTGATTGCCTGCCCACTGAATTGTAACTGTCGTGGAAATTCACTGACACAAAAGCCCAAAAAATTCAGTGGGCAGGCGACTCCGAAGCCGGGCTCTACAGGTAGCTTTCATTTGGTGTTTTGCCCGGCCCATTTACCTGGTTTTGCTTATTGTAAGCGCCAGATTCTGCGCTAAATTAGGATTTTTTGCCTGCTTTGACACAAACCTGTTTCCCTTAATGAAAAACCGCAGCTCAAGCTCCCCGCCCGCTGACAAACCAATCCGCCTGCTGATCCCTATTTCCGGTTTTTCCCTGCTGTTGTGGATCTGTAATTCCCCTGTGAAAAGGCTTTTGTTGTTATGCTCTTTGGTGATGCCGAAGGCCTGCGTTAATTTTCCCGGTCCGTTGCAGAGGTTTTCTATTTTGTTTGTGTTTCGCCTTTTCATCATGATCTCAATTCCCTGGACTGGCTCCAAAGCGCGGATCAACACCGCCTCGCCCTCGCCGGCTTTTCCGCTGACGATGTTAAGGCAATAGTACATTCCGTAAATAAAGTAAACGTAAGTATTGCCGGCTGGGCCGAACATGGGGGCATTGCGGGGAGTAAGACCTCTGCTTGCGTGGCAGCCGGGATCGTCATGGAAAAGATAAGCCTCGGTTTCCACAATCTTGCCTCGCAAATCCCCCAAAACCAGGTACTTGCCCAAAAGCGCCTTTGCCAAGTCCGTCGTTGGCTGATTGAAAAATTTTTGTCCCAGTAACATTATGCGTATTATAGCCTAAGGAGCTGTCATGATCCCATTGCATAAACTGATCCAGCTTCCACGTTCACAGAGATTAAGAAAAGCGGCAAACCTTATAAAGGAAGCGGAAAGGCTCTTGGTTTTCTCTGGGCAGCTTGAGGCAGGGGAAGCGGAATACTTTGAAAAGCTGATGAAATTGCTCGCGGAAGACGAAGCCTTTTCCTCCCCCGCTGCGGAGGCGCTAAAAACAGCCCGCAAAAATATTGCGGATAACAAAACAGACGAAAAAGAAATACGCCGCGCTCTTAACACCGTTCATCAAGTTCTGCTCGCCGAAACCGGACGTTACGAGGCCGACTGGGATTTCTTGGAACCCGCAGGCGCGTTGGATCCAAAAAAGCGGCATATTTTTCCCGGTATGCAGGTGTACCTGGAGGACATACGCTCGCCCTTCAATGTCGGTTCCATGTTCAGGGCCGCCGACTCTTTCGGCGCGGAGAAGATCTGGCTCTCACCCCTTTGCGCAAGCCCACAGCACAAAAGGGCCTTGCGTACAGCGATGGGCTGCGTGGAGGTTATCCCCTGGGAATTTCTTTCGCATGATCCATTTTATATTGATCCTTTTGACGGCAATCCTTCAGCCTTGCCACCTTTTCAGGGGCCATTTTTCGCCCTTGAAACCGGTGGCACTTCCCTGGCGGATTTCAGCTTTCCTTCCCAGGGGGTTTTAATCGTTGGCTCTGAAGAACTTGGCGTTAGCCCGCAGGCGCTGGCGGCGGCGGACGCCTCTCTTGGAAGGGTAAGCATCCCAACCTAGGGGGCAAAAGGCTCGCTGAACGTGTCCGGCGCTTTCGCGATTGTCATGCACGCCTGGGCAGAACAACTGGCAAAACCTTAATTTATCGCTGAGTTCACTGCAACGAGTAACTTAAACAAAAACAGTATACGGGAGAGCGTGGGCAGGTCGGGGCATTCTCTTTGCTCCGAATCATTTCTGCAACGCCTTCGTGCGCAAGCCTGCGGCTTGCTGGACACGAAGGCGGGGGTTTGTCCAACCCCCATTTACTCGCCTGTCGCAAAAGGTCATGCCCCGCCCTGCCCATGCCCTCCCAAAAGCAGTTTTGTTCCGTCAATTCATGCGGTGAAAGGTATGTCAAATTGGGTTTATGCATAACAGGGAAAATGAAAATTCTGCTTCTCACCAAGCCAAATGATCATACCCGCTTTAGCGGGGTAAAATGCAAATCATTACTGAATGTAAAGACCTCTTTTGTTCGAATAAATCTTGGCTTGTCTGAAGCCGCCGCGCAAGGCCTTGACGTGGGCGCACGGCGTGCGAGAAAAATGGCCACGTCAAAACGTGCGTAAATGAGACCACGACCGTCTAGCCCGCGGCAGGGCCTTGCACGGCGGCTTCGAGCTTAGATGGGTTTATTCGCATAAATTAGAGTTATTGCCAAAGCTCGCCCCGCTTATACGCGCAATAAGCATCCAGCATCACCGCGAAAAGGGAGGGGCTTACACGACTCCAGGAAGAGGCAATGAGCTGTTGGTAGCGGTTTGAGATTTCTTTTATTGTCCATTCTTTTATTTCGCCGCTTTCTTCAACTACCATCAAAAAACCGGTAAGGGCGTTAAGAGTTTCGGCAAAACCGACGGAACTGGTAATCCCGGTAAGGATGCCCACTTGATTGGCTGCATAGCTGATAAAAGCCACCCTGTAGACCAGGCTTTCATCGAGCCTGCTGGAAACTTTTTCTGTTATATAGGGTTTTAGATCTTCCAGAGCGGTTAAGCGTTTTCCATCCTTTCCCATTTTAGCAAAAGCGCTATAAAAATCACCAGCGGCACTGCCAACCAGGGTTTGGGAAAATACGGGTAAGGCTAGTAATAAAAACAACGCCAGGAATAACAGGCTTGTCTTTAGTTTCATTACGTATGCTATTGGCTGGCTTGTTTAAAGCCGCTGGAGAACCTTTCCAACAGGGTCTCCACCTGCCTTTTGGTTGTGAGACCGAAATTCTCAAGCACAGTAGGCTCCAGCTGGTCAAAGGTAACTCCCCCGGTTTCAAGCTCGCAGAACATATTGGCAAGGTAGACCGTATCCACCAAATCCCTCTTTTCCTTCGGAGCCGAAGTAGGATCGTGATGATAACGGATAGAAACAACAAGGTCTTCGGGGAAGTTCCATTTGTCGGCGATAAGAGCGCCGATCTCCGCGTGGTTCATACCGGCGGAAAGATCTTCAAAGGTAGAAGCCGGCAGGTTCCTGTCGGCGCAAAAACTTTTTATCTTGTTGAGCAAATCAGGATGAACATTGGAAAAAATAATCTTCCCCATGTCATGGAGTATTCCACCCACATAAGCATCGTCCAACAGATTACGATCCTTGCGGAAATTCTTGACAATGTTATAGGCGAAAAACGCGGTTTTATAACTATGCTCCCAGAGGTTCTTCTTTTCCGTCGTATCATCGCCAAGGATCTTCTGCGTACCGTAGGAGTAAAGCAGGTTTTTGATGCCCCGGATTCCGACCATTTTAACAGCGTCGGCGATGCTGTCTACCTTCTTGGAGAGCATGTACTGTGCGGAATTTACGATCTTCAAAAGATCCGCTGTAAGAGCGGGATCCATGGAAATCTGCCTGGCAATATCGGCCATCTCCGATTTGGGATCGGCTATGAGCTTCTGCACCAGAAGGATATTTTCCGGAAACTGGGGCAGAGAGGTGATGTTATCGACAATAGCAGAAGAAAGGGCCGAAATATTTTCAACGCGGGTCTGATCCAGAGGGATAACCAGGCGCGCTATGGTTTCCTTGTCGGTTCCAAGAATATCAAAGCAGTCCTCATCAAGACCCATTTTTTTGAGCATTAGCACCAGTATGACAAGCCCAAGTCCGGCGCCTTCAGAGTCATCCAAAACCTGGGACATGGCTTCTTCAAGGTTATTGTACTGCCTGGAACGCGCAAGTTTATCATGGATACGGATAAGCTCGGTTTTTGTTACCGACACGTTGTTTCTGATCTCTACATAGATAATATTGTTTTTAATTTGGAGAATCAGTTTGATGTAAAGCCCTTTTTCTTTCTGAAGTTGAAGGTAATGGGCGATATTGCTAAGGGTGTTTTCCTTAAAAGCGGCCATTCCTTCCTTGTAGTCGTCAGGATTGGCGAGATCCAGCCCGCGTTCCATAAAGTACACCCGCTTGGTATTTGCCTTTTTGGCGTTCCCTGCCAATTCCTGGACACAGTAAACGACATAATCCCTGAGTTTTTCCTGTTCCAACTGTTTTAAAAAAACGGAAATAATTTCTTCAATGTAGACTTCAATTTCATGGGGAAGGGTAAAAGTAGTTATGGTAAGGGGTATACCTGACTGAACAGCTTTCTTGACCTTGGATTCGTCAACCACCAATTCTTGAGCAGGGGCCATTTTTAGTCTCAATAACTCCTTTTCGGTATACAAGCATAACATATGGTTTTACTCTAGGCAATACAGAAAGCGCCTTGACATTTCCACCTCTTTGCCTATACTAATCTTGTATTATTATGCATTTATGACCTGGCCAAGATGTCGGGCCAATATATATAGGAGATGACCCATGAAAAGGACTTATCAGCCCAGCAAGGTCAAGCGGAACCGAAAATTCGGCTTCCGCGCGCGTATGAAGACCTTGGGCGGAAGACTGGTTTTGAAGCGCCGCAGGGCCAAAGGCCGGCTAAAGCTTACGATTTCTGACGAGAAAAAACCTTACTAGGCGGACTTTTGTCCGGTGAAAAAAGGTTCCTCTTCCCACGGAACGAAAGGTTAAAGGGAAGAGATAACATACGGGAAGTTTTCAACAAGAAAAAGGCTTTTTCCTGCCCCGGCGCAAGGCTCTTGATGAGCCGGAACGGGCTTTTATTCAACAGGATTGCTTTTTCTTTCCCCCGTAAATACGGAAATGCGGTAAAGCGAAATTACTCCCGGCGCTTAAGCAGGGAAGCTTACCGCCTTTTGCGGAGTGAAATCCGTCAAGGATACGATCTGGTGCTATTGGTATATCCGGGCCGGGACGAGTTTCCGGCAAGAATGGAACAGTTGCAGGCGTTATTCTTAAAGGCGGGTTTGCTCAATACCTGAGTGGTAACTATGCGAAAATTGGCGCTTTTATTTGTTTCCAAGTCGATTCGATTCTATCAATATGCGATTTCGCCGTATCACCCGCCATGCTGCCGGTATGTGCCGACCTGCTCCGAATACGCATACGAAGCGGTGCAAAAATACGGAATTTTCAAAGGGCTTTTTATGGCTTTTAAGCGCTTAATTCGCTGTCATCCCTTTCATTCTGGCGGATACGATCCGCTTCCATAAAAAAAAGGAAAATAAATGGAAAAACGAACGCTGCTTGCTATAGTGCTTTCCTTGGGGGTCATGATCGGATTTCTATGGCTGCAATCCGTACTTTACCCACCACCTGAACCAAAGCCGCCTTCCGAACAGACTACACAAAGTCCGGCCACAGGCGCGGAAAGCGCCGCGCCCGTTCCCGCCACGGAAAAGATTGACGCGCCTCAAAGCACACAAGTTTCTTCTCTTCCGGAAGCCGCCGCGGAAGATATACGGGAAGAAACTATCGTTGTGGAAACTGACCTATTATGGGTGGTACTTAGCAACGCAGGCGGAGATATAGTTTCATTCAGGCTGAAGAACCATCTGGATCACGGAGAGCCTGTGGAAATGATCTTCGCCGGAAACTCCGGAAGCCAGGCTTTCTCAATAGCGCTTGGAAACATGGAAGATGTAATAGCAAAGAAGGTATTGCCTATTACCAGTAATTTCCGTGTAAGGCGAATTTCCAATCTTATCGTTGAATTCTCCGGGGATTTTATCAACCCGTCAGGCGGGAGTTTTACTCTGACAAAGCGCTACGAATTCAAACCCGGCGAATATATGTTTGAGCTTACAATCGGCTTAAACGGCGGAAACTCGACCGATTCTTTTAATTTCCGGGGCGCGGCTTATACTCTGGCTTTTGGCCCGCAGATTGGACCGGGGTTTGAAAAGCTTGACCAGCGTTACGAATATCGCAGGTACATGACCTATAAGGCCAAGTTAAAAACAGAAAAGGTAAACGAAAGGGAGCCTTTAATCATTGAAAACCAGCCTGCCTGGGCTGCTGTTACAGGAAAGTATTTTGCCCTTATTGCTTTGCCCTATACCAATCAATATTCGCTTGCGTTTTCCGCTTCGCCTGAAAGCGGGATTCCAAATGCATCAAGGCTTTTCATTTCCCGGCCTGCTAATAATTCTTCCCGGCTGGAGGACAAGTACCACTTTTACCTGGGGCCAAAAAACCAGGAAACCCTCAGCACTTACAACCGCGGAGATAACGGCTTTAAGCTCTTTGATACTGACCTTTTCGAAATTGCCAACACCAAGGGCTTCCTTGCCCCGTTGGAAAAAGTGCTGAAATGGCTTCTACAAATCTTCTACATGGTTATTCCCAATTACGGGGTTGCAATTATTCTTCTTACCCTGCTTGTCAGACTTCTGATGTTCCCCCTCACCAAGAAGGGCTCCGAATCGACTTTGCGTATGCAGGCCTTGTCCCCTAAGATCAAGGAAATACAGGCAAAGTATAAGGACAACCCCCAGAAGATGAACACCGAAATGGCGGAGTTTTACAAGAAAGAAGGCTACAACCCCCTTTCCGGCTGCCTGCCCATGATCATTCAGATTCCCATCTTTTTTGCCATGTACAATCTATTTAACAATCATTTTGATCTTCGCGGCGCCATGTTTATCCCCGGATGGATTCCGGATCTCTCGGCGCCGGAAGCGATATACAATTTTCCAAACGGTTTTAAACTGCCGCTTTTGGGATGGACGGCAATAAGGCTTTTGCCTTTTATATATGTAGGTTCCCAGCTTCTTTACGGCAAGGTAACTCAGACGCCGGATCAGCAGGGAAATTCGCAGATGAAAATTATGCTTTACTTCATGCCTATAGCGTTTTTCTTTATCCTGTACGATGTGCCCTCAGGACTTCTCATCTACTGGATTATGTCAAACGTTTTAACTCTGGTGCAGCAGGTGATCATCAACAAGTTCATTCTAAAGAAAAAGGCTATTGCAGCGGAAACGGAGCCCAGGCCTGTGATTGCTCCAAGCATAGCAAGAAAGAAAAAGAAAAAGTAAATGGAGAATATTTATGGTATACGAATTTGAAGGCCGCACCGAAAAAGAAGCGATAGATCGCGCGGCGGAAGAGTTGGGTCTTAAAACAGACGATTTTGATGTTGAGATTGTTGAAACCCAGCGTTCCGGTTTGTTTAAAAAAGGCTTTGTCAAGATTAAGGTTCACACAAGCCACCTGGAACGAAGCGCCGCTTCTGAGCCGAAAAGCCAGCTTGCAAACAACGGCAACAAAGACAACGTTGGCGCAAAACAACCAAACGAGCAGAAACAGGTAAGCCACAGCGTATTCGGAGACCCTGAGCCCAAAAATGAATTTGAAAAGCAGTTGATCGATTTTCTGGAAGGTCTTATTGAACGCATGGGTTATTACGGAAAGGTCATGGTTCTTTTCCGTGAGGAACACAAGATTGGGTTAAAGATCGATTCTGAGTATTCATCCATCCTTATAGGGAAGAAGGGAAAAAATCTTGACGCCCTTCAGCTTCTGGCTAACATTTATGCGGGACGCACGGGGCGCGAAGATATGCGGGTAATTTTGGACAGTGAAAATTACCGCATCCGCCGTGAGGAATCTCTGGTGCGTCTGGCCTATACGGTTGCCGACCGCGTGCGGGAAAACAGAGGCTCGGTTTTATTGGAACCGATGAATCCCTTTGATCGAAGGCTTATTCACACCACGCTAAACGACATCGCCGATGTGGAAACCAAGAGCGAGGGCGAAGGACTTTACAAGCAGGTGAGGGTTTCTTACCGCGGGCTTGGCCGCAGTTGAAATGAAGCGCGTTGCAATCCGGGGCTTAATTTTGACCGCCATCATGGCTTCATTATGCAACCACGGAGTTTACGGTCAAAACAGCGCTGTCTTAATCGAAAGCCTAATCGGCCAGGAAAAAACCGCCGCCTTGCTGGCCGGAGAAAAGCTTATTCTCTCTCAGTTCAACGGAGTCCAGCCAAGGTATATCCCGCAGCGCCCTTCTTTAATTACCCTTGTTGACACCATACGCCGCGATCTGGAACCAAGCGTTATGGTAGAAACCCTCTTTGTTTATGAAAAACCGGAAAACGCCAAAAAAGAAGCCTGGAGCGCAGAGGAAGAGGCAAAGCTTTACAACGGCATTTTGGCATTAAGCACCCTTGCCGGGCTTCAGTATTACTCGGCAAGCCGCGGGGCAATGAGGACTTTTTACGAAACCTCTTCGGTCATTGACGGGCAGTCAACAAAAAGGCCAATTCCCGATCCGGTGTTTTCGCGGCCCCCAGCCAGGCTCACTATCCAGGCCCGCCAGAAAGATTTGACTTTCGGCGACAACATTTATCAGTACGATTATTATTCAGAGGCAGACGCCTTTTTCTTTATCCAGCAGAATCTTACATCATTAAGTTACGGTATCATTCCGGCAGTCAGCAAAAACAAGCTTCAATCTGTCGCTGCTATTATCGACGCCGGAAATTACCTTCTTGTCTACATTGCCTCTATGTCAAAGGCGGTTTCCCTCCCCGGCATGAAAGAGCGAATAGGCAATTCTTTCGCAAACCGCTCGGAGGCAATCTTCAACTGGTTTTCAGGTCAAGCGGATAAAGCTTTTTTATAACTATAAACCTTAATTTATTTCAATGGAACAAAACATTTTCTGCTATAAACCGCCGGTATGGGAATCCGCCCATGCGGCAGCTCGTGGTGTGGCCTTTTTTGACGCAGACTTTGGTCTGGCGTTTTCTCTCGCACACCAATGCTGCCTTATGGGCGCCCGTTCCCATACCGGCGGAAATAAAAGGCCATTTTATTCAACGAAATAATTTATGGTATCCATAAGTAAAGGGGAATCTACCGCCGACCTTCAGTCGGACGGTTCTGTAGGCATATCACCGAGCAGGTGGTTTGTCCACCCCCATTTTCTCACTTGTCGCAAAAGGTCATGCCCCGCCCTGCCTCCGAGCGTCCATGAGCAGTTTTATTCCGTTAATTCATGCGGTGAAAGGTATGACAAATTGGGTTTATCCATCACATACGTATTGCAGAACCTGCCGCTTAAATTAACTGCTTAAATGTGGCAATGAGGCCGGACGAAACCCAAATGGAAGCCTCTGGAATTCTCCGGCGAAAGGAGACGATTGAGTAAAGGTCAGCCCTAAAGTGCATTGATTGCCTGCCCACTGAATTGTAACTGTCGTGGAAATTCACTTACACAAAAGCCCAAAAAATTCAGTGGGCAGGCGACTCCGAAGCCGGGCTCTACAAGTAGCTTTCATTTGGTGTTTTGCCCGGCCTCTTTAACTGGTTTAGCTTATTTGTAAGCGCCAGATTCAGCGCTAAATTAAGGTTTATCTCGTTCGAGGCATCATAGGCCCCATTGGTCCCGGAAGCCTGTATTGATAGAGCCTGGGTGTCCCTGGATTAACTGGATTTGAAGGCCGCTCAGGGAGTACCGGGGGCGACTGAGGCGATGAAGGAAGAGCCGGAGACGATAATTCATAGACCCTTCCGTTAATGGTTAATTTGGAAGGCTTCAAAAACTTGATGTTTTTATCGCTTGGGCTTGTCGTTACCACCCCTTCGAAGGTTACCTGCGCCCCTTCTTTAAGCCCGTCAATAAAACCGATAAGCTGGCTAATACCGCTTACAAAATAGGTAACTTCGCCGCTTTTAAGGGCAGGCATCCCCTGGGCGACAACCATAGTGCCGGAAACCGTTACCGTTTCGATTGCCGGCATATTGCGCCGATTCCAACCCGGCCCCCATACTTGAGCCTGGAGCAAGGCTGCGAGCCCAAGTATCATCATTGTAAATAAAATTTTCCGTTTCAAAATGATCCTCACAGAAAAAGAATTTCGATTATAGACCAACGGCCTTTATAAATAGAGAATGCTTTTTTCAAGTGAAGGTTACTTGATTTTATCATTTGAAAAATAGATCATCGGCTAAGAGGCTTTATGAATATTTTAATTGCCATTGTATTGGGTATCGTTCAGGGGCTTGGCGAATTTTTGCCTGTAAGCAGTTCAGGGCATCTTGTGCTTTTGCAAAAGATATTCGGTATTTCAGAGCAAACTTTGTTTTTTGATACCATGCTGCATGTCGGCACCTTGTTCGCGGTTGTCGTGGTTTTGTGGGATGACATCATAGCAATTCTGCGTAAGCCCATCCAGCCGCTTACAGGGTATCTAATAATAGCGACAATTCCGGCGGTGGTTGCCGCTTTGGTTTTTGGCGACGCGATAGAATATATTTTTAATTCAGGCCAATTCCTTGGCGTTTGTTTTTTAATTACAGCGGCGCTTCTGTGTGTCGCGGAGTTTCTATCTAAACGTATAAGCAAGGCCAATGGTTATAAAAAAAGAGAAGAAATGAACTGGCTGGACGCCCTCATTATCGGAATATTCCAGGCCATTGCCATCCCGCCGGGTATCTCGCGTTCAGGCGCGACTATTTCGGGCGCTCTTTCCCGCAGGCTGGATAGGGACTTCGCTGCCCGCTTTTCTTTTTTGCTGTCCATTCCGGCAATACTCGGCGCTCTTGTGCTTAACCTTAAAGATCTGGCAAAGAACAGCGAAGCGGCGGGCGGTATGGGCGTGGGAGTTATCGCGGGGACATTAGCAGCGGCAATCGTCGGCTTTTTTGCCGTTAAGCTGATGCTGAAAATCGTCAGGGAAAAATCGCTTTTTGGCTTTGCTGTTTATACCGCTGTATTGGGCGGCTTGATAATAATAGACCAGTTTGTGACGCATTTGGTTTTTTAAAACCATGCCGGTGATAGGACTATTTCTGCGTTGGTAGATACGTGATGCCTCAAAATAAAATCTAACCGTACTCAGATGGCTTGAAGGGCGGAAGCGGCAAGGGCTTTTTCCCCTTCAAGATTTGTGGCCCTATTCATTGACACCAAGGCGTCTACTGTCTTGTGGACTTCCCCTTGGAGCTTAACAGGATTGTACATGTCAAAACGTCTGGTCAGCTCAGTTTTAACATCAGCCGA
>Ga0268262_10001285_pt1 | contig 31473 bp, 31 predicted proteins | sample TergutNc150P3_FD_190354 | JGI IMG/M metagenome (GOLD analysis project Ga0268262, IMG submission 190354) | Nasutitermes corniger P3 segment gut microbial community from laboratory colony in Florida, USA - Nc150 P3 (SPAdes) (version 2) | ecosystem: Host-associated > Arthropoda: Insects >... | reverse complement strand
CCCCAGCGACTTTCCATCATAAGGCGTGTCGTTGGCAGCCTTATATTTGGAGTTTTCGCCAGCCCCACGGAGGAATATCCCCCTCAGATCGGCAACCACCATGTAGGCGCCGGAAGTGTTTCGGCTGTTTTTGTTATTCGGATCAGATATTTTATACCACCAGTCGGCAGTCGCGTTTTTCCCGTCACCGACATACATGCGGTTACAAAGGCGCTGGTATGTCGATATTGTGATTACCTGTCCTTCCAGAGGCAAACAGCGCATCTGGGCCAGTTCCAAGACGGTCGGATGGAACATCAGCGGCTCAACTACGCCGTATCTGCTGTCGAGCCTTTCATGCGCCTCAAATATCCCCGCCTCTATATCGTTCATCCACTCAACAGAAAACGGGGTGGGGTTGTTGGTTATGTTCGGATTTTGAATAAGATCAACCGACACCGGCGTCTCGTTAGACTTGGTAAACCGGTTAAGGTTCGTTCCCTGCGGCGCGACCCAAGTATGCCTATTATATGCCATTTCTACTCTCCTCGACATTGATATATGCTTTACAGGTTATGGCCGCGAAAGCCGCTCCGCAATTCGTAGGTTTATACGTAGTATGTACGCACTATGGGCTTGCAAGCCCGCTGGAAATGGCTTATTCTTGATATTGATATTGATATTGGCGGGGGAGACATGGACGCATACTTAAACGGCAAGGCAGAAAAGCAATATGAGCGGTTAAACGAACCGATATTAAGCCGTGTCACTGAGGCAATAGACAAACTGGAAAAAGAACCGCCGGAGGGAGATATTGTGCCGATAGTAGGGAAACACCAACATTTTAGAACAAGAGTAATGAAGAAATTGCCATGATTGAAGAAAGCCTGGCGGAACACCCGCGTGTTAAACCATGGAAAGATATACGCAAGGAGTAACCAAATGAAAAAGCTGCTTATCGCCCTAACCATTGCCCTCTTCCTCATTTCGTGCGATAGCGGGGATGAGAGAAAAGGGATACCGGAAATAAAAAGCTTCAGGGTTTTGGGGGATGACGGATCGGGCGGCTACGTTGAAAAAGATGAATTCGCCAGACCAGAACATCCGTATTTAGAATTCGCTGTTTACGATGACGATCTTGACATAGAGAATATTTCTATTGCGCTTAAAAATGATACTTATCCAAGCAATGACCAATTCTTTTTAGAACTAAATCAAGAAACAAATCCGCAAATCTATATGTTTCAAATAGAAATAAATCGAGGTTATATGTTTGGCCTTGATAACTATTGGTATTTGCAATTCTTTGTGACGGACAAAAAAGGAAACAAAAGTAAGTCATATACGAGTAATAAATTTAGAATGCTTGAGTCTTAAAAAACCAGCAGTTCCATGTTTATTATACTAATGGAACTTGTACTTGTAAGTACATGATTCGTATGGGGAGCAAGTGACCCATTTGAATAGTTAGAGCCGTACAATACAATATCATTTGTACTGTTTGTTCTTATATATCTGGGATAAAAATCACCATAAACACTATCAGAAAATCTGATAAACCCCGAACACAAGATGTTATTGTAATCAGTTTCGCCGGGGTTTATATTTATGTTCCTTAAACCGGCGTATAGTTGACCCAATGTCCTAGGCGAGGTAATACGGTGATTGTCATGGATGTATATATGCTTGCCGCCCATAAGCCTGCCGGATAAACCGCCTGAAAATTCCCCGCTAGCGGCTTTTAACACCCCGTCCGCCCCAAGCCAGAAACCTGCGTCATCTTCATGCCCGGAGATTGCCGACCCGTTGTCGGCGTACTTAGCGCCGCCAATTATCGCCCCTCCGGCCCTCAGTTTAATGATTTCAGTCTCAAGCCTGTCCGCCACTACTTGCAACGCCATAAGCTTTCTTGTCAATACGGTGCCGAAAGCGCCTATCCCTGCTCCGTCAGCAATATCTCGCAACGCCCCCATGTAATAATCGGTGTACGCGCTGTTTTCCGGATCAAGCTGCACCCATCCGCTGCCGTTCCATTGCAAGAGATAGTTTTTCTTCCAATGGCTCGCGCCCGGCTGATCTGCTCCGACATACGCCACATAGTCGCCTTCTTTCGCCTGCACATCACCGGACTGCGAATTCGTAAACAGTATTTTTACAATATTCGTACTGGTCGGGGTATCAGTTTTGCCTAAATATTTCGGGCTATCTTCGCCGTCTTTCCCAGGATCACCGTCTTTCCCGGGAGCGCCGTCAAACACTTTACTTACCGTAAACGTTTTGGAGTATATCTTACCGTCATAATATGCGTTGACAATTACCGTGTTTGTATCCGCCAATTGCGCCCATGGCTCGATGGTAATAACCCCTTCCCCGCTTACGGACACGCCTGGCGGCGCGTTTGAAAGAGACCACTGGATTGCAGCTTTTGACACTGGGTATGTACCCACCGGACTAAATATGCCTGGCCCCGAACCGGGAAACGGCACGATGCAGTTTCTTATTAACCGTGGCAACCGCGAAGCGTCAGTTATTTCATTGCCGTTAAAAAGCGCGGCTTTCACTATACAAGGAAGCTGTCCCGGTTTAGGTGCGCCAAAAGCAGTGAACATCAATGATTCGCTGTCGGGGTTTAAATTCATAACAACAGGCGCAGGTATGTCTTTCCATTTTTGGATAGTAAAATTTTTCGTCCGTACATAGTCTTTGTATTCCCCCTTGACCGTTATCTCGTTCACGTCTGCGTAGTCAAGAGAATAGGCTATGTGAATGTCACCAAAAGAATCGATACTAACGCCTATTGGGGCATTAACAAGCGACCATTCAACCGGAGATAGAATATTAGATGCGCCATAATAAAAGGCGGCCGTGTTTTTTATCGGAAAAACATCAGGATACGGATCTCCGTATTCATCGCAGCGGATTTGTATACCGTCTTGCTGCAATTCAACAAACAATGCGTTTTCGCCATTTTCACCGTCTTTGCCGGCATAGGCTTTGATTACATTCAATGACGTAGTATACGGCACTCCGTCAAAAACCCCGGTGACAAATATTTCGTTTTCATCCTCAAGCGCCGCATCCGGCGCGACAGTAATTAAACCGTATTCGCTGACGCTTACGCCTGGCGGCCCTTGAATTGACCATATTATAGATTTTCTGTTTACTGGATACAGGCCGCCAATACACGGGTCAAACACAGAGGCACCTGAACCGGGAAAATGAAGGATTTGTTTTTTATACTGGGCCTGATAACAGCTTTCATCCGTTATCAAGTCATTGCCTTTGTACATATATGCCTGCGTCGTAAAAGGAAGTTCAAGAGGGTTGCCGAACATATCGCATGACAATGATTTATTGCTGTTAAGTATTATGACAATTACGGGGCTTGTGCCGTCAGCTAATACGGGTATGCGCTCCCTGTCCAGCAAGGCATCCCCGGCATAGAGCCGGAATTCTATCCACTCCCATGCCGGGTCTACCGTTACCGCGCCGGTGTAAGCAGTCTCGGTTTGATTGGATGAGGTTACATATACCAGCGTCTTATCAGACGCTGCCGGAGGATTATTCCCAGCAGTCATCTGCTGGCCGCACGAAACAGAATCGGGAACCGTTTCGCCGCCTGATAATTTTCTGATAATGCTGACGCTGGGCAGCACGTCATACACCGTCGCGGGTTTGCCGTCAACTGCTATTCCGACACGCTCGCAGTCTAACAGGGTCGCTCCGTCATACAGCCGAAACTCAATCCATCTCCACGCCGGATTAATAGTAACGGGACCGGTATACGGCACTATCCCGTCCGGGTCGGCAGAGGTTACATATACCAGCGTTTTGTCTGAGGCAACCGGATTGTCGGTTCCGGTCTTCGACCTCTGGGCGCAGCTTACAGCCGTCGGGTCGATGCCGCCGTCGAATACCCTGACAACATTGGCGCTGGGGAGCAGTTCGTATACGGTCGCGGGCTTGCCGTCAGCGATAACCGGCACGTCTTCAAAGTCGAGAAGCGTTTCCCCGTCGTACAGCAGAAAAACAATATATTCCCACCCGGCATCGACATCAACCGGACCTGTATAATCATGTTCAACTGAATTTAGGCTGGTTATATATTTTATTGTTTTATCAGACGGCGCGGGCGGCCCGTCGCCCGTTATAGAACGCTGGGTACAGGATATTACCTCCGGCGACATAACGCCTTTCGATGATTTCCTGATAATATCGACGCTGGGAATAACCTGATATACAACCGCGCTCTTGCCCGGCTCGCCTGCAAATTCTTTTGACAATTCTATGACATCGCTTTTCAAGAGCTGGCCTGGCGGTATTTCGTGCAGCGGCGCAAGGCCCTGCGGAGTAGTGGTATTTGATTCATACGGCGGTATTTTCCCAGAATCCGTCGCATATATCCCCTCCTGATATGGAATCAGGGTAACATCAAAGGTTCCGTCTCCGTGGTCTTTTTTGCCGAAGCATAACGCCGGTGTTGTTATGCGGTCAAAAACGCCAAAGGCAACAATATCGCCCTTATGGGGTACCGGCTGGGAGTCGCCAAGCGGTATTGAAACGGCGAAATCGCTGTATACGCCCGGAGCCGGTATCGTGACCGGGACTGTGCGCACCTTGCCTGGATTCATGCCGTCGAACTGCATTATCTTGATGCCGTAGAGCTTGCCCATGTCTGTTACGTCAAATTCGCCGTCGGTCTGGATTTCAGTTATAAAACCGCTCTCAATAACAAACCCGGTTATCGCCGCGCCCTCGCCTATGCCTACGACAATAGTGTCGTCCTGGACTTCCACCCTATTACCAATTCCAATTAAATAACCGTCAACAGAAAGCTTTCTAATCCACGTCTCGGGCCTCAAATGCCTGCAGGCTAAAAGATACCAGCCGTTTTTAACCGCCTGTTTGTAATCGGTGACAAACGGCATCTCAATGCTTTCCATCTTTGAAAGCGGGCCAGGAGCCGCAGAGCCGTCAGCCATTACGTTCACTTCGGTTTCCTGGTATCCGTCCAGCTCGTTAATAAATTTAATGGAAAACCCGTCAGGACGGTCTTCAAAAGTTTTCTCGTTTTTTGCTTCAAGCACGTTCTGGCTGTTTAGGATCATCACTGGGTTTTCCCTCGGCTTGTCAATGAGAATGGCGTACCGGCTGCCGTTGAGTATTCTCATGCCGCGCCCGGTGGAAAGAACGGCATTCAACAGATCGTCTACGCGTTTTTCAGAGGTAAGCACACCGTTGCAGGTATACTCCCGTTCCGTGCACCATTGATAGAATTCGCCGAATGAATCAAGGTCAAACATGGTATCCGGGTAGGCGTTATTTCCCAGGGCCGGGGATTGGAGTATTTTCAGCGCGACGCTGGCCGGATTGTTAGTCGGCGTTTCATCGGCGCTCCATGCCGAACCGTTCCATGTCCGAGCATACGATTCTACGATGCAGTTCAGCGCGTCAATGGTTCCCTGGAGATTATCAGTCGCCTTAAACCGAAACCCGAGCCGAGCCGTTTTATCCCTGTATTTTGCGATCATGGGGGCCTGGGGCAGTTTCTGTCCCGCATATTGCCCGCTTGATTGTACCTCGGTTTCATTGTCAAAACACCATGTGCGTATCGCGCTTAAAAAGACGGTATCGGCGGTACGGTTATCATTAACTGGCTTCGGAGACATGCGGATTACACGGATTTCAACAACCCTGTCCGGCGCGTTACTCACTTCGGCGTAAGTAAATGACCTTTCCGCGATAAAGCGCATCACTTTCGCTTTCTGTCGAGTGATAGTGGTTGTTTTAGTCGCAGAATTATACTGTGTTGGCGAATGAGTAAGGGAGCCGTTTGTCCCAAAACGCCCGAACTCATACCACGCATCTACGTTTGGATCAGCCCTCCATTCTACGAGAATGCCAACCGAAGCATCTTTTTTATTTCCTTTGTCATCATAGGAGATAAGCCCCTGGTTAAAAGTTATTTCCACTTGCACTTTTTGCGGGTTTTTCGCGGAAAACCGAATTGGTTCAAGCCTTTTATTCTCTGAGGGGTTGTCTTTATCCTCTATGTTTATCAGTTGGATATTCAGCCGCTCTTCCGCCACCTTTTGCGGATACAGCCAGACTTCGCCCGTACCCTGTCTCAATTCAAGCTGAGGGTTGCTTGCTTTGAAACTCGGATCTATAAAATCAGCGCCAAAAAATGACGGGTTATCGTCCCACGACCAGCTTCCTTCGGCTGAATTCAAATTACCGGAAATATCAGGATTCTTTGCCAAGCCGCTTACAGGACCCAGCCTTATATCGCTTACTTTCAGCTTGCCCCACCCAAGCAAGTACAGCGCATTGTAATACTGGTCCTCGCCGTCCGCGCCGCCTATTTCGGTATAGGGCGAGCCGATGTACATGGGCGTGTACAGGTGCCTACCTATTATAAGCGGGACAGGCTTGTTTTTATTTGACTGGTTTTTCGCGCCCCTGAGCTGAGGGACGTTAAGCAGGCTTTCCTGGCTGTTCGGAGCGCCGGAGGTGCCGGACAGGTTTGGCATCATGGATTCAGCCGCCCAACTGCCAAGCGTATTACCCGAGGCCGCATAACTAATACCTGTTGCAGCCGCATACATGACTCCCAAAACGGGGTTTACTATAAATGCGGCGACGGTCAGAACCGTGTCAATAGGGTTCCATCCACCGCTCCCGCCTTTAGGAAACAGCCGTATGGCGCAGATGTCATTACCGCTTAGGATATGGTTTTCGTCCGTCTGAAAACCGTTAACCGATATTACAGCGTTCTCAAAATCAACCCCGTGCAACGCTTCCCGGATAGCGACGGTGCCAGATACATGAATAGCCTCATGGCTGTTATCGAGGGCGCTCCGGAAAAGATTAATTGTTGACACGGTAGAACCCCCTTGTTTTATGCCGGTATCTGTGCAGAGGTTCAATTACAACGCCGTTTTTTTTGAGCGCATGAATAAAAGTTCCGTCCCCCAGGCATACGCCAACATGGGACGGCTGGCCCATTACCAGTATTTCGACAACCGCCCCTTCCTCGGGCTTTTCCAGTTTTGTATTCGGTATGGCAGCTTCAAGGCTGTTCAAAACTGATTTATTGGTTTCGATGCCTGTGTCCGGGTAGAAAACATCAGGAACGCTTTTACCGATCCGTTTTAAAACCTCTATGATAAGGCCGTAGCAATCCATGCCGTTAACGTCCCGCCCTCGGATTTTGTAGGGTATCCCAACCAGGTCTTTTACATATATCATTACGCGCACCCCGGTGCAATCTGCGGTGTGCATTTTACTGACGTTATAATGTACGCCTGCCGTTCGTCGAAAGACATATCCCACGAGATCGATATTTCATCCCACCGCGCCGCCCTGAGCGTGAAGCTGTTCTCTTCCAGTTTCTCTATACCGGAGACACCGGATTCGTCATAGGCAATAACGGCAATAAACCGCAGTTCCGCCGGAACCTGCGCCTCCCGAATTCTCTGTATCCAATACTGGTCTATAGCAGATATGGTTAATGTCGCATTCCCGACCTTGGGACCGTCAACATCAGGCGGCTGTACTGCAAATGACGCCGCATTATAAATATCTCCGTTATATACTAAATTATCTGCCGAATTGACGAAGCGCATATCTGGATACAAAGGATGGATAATTTGTATTAAAAATGGGAAAGCTGCGGTTCGCTGCGCTGCAAGTATTTTCTGTACCCTGGGAGATATAATCATGTCGCCTCCATCCATTTCATTGATACCTCCAGGTTATACCCGGACGTGTTCTTCGGGGCAACAGGCGAATCAGGCGCGAACTGGTATTCGACCAATACCCCGGTATTGTCGTCTATCTGGGGGAAAGCGAAAGTATAAAACCCCTTCCGGCATATATTTTTCCACCAATATTTAAATACCCGGTATTCCGGCAGGGTCATGTGCATTACAACAGAAAAAGTATCAGGAGTATTGACGTGGTTTATCCGCACCTTGAATTTACCGCTTCTGGTTTTGTCGGCAATGATTCCTGGGGAGGATTCCCACGCAGAAGAGCGAAGCACTGTTCCTATTGGTTTCCCGTTATATGCCGGCCACGCTATCATCAAAACGTCCTTTTACCGCTTCTTCGTAACGCTGCTGCGTCCAGCGCGGAGTCAAATTTACCGTTCGCAAGCCCGTTCTGGACTATTCCTTCAACGGTTATCATAATTTCTTTCGAGCCGTCAGCGGAGGTGCTTTCCTGTGTTGAGACCGTGGAGTTGGCATTATTAATTACAGTAACATATACAGGCACGCTGCCGCCGCTGTTTGCAAGGTTTTCAGGGTGTTTAGTCGCTATAATATAATCCTCAGGGTCAGTCCTGAAAACGCCATGGGGGCTTAATATCATGTCATTCACATTTTTAGCCTGATAATTTTCAATAGCCCATTCTGCGTTCAAGTGACGGCGCTGCTGTAAATAGTATTCTTCCTGCTCTTTAAGCGCGCTGTATAATTTAGCGTATTGTTCGTTAAGCGCTCGCAGCCTCTCCCCTTCTTTCTGTCTTTCATCGTTAGTCTCAAGGAGGCTGTCATACATCCTTGCCATTTGATTGATGTAGCCGAATGTTATAAAATTAAGCAGCCAATTTATTCTTTCTCCTAGCAAAACCAATGCCTTGGAGACGACGAGTGCCGGAAGCAGTATAGACTTGAAAATGTCTTTAAATTCCATAAGCGTAGCGGTAAACGGGTTTAATATTTGATCTATTCCTTCAATGCTCATTATTACTTTTACAAGGGATTCGATAAGCGTTTGTATTGCCGCAATTTCAGCACTACCAGTTTCATACAAAGTTTTAACGAATGTCCCGACATCGGTTCCCTCAATAGCTTCCATGGCAGATTTTTCTAATTCTCCCTCCGCGTAATTTCTGTATTGTTCTGCGGTTACTTTCTCTCCCTTACTTAGGCTTTCACGGATGGATTTGAGCGCATCATCTATTTGCGTCATTATATCGCCCATAAGGTCATACCCTTTGGTTATATAGTCAATCTGTTTCTGGACTGACAGCGCTTGTTCGGCGGTTTCCTTGGTTATGTTTTGTTCAAGCATGAGCCTCTTTACCGCCAGCTCGTATGTAGACTTGCCTGCATCTTCAAGTTGATTTACAAGTTTTGCTATATAGGCTTCCCCGTGAGTTTCTTTGGCTTCTGTTATCTTTTGCGCTATATTGCCTAAAAAATTACCTAACTCTTCATCGTCATGCTCGTTAAGCAATCCCCGAAAGTCAAAACTATTTAGCGTCTTAAATATATCTTCCCATTCACTTAATAACGCTTTTGTTTCATCAGCGTAATCAGACCTTCCCATCATCGCATCCATCTTTGCTTCAAAATCCTTGACAGTAAACCGCGTTGATATTTTATAAAAAAGACTGTCAAAGCTTTCGCCCTGGATTTCAGAATCCTTTAATCCTGTAACCCTTGAAATTATGTTTATCTTTTCTTGTTCTTTTTCGAGCATCATCCGATCTGACAATATTTTATTAATTTTTTCTTCGTTGGCGACTTTATACTCAGCTATCAGTTTCTGTTTTTCCATTTCATATGTCGTCATACGCAGAAGCGAAAGTTCATGGTTAGTATCGGAAATAAGCTTGTCAAGGCTTGCTTCTCCAAACGCTTCCCTTGCCTGCCTTGCGTATTCAACAACTCGTAAAAACAAATCGCTATTTGATTGCCATTCGCCCGACATTATCATCTCGCTCGCAAGCCGCTCCCATTGCTCGGCTGCTTGTTCCAGATTTTTTGTCAAATCAGCGCCAAAGGTGTTAGAGAGTATTTTAGCGCGTTCGTTTGCCGTTGATAATATCCTTGTAAATTCAGAAATTGATGAAGCCTGTCTTTTGAACCAGTCCTGCTTAATGTCTTCGTCTGACATTTTCATAGCCGACTTGAATATTTTCTGCCAGGAAGAAAGCTCTGTTTTTACACCGGAAAGACCTTCTTGCAGCCCTCTAATAATTACGTCAATTTTCCGCTTGTTTTCGTCGATCAGACCTTCAAACACGCCGGTATCGACTTCCCACATTTTATTACGAAGATCTTCCCACTTCACTATTTCTTTCCTGAGCTTTTCTGCTTTCCCCTCTGACGTGTCATCGTAAGCTATTTCAATTTTTGTTATATTTTCATTAAAATTATTTTTATTACCTTGTAATCTTTCTGCTTCTTTTCTTTTTGCTTCCTGTAATCTTTCATACTCGTCTTTGTATCTGGTTAATGCAACATAAGCCTCATTCCAACGCAGGCTCTCGTTCCAATTCTTGCCATCCCCGGCTTTACCCATTACTGCGCGATAAAGATCATTTATATCCGCCTTTCCGCTTTCAATGATGGCGACTAACTCTTCCGCTGTTTTTATGGTTTGTAAATAGTTTTTTGCCACTTCATCAGCGCGTTTGTTAAGTTCTGCGTACAATTTGTCATCATTGCGTTTTTGAGTTTCTTCCCTGTATCTCATTGCTAGATCTTCGATACCAGGAAGCATAGCTTCTCTCCAGAAACTGCTCCATGTCATTCCTCCGGAAGCTTCAAATTCTCCGCGAGCTAATTTAAGATCTTCTAAGGCTTGCTTATAGTCATTAACGCTTTTTGCCGCATCCCTTGTTGCTTTTGCAGAGTCACCAAACGCTCTTTCCATTGCCTCAAGATAAATTACCTGCGCTTCCTGGATACGCCCGGCTTCATCAAGCTGTCTTACCATTCGTTTCTGCTCTTCTGTAAAAACAAAACCCTGCCTTGTCAGTGCATTAAGCGATTCAGCAGGGTTTTCTAATGCCCTTCCAAAGGTGTTAGCGGAGCTTGCCAAATCACCGCCCATAACGTCAGCCATGTTTACCATGTTACGTGTAAGGCGTTCAAAGTTTTCGCCTGTTATCCCGGTAAAGCCAAGAAGCACCGATTGCATCCGCATTATTTCATCAGTTGACCTTCCGGTTTCTTGCCTGATTGAATCTGCCATATTCTTGAGGCTGTTTGTGGTTGTCCATGTATTTGCGCCTGTCGCGTTTAATACTGCTCCAAGCCGCGCCAGACTCACTTCTTGTTTTATGTATACTTCTTCGCTCTCTTTTGAGAACTGTATCATCATTGATACTACTTCCGTAATCACGCTAACTACGGCTGTTGACGGGGAAACCATTCCCATAAGACCCGCCGCGACCGATTTAAGCGGCCCCGGCAGTTTGTTAGCAATGAGCTGCAACGCGCCCATTTTGTTTGCTACATCATCCGCGCTCTTGCCGGCCTTCTGCCCTATCTTTGAGAATACTTCGAGATCCCCGGTCGCCTTGAGAACGCCCTTGCTGTCTACCTCGATTACAAGCTTGGATATATCAGGCATTAATGGCTCTCCTTGAAGGCTTTGTTGACCTCACCCGCAGCCCATGAACACATCTTGCGTATAAGCGACACTTCATACGCAGATAAATTAATCTGAGTAGCCGAGGTAAAAGCAGCAATGTCCCGATAAGTAACGCCGTCATGACACATGTAATACAGATCAATAAAACAGGCAAACAGATCGGCAAAAACAAGAGGGGGAGGAATGTCGCCAAAAGTCTCGGCTTGCCCCGTCCGTTCCCATTTGTCGCGCCCCAGGGCCTGTAAGACACGCTCGCGCTCGTCTGCATGGTTGTAGTGGATGATTTCATTCCCAGCCTTCTTCGTTCTGTCGGCATGCAGGAAAAAGAAGCGTTTTACCGCCCGTTCTAATTCCCGCTCGGCCCCGATAAAAAATTGGCGCGATCCCTCGCTTTGCCCAGGACAAATTCTTTTATAGCCGGAATTTTCGTGATTAAAAGTTTGAACGATTCTTTGTCGTTTTTAAGTTCCTTGCCGTTAAGCGTTACCGGCTCAGGCGTTTCGCTGACGACCTTGCCTTTCTTGTCCCTTTCCCTCTTCCAGCCCCTTATTCCGGCGATCCTTACAAGGACTGATTCTTCGTTTGAATCAAACATGGCATCGATGGTTTCATCGTCAAATTCTTCGCCCTTGCCATTTTTCTCTTTCGCAACCGCCCCTTTGAGTTTTTTCATCGCTTCACGGTTAAACCGCGTTACCGTGTCCGAGTCATCGCCGAGAATGAGCAAGTCAAAATCTGCTGGTTTCCCATACAGTTCCACGGGAAACCACTCGCCGGATTCCGCTTTATCCTGAGTTACTAATCCGTCTAAATTCATTCTTATACCTCCGCTATTTTTTTCCTGATCAGGAACCTGTTTTCGCCAAAAGTCTTAAACGGCAGCGCATATTGAAGCTGGGGATCGCCGCTTAAGGTCGAATTGTCAAAACTGATGTTCAGAATAAACTCGTATTCGATACCGTTCTTTTCGCTGCATACGGTGATATGCAATTCGCCGTCTTCGCCCTTCTTTGCAAGGTTGTACAGCTTTCCGTCCTTGACGTACTCGTTGATCGTCCCGGTGATGTCCAGCATACCCAGGGATTTATCAATCGCTTCCGGCTGGAATAACCCTTTAAGGTCGGCCATATTGTTTGTGATGTCAAGTTTTATGTCCACGCCGTCAATGTATTCTACAGGCGCAGCGTCATCCGGGCCTTTGAATTTCCACGCGCCCTGGAGCGTGATAAATTCTTCCGTATCGAAGGCGGGGAGCTTGTTTCCCATACTTACAGGCGGCGTGTCTTCAAGTTCCGGATTGTTTGCGCCCATTAAGCCGAAAGTGAGCTTTACAAGGGCGCTGATTGTGAATGATATGTTGAGGGTGTTGAATTGCAGCCCCCTAAACAACTGGTACAGTTTCGGGTCCTGCGTATACTCTTTCAACAATGCAAAAAACCTCTGCTTGTTTCCTGGAACCATGTCGTATACCTCAACGCCGCCTACGGACAGATCGTCATTCTTAACAAAGCCTTCCTCACTGCACAATACAGCCGCTAGCATCTTGTCATGCTCAAGACCCGCGAAGTTCGCCACAAGGTCACCGGCATTTGAATCGGTCCCTTTGAAATTCTTAGACGGGTTTCTGCCCGGCAGTTTCGTGTCGTTCTGGATGGTTTCGTAACTGCCTTCAAGCGAGCTGGACACCCAGCGCAGGGCCTGTAATGCGGGATTGGCAGGCAATGTGCCGTCGTGGTTTGCTTCCGTTATGTAAAGATTGGTATTAGGTGCGGTTTTCCAACCCATTATAAACTCCTTGCAAGTAAATTCTTGCTTAAGGATAGTTTCTCGGTATGGCTCACGCAATTCGTACATTTATACGTAGTGGGTTTATACGGTAGTAAATAAAAAAGCCTGATTGGTCGCTTTGCGTCCGATCAGGCAAAATTCTCTAAAAACGGGCGATGGGTCAAACACATACACTAGCCTCATGTATGCTAACCTAACGGGTCACCAGCTCCGACCGCCGACCTTTCTGGGTTTCCGTATTTTTAACATAACAAATAAATATTAAATTGTCAAGTTTGCATATATTGAATGGTAAATAATATTTAGGCTACTTTCCCTTGCCAATCAATAATACGCCTCCAATCGGCAAAACCTAATTGGTTGTCATCTGAAAAAATTGCTTCATATCCAAGGCATCCATTCTCATGCCGCCTTAATTCCGATTGAATAATTATGTCGAGTGTTGTTCCATCTTGTAATTTATATTTTACCATTTCCCCTTTATCAAATGAAACATCTTCGCCATTTTTCAAACCTTCTGTAAATCTTGAACGATATATCATTTTCCGCCTCCTTGCATTGTTTTCCATTATGCTTTTATCATGCCACTATATATAGCAAGTGTCAAGGATATTTATTTTTATTACTTTGGCAGTGTCGCCATGAATTCCACCCTGATAACCGTCCGATAGAAAGTAAGCTCCGCCCCATGCGCTGCGCGGTAGGTACGCCGGATCATTACGTCTCCGAAGGATTTACCGCGTGAAAAAAGCTGGCTTATCCAGTTATACTTTGCCTCTGTTTCAGCCGCGCCAGCGTTCAAAGGAACCATAACGTCAATTTGAAAAATCCCGTCCCAGCGATTTTCGGCATTAACACCCATTCCGGCAGGATCAGGCTCGTTCGGTAAAAAATTGAGAGCAAAATATCTTTTGTCATCAGGCTCTTTGAATAAGACATTGGGCAATAACACATTAAGCAGCTTTCCAGCAGCGTCTTTGTTGATGTACTTAATGCCGGAGAATTCGTTAAGCGTAAGGAAAGCTTCGGTGAGCGTCTTTTCGATCACAACGTCAGTCATTTTATATTATCCCCAACATCCTTTCAAACTTAGCTTTGGTCTCAGGATGCAATAGCCACTCATGCCGTTTTGATAAGTAATAATCCTTTACTGATATTTTGCCGCCGTATGCTTTTCCGGCTCCTACCATGTCGCAATACATTTCTTTTATGTATTTGTCCGGCATTGGCGCAGGGTTCCACTTAATTACGCCGTTTTCATCTACTCCGTCATTATCAATGTACCATTGCCAATGATGCCTGTTGACCCCTTTATGGTGTCTCCACGCGTAAGAATATCCAACAGCTTCTCGCTCGGCCTCTATTGGCGATCTGTTGCCTTGAAAGTATTTGGCAGACGGCACAAACTCCGCCAAGCTGAATTTACTCAGGTCATGCACAATCCCTTGCCATGGAATACCCATTTTGCAGCACTCAACAAACACAAACCATTTATGCCTGACAATCGTTTTGAAGTGTTTCCAACATTTAGTCATAGTATTCATAACTTCCCCTTTACCGCCTCAACGGCCTTATCAAACAACAGGTCTGCTTTGGCAAGGGTTAATCCAACCATCCCGTGAGGTGCTTGTCGGGAAAATCCTCCAACCGTCTTTGGCAGGCCAGTTTCCGTTTTCCCGCCTTTCTTGGGCGGGTTAGGATAACCGCCATATTCAAGCGTCTTTACATAAGGCGCGTTGTTTTGTATGATTATGGTATCATCTCCCTTCGCTGCTTCTATCGCCTTGCCTCCCTTTGACAAAACGTATCCACCTTTGCCTTTCGACGAATCAAACTCATCTGTCTCCGCGTTAAGCGAAACCAACCAGTTCTGCCGGCAAGCCCCTGTATCGACAGGGGTGTGCATTACAACTTGACTAAAAACTGCAAAAGCGAAGGCGTTTATCGCCTCCCTCGGCGCGTCTTTGATTTTGGAAGCCCACTCAATAGGGTCTTTTCCGGTCCAGGGCATAATTACCTCATTTCCTGCATTGGAGCAGATATACAATGACAGTCGTAGCGTCCGGAGACTTCGGGTTACTGTTTATCACTTTGTAACTGTCTTTCAATTTCCCCGTCTTGTCATACACGTCCAGCGTTGACAGTTGCGGTACTGGCTTTCCCATAAATACCGCGATAATTTTCTGATCGCCTGCCTTTATTGTCGTGCCGTCAATCATGCTGTCCTCATACCCACTTATCACAGCCACGCCGTCAAACTTTTCTTCCTGTTTCTCGTATTCATTAGTGATTGCGTTGTAAATTGGCGGCGCGTCGCTCGGATTATTGAGGACGCACTTTGTGCCGTTTTTGCCTATGAGACGCTGTGCGGTGGCTTGCAATTTTTTGTAGTTCACGCCACACCCCTGAATAAATCGCCCTGTTCGTTTGCCGGTTCATTCAGTAACTCTAAAATTATCAAACCGCCTTTTGTTTTTCCACATTCTTTCCAGCCGGCAGCCTTAAAACAATATCCCGGATTTGTCGATTTAATTTTCTTTGCGTTTACATAGGTATAAAGCCTTTCTTGCGGCCAGCGTTTACGGCAAATAGTTACCGCTTCTTTAATCAGTAACGATGATTGTATTTTGCTTTCATTGCGGAAGACGGCGCAATTAACCCCCTTCTGACCGCTGTCGTCTATAAACTTTCGCCATACAAAAAGAGCGTCATTGTTCATGGTCAATAAGACAATTTTTTCTCCCGGCCCACAAAACAGCTTTCTTTCCCTGCCGTCTTTATATTGACGCGCTGAATAATGGCGTAAGTACATATTAAGAGCTATTAGATTACCGTCTTTTACGGCGTACCAATTACCTGTTAATGGAAATAGGCAATCTGTTGAATATGTGGCATTGCCTATCTGCTCTTTTTTCACGTCCGCACCACCGGCGCACTTCCAACACTGGGGCCGTCAAGTTCTGGTTTTTTTATTAAATCCCTCACGAGTTTATCAATCACCTCGAACCGTGTAATACTTTCTCTTGCTTTGTCTTTTGGGTTTACATAGGATATATCGACAGCTCCCTCTATGCGTTCACGGGCAACTTCCTTGTCATTTTCATTACTGAATAGCCCGCCTTCTTCGGTGAGGTATAAATAAGCCGCCTCGCAAGCCGCTTTTTTTACCGCCGCTGGTATGCCGATCACGTCATGCCCTTCAAAGTCAACATCGTCACGCGGCCATGACAATCCTTGTTCAAGGGTGCTTCTCGTGCCCTTCCACTCATAAGACACATCTACAAACTGACTACCCGCGATAATAGCCGCTTCTTTCTCGTCATCGGACAAAGCCTTAAACTGAGCAAGCCGTTCACCGAACAAATAATTTTCGGCAAACGGCTTGTCAACGTAGGCATTGCTGTCTTCAATCCCTGTTCCGTCCTCGACTATAAACGCCACGGCTTCCACCTGTTCAGTTATTTGAGGGTGTCAAGCAGTTCAAGCAGCTCTTTCTCATCCGTTGCCGCAGCTTCAATATCTGTTCTCAATTTTGCCGCGACGATCTTCGCCTGTACCGCTTTCAGGAACAGCGGAATAATCGCGGACGGCTCAAGGTCTTTGTATGACTTCTCGAACAGCTTTCTTTTGCCGATGTACGCGAGCAGCTCTTCCTTGCTGAGGGCGGCCAGCCCGGTGACTGCTGGAGGAACCGTGGGCGTGTTGCCGTCGCCGTTTCCTTCGCCTTCCTTCTTGGGTTCTTGTGCTGTACTGGTAGTGGTTTCATCTGCCAGCTCAAACGGTACGTCATACTGGACGCAGCACTCATGCTCGATCTTGCACCCCCGTGCGTCATTCCAGCCAGGCATGAAGTACACCAGGTCTGCATCGGCAATCGCCTCAAGGCTTTTGGCAAGGAATTTCAACGGGACATTTCCCTTATTCTCAAAGTCAGGGAATATGGTATCGACTACCTCATACCCTTTCTTTTCCAGCATTTTAATTGCGTCAGCTCTTTCGGCGCGGATCTGCTCCTCGGGCTTCCCTTTCATAGGCTGCGATATAATCGCTTTCATAATTGCTCCTTTCTTTTCTGTTTTATCCGGTTCAGAGCTTGTCTTAGCCAGCTCCCGACGTCTCCGTTGGAATCCTGTCGCGCTCATTGATTACCCCTTGAGCTTGTGAACGAATTTGACGATCCTGATAGCCTTCGGATCATACACGCGTTCCCAGTTCGTCCCGGTCTCAAGCTCGGTTTTGTTCGGGGTCACGCCTGCGGCAGTGCCTTTCCACCTTATGCCTCTGGGATGCATGATAAGGTGTTTCCGGCGGATGAGAATATCATCGCCTGCCAGCGAGTCGCGGTCAGTTTCTGTCGGAGTAGGCGTATTGCCTTCGGCATAACCGATAGCCGCCGTACCGAAGAGGTACGTCGTATAGGTTGTACCGTCAGTCGGCGCTCCGTCGTCTACAACGATTCTGCGTCCCCCGTAGGAAACAAACTCAGGAATATTCTGGGTATCGCCTCTGCCGGTAATGATCTGATCCAGCATATCCTGCGCTGCCAAGTCGTACATTACCGAGGAATGGGTAAAAATACCGGTCAGGTTGACTCCGGCGTCGCCCAACTTGGAAATGGCTTTGACTATGGTCTTGCTGTTAATTACGGCGTTATCGCCGCTCAGCGATGAAATATCGAGCGTATTACTTGCCATACCAATTGACGCGAATGCGCCTTTCAGAATAGACAACAGCAATTTCTGCTCCTGCGACGCTTCATAATCCGCAACCTGATCCGCGATAGCGCCCATCGGGTCGGAACCGGCAAACGCTCCCGCGAGTTCGTTGGCTTGCCACGCTTTACCTCGGGCTAGAACGACCGCCACGTCTTTGTCCGCGCCAATCTTTCCAGGGGTAAGCGGTGTCGAGTCTGATAAGACTTCCCAATCGCCTGAGCCTTTAAGATCTGTCCAAAACGGCATCTGGATTGTTTTACCGCCTTTCGGGACTTCAATACCGGGAACAACGGCTGCTATGCCGCAACTCCGTATTCTCGATAATTCAGACGTGCGCTGAATTACATAAGGGTTAAACACTTCGGGGACTATTACGTCCGAAATTTTAGTGCCAGGCATACAATTCTCCTGTTAAGTTTGATTTGCCCCGGCCTGCGCCATAAGCGTTTTGGCCAGGTTAGGATTTTCCTGAAGTATCCGCCCTTGCTCAGTCAGGTTTCTGCTGTCTTTCGCCCACGGATTCTTTCCGGCATATCCTTTGGAGCCGCCGCTGCCAGGAGCGCCGCCTCCGTTACTTGTCTCCTGCAAGTAACGCTTGCCTTCCGCAGTATTGAAAAAGTCGTTCAACAAGTCGGACATTTTCTTACCGCCGCTGATGTATTCCTGCTTGCCGTTGTAATCAAACGGCTCAAAACTCGATCTCGGGTAATCGGCGAAAAACCTCTTTTTCAAGCCGTCTTTCATGTCAGGGAAAATAGCCGCGTTCGAGTCTACCAGCTTGGTAAATTCCTCGCCGATGATGTAATCGGTTTTCTCTTTTGTCAGATTGCCGATTTTCTCTTCGTACTCGGCCTTTGCCTTATTGTACTCTTCAGTGATTTTCGCAATGCTGGCCTTGTGCTTTTCAATTTCATTCTGGTAAACCTGCTTTTCCTTGTCGGGCAAGCCTGATTCCAGTTTCTCGTTGATCTCTTTGTTGGCCGCTTCAAGGGCGGCGTATTTTTCCTGAATTTCCGTAAGCTTCTTTTCAAGCCCCTTTTTTTCAGTCAAAATATCGTCCCGGTTCTTGACCAACGGGAGATTGACCTTTTCATGCTCCGCGATAATCGCGCCGATAACATCGTCCGCTTTTTCCATGCCCTGAAAGAAAGGCGCTAAAAAATCTTTGTCAAATGCCATACATAACCTCGAAAAACAAGTTACTTACCGCGCTTCTGCGCCGCCTTCTGGCTGGTAAGGTAAGCCGCCTGCGACTGGCAAGAGCGCTTCTGCGCCGACCGCTGGTCAATGCCAATGCTTCGTGCCTACAGTGGTAAAAATAAGAGAGGATTTTCATTAGTGCAATTCGTTTGTTTGTACGTAGTAGGTTTCTACGATACCCGCCAAAAAGACGGCTTTTATGCCGTTACCCGGTATGCCGTGGAGTGTCAAGGATTATTTGAAAAAATATGAAAGTTTTTTGTATGAGCTATAACTTCACGTATTCGACCCAAAACTTTGTTCCGTTGTTATGGTATTTGCAAGGGGGGTATTCTTTTTTTGTATCGACTTCTCGCCACTAATTCAAGGCAGCAAACGGTGTTATCGTCCCCGCGAAATCCCCCGCCTGTGGCACCGCACGATAGACCATACCATTGACTGTCGCTGACGAGTTGTCTAGTATAAAGTTCGCCGGTTGTGTGGGATTTTCGCTCATGTCAATTACCGCCGCCGAACAGTCAAGGTAGTACCCTTCAATCCATTGATTGAAATATGAAGACGTGCGGTCAGCCTTACATATCACCCAATCGACGCCTGCGTATTGCCCTTGCGGTAAAACGAACTTTGACCCTGCGGAGAGTTGAACGCGGAAACCTCCCTTTCTGGCATTGCCGCCTGTAATGTTGTAGGTGTCCGCTATTCTTGTTAATATAAATGTGCCACTAATCCAGCAATTCGCAATAGACCTATTGAATAGCCCGAAGTGCATTATTGCGTTGGCGTTGTTGCGGACTGCTTGCGTCATTGAGCCGCTAATGACTAACCCGAACTCACCCAAGCCGTACGCAGGATAACCAAATAATATCGTGCTACTTTCTGTTTTGAAATTATAAACATTCACACGCGTATTATCGTGGTTTGTTCGGCTTGTAGTTATGATATACGCTGCCGCATTTTTAAAGTTAGGGATTGTTCTCCCATAGAAATAACTCTCCGTGTTAGTGGTAGGCGTATCGGGTAATCCAATATAAAAGAAACAATCCCTAAAATTGTTTTGGTCAGTGTTAAATGCCCATATTCCGCGAGCCGTGCCAGAGCCGCCGTTGGTCATTGCATTTACTATGTCGCCTGTATAAAAGCAAACTTTCTCAAAAAACCTTGCGCTGTTAAAGTGGATTTGTCTTGAACTGACCGAGATTGCTGGGCTGATATTGTCACTTGCCTGTCCGTCATAATTGTTACAAGCAATAGTCAAGCGTGAGTATTCTCTGAAAGACCACGCGATAGGCCGGGTTACTTCAATGACGGTACGGTCGTGATTGTTATCGCCTAACAGGTGCATGCCCACGCCACGAATAACACCCACAAACCCTGCGTACGGGCTTCCTGTTCCCGCGTCGCCGTTTGCGGCAGTTGTCTTTAATATTCGGAACAGCCCTGCCCCTAACTCTATGTTGACAACATCTCGAACGTTGTTCTTAAATTCAAGGGCTTTTTCCATAAAGTCTTCGGTATCTGGGTCAACGATTATGTCAAACAATTCGGGGTGTGTGGCGTGGTGTTTGCAACCGATACGCACCCACATCTCACTACCGCTTGTTGTCGCAGTAGGCAAGTCTTCTTTCTTTGCATATCTAATTTCGGTTTGGCTGCTTGAAAAAGCCCTATTTGGGCTGATGTTTACATCGTCTATTAGGTTGTCGAAAAAGTCTAATTCTCCATGTTCTGTCATAATTATCTCCTTTTATAAAGCAAACGCAACCGCACCATTCACGTCAGGTGTTTCTTTTAAGTCTGGAATAGTTCCTTGTGCCAAATCAACAACCCTTATAAAAAGTCCAAACCAGTCATCTCTTGCCGTTGCCGTTGTATGTAGTAAATAAAATCCGCCATTCACAAAGTCTTCCGCGATAAGCACTCTTGTCGTCTCACCAATAGTGCTATTGATTACAAGCACATCAGTTTCAAAGTCGAATATATATTCGCGGTCATTTACGTCAGTCATATGTAAGTTTCTAACAACAAACTTGGCAAAATTGCTGTTTCGTAATTCATTAACAGGAAACCTTAATACAACACCGTTTGGGTCGGGTGTGTTTAGTTCGATACTTTGTAATTGTATTGGGTTAGGGTCTAACTCTCTACGCTTAAAGGTTTCAAGCGGTGCAAAGTTTCGTTGGTCTTCTTTTACTATCCAACGATTCCACTCGTCAACAGTACCAGTCCAGCCAGGATAAATAACAACGTTTGCCATGCCCTCGCAACCGCCGATACTAAACCCTTGGTCTAAAATTACTGTTGCGTTTGGGTTGCCCCAAAATGTTTCAATTTTAGCGTCACTCCCGAAGTAATAAGTTCCGCTTGCTATTTCCAAAGTTCCGTTCATGCTGTTCATTGGTAGGTTGAAGTTCGCAGCATTAACAGAATTATCAATAAAGATATAGTCAAACGTACCATCAAAGTGAAAGTTACCGTCATGTGCGATTTCAATATGTGACGCTCTATTACCATTCATATGGATTTCCAAGTCGCCGATAAAACCGTCAAACCGTGCATTTTGCGTCAGATTACCATTTATGTTGATTTGCACTGCTTCTCTAAAATACACACCGCGTAATTCATTATCTATAAACTCATCAATGTCTTGCGTACTTGGGTCAAAGTCAAGTTGTTTGCCGTCTGACAGCCTAAATAACGTGTCTTCTTTCGTTATCGTTATTGTTTCGGCAATTTTATCTAGTACAAACTTATAGATAATACCATGCTCCGCAACTCCATATTGTATGTCGCTTCCGCCGGTCAAATTCCAAACAACTCTTGCCCCATTATGTTCATGCCAATAACGCCCCGCGTGTGCGGTGGATAGAGTACCCGCTTCGAGTTGCACGACAGTTTCGCTTACAGGCGTTACTTCAACAGGTTTAGAAAAGTTTGCAAGGAATTGTTCATTTGCCCCTACCAACTCTACGAATTGGTCGCCGTTGACCGCGTGTGGTGCGCCGAATGGCGCAATGTCAAGTTTGTGTTCAATGGCTGTGTTTTGTGCGTTGTCTATGGTTTCTTGCTGAACTCTTGTACGCAATGCACGGAGTTTTTGAATATCGTCCGAGTTTGCACCGGAGTTCATAGCGGCTTCTTGTTCGGTCGTCGGTGTAAAAAGTTCGTCTATTTTATGGCTTGAGTATGTGGTGTCCGAACTTGACTGTAAATCATTTATCACCGATGATTTTTTATTTCCTTGTACGTGCGTCATTCATTGCTCCTTATTCTACGGGATAAAACGTGCTTAGCGTCGGAAGTCCGACAGCGCAGGGCTGGATAAAGTAACATGATATACCTGACGAAGCGGATATTTTGACCGTTTCTCCTGTCCTGACAGGAAATACGTGCGTAACCGCAATCGATCCTGTTATGGAAAACTGCACTTCATCGTCTACCGAGAACACCGGATTACCGTTCCCTGAACACTTTACAAATCCCGGCCTGTCTGCTATCCATGTACCGTTATTTGTGTTGATACGGTTTATATTTTCTGTAGCTTTGCGGTCAGGGATGAGCGTCGCCATTTGCGCGTTATAAACATCGGCGGGTGTTGCAAATAATAATTTATCTATACCATGTGCGGCCTGATCTTCATTGTGCCTTTCTATTGATGAATCAATATCCGTTTGCACAGTTTCCAGATCGCCATCCATGAGCAGCTTTCCCATATTTGTTATGGTTATCGTCCTGTTTATCTGGTCAAATTCAAACTTGTAATAAGCGCGGTTCTCCCCCACTCCGTAAAGCTCGTTTATGGGGCTTCCCTTTGTAAATAAGACCCTTGCGCCGTTATAATCAACGGTAAATTCGTCAAGCCTGTCAAAATCTGATTGTTCAATGGTTATAACGTTACCGGATTCCGTGACGGCAAGGGCTTCGCTGATCATAATTACGGCGCGTTTGGCTACTTCCAAGACATACCACGTGTCGCCGGACGCGCCGTACACTTCGCCGTCCTGCGGTGCTGTGGTCATTCTTTGTTCTAACTGTTCAGTCAGGGTGTTGTCGGCATCTGTCCTGTCCCGCGCTTCTTTAATCAAGGCGGCGGTGGTCGCAAGCTGCGCCAAATCTGACAGCATGGCGATGTCAGGCTTGTCCCTCGTGTACTCCGGGTCAGTCTCTTCCTGTAACGCAGTCTCCGCCAGCGCGAGCAAGTCACGCACCTGCAATGACAAGTCGGTGAGTACATGGTTATGCGCTGCCGGGGGGAAAGCGTCGGGTATGTTTTGCAAGTCGCCGTAATCGCCTGAGAACTCGCTGCCTGTTATCTCGTCAATCCTGTCCGACAATTCTTCGTCTGCTTCGAGCCTTGCCTGCGCTTCGCTGCCCAGCGCGGAGGTTGTCGCATACGGTTCTAGGTCGGCTTTCATGGCGATGCTTGGCTTGTCGGCGAGGTACACGGGATCGCCCTCATTTTGCACGGCTGACTCGGCAAGGGCAAGCAAGCCCTGAACCTGCTGCGAGAGGTCAGAGAAGCCGTGGGTATGTGCTGATGGGGAGAAGCTGTCGGGAACGTCTGTCAGGTCGCCGTAGCTGCCGGAGAACTTGTCGCCCGCCTGTAACGCTGTCTCGGCTTTGGCGAGCAGGCCCTGTACTTCCTGCGAGAGGTCTGTTTTGGGTATGCCGCCCTGCGGGGGTTGGTAGCCGCTTCCTGTGCCGGGTGTGCCTGAATTCTTGAGGTCGTCGATGTCCTGGCGTATCGCGGCGAGGCCGTGCGCTTCCAGGTTGGCGGCGTGCGCTTCCAGTGCGCCGGGGGCTGCGTCGGCGCGGTCGAGGCTTTGCTTTACGCCGGGGGAAAGGTCGCCTCGCGGTATGCCTTCGGTGGGGAGGACGTAGCCGCCGCCCTGATTGGAACTGCCGCTGCCGTCGCCGCTGGCTTTGATTACTTGCCGTACAAACCTCCGCCCGGCTTTCGCGTTTTTGTCCATCAACACACCGCCTCTTAGTGAGATGGTTCTATGCTAGGGCATGGGGGCGCGGGACGCTATTCGTGTGTTTGTACGTAGTGGATTTATAGGATAGAGCTATATTATCTGCCAGCCGTCTTTTTTTAAATCATCAACGGATTTCTGAAAATCTGCTAAAGGCTGTTTTTTATAGCACTTATCGAAGTCATCATTTTCGATAAAATAAACAACCTTGTCTTGCTTGTTATAAACTATAGTATTATTTCCATTTTCCATAACAGAGACATAATTTATGCCAGATGATACGTTACTAATTTGCGAAGTAATCTTTTTAATTTCATTATCAGTTAAAATACCCATATCAACTCCTTTTATTTTAATTTAACGTATACATCCCAAATATCATTCTGCTCGTTATACGATGTTTTTTCAACCACGTAGGACGAACCCTGTAAAGCTACCTCAGAACACTTTGACCAATCAGTATTGCCAAGATGGCAGTCATCTAACTGGAGGAACATTGCTTTTTTCTCCACTTTGTCGTTCATCTCAAGGTGATAATTTACAACCGAATCGCCTTTACTCCAAAAATCTCCTGACTTTAACAGTCCGACGTAATGAATGTTATGCTTCTCGTTTGCCGTGAATGACGTAATACCAGTTAGTGGTATAGAGTCTCCTTTCTTTAATTGGACAAGCCAACTGCTATCCCTTCTTTCGGTTCTTAATAATTCGGGAACGTCAATTTTGCTTACATTTTCAGCAGCAAAACGCTTACTTCTAAGAGCAATCGCTACGTCACCCACGTCTGTGTAGCCTTTGAAATCATGAATCATTTCACGTTTGACGATAGGACGATACTCTCCACCGTTTACAAATATAAGCCCCATTCCTCTACGATTATCTTTCTCTGCATAGCCCCAACCATCATCAATAGTTCCTGCCTGTTTTACATATTCAATCCATTTTCTAGAATCAGCCATAAGCTCTTTGAACATATCCTGATTAACATCAATTTTAATATTAGACTTTGGAATATCAATACCATTATCGCGTATCATTTGTGTAAACTTTTCAGACCTATCAAGCCGTTCCAGCTCATCTTCAACGTCTCTTGCAAATCTAACTTTATCTGGATAATTCGTTCTTATTTCGTTTGCAAGTGACTTAGCCTCATCGTAAGATAAATTAGAAAATATGTCATCTGATTTTCTAAGAGTGCTTTCCAGCTCAGTGACTTTTTCCTGCGTCCACTGGAAACCGTTTGTTCCATCTGCCTCCATGAGTTGCTTCAACGTCATCACCCTGCCGTCAGCAACAAACCCCGATATTGGCTCTCCGCGCTGGTACATCTCAAACCGCGCCGGGCCGAGTATGTCCCTCTGTACGCTTTCAGGCTGCGTTTTCAGCCAGTCGCTGTAAGTCATGTTAGCCGACACCGGGCCGTCAACGCTTGCCCGCGTGTCGTCATCGTCGAAGTCTTCCATGCCCTTAACAACGGGGGTAAGAAGGCAACGGCAATTTTGGTGAATCGGAAGTTTTGGCGCGTCCTCAATCTCTTTGAAAACCTTACCCCCAAATGAGCCGCAGACGAGGCAAGTACGAGAATCCAAAGTTTCGACATAACGGTATCCGCTGAACAGGCTACTGTTTGCTTTATACGTCGCGTTACGCGCTTCCGTTGCCATACTCGCTACCATTGTCCGCGTATTCATCTCCAACGACCGCCGTAACGCTTGCATTTCTCCAGGATTTAAGCCGTCAGCCGTCCCCAATACCGCCCTGTTAATCTGCTTCGCGGTCATACCAGTAAGGTATCCGGCGCGTACCTGCGTGTCCCAGGTCTTGAACATATTCTCGCTCAAGCCGTTCAAATACGTCTCAAAAGTCTCATGCCCGTCTGCATAACTGCCGAAACTGGCGGCTGACCATATCTTCGCCGCAGATGGAAGCTCAAAATCAGCTTTCACTCCGGCGCCGCGCAACGCTTTGGCGGTAAAAGCCGTCTCAGCCTCCGCAAGCCCCTTGAAGTCAACCTCAAGCTGCCCGTTAAGCTGCTCCCCGCACTCTTTCGTTACGCGCTCTATCTCCGCCGCGACCCTGCGGTATTTCTCCTTTGTCTCAATCGCCTTCGCCTTTGTGATAATGCCTTTTATCTGCGTGTTTGCCGTGTCGAGCAGCTTAATGAGCCGCTGCGCTTCGTAATTGGAGTATCTGGTAAGGTTTATGCCGTGACGGATATACACGTCACTGAGGAGCTTGGGCATTATACGACTTCCCTGAATGAATTACTTTGCTTGCTTGATTTCTCAATTCGCTTGCAAGCGGCATTAAAATAATTTTTGTCGATCTCGCTTGCCACAAGTGAGAAGCCCATTTCATTACAAGCAATAGCTATTGAGCCGCTTCCGAGATGGGTGTCAAGTATTTTGTGGCCATGCTTGGCGTACTTGCTTAATAGCCATTTATACAGCGCTACTGGTTTTTGTGTTGGGTGTATTTTTATTTCTTTATTCTTCATGTCTTCTTGAAGAAAACCATCCCATGTATACCTAAAAAATCTAACGGTATTAATCATTGAACAAAGAGCAATCTCGCCGTCCGAGAAGGTGCAACACTCATTTTTCTTTTTATCCCATACAATGCGTCCAACAGGTATATTTTCAAAATAAAAATAATTTATACCCCATATAATTTGTTCCCTAGACACGCGGCATAATTCTTTGTAATAATCATTTGTCGGAATGTCCCATTTTTTAAGAGTATTATATTGCGGTCGGTTTACTCCTGTTTTTGACTTCTTTGCACCGTAATAACTTGATTTTTCAGGGCCGTTAAAATAAGGCGGGTCAACTATAGCAAGATCAATGCTTTTATCGGGCAAGGTTGCCATTAAGTCCATGCAGTCGCAGAGGTACAAGGTAGATGTGCCTATCTGCTCTTTTCTCATACCAGCTCTACTCCACCTTGCCATGCTGTTTTATCGCCTGTTTCACTTTCTCAAAAGCGTTTTCAAGGAAGTAGCAGAATACTTCCTCTTCCTCGCCGCCGCCGTTGGAATAAAACTCTCCGTTGTTTTGGCCGTGATCAAAATTCCCGGTATAACGCCGGATGTTGCGTTCAAAAGAAAACGCCGCATGGCCGCACTCATGGATAATTACGGGGTCGGATAATGTCTCAAGATTTAAGAACATCGTGCCGAATATATTTGACTTGAATTCTCCAGGAAGATTGTCTTTAGTTAAATAATCCATTGTTGAAAATATGGCATCCATCTCTGAATCATTTTCTTTCGGCCTGTATTTTTTATACACCCTGACCATCTCTTTTCTGGTCTTGCAGATAACAAGCCGGAACTTTACGTCGAAATTGTCATAGGGCTGAATGTCAATTATTTTCATGCCATCTCCCATGCCTCTAAAATGGCTATATTGTTTTGCAAAGCCGTATCACTATAGTCATTGCAAGTCGGCGGTGTTAATGGGCACCCGCCGCAATGCTTTCCATCTTCGGGATTTTTCACACAAAATAATTCGCAAAGCGGACAGTGATTGTGGAAAGATGTTATTTTTTCGATTAAGTGATCCGGCATATTTTCCCATTCACGGCTTATCAATGGATGCGTTTCATAGTAACGCAATTTCTCCAGCGCTATTGTTTTTGCTTCTTGTTTTGTCATTGCTTCACCTCGGCAGCCAAACATTCAGGCAGCCTGACAAGTTTATCTCTTGCATCCCGGTATTTGCCCAAGACGGTATTCTCCGGTTTTTTGGCAGCGCGGAACTCGAACCATCCGCAATACGGATCGCCTACCGCTTCCCCGTGTACCCAGCGGCAGTCATCGCAGGTTTTTTCACCGCAGTTCTCCTGCGCTTCAAGAATTAGCGTTCTCATTCCTTACCCTCTTTATCTAACACAACTTCGCCTAATTCTCGCGGTTTCCAGTCTTTACAAACAAAATCAAGCCATTCCAAAACATTTTTGGGTAATTTCTTACATTTATCCCGTTTTACATTACAGGTAAAGCAGTTTTTCCTTCTTGGCTTCATTCCTCGACCTTCTTGCCCTTCTTCCGTTGCTGAGGCTCGCCATCTTCGCCCGGTTCTTCCTCGCCGTCATCACCATGCGGCCCGTGTCCAATCGGCGCGTCCTCAAGCGCGATCAAAAAGTCGTCAAACGTCTTAATCTGCTCCGGTAGCATCCCGTTTTTCTTGAGGAACGCGAACCATACGCTGCGCGGTATCTCGCCTGACATTCTCGCCGTGTGCATAATCTGCATGATCTGGTTGCTGATGTCTTTGTGGTCGAAAGTATCATTCAACTGGTACGACCAGCCGTCTGCCTCGGCTTCGTTGATGTTGTTCCACTTCGCCATGAACCGCACGGCCTGAGTGATTTTGTCGCTCATGTTCCGCGCAAACGCGCCTAACAGCCCGTTCTCGGCGGATCGGTGGATAGTCGCCGTTTCCGCCGTCTCAGCCGCTCTTTTTTCATCGCCTAATGCTTTAATGCCGAGCTTCGCCATGCGGTCAAGGCTGTCATTGAGTGCATTCCTGAGCTGCTCAAGCCCTGCGCCTGAGAACTCCAGAAACTTAACATTGACGTTTGTATTGGGGCCGCCATAAAAAAATTGGAACTCGCCTGCGCCAAGCCTTATTGGTATGGGTGTTCCGTCCTTTTCCTTCGGCTGCGGCATATTTTCAGCGACCGGGGTCGGGCACCCGGTGAAGTGCAACCCGTTTTCAAGATCAGCGGATTTCTGGTAATGCCCGATGTTTTCAAACGCCATGCCGAGCAGCATGGACTTCTCAGGGTTTTCTCCAGGGCATGTGAAGCACGGTATCACGGTGAGCTTCTCGCCGTCTATCTGCGCGTAAATTGGCTCACTGGGAACAAAGCCGGTATCAGCGCCCTCGTCTTTCCTGAACAGCCGCTGGATGTAATGGCCGTCTTTGTCAAATGAAAGTACCCGGTACGCTTCCGTGGTGATTATGTCAAACTCGTCATCCGGGTTTTCCTCTTCCTGGTCTTCACGCAAGACCACCAGCGTCAGCTTGCTGATGCCGTCCTCGACAGAATACCGCCAGCGTATCATATCCTCGGCTGCGTACCATTTCAGGTACGCCCGCGCCTTTGACTCCGCTTTCGATGTCCCTTCCTGAATAGTGGGATGGTCAACCAGTATGCAGCCCCACGCGGTCTGCATCGCGTCCCACGTCGCGTTAGACGCGAACTGGTCTATCACCATGCCGGAGCCGTCAACGTTTTCCAGCAGCTCTTTGAACGCCTCGGATATTTCGCCGTTTTGGACGGGGTTCTTGGCAAAAATGGAACCGTGTAATCCTTCCGCTGTCCGGCTTGTGCCGTCAAAGAACTTCGGGCGGGCTAAGTATGAGTCATAGGCACTATCGGACTGCTTCGGCAGACGGGGCAGATATTTCTCGCCAGCGGCTTTTATGGCGACTTCGCCTTCCACGCAGTCGCGTACCACTTTCCACTGGTGGGTTTTTTCGTTATATAATTTACAGGGCTCGGAGACTGGCATGAGAATAACTTACGCCTTGCGGTTAGTCACCGCAATTCGTAGGTTTGTACGTAGTATGGCTATACGGTGTCAACTCAGGCTAGGTCTTGCTTACCTCTGCGGCTATACATTCAGGAAGGCGGTCTGTATATCTACTCTTCATTCTCCCATTATGCCCAACTTGTAAAGGCTTATGAAATAACTCGCAATACATTGCGTATTTTTGTGGGGTTTGAAACCTGCACTCGCAATCAGGCGTTGCACAGAATTCTATACAGCAGTCAATTTCAAGAACTATTTTTTTACTCATACCGCCCCCTGAACCACCCGTAAACTCCTCGCGACCCGGTACTCGCTTTTGACAAACCCTTTTTGTTTCAAAATGGCAACATAAGTCGCCGCTGTTGATTCGTGCAGACCAATCGCCTTTGCCACATCCGCCAGCGATGGACTGAACCCGTTTTCGGCACAATACTCCCGAATGAAGTCGTAAACCTGCTGCTGCCTGCTCGATAGTTTCTCCATACCTTCCTCCCAAAATAATCTATGTCAAGCGAACCGACGCTGGCGCCGCCATGCTCACATTGAACGCTTTTTTGCCTGCCCTGCTTCCTCCGCAATCAGTATACGATACGCGCCGAACCGACGCTGGCCTCTTCTTGGTTCACATTGAACGCTTCCCTGAAAAGCGACGCCGCGCTGTCCGGCGCATCATTCGGCTTTGACCCTTCTCTGTAGTCCATCACCTGAGCCATGTACTCGTCATCTGTCTCAGGGTCCCATAAAACATTGCGCCAAACCTTGTAAAGAATTGTGCTAATCTTGAGATGTTTATTCTGCACTTCCGAATATTCCTCCACTCTTAAACCTTTGGCTCTCATGTCACGTGCCGACATCCCTTTGTCCGGGTTACTCTCTTCGTACAAGTATGTTACGTTGTATTTTATACAGAGCCTCACGATTTCATCATATCGGTCGCTTATATGGCCTTCAAAACAAAACCCTATCGCCTGATACATCGTGTCCTCGCCATACCCGCTGATTGGTGCCGCAATGGTAAGGGCGCAATAGCAGTCGCCGCCATATGCCGCGTCAACATGGGCCATGACATTTGCGCGTATACTAAAATCCCAGCCTTTCGAGAACATCGGATTCGAAAACAACAAAGATTCGTCGGCAATCAGCTCAAGATCGTAATTTGCAGCATAAAGCGACGGTGTTGTCATGGCTTTCTTTTTGGCTACTTCTTCGGCCCCGATGATATAACCGAATTTGCCAACAGGGTATTTTGCTATAGGACACAGAGAATTAACGTAATACCATGCATCTTCTCGGTGCCACGGAGTGCCAATATAAGAAACACCCTTGCCGGGGTCAATAATATTTGCCTGAATCTCCATCAGCGAATTTTTTGTATTCCGGCGTTCCGCCCTGCTTATCCAATCCTTAATCGTTGAAAAGTCATCGACAATTATTTTATCAAAGTGGCTTCCGGTGTTATCACCATCAAGCCCAAGGGCGCGAATGTTTGGCTCAGGCGTATTAGTTTTCTTGAAGGTGTATTGCAGTTCGCCGTTTCTGCTTATCTTTGTCTTGGGGTATGAGCCAAAACGGTATTTGAACACCTCGGCAACCTCGGCATACTCCATAGCCTGGGCAACCGTGTTCACGACATCAGCGGCTTTACCGACGTGTTTTCTAATAAGACCAATGCGATCATTCGGATGAAAAAACATCCAGCGAACAGCGCCTACAGTGCAAACGGATGTTGTTTTATAGCTTCCGCGAAAAGCTTGTAATGCGCGTGTACTATTATGATCCCAGACGTACCGTATCCAATCGCTGTGAATTGGCTGCAACTTTTCTTTGCCGATAATATGCCCGAATAAATGGGGCTTATTGGCAATAAGCTGGACGCCTTTTT
>Ga0268262_10001284_pt1 | contig 31482 bp, 29 predicted proteins | sample TergutNc150P3_FD_190354 | JGI IMG/M metagenome (GOLD analysis project Ga0268262, IMG submission 190354) | Nasutitermes corniger P3 segment gut microbial community from laboratory colony in Florida, USA - Nc150 P3 (SPAdes) (version 2) | ecosystem: Host-associated > Arthropoda: Insects >... | reverse complement strand
AACAAAATACCCCTGGACATGGCAAATAAGAATTCCTAAAAATAAAAAGAATAAAGGAATATATTTTGAATTTACAAAATGTGGTTTATGCGAATTGTGCAAAAGTGAAAATGTTTCTGAATTAACGCCTTTGATGTGTGAAATGGATTTTATATCATTTAGTTTCGCAAATTGCAGTTTAGTAAGGGAAAAAACATTATCAAATGGAAATGAATATTGTGATTTTTGGATAAGAAAAAATGAATAGTAATTTAACGGATAACTCCCCATGCTATTTAGAAATTCTGAATAATAAAATTTTTGAAATAAAATGTGTTGCAAGTGTATTTACCATATTTTTTATGGAAAAAAATGATCAAAAATGTTCATTTATTATTTTAAAAAAGATATAATTTTAAAATAAGAGTTAATTGATATAAATGAGGTACATTAATATACGAATATGAAATATATATTATGGGATTTTGATGGAACATTAGCATATAGAGATGGAAAATGGTCTGGAGCTTTATATTCAATATTACTAAACAATGGCATCACAGATATTACAATAGATGCATTAAAACCATATTTATCTAAAGGTTTTACTTGGCATAATGCCGAAAAATCAAATAAAGAATTATTAGGAAATAAAACATGGTGGGAATATTACGAAAATTATTTTTCTAATATTTTTATAGAACTTGGTATACAGAAAAATAAAAGCGAGAAAATATCAAAAGGAATAAAAAAAGAGTACATGGATATAACAAAATGGCATATATACGATGATACTGTAAAAACATTAGAAAAATTAATAAATAAAAACAATATAAACATAATATTATCAAATCATATTCCCGAATTGGAGGAAATAGTGAAAGGGCTAGGATTAGATAATTATTTTATTAAAATATATAGTTCTGGGAATATTGGATATGAAAAACCAAATTCAGAAATATATAAGTATGTTATAAACGATTTAAATTTAAATCCAAATGATTGTATTATGATTGGAGATAGTTATAGCTCTGATATACAAGGAGGAACTAAAATTGGAATAAAATCAATTCTTGTAAGGTCGGAAAATAAGAATAATTATAAATATTATTGTAAAGATTTAAGTAATATAATAAAAGAAATAAAAAAATGATTAAAAATGTTCATTATACTTTCTAATAAATTGCTAAACTCCTGTTAAGGAGTATGCATATGTTATACACACAGGGAAAAACGGATTGTAAGCCAAGCGAGGTTGGCTATGATGAAAAACGGCTTGACGTACTGAACAACCACCTGCAGCGCGTCATTGATGACGGCGAGATACAATGCGCGACCTACTGCGTATCCAGAAAAGGCATGGTTTTCGCTCACGGCGGGATAGGGAAAAAATCGTTCCATAAAGACGATAATACTCCTGTCCAGCCTGATTCTGTCAGATTCGTAGCATCCATTACCAAAGTATTCACCGCGACAGCGATAATGAAACTTGTCGAAGACGGTTATACAAGGTTGGACGTGCCTGTCGGCGAAATTCTGCCGCAGTTTAACACGCCGCCTTATAACGGCGTTACGCTGTTTCAGCTTTTAACCCATACTTCGGGAATGCACGCCGACGGCGGATGTTTTGAAAACAAATACCAGACCAATTACTGGAAAATGATTGACGACGCTTACAACCTTTGTAAAGAGGACAAGAAAAAAGATTTTGACTGGTTAACCGCCGCTTTAAGCACAATAGGCAACGGTTTCCGCGTCAAGCCGGATACAGAGTGGGCATATTGCAGTTTTGGTTTTGTCGTTCTTGGAGCGGTTATCGAAAAAATAACGGGAATGTCCGCACATAAATACATCGAAGACAATATCTGCAAACCGTTGGGCATGAAGGACACGTCTTTTGACGTAACTGTGGATATGGCAAAACGATATATCGTATCTGACGAAGAGCTTGAAGAATATGTAAAAGCCACAATAAACGGAACTTATGAGCCTCAATGGATCGGAGAAATACTCAAGATTCCACAAACAGGAGGCGGACTTAATTCGACAGTTTACGATTTAATCCGTTTCGGGAACATGGCGCTTTTCGGAGGAACGTTAAATGACGTTCGTATCCTCGGCAGAAAAGCCGTGGAAAAAATGACAAACATCGCCTGCGCTTTTCCGAATTACACATGGAACGCCAAAGAAAAAGAGCGGTACTACGGCGTAGGCTTTGATATGCGAAACGGCCCCGCCTTTACTTTCTCTGACGGCACTTTCATGCATGAAGGCTCAGGCGCGTGTTCTCTGTACATTGATCCGAAAGAAGAGCTTGTCGCTGCGTGGATAGTACCGTTCGCGAAAGAAGGCTGGTTCTCGCGGGCGCTTTTCAACGTACAAAATATTATTTGGTCGGGTTTGATATAAAGCAAGGTAATTTAAGTGAACAAGTTAAAACAAAAAATCGATGTGTGCAAAGCGATAGTTTTTGCGACCATTAAAGAATACTTAGTCTATCGCTCGCACATGATGGTGTCGCTTTTTGTAGGACCCGTGTACTTTATCATACAGTACTTTATTTGGACTGCCGTCTACGGAGACGGAGGCGCAATAAAAGGAATCGAGTATTACCAGATGATCCGCTATTTCGGCATATTAACCTTAATCGGCTATTTTACATGGGATTCGGCGGATTGGAATTTATCCATGTTAATACGCACGGGCAAATTTCTAACATTCGCGCTTCGTCCCATTCATCATCCTTTTTTCGCGCTTTCACAAAAAATCGGACACAGACTGCTGGCGGCCTTTATTGAAGCCCTGCCCTGCGCTATAATTTTTATCTTCCTTTTCAAGATTGATTTAACACCTTCCAACATACCGTGGACAGTACTATCGATAGTTCTTGCCTCGTTTATTTATTTCTTTGTAAGTTACATTATAGGTATAGCGTCGTTCTGGATTGTTGAATCTCAGGGAATACGCTCTTTTTACAACCTTCTAAACGGAGTTTTTTCAGGCTCGTTTATCCCGCTTGTTTTCTTTCCAAAGACGCTTCAGATTATTCTGTTTTTTCTTCCTTTCCAGTACACATCCTATGTTCCGGCAATGGTGTTTATCGGAAATTACACATTAGGCGACATTCAATTGTCCATACCCGCGATAGTAGGAATACAGGCATTGGCGCTTATTTTCTTTTATCTTGTGTCAGAGCTGTTGTACAGCACGGCAATGAAGCGGTTTTCTGCAGTGGGGGCGTAAGCGGAGTTTATCATGAAAAGATTTTTAAGTATTTACAAAACATGCGCGGCCACCGCAATGTCCAGGGCGTTAATCTACAGGCTTAATTTTGCGCTTTCAATGATAATATCTTTGTGTTATAACCTGTTTTTCCCGTTAACGACAATTCTTATCTATAACGCGGGCGCAAGCATTCCCGGCTGGGGGCTTTACGAGGTGTTATTAATTCAGTCTATTTTTACGCTTTCAATCGGGTTTACGTTCATCATATTCAATAATGTGTTATGGTCAACAATGCAGTACATACGCGAAGGAAGTTTTGAAGTTGTTTTTCTGCGCCCCATGAACCCGCTTTTCTTTTTAATAGCAACCAATTTTGACACGGGAAGCATCGGGCTTTTAATCGGAGGCGGCGTTATGTTCGGCATCGCAATAGCGCACACAGGCTTTATCTCTCTTGCTTCCATCGGTCAATTTCTGCTCTTGTTTATTTCAGGATTCGCGGTAATGTCGGGCTTTCAAATGATTATAGCGGCGACTTCTTTTAAATGGGTGGGGAATTCGCGCTTACCCGAAATTTTAGACAGTATATTGTCATTCGGAAAATACCCTTTATCGATATTCCCGGGGAAATTAAAAATACTCGCGTCATTTATAATCCCTGTAGGCATGATTGGTTTTTTCCCCGCAAGCGCCCTGTTGGGGCGTCTTGATCCTTTTGTTTTGTTGTCAGTTATCCCGTGTATATTATTCATGATTTTCGGGATATGGCTGTATCATTTTATGGTTAAATTATACGAAGGAGTAGGCGGCTGATATGTTTATAATAAAAGTAAATAATCTTGTAAAAACTTACACCACTTTCAAACGAGGAAGCGGCGTAAAAGAAACATTTCGGAGTTTTTTAAAACGGGAAAAAGTCATTATCAACGCGGTTGACAATATCTCGTTTAACGTTAAAGCGGGCGAAATATGCGGCGTTCTTGGCCCCAACGGAGCGGGCAAGTCTACGGCGATAAAAATGCTCTGCGGGGCGCTCTACCCCACTTCCGGAGAAATTGACGTTATGGGATATTCGCCTTGCAAAGATCGCAGAAAATATGTGCGCGAGATCGGCGCGGTATTCGGACAGCGCTCGCAGTTAATCTGGGACATTCCGCCGGTTGACAGCTTTAACATGAACCGCGCTATTTACGGGATAACTCAGACGGAATATAAATCCCGCCTTGATGAACTCGCAGAAATGTTTGATGTTCAGGACGTTATCAACAAACCTGTAAGGGTGCTGTCGCTGGGCGAGCGTATGAAATGTGAATTTATAATGGCTATGCTCCACAAGCCGAAAATCGTATTTCTGGACGAACCGACAATCGGGCTTGACGTTATAGCGAAGGCAAAAATACGCGAGTTTATCCTTAAAATGAACAAGGCGGGCACAACTTTCATCCTTACTACCCACGATTTAGAAGACGTAAAACAACTTGCCGACAATGTGATAATAATCAACCACGGCAAGAAAGTCTTCGACGACTCATTACAGAAATTACAGCTTAATCTTGGAGAAAAAAAGATTGTGGAACTGACGCTGGAACAGCCTTTTGACACGGCGGCGGCGCTTCCGGAAAACGTAAGAATACTTGAGCAAAAGTCGCGGCTTGAAACAACTTTGGAAGTTGACGCCTCAAAAATAGCAATCGGCGATTTTATCAAATTTCTTTCAAGCAGAGCCGCGATATCTGACATAGCTGTAAAAGAACTTCCGATGGAGGAAATCATCACGCATATTTACAAACAAGTTAATTAACGATATTGGGCTTAACGCGGGGTATAAATAAAAAAAATTTGTGTTATAATTAAATCAGATGATAAACAGAAAAAGATGGATAAATTTTCTCTTTAGAAGAAGGGTTTTGGTTGTTTCCGCCCTTCTTATTCAAATTTCACTGATAATTTTTTTAATTGCCGGAGTAAGTATACGTTTTCAATATTCATATTTATTTCTCTATTTTCTAAGCGTTATAGCGTGTATCCACGTAATAAATAAACATGAAAAAGCCGGTTATAAACTTACATGGATTTTCCTTATTCTCCTTTTCCCTTTTTTCGGCGGAATTCTGTATATCTATTTCAACACGATTTCCTCCCAAAAGAAATTAAAAAGAGCGTTCGATAAAAACATTCAAGACAGCCGAGAGGCTTTTTTTCTTGCCGGAAACCGCCTTGATGAGTTAATTGAGGAGCACCCTAACTTTACAACCCTCGCGCAATATTTACAGAATTTCGCCGGGTTTCCTGTTTTCTCCAACACAAGGCAGATTTATCTTGACTCGGGAGAAGCGTTTTACCGTAAAGTCCTGGAAGAACTGGAAAAAGCCCAGCGTTACATTTTTCTGGAGTTTTTTATTTTAAAAGAAGGCGTTATGCTTAATTCCATACTTGATATACTTGAAAAAAAAGCGGACGCGGGCCTTGATATCAGGATTATTTACGATGATTTGGGTTGTTTCTTTACCCTGCCTGAACATTATCCTGAAATTCTGGCGCAAAAAGGAATTAAATGTTTTGTTTTTAACCCGTTCAGGCCGATTGTATCGTCTTTGCAGAACAACAGAGATCACAGAAAAATTATTTCCATAGACGGCAAAGTGGTTTTCACAGGCGGTCTTAATCTGGCGGATGAATATATCAATATTGTGGATCGTTTCGGACACTGGAAAGACGCGGCGATAATGCTGGAAGGCGACGGAGCTTGGTCTTTTACGCTTATTTTTCTGCAAATGTGGAACTTAAAAGCGGGCGACAAAGATAATTACGCGTCATTTTTCCCTTGGAAAGACAACATTATCGAGCACACGGAGAAAGGCGTCGCCGAAGGCTATGAGGCGTGGGGTTATGTCCAGCCGTACGCCGACAGTCCCATCGATCATGAGTTTATCGGCGAGCATGTGTATATAAAGATAATTAATCAGGCGAAAAAATATGTTTATATAAATACTCCGTATCTGATAGTGGACGATAATCTGCTTTCCGCCCTTACAACCGCCGCTAAAAGCGGAGTAGACGTGCGTATCATTACTCCCCACAGATGGGATAAATGGATAGTCGCTATTACATCCCGCTCATATTACCGCAGGCTGATTTACGCCGGCGTTAAAGTTTACGAATACACCTCCGGTTTTAACCACGGAAAGACGTTTGTTTCAGACGACATAATAGCCACAGTCGGCACAACAAATCTTGATTTTCGCAGTTTGTATCTTCACTTTGAATGCGGCGCGGTTATTTACTCAAGCGAGTCAATAGCTTCGGTTAAAGAAGACTTTTTAAGAACGCTTCCCGTCTCTACGGAAATTACCCTTAAAGACTGTGACAGAAACGCCATCCAAAGGATTTTTCCCGACGTACTGCGCATCTTCGCGCCCTTGATGTAACGGCTATATAACATAATTTTTTTTACCACGAACCATACGAATCAACACGAACAGGGAAAAACTTACTATATTACACGTTTTTCCATCCACTTGCCGCTAAACCAGCGCGCGCCGAAAAATATTCCCCTGAAAAGAAAATCCGCGCCCATCGCAATAATAACCCCTACAGGACCGAGACCTAGAGGGAACGCCAAAATGTAGGCGGAACATACCCTTATAATCCACATGGTGCTTGCGGCTACAATCATCACATAACGGGCGTCCCCTGCGGCTTTTAACGCGTTGGGAAGCACAAAGGAGAAGCACCAGAACAATGTCGATGTAACGCAATGAATCCGCAGGAAAGACAGGCACAGATCATGCGCTTCCTGCGAAAGCTTGAAAAACCCCGCAATTTGATCCATAAATAAAAACACGTTTATATTGATAACAAAATAGGTAATATAGGCGATAATCAATATTTTTCTTGTATACCGTTTCGCCCCGTTATAATCGCCGGCTCCTATATACTGCCCTGCTATAACCAAAAGACCCATGCCGTAACCGCTGCCCGGCATAAATCCCAGAGAATTTATCGTCCCGGAGACGGCGTTAGCCGCTATTGCCGCCGTTCCAAAAACCGTAAATATTCTTGTAACAAGAATTTTTCCTATTTGAAACATGGATGTTTCCAGTCCGCTCGGTATACCGATGTTTAAAATACGCTTTATCATCGCAGGTTCAAGTTTAATCTTTGATATACCGCGCAGGTTTATTACCTGCGGCCTGTTTCCCATTAAAAGATAAATCAGGATAAACGCCGCTATAGCCCTTCCAATAAGAGTAGAAAGCGCAGCGCCTGCCACGCCGAGCTCCATGCCGTAAATAAACAGGGCGTTTCCGGCAATATTCAATATATTTACAAGAACGGCGACTTTCATCGTAATCTTTGAATTTCCCATGCTTCGAAAAATTGCGGCGGCGGCTGTGTATAAAGCGAGAAACGGATATGAAAGAGCCGTTACCAAAAAATAAATTTGAGCCGCCTTCATTACGTCATCCGCTATATTTCCGTAAATCAAGCTGAGAAACCGGCGGCAAGCTGCCATTGTAAAAATCATTATAACAAGAGAAATAATCGCGCTTATATAAACAAGCTGTCTTGCGGAACAGCAGGCGTTCTTTCCGTCCGAACGCCCTATATACTGGCTTGCGACTACAGACCCGCCCGTCGCCAGAGCGTTAAAAGCGGTAATAAAAAGAAAGTTGATTGAGTCAACAAGAGAGACACCCGAGACCGCGTGCTCTCCTACATAACTTACCATCATCATGTCTACAAGCCCCATCATAACCAAAAGGAGCTGTTCTACAATCAACGGCCAAAGCAAGCCAAAGAGACGCCTGTTAGTCCACTCGGGAGACGCAACGGTTAAAGGTATTTCCGATTCAATGTTCATTTTATCTTCTTTTGATTATATGGCAATGAATCATGTTTTAACAGAGTATCCAGATTTCGGCGGGCTGCGTTAAAAAGATCTCCAAAAGTTTTTTGAATAAGTTGTTTTTTCTTTTCATCGATACTGCCGAAAGTTTTCAGCATACGGCCCGCGGCCTTAAACCACGATAAATCAAATTCCTGAAGTGTTTTTACTTCCGAATCTTCCAAAATAGAATAAAGCGCATTTAAGAATTGTTCGCGCTGTTCTTTGTTCTGTCCGGCTATCCATTCTTTGACAGTTTTATCCACAAAACGGCTGCCTAAAGTAAGATCATCAACATAAACCAAATCGTTATGCGTCACTTCCCATGAATAAAGTTCATGCTGTAAAAGGCCGAACGACACGCTTTTAACTATTTTTTGCTTACACCCGTGCTCAAAAAACATTCCCACCACCGATGACTGCGGAATAAAAGAATGTATTCTGCTTTTAATTTCTGCAAAACCTTTGCTTGATAAAAACTTTCTTCTAAAACCCGGCGAATCATAGCTGTATATATCCTTAATACGCTTTTGAATTTGTTTTTTACAATTTGCCGCAGCATAAACCGCAAGATTTCCGCCTTTTGAATGACCTCCGATACACAGCTTCCCTTTAACTCCGCCGGCCATTTTATCCAGATAATTTACAGCTTCAAGCTGAGCGGGAATCGCATCGACAAAACTCATGTTAAAATCTTCTTTCCATCCGACAACATTAAGATCCGTTCCGCGGTACACGATAAAAGAAAAACCCTCGTTTGTACTTATGCAAAGAGCGGAAAATTGAATCTCACGTACATCGTCAACAAGATTTACATAACCGGAAAGTTTGCAGTCTCCGAAACGTTTTGAAGAAGCAAGAACTTCGATTAATTCGGGATCTTTCTTGAACAGCACCGCTAATTTCTCGGAGGAGTATTTGTCCTTATTCAATTTTTCTTTGAAGTGCTCCGCCGCGTAATTAATGCTTATACTGCCTTTTTCATCCGGAGCCGGAACTATACCGTCAAAAGGAAGGTAAGAAAGCTGAGAAAATATCAAACTGTCAACAGAATTAAGAGGAGATTGCGAAAAGCTAAGGTCTCCCCTCCATGTTATATACTCGAATAAGTCAGCCATACTCTTGCCGCCGCACACCTCCCCACTAGAAAACGGCTTTTGCCTCAATGTATACTTAATTATGCGTATTGTTACATGGAATGTAAATGGTATCAGAGCGGTCGAAAAACGCGGATTTACCGGTTGGCTTGCAAAGGAAAACCCGGACATACTTTGCCTTAACGAAACTAAGGCCGAACCGGGACAGCTTTCGCCTGAACTGCTGAATCCTCCTTCAAAGGCTCCCGGAAAAAAGCCATACCTGTCTTTTTGGGCAAGCGCAAGGAAAAGAGGCTACTCGGGAACGGCGATTTACAGCAAGGAAAAACCGCAGGACGTGCATTTTCTCGGCAAAGAAGAGTTTGACAACGAGGGCCGCGTATTAATCGCCGAATATAAGGATTTTTCACTGATAACGGCGTATTTTCCCAATTCGCAGGACGAGCGAAAAAGGCTGGATTACAAACTCGCATTTTGCGGCGAAATGCTTAAATTATGCAATTCTCTTGTAAAAAAAGGACGGCATTTCTTGCTTACAGGCGATTACAACATTGCGCATACTCCGATTGATATTGCCCGTCCGAAAGGAAACGAAAATAGCGCCGGCTACCTTCCCGAAGAGCGGGCATGGATGGATAAATTTACAGCCGCCGGCCACATAGACACTTTCCGTTACCATCACCAGGGAGAGACGGGCCATTATACATGGTGGTCATACATGGGCAGAGCGCGCGAGAACAATGTGGGATGGAGAATTGACTACAACTGTGTGGACAAGGACTTTCTCTCCAATGTAAAATCTTCTATTATCAGGGCCGATGTTCAAGGTTCCGATCATTGTCCTATAGAAATAGAGTTGGATATATGAGAATAAAATACAACGCTCCGATTGTTCTTACATTCACATTGTTATGCGCTTTGGTACTCTTACTGTCCTATACATTTTTCCCGAATCTTACCGTAAACTGGTTCACAGTTCCGGGCAGATTAGCCGTTCCCGGCAAAGATAATTTCCACGCCGGAAGCCTAAGAGATTGGATAACCATTTTAACGCATGTTGCAGGCCACAAAGACTGGTCTCATCTGATTAATAACTTTACATTGATACTCCTTATAGGCCCCATGCTGGAAGAAAACTACGGCTCCAAACCTCTTCTTATTATGATAATTACAACTGCCCTTATCACGGGAATATTAAATGTATTGTTGTTCCCCTATCCGCTCATGGGCGCTTCAGGCGTAGTATTTATGATGATCCTTTTGTCTTCTTTTACAAATTTTTCGCACGGCGAAATTCCTCTTACGTTTATTCTTGTATTGATCCTGTACATGTTTATTCAGCTTTTTAACACATCCGGCTCCGAAAACATTTCTCACTTTGCGCACATAATCGGCGGTTTATGCGGAAGCATCTTCGGATTCTTCCGACCTCAAAGGAAGGTTATTTATGAATAAAGAATTTCTGCAATTCGACAAGGTGCGCGATAACGCGATAAAACTTGCGCACCGTATTTACAGCGAAGGATTTGTTCCCGACGTGATCTATGTGTCGTTACGCGGCGGAGCATATCTGGGCAACCTGATAAGCGAGTATTATAAAATTGTGCATAAAGGATCCAGGCCTGTGTACTACGCGGCTGTTGTCGCGCGTTCTTACACGGATGTAGCGAAAGCGGAAAGCGTCAAGGTAGACGGCTGGACATATTCGCCCGAACATTTAAGGGTGGGGGACAAGGTTCTGCTTATTGACGATATTTTTGATTCGGGAAGAACTATCAATCATCTTGCGCAAATTATTTTAAACATGGGAATTCCTCGTAACGATCTAAAAATTGCAGTTCACGATTATAAATATTTTTACGATAAAAAAGAACAGTACGCCATTCAGCCGGATTACTGGTGCAGAAAACACGACGTGTCAATTCATGACGATACCTACTGGATCCATTACATGAGCCACGAACTTATGGGATTAACGGAAAAAGAACTTGAAGAAAACTACTATTCCCATGAGCCGGGTTTAAAAGACGCGTTACATATAATTACGGAAAAGAAATGATCTGCGGTATCGACGAAGCCGGCCGCGGGCCGCTTGCAGGCCCCGTCTACGCCGCCGCGGTCATTCTCGGCGATAATTTCCCCCGCGAACAGCGCGATTTACTGAACGATTCAAAAAAACTGTCCGCCGCCAAGCGCGAAGAACTCAAGCGGCAAATCTTGGGCGGCGCGCTTGCCTGGGGCATTGGCTGGGCAAGCCACACGGAAATTGACAGTATAAATATTTTGCAGGCAAGCCTTCTTGCGATGAAGCGCGCCTTTGAGGAAATGTGCAAAAAGCTCCCCTCTCCCCCGCCCGCCGATTTGTCCGCCATTGTAGACGGCAATAAAGTTCCTGCCATTTCCATACCCTGTACCGCAATGGTAAAAGCGGACGCAAAAATTCATGAAGTAATGGCTGCCTCAATCCTGGCAAAAACCGCGCGCGACGCCTACATGGACGAAATGGCCCTGCTCTACCCTGATTACGGCTACGAACAGCACAAGGGCTATCCCACAAAAGCGCACCGCGAAGCTGTTAAAAAACACGGCCCTTCGCCGATTCAGCGCTTGAGTTTCAGGGTCAGATAAATAATTTTAAAACCTCCAACCAAAAGACAGAGAAATACGCGGACCGCTGATAAATAAAATACTTGCCAATTCATCGATTAATAATCCTCGGTATTCATCATACCAAATAGTTTTTTCCATTCTTCTCATGAAAGTATCTCCCAATCCTATTCCTCCGAAATAACCCAACGAAGGCTCAAAGATAAACCCGCCCGGTTTATCGGTATCTATACGCCAGCCGATTTTCATGCCGTATTTAATATAATTTCTATACTCAGAAAATGTTTCGTATTTTTTTTTAAGATTTACCGATAAACCGGCATATCCAAGCATACCGTCTAAAAAGAAAATTCTTCCGGAAGGATAATAACGGGTATGACTTTCCAAAGAAAAGGAAGAAATAGACTCTTTATGAAGAGATTCATAACTGTATCCAAGAAAAGCGAATCTTCCACCTAAAGATATATATTTATTCATTTGATGTTCGTATTGAACACCAATACCATAACCGACAGTAGAAGATCCCATTCTATAAATCATTCCCATTAACGCCGGTCCAATATCAGCTGTTATCGTGTTTTTCGGCATTGTATCAATATCATCATCATTTTGAGCGAAAACTATTCCCGCAGTAAATATTGCGAGAATTAAAACCAACAAATATCTCTTTTTCATGTTTATTTCTCCTTTATTTCTGTATTTTCACCGGCATATGCAGGTGATATAAAATTATGTTTGTTATATTTTATTTTGGGTGAGGATTAATAGTAGCCACAAACCACCTACAAAACCTTGTGGTTTATTGGGTAAATAGGTTACTTAAGGCGGATTATCTTTATCAATTCATCATTTTAAAAAATAAAACAGATAAAAGTACAACCGTAACTGTTAACAGACCTATAAGGATTCCCAATGTTCCAAACAGTAAACTTTTACGAATGGTTATCGTCTCAGATTTCATTTTCATCTCATTTGCCGATTCATCATTGACTTTCGGCGAATATTTAACAATAAGTTCATTTATATTATGAACGCTCAGTTTGCGGTATAAATTTTTTTGGTGAAACAGCAGCGTATTGTAGGCAATATTTAAGTTATAAGCAATTTCCTTCGGCGGAACGCCTTTTAAAAGCATAGAAAAAAGTTCTTTCTGCCGAGGCGATAAATTTTCCTTCATAACTTGTTTCTCTCCGCTAATACTGCAATATAATCAAAAAGAAACACCATTATTTATAAGATAATAAAAAACAAATACAAGTCAAGAAAAAAAGATATTTTTCGCTGATTATTAAAAACTTTCCACGCGGTCCGCTTTGTCTTCTATCTGCGAAATTATTTCATACCCGATTGTACCGCAGATACCGGCCATTTCTTCTATGGTTACGTTAACATTGTCAAAAATAGCCACTTCGTCGCCTACATTTACATCGCCTTTAATATCGGTAATATCAATCATTGTAAGATCCATGCAAACCGTTCCTGCAATGGGAGCGCGCTGGCCGTTGACGGCAAAAGCTCCGTTTTTTTTATTTTTAGGATCATACAATTTGCGGCTTATTCCGTCCGAATAACCTGCGGATACTGTCGCTATCCTGCTCTTTCGCTTTGTTACAAATCTTCTGTTATAACTTATCGGCGTTCCTTTTTCGTACTCTCTAATCTGCAGAATAACGGAAACAAATCTCAACACGGGTTTTAACAGGATTTTTCCGCGCAGTACATCGCTCGGATAATAACCGTAGATCATGTAGCCGGGACGCACCATGTTAAAATGCGCCGCGTTTTTATTAAAAATAGCGGCTCCGGCGCAGGCGTGCTTGTACGGTACAACGCCCAAAACATATTCAATGGTTGTAACCGCCTCTTTGAATAAATCCGTCTGTTTTCTTGTAAACTCCAAATCGTTTTTGTCGAAACTGTCGGCGCAGGCATAATGCATAAATATGCCTTCTATAATTATATTTGCAAGCAACTTAATAGATTGTGCAAAATCCCGGCATTCTAGGACGTTCAACCCAAGCCTTCCGGCTCCTGTATCAATTTCAATATGAACTTTTATTTTCTTTCCATGCTTTCCGGCCTCGTCGTTCAATTTTTTTGCAAAATCCAAATTGCTTACGGAAACGGTATAACCTCCAGACACAATTTCCTCTATATCTCCCGCATACGGCTGATAAATTATTACTATATTTGCCTCCGGCAGAATACGGCGTATTAGCGCGGCTTCTTTAACATCGGCTACAGCAAGATATTTGCTGTTACGGAAAACATTGGCTATAACATCCGTTCCGCAGCCGTAGGCGTTGGCTTTTACCATCGGCATTATTTCTACTTGGCTTCCTACTTCTTTTTTTATCTGAGAATAATTAAATTTAACGGCGTTAATGTCTACATACAATTTTGTAGCGCTCGGAGGCAGATGTGTGGAATCGCTCATTACCGCATTGATATAACTTTTAAGCGGTTCGTAAAATTCCTCCATCTTCATGCCTCTTGAGCCTTTTATAAGTATTACGTCGCCTTTTTGTAAATTGCCGCCCGCTATAAAATTTTTTACAGCTTTTGAAAAAGCATCTCTTTCTCGGTCGCTGAAACATTCCCCGCTCTTAAGCTCCTTTTTAAAGCACTCATAATCCATACCGATAAAGAAAACATAATCCAGTTTTTTTTCATTGCATATCTTGGCAAGAGCCGTATGTTCAGGCGGACTGAAATCGCCTAATTCGAAAATTTCACCTAAAAGGGCGATTTTTTTTCCGGAAGAAGGATAATTGGCCAGAACTTCAAGCGCGGCGCGCGCGGAATCGGGGCTTGAATTGTAATAATCTTTTATAATCGAAATACCTTTAACATAAGCTACTTCCGTGCGCATTGAAGAAACCGTAAAGCGGTTTATTTCATCTATAGCGTCCTTTATGCTTATTCCGAGTTTTATTCCGCAATATAGAGCGAAAAGAGCGTTGGTTACATTGTGCTTTCCTATCGCGGGCAGTGAACATGGATAAGTTTGTCCTTTATAAACAACGTCAAAAGACGACGGATTATCGTCCGCTTGTATATTTACCGCCGATATCCCGTTAGCCGTATTACTGTCGCCGATAAAAACAATTTCATGGGTTTCTAGTTTTACTTCTCTTAAAAACTTATCGTCCGCATTAAGCAAAAGAAGACCGTTTTTTTTCAACCCGCTTGTTATTTCAAGTTTCGCCTTTAGGATGTTTTCTTGAGAGCCCAAATTGCCTATATGCGCTTTCCCGATATTTGTAATTACGGCAATATCTGGTCTTGCGATATTGGAAAGGGTTTCTATTTCTCCAAAATGATTCATTCCCATTTCAAAAACAGCGACATCGTAGGAATCATCAAGTTCCAGCATGGATTTTGGAAGGCCTATTTCATTATTGTAATTTTTATCTGTAAAAAAAACACGGAACTTTGCCGCCAGAACCGTCGCTATCATATTTTTAGCGGTAGTTTTTCCGTTGCTTCCCGTAACGGCAATGATGGGGATATTGAATTTAGTCCTGTAATAAGCCGCCAGACTTTGTAAGGCGGCTAATGTGTCGCTTACTCTTAAAACAGGAAGCTGTGTATCTACGTCTTTTGAACAGACTACCGCGCACGCTCCCTTTGTCTGCGCTATGGAAACAAAGTCATGTCCGTCAAAATTAGCGCCTTTAAGGGCTATGTATAAATCGCCCTTTTTTAAGCTTCGCGTATCTGTGCTTATGCTTTTTATTTTTATGTTCTGCTGTTTGTAATTTAACACAGAGGCGTTCATAGCGGATATAATTTCAGATAACGAAAGTTCTTTCATTTTTACCTTAAACTATCTTGAAATTATAAATTCTAATAATTCTGTCGGATACAGCGGAGGTTCTTCTTTTGCCCCCTGTTGAAACAGCACCGTAGACGGAGATAACCCGGGCAGGCTGTTTATTTCGATCACTATTATTTCACTCGTATTATTATTCGCGAATATGTCTACACGGCAGTAATCTTCTACTCCGCATTCCTTCGCGGCAATTTCCATATTTTTCTTTATTTTTTCTACAAGTTCCGGCTTAACAATATGCTCCGGCGGAGGAGTTAAATTAATTCCCGTCCCTCCTTGAAATTTTTCTTCAAGCGAAAGAACGGCGTTATCCGCTACAGTAACACTTGGGTTAAGCGAGTGATACATTCCGTGTTTTTCAAGAACTCCAACCGTTAACTCCACCCAATCCGCATTGTTTTTTATCACGACATCATTGCCTTGAACTTCAAGTTTTTTTGTCTCGATATATTCCTCAAAAATAAAGTCGCCGTATTCGGCCGGCAAATGGATTTTATTGGGTTGGTTCGCAAAAGTATTTTCGGGGATAAAACCCGCTCTGCAATCGCAAAGTTCGCAATACGCTTTTAAATCTTCGGGACTTCGCAGAACAACTATTCCGGTGGAACATCCGTCGCTATTTGGTTTTATAACAACAGTATCTCCGGAAAAATACTCACATAATTCACGCCACTTTTCCTGAACGGATATTGTCTGTTCTTTCATTTGCTTTACGTTAATCTTTTTCTTTTTGCAGGAACGTAATTTTTTAATTCCCAGAGAATCAATATGAAGACCTGTGTTGAATTTGTCCATACAAAGCTTGGAAGCTTCTGATCCTGAACCGTTAAAATGTATACCGTTTTGTTCCAAAATTTCCTGTAAAGCTCCGTTTTCTCCAATTCCTCCGTGCAGGCAGATAAATACATCCGCGTCCTGCTGTTTCGTCATGGTCAGGAATTTATCCAATGCAATGCCTTCCGGTTCGACAAGTTTACAACGGGCTATTTTTTCCGCTTTCAGCGCTTTAACGATATTTTTTTTAAGCGCAAGAGTATCATCGGAAAAACCCGGGTTTTTTATTTGAGCGTGAATTTCTTCTGTTGTATGATTCAATGCAATTGCGTAGGGAATCTCGTAAATACAGTACTCGTTTTTTTCGCAGGTTAAAATATAAGGGACAGGGTAATACTTCAGCGAATTTAATAATTTTAACCATGTATTTGTCCCGCTTAACACGGAAACCTGCCTTTCGGATGATAATCCGCCAAGGAGCACATTTACGCGCTGTTTACCGGCGTTGTCGGCGGCGGCAGGGTTAAAGGCTATTTTATACCTAAAGCACGCGTTACGTAAAATATATTCCAGCAAATCGCTGTGGCTGAATCCGATTCTTGCCGCCTGTTGAAAGATAAAACTGTTTTGTTCCATCCCGCTTATGGGGTTAAAATCCGAAAAATAGACGGAACCGTAACCATGCGAACTGTTAAGAAGCCAGCCGTCTATCCGCAAAAAATCCTTCGCTCCGATAAAAGAAAAAAGGAATTCGGCTTCTACGCGGATTTTGTTTACGATATCATAGTCAAACCTCGGGGGGCAATGGTAATGCGTTTCGGTCGTGGACATATATTTTCTTCGCTGATCAAATATTTCACCCGACAAAGGATTTCCGTCATGATCAAGTATTTCAACTTCCGTGGGAATTAATGCGGTTGGGTTGCCTTTATGTTCAAGGATAATAACGGTAAATTCTCTGCCTTCGCAGAGTTGTTCCACAACAATGGAATTGTGCGTCTTAATCAATTCTTTTGCTTTTTCTACGATGTCTTCAAGGCCGGTTCCTTTTCTTACTCCGATTGAAGATCCCCCCTCAACCGGTTTTAATATAACTTCTTTCAATTTGTTTCTGTTCAAGAAATTTTTTATTTTATTTATTAAATCGCTTTTATTGTCCAAAAACAATTTTGGAATTGAAATCATGTTATTTGCTCTTAAAATATTATCTTCAGCGCTTTGTTTGTTGTACATTTTTTTACAGGCGGCGGAAGGAGAGGCGACAAAGGGTATGTCATTTTTTTCAAGAAATTTCTGCAAGTCTCCGTCTTCTCCGTGTTTTCCGTGCATTACGGGAAAAGCCAAATCGTTGTTTTTTAAAAAATTCAAGAAAGCGTTGTCGTCTATGCAGACTCCCTGCGAATCAAGCATAAATTTAAAATCGGACGTTGTATTTGAATATAAAAATTTTTCGTCAATTAAATATTTTTTACTGTCTTCGCCAATAAAAACTATTTTTGCCGTAACATCCGGCATATTTCTCATATGATCGTAAACAGACCTGACCGAATTCAACGAAATATTACACTCCATGGAAGGACCGCCGCAGATTAAAGCCACCTTTAACATTATATTATTCATCTCCCTGTGTTTATGCCTGTTTTGGTAATAGCGCGGAGAGACGAAAATAACTAACCAATGTTTTCCGTATTTATTCAATGAAATCTCCGCCTAAGAGCCGTTGTTGCGGGAGCAGTATATACCATAAAACAAGCTCTTTCATTGGCTAATTATAGCATAAATAGATCATTTCGCAAATACACCTGCGCTGTAATTCCCTAAATCGTAAAAATATAATATAATTCCGGTAACTACTAATTTATTGCATTTTCAGGAGGAATACTATGATAGCGGTCTTAAAACAGGGCGCGTCAAAAGAACAGATCGAAAACCTTACCGCATGGCTGGAAAACAGGGGGTTTCGCATCCATATTTCAAAGGGAGAGTATCAAACCATACTCGGGTTGATAGGCGATACAAGCAAAATTGACACGGAACTGCTGGAAAGCCTCGAAATGGTGGAGTCGGTTAAGCGTATAACCGAGCCTTTTAAGAGCGCTAACCGTAAATTTCACCCTGACGATACTATCGTTGACATTAACGGGGTAAAAATAGGCGGTTCCAACTTCCAAATAATCGCCGGTCCCTGTTCTGTAGAGTCCCCGGAGCAGATTCTTGCCATTGCTGAAAAGGTGTCCGCCGCGGGGGCGTCGTTATTGAGGGGGGGCGCTTTTAAACCCCGTACGTCCCCTTATGATTTTCAGGGAATGGGCTCGGAGGGGATTGATCTGCTTATTGAAGCGAGAAAACGCACCGGCATGCCAATTGTCACCGAAATTATGAATACGAACCACCTGTCGTTATTTGAAAATGTGGACGTTGTTCAAGTCGGCGCTCGCAATATGCAGAATTTCGAGCTTTTAAAGGAACTTGGCATGACGCGCAAACCTATTTTATTAAAACGAGGGCTTGCCAATACTATGAAAGAGCTTCTTATGAGCGCCGAATATATCATGGCGGGCGGAAACACCAATATCATTCTCTGTGAGCGCGGTATACGCACATTTGAAACTTACACAAGAAATACTTTGGACATTTCGGCCGTACCGATGCTCCGCGAGCTTACGCATCTGCCTGTCATTATAGACCCAAGCCACGCTTCCGGCATTGCGCGCCTTGTAGAGCCTATGTCCCTTGCAGCGGCGGCGGCGGGCGCGGACGGACTTATGATCGAGGTGCACAATGATCCGGCTAACGCCCTTTGCGACGGAGCGCAGTCTCTTACTCCCGAACAATTTGCCGTAACGGCGGATAAAGTGCGCCGCGTAAGAGAGGCGTTAAAATAATGAACGCCGGAGTCGCGGGTCTCGGGCTGATCGGCGGTTCTCTTGCCAAAGCGTACCGGAACGCGGGACACACAGTTTACGGTTACGATATTGACGAATCAATATTCAGTTTCGCGAAACTTTCAGGCGCGGTAAACGAATTACTTGACGCAAACACAATAAAATTATGCGATATCCTGCTTATCGCCGTAAACCCCAAAGACGCGGCGCAATACATGGAAAAATCCGCGCCTCATATCGATAAACACACGCTTGTAATCGACTGCTGCGGCGTTAAACGCTATATTTGCGATAAATGCTTTCCGCTTGCGGCGAAATACGGTTTTACCTTTGTAGGCGGACACCCTATGGCGGGCAGTCACAAGGGCGGATTCAAAAACAGCCGTGAAAATTTATTCCGGGGGGCTTCCATGATTCTTGTGCCGCCCGTTTTTGACGATGCCTCTTTGTTTGGCAGGATTGAAGAAATGCTAAAGCCCGCCGGTTTCGGCAGTTTAACTTTTACCACGGCGGAAAAACACGATGAGATGATAGCGTTCAGTTCTCAGATGGCGCATGTTGTTTCAAACGCTTTTATCAAAAGCCCTTCGGCGGGCGGCCACAAGGGATTTTCCGCCGGCAGCTACAAAGACCTTACCCGCGTCGCACAGCTTAACGCGCAAATGTGGACGGAGCTTTTTATGAAAAACAGCGACTATTTAACGCGTGAACTTGATGTATTTATAAAAGAGATCTCCCGTTACAGGGACGCGCTCGCAAATAAGGACGAAGTAAAAATGACGGAACTGTTAATCGAAGGAAGTAAAATAAAGGAAAAACTGGATAAATAATGAAAACAATTAAAGTTAAAGCTTCCAAAACTTACGATATAAAAATAGGCTCTGGGATTCTGGACGACGCTGGAAATCTTTTGCAAAAAATAGGCTCTGTTGCCGTTATCGTAACCGACGATATTGTCGCCCCGTTATACGCTCAGCGTCTTGAGAAGGCCCTTTCGCAAAAAAAAATCCGCATTGTGCGCTGCGTTATTCCAAACGGCGAAACTTCCAAAAACGCCGAACAACTGGTGTCAATCGTAAATTTTATGGCGAAGGAAAAACTTTCGCGCACAGACACGGTAATCGCCTTAGGCGGCGGCGTAGTCGGCGACCTTGCCGGTTTTGCCGCCGCGGTATACATGCGCGGCATCGGCTTTATTCAGATACCCACTACCCTGCTTGCCGCGGTAGATTCTTCCGTCGGCGGCAAGACGGCGGTAAATCTTGAAGCGGGAAAAAATCTTGCCGGCGCTTTTTACCAACCCGACGCCGTTTTATGCGACATCTCTTTGCTTTCCACCCTTACGCCCGAAGTTTTCAGGGACGGATGCGCCGAAGTAATAAAATACGGAGTTATCGCGGACAGAAAATTATTTGACTCCTTTGAAAAACCGATTAAGGATCAGCTTGAAAACGTCATCGCCCGTTGTGTCGAAATAAAACGCGACATTGTGGCGAAAGATGAATTTGAAAAGAACGTAAGAAAGTTTTTAAACTTTGGTCACACAATAGGACACGCGATTGAACTTTTAAGCGGATACGAAACCACCCACGGAAGCGCGGTTGCCGCCGGAATGTCGATTATTACGCGGGCCGCGGTTAAAATGAAAATCTGCGACGTCTCGTACGGACAAGCCGTAATAAAAACCATAAACCGTTATGATCTGCCGGTTAATACTTCATACAGCGCGGCGAGCCTCGCCGAAGCCTGCCTTTCCGACAAAAAAAGAGACGGCGGCAAGGTGACAATGATCTTCCCCGAAAAAATAGGAAAATGCGTTATGAAAGACATCAAAGTGGAAGAACTTGAGAATGTTATCCGGCTTGGACTGGAGGAGCAAATTTGAACGTCAGGATTGTAAAGCCTGTACAGGGCGGCACAATAGGTGCGATTGCCTCAAAATCCGCCGCTCACCGTTTATTAATTTGCGCCTCTCTTGCGGATAACGAAACATTTGTCCGCTGTCAGGAACGTTCCCAGGATATTGACGCGACTGCCTGCTGTCTTGAAGCGTTGGGCGCCGTTATCCGTTACGAAGACGGCGGCTTTTTTGTTACCCCTGTAAACAAAAACGATTATTTAACGAACGATACAAACGGCGCCGAAAGCGGCATTGCGAAAGAACGCTCCCTGGACTGCGCCGAAAGCGAACGCCTTCTAAACTGCGGAGAGAGCGGATCAACCTTGCGCTTCCTTCTTCCCGTCTGCGGCGCTCTGGGCGCAAAAGTAAAATTTAACATGGAAGGCCGTCTTCCCGCCCGCCCCCTTACGGGTCTTTACGAGGAAATGACAGCTCACGGCTGTACTCTCTCCGAGCATGGGATAAACCCTCTTACCCTTTGCGGCAAATTGACAAGCGGCTCTTATTCCCTGCCGGGAAATATTTCTTCTCAATTTATAAGCGGACTTTTATTCGCCCTTCCCCTTCTCGAAGGCGGCGGTTCAATCAGCGTAAAAGGCAATTTGGAATCGCGCCCTTATGTTGATATGACATTAGACGCGCTGCGTCTTTTCGGAATAGATGTTCAGGAAGAAGAAAAATCCTCCGTTACTTTCCGCATAACGGGAAACCAAACCTACCGTTCTCCAAAAAACGTCCAAACCGAAGGAGACTGGTCTAACGCGGCATTCTGGCTCTGCGCGGGCGCAATCGGCTCTGATACAATCGGGAATGGCGGCGTAACCTGCACAGGGCTTGATATTAATTCAAGGCAAGGCGACCGCGCCGTTGCCGAACTTCTAAAAAAATTCGGAGCGCAGGTTTCGGTTAACTCAGGCTCGGTAAAAGTATCTCCCTCCGCGCTCAAAGGAATTGAAATAGACGCACAAGACACTCCCGACCTTGTTCCAGTTTTAGCCGCTGTTGCCTCTACTGCGCAGGGAGAGACTATAATCAAAGGCGCGGGAAGATTAAGGTTAAAAGAAAGCGACAGGCTTCGCGCTGTTGCAGAAACACTTTCAAGCCTTGGCGCGGATATAAAGGAAACTGACGACGGTCTTGTCATTCAGGGCAAGAATAAATTGCAGGGCGGTGCCGTACAGTCCTTCGGCGATCACAGGATCGCGATGGCCGCCGCCGTTTTAAGCGGAGCATGCTCAAACCCTGTAACAATTCAAAACGCAGAGGCTGTAAATAAATCGTACCCGGCTTTTTTTAACGATTTTCAAACAGCTCTTGGCGGCGTTTGCGAGAAGGATGAAAATTCATGACAAGAAAAATTATTTCTAATTGGAAATTTTTAAAAAAATAAAGGAGTATAATATGTCATCGGTATACGGCAATAATTTAAAAGTTTCTATTTTCGGGCAGTCCCACTCCCCCGCTATCGGCGTGAGTATCGACGGGCTTCCGTCAGGTTTTAAAATCGACACAAACGAGCTTAACGCTTTTCTAAAAAGACGCGCCCCCGGACAGAACGCGCATTCCACGGCGCGCAAAGAAGCTGACGAGCCTGAATTTTTATCCGGTCTTGCAGACGGAGTTACATGCGGCGCGCCTGTAACCGCCGTTATCCGCAACACAGACACAAAATCATCTGATTACGATTCATTAAAGGATATTCCCCGCCCGTCTCACGCGGATTATACGGCGTTTGTCAAAAACGGGCCTTCGCGCGATCATCGCGGCGGCGGCGAATTCTCAGGAAGGCTTACCGCTCCTCTTTGCATCGCGGGCGGCATTTGCTTACAGTTACTCAAGCGCGAAGGAATCAGCATTGCGGCGCACATTGTACAAATAGGGAATGTTCAGGCAAAACCTTTTGATCCGGTTAACATAGGCGGGGCCGAAATACGCTCCCTGCAAAACGCGGAGTTTCCCGTTCTTGATACGCAGGCCGGAGAGAAAATGCGAGCCGCGATAGAGGAAGCAAAAAAAGACGGAGACTCAGTCGGCGGAATAATCGAATGTTGTGTGACAGGAGTTCCGGCAGGTCTTGGAGAACCTATTTTCGACGGTATAGAGAACCGTATCGCCTCGGCGCTTTTCGGAATCCCTGCGGTTAAGGGCGTGGAATTCGGCAACGGTTTTACCGCTTCTTCCCTTCGCGGTTCCGAGAACAACGACGCTTTTTACATGAATGGGGATAAAGTGCAAACGAAAACCAACCGTCACGGCGGCATTTTGGGAGGCATATCTTCGGGCATGCCTATTATTTTCCGCGCGGCATTCAAGCCCACGCCTTCAATTGCGAAAGAACAAGACAGCGTAAGCCTTTCCCGCCGCGAAAACGTAAAGCTTTCCGTTACAGGCCGCCACGATCCGTGCATAGTGCCCAGGGCGGTTCCCTGCGTTGAAGCCGCGGCGGCAATAGCTCTTTATGACATTTTACTGTATAAATAAAGTAGGAGAAGATAAATGGACTTAAAAGAACTTCGTAAGCAAATTGACGGGATTGACGACGATCTTGTCCGCCTGTTTCAGCAGAGGATGGATATTTCCGCCGAGATAGCGCGTTATAAAAAAGAGAATAATCTGCCTGTGCATGATCCCGCCCGCGAGCGGGAGAAATTATATGATCTGTCTTTTAAGACTAACCCGGGGCGCGAATCCTATATTACCGCGTTATACTATCTGCTTTTTGAGTTAAGCCGCGCCGATCAGGAACGGATTTTAAATCAATCCTGCGAGCTTACGGAAAAAATCCAAAACAGCATTAAAAATACCGAATGGGTGTTTCCGTCTAGGACTGTCATCGCCTGTCAGGGAACGGAAGGTTCATACTCACAGCAGGCGGCGGAAAAATTGTTCGATCTTCCAAGCATTATGTACTGCAACACCTTTGAAAGCGTTTTTTCTACGATTGATCACGGCTTGTGCCAATACGGACTTTTGCCGCTGGAAAACAGCACGGCAGGCTCAATCAATCAGGTGTACGATTTGATGATGCGCTATCCGTACAGCATTGTGCGCAGCGTCCGTTTAAAAATCGACCACAGCCTCCTTGCGAAAAAAGGCGTAAAAATCTCCGATATAAAAGAAGTTTTTTCACACGAGCAGGCAATCGCGCAATGCGCCGGTTATCTTAAAACGCTAAACTGTAAAGTTACCGCCTGCGAAAATACCGCCATCGCCGCAAAGATGGTGGCTGAATCAGGCAGAACCGACGTCGCCGCTCTTTCTTCCGCGAAATGCGCAGGCCTGTACGACCTTCACCGCCTCGCGGACTCTGTTCAGGATCGCGGTAGTAACTTTACGCGGTTTATCTGCGTTTCAAAAACGCTCGCGATATACCCCGGCGCGGACAAGACCAGCCTTATGATGACCATCCCGCACAAGCCGGGCTCCCTCTATCATGTGTTATCGCGTTTTTATATCCACGGGATTAATCTTATCAAACTTGAAAGCCGCCCGATTCCGGACAGCGATTTTGAGTTTATGTTTTATTTTGATCTTGAAACGCCGGTTTATTCGCCTGCGCTAATGCAGACAATCCGTGAATTAAGCGAATTAAGCGACAGGTTTTATTATCTGGGCAGTTATTCAGAGGTAGTATGAAAAAGCGTTTCGGTTTATTGGGCGAAAACCTTTCCCACAGTTTCTCTCCGCAGATTCACGCCGAGTTGGGCGATTACGAATACCGCCTGTACGAAAAAAGACTTGATGAACTCGAAGATTTTTTACGCAAAGGAAATTTTGACGGTTTAAATGTAACAATTCCCTACAAAAAAAATGTAATCCCTTTCTGTACGGAATTATCCGACACGGCGAAACTAACAGGAAGCGTAAACACGATAATCAAGGGCAAAGACGGCGCGTTATCAGGCCACAACACAGACTTTTTCGGCTTAACCTACCTGATGAGCAAAGCGAATATGAACCCCGCAGAAGGAAAGACTCTTATACTCGGAAGCGGCGGCTCGTCATTAACCGTACAAGCCGTTTTAAAAAGCCGGAACTCGCATAATATAGTAATAATTTCCAGAACAGGCGAAAACAATTACCAAAACCTTGATAGACATTCCGACGCAAAGTGGATAATTAACACAACGCCTGTCGGAATGTTCCCGAACAACGGGGTCTCTCCCCTGCCGGATTTTAAAATATTCGGCGAGTGCAAGGGAGTAATCGATCTTATTTATAATCCCGCAAAAACAGAATTGATTTTACAGGCGCAGGACGCCGGAGTTCCAGCTTTTAACGGATTACCGATGCTCGTAGCTCAGGCAAAAAAATCCGCCGAATATTTTATGAATACGGACATTGTGAACGAGGAGATCGAAAGGATCGATTCGATAATTACCCGGCAATCATTGAACATTGTATTAATCGGCATGCCCGGCTGCGGCAAAACCAGCGTGGGGCTCGCCCTTGCAAAAAAGATGAAGCGCGAATTTATCGACACCGACAAACTTATAATTAAGGCCGCGAAAAAACCGATAGCGGGAATATTCGCGGACAACAGCGGCGGAACCACAGGCGAAGAAAAATTCAGGGAACTGGAAACAAGCATCCTGCAAACAGCGTGCAGGCAGAGCGGAAAAGTTATAGCCACAGGCGGCGGCATTGTAACGCGGGACGAGAACCGCCACATCATCAGGCAGAACAGCGTCGTAGTTTACCGTGAAAGAGACATATCTTTACTGCCGGTAAAAGGCCGCCCCGTTTCCCAGCGCGACGGTCTCGAAGCTATTGCCGCGGCGCGATTGCCCCTCTATCACAGCTGGAGTGACTACACCGCGCAAGGAAATGATATAGATCAGACGGCGGCGGATATAAAGAAGCATTTTGAATCGGCTATTTTCTCATAAAGTTTTCTATTATCGTCTTACCCATCGGCGTAAGTATTGACTCGGGGTGGAACTGCACTCCGTAGACGGGGTACTCCTTGTGGCATACTCCCATGATTTCGCCGTCGGCGGTTTCCGCGATTACATTCAGGACGGCGGGTAAGGTCGATTTAATTCCTGCAAGCGAATGATAGCGTGCCGCCTGGATTTTTTGCGGCAGGCCCTTGAACAGCGGATTGTTCGTGTCTACCGTTACTTCCGATGATTTTCCGTGCATTAGGCGGCTTGCGTAAGAGACGGTGCCGCCGAAGGCTTCGAATATCGCCTGATGTCCCAGGCAGATACCGATAATCGGCGCGTCGGCGCAGAGTTTTTTTATCACTTCGATACAAACACCAGCGTCGGAAGGTTTGCCGGGACCCGGAGAGATCACAATGCGTGACGGGGAAAGTTTTTTTATTTCGTCTACGGTAAGTTCATCGTTGCGCACAACTTTTATATCGGGATCTATCGAACCTATGCACTGGTAAAGGTTATATGAGAAACTGTCGTAATTATCGATTAAGAGGATCATCAGTCTATCCCTCCCGACGACTGCATAAGCGCGTTTTGCGCCGCCTTTGATTTGTTTACACATTCCTGATACTCGGATTCGGGATTGCTGTCCGCGACAATTCCCGCACCGCAGCGTATAAACACTTTTCCTTTTTTCTTGTACACGATCCTGATAGCGATGCAGGTGTCCATGTTCCCCGTAAAGTCAAGATAACCAATCGCACCGCCGTAAATGCCGCGTTTGTTCTTCTCCTGCTCATTGATGATCTGCATGGCGCGAATTTTGGGCGCGCCCGAGAGAGTTCCCGCAGGAAGAATCGCGTTTATCGCGTCCAGCCCGGTTTTGCCGTCGAGTATTTCCCCGCTTACGGTCGAGCCAATGTGCATAACGTGGGAGAAACGCAGGATGGACATATACTTTTCCACTTTGACCGTTCCGAATTTGCTGATCTTTCCCAAATCGTTTCTGCCCAGGTCTACCAGCATGTTGTGTTCGGCAAGTTCCTTCTCGTCCGCGAGCAGTTCTTTTTCAAGAGCCATATCCTCAGCGTCGTCCTTGCCGCGCGGCCGGGTTCCGGCAAGCGGATATGTAAACAACTTTCCGTCCTGCAATTTAACAAGGGTCTCGGGGGAAGCCCCGGCGATTTCAAGATCGCTTCCGCTGAAATAGAACATATACGGCGACGGGTTTATCGTGCGCATTACGCGGTAAGTGTCAAAAAGGCTTCCTTCAAAGTCCGCTTCAAAGCGGTTGGAAAGCACAACCTGAAAAATATCTCCCTCTTTGATATGCCATTTTGCCTTGTTCACCATTTCGCAGAATTCATCTTTTGTGAAAAGGGTTTTAAGCTCGGATTTTACATTCGCCTTTGCGGGTTGCTGAGGCACTCCGTTTTTTATCATGCTTTTCAAGTCATCAAGCTTATCAACGCCGCTTTTATATTCCGCCTTATAATTATCCGCAGGAATGTTTACAATTAAAATTATCTTTTGCTTGTAGTGGTCAAAAGCGATAACCTTGTCAAAGAGCATTAAATCGACATCTTGAAAAAACTCCTTGTCGGGAGCGTCAAGATTAAGAGACGGCTCCGCGTATTTCGCGTAATCGTAGGCGAAATAACCGACAAGCCCGCCTGTAAACGGGGGAAGCCCCTCAATCTTCGCGCCTTTGTGCCTGTCTAAAATTTCCTGAATTTGTTTGTTAGGGTTATCGGTTTGAAAAGATTTTACTCCGTCAGGCGCGGTTATTTTCATCGCGCCGTTAAGGCAGGTAATTTCGATTTTTGGTTCATATCCCAGAAATGTATACCTGCCCCAGTTCTTTGTGTCTTCCGCGCTCTCAAGTATAAAACAGTGTTTGCTTACCGCCATCAATTTTCTTAGTACATCAATCGGCGTTACCATGTCGGAAAACATTTCCATTGCTATGGGTATCACGTCGTATTTGCCTGATTTCGCGAGCTGTTCAGCTTCTTCCAATGACGGTTTTACCATATTATATTTCCTTTTTCTCGACAGCCGCGCGGATTTTAAGTTCTTCCATTAATGTATGAAACTGATTTAGATCAAGCGACTGAGCGCCGTCGCAAAGAGCCTTTGCGGGGTTGTTGTGCGTCTCTATCATAAGCCCGTCCGCCCCGACTGCAAGCGCGGCTTTCGAAAGCGGCGCCACAAGGCTTCTTATTCCCGAGGCGTGGCTTGGGTCTGCTATGACGGGCAGGTGCGACTTTTGTTTCAGGATTACGACGGCGGACAAGTCCAGCGTATTGCGCGTCATGGTCTCGAATGTGCGGATACCGCGCTCGCACAGAATTACCTGACTGTTTCCCGCGGCGACAATATATTCGGCGCTCATCAAAAGTTCTTCTATTGTGTTGGCAAGCCCTCGTTTTAACAGAACCGGTTTTTTAAGCGCGCCGACGGCCTTAAGCAGATCAAAGTTCTGCATGTTCCTCGCGCCCACCTGCACAATGTCTATATCCTCGAACAGATCAATCTGCGTCTGGTTCATAATTTCCGAGACAACGGGAAGCCCCGTCTCCTTTCTCGCGGCGCGAAGCATTTCCAGCCCTTCCGCCTGCATTCCCTGAAAAGCGTAAGGCGAGGTTCTGGGCTTAAACGCCCCGCCGCGAAGTATCCTCGCCCCGCTGTCTTTCACGCTTCGGGCAATCTCTAAAATCTGCTCGTTGCTTTCCACCGAGCAAGGCCCCGAAATGACGGTAAAATGACCTTCGCCTATAACCGCGCCGCCAACTGAAATAACGGTGCTGTCCTCGTGTACATGCCTGTTGACCGCCTTGTACTGCTCGGTAATACGCTTGCCGTAGTCCACGATATCATTTGTCTGCACAATATGATCCATGTCGATTTCGGCGGTATTCCCGATAAGGCAGACGGCTGTATGTTCCGTACCGATGCTATATATGGTAGAAAAACCTTTCTGTTCCCAATCCGAGATAAACTTGTCGATCTTTTCTTTGGGCGCGTGGGGGTTCAGAATGAAAACCATGTTTATCTCCTTAAAAAAAATACTCATACAACGAATTTCTCGCTGTATGAGCATAAGAAGCGGGAAACGGGAGTCGGACCCGCGACATCGACCTTGGCAAGGTCGCGCTCTACCACTGAGCTATTCCCGCGTATTGTTCATTATGAAAAAAACGCGTGATTTAGTCAAGCCCGTAACGGCCGATAAACCCCTAAAATAACCCTATTCTATAGAAATAACCTTAATATTCCTCAAAGTTCTGCGGACACCCGCCGAAAGACCGCTTGCAAACTGCAATTCATAAACAATTTCTTCGCCCTCTACCGTTACCTTTCGGTATTGAAGGTTTTTTAATTTGGACATTTCTTCTTTATCTATATACCACTCGTTTTCGGAGCCTGTAATGACAATTTCCCCGGAAGGGCCTGTTCCTACATGCCGTACAGTCCCTGACACCTGAACTACAACAGGGGCAGTCTTGCCGGAGTCTTTTTCTTTTGCGCCAAGCGCAAATAAAGAAGCGGCAAGACACAGAAACAGAAGCGCAAGAAAAAATTTATTCATCTAATTGAAACCTTTTAATTTTTGAACAGTCAATTTTAAAAGGCTTATTATCTTTATTTATGCTTCTGCCGTTGCTTTTGATGTCAGGTAAACTGCTGACTCCGTCTCTCCTGTGAAAATAACTTGCATCTACCTTAAACGAACCTGAAAACTTCTTTGAGCTTGATGTTTGCGCGGATCTATTTCCGCCGGGTATCGAATTATCCACGCTTGGCGCAATACCGGTCGTATTGCCTGTCTGTGAATTGCCCTTCAAATTAGTATCAATATTGTATGTAAGACGCGCGCCGTTCGCAAAACCGTTTGATTCGCTTGGAGTTGTGCCGGAAGAACCTAAACCAGCGTATTTGATTTTATCGGAAGCCGCCGGAACAGATTCCGCTGTATTTGTTTTACTGTAAACGCCTTCACCGGGAAAGAGAGCCCTGCTGTTAATATTTTTAGGAACCATATGAGCCTTTACATTCTTTAATACAGAATCGTTCATGTAACCGTACAAACCGCTTTCGTTATTTGAATAGTTTGCCGCGTGCCAGTCTCTAAGCAATAACGACCAATTTCCTTTATGACTTTTGTTTATACTCTCTGCGGTTGTTATCGCATTATAATCATAGGATGTAGATGTATGAATATCAAAATAAATATCCTCAGGTTTGTCCGCTTGCAGTCTTAAATATTGAAAAAAAAGATTAACAGTCGCGTAATCGTCAAGATTCGCGTACGGGTTTTCATCATAATTATCCCATATAAAAAAATTGTTGCCGTTTACAATTAATCCGGAATAGTCTTCATTATAATGATCCATGCGTTCTTCAGAAACTCGGCCTGAATACACCCATTCTGCGGCTGATGAAAGACCTTCATCAATCCATGTATCCATTGTATTAGTTCTTTTTTCATTACTTATCATTAAATAACTTGTTACAAAACTCATAAGGTGCTGCATTTCATGGGCAAGAGTTTCATAGGAAGAGGCCGAGTCCGGAATGGACGGATAAGTATCTATATATATCATTTCCCGTTCATTTGAGTATTTAAGTTGTGGGTGAGACGGATTATTTTTATACATATCCGCAGAATAAAAATATCCGCCTATATAAGGATCACCCTCTTTTTTATAACCTTCCTGAATATCTAAAAGAAGAATGGTTAATTTTGCGTCTGTTGTTTTTTCTGTAGTCAAATAATGGGCAAATTGCATTGTATCTACTTCTCCCAGTTTTTCAATATTAACTTTATACCCGAAAGTTTTCATCATTTTTACATAGATATTGTTCGTGTATTCATCGGCAATTTTTTTTGCGGTTGCCGCGGTTACTCCGCTTCCTTTTTCCGCCCAGACTTTAACCTTTGCAGTTTCCGCAAGTAACTGCGCGTTTACCTGATAAAATTTTCCGGTATCATGGTTTTGCGCCCAGAAATTTCCTGAAGTTTCAGAAGCATCATCCAACAAATCGCAAGCAAATAAAAACAATGAAACAACAATAACCAAAACCGATAATTTTTTCATATAATCCTCCATCTACAATATAACACAATTAAACGTTATAAACAAAAAAATATAACGCCATATCAACGCCCGTGGCAATGTTTATACTTTTTCCCGCTCCCGCACGGGCACGGATCGTTTCTGCCGACTTTTGGCTGACCCCGGACAACAGTCGCCCCGTCAGGACGGCTTGCCGCGTTCACGGAACGTTCGGCGGACGATGCCTGTTTTGCGCCCAAAGAATTATCAAACGCGCCCATACTGCTGTGGCTCGCCGATTGAACCGCGCCTATTGAACGGCTTACGGGTCTTCGCGGTCCGCCTTCCA
>Ga0268262_10001283_pt1 | contig 31493 bp, 27 predicted proteins | sample TergutNc150P3_FD_190354 | JGI IMG/M metagenome (GOLD analysis project Ga0268262, IMG submission 190354) | Nasutitermes corniger P3 segment gut microbial community from laboratory colony in Florida, USA - Nc150 P3 (SPAdes) (version 2) | ecosystem: Host-associated > Arthropoda: Insects >... | reverse complement strand
GTACGGCAACAAAAAGGGCGGCCCCCGACCGAGACCGCCCTAACAGAGGTTTTCGCTCCAAACGGGCGGATTTTGCGGGGCGGGGACGCGTTCCCGCCCTTTTTTGTCGGGGAATGATGTATATTACTGCTTACCCCTTAACCCAAAGGATCAACCCAATGCGCAAACTCTTACTGACTACGGCGGCGGTCGCGGGCGAGCCGTCTTTCGGAACATTCACCGACACCGTTGCGTCGCCGACAGTCCATGATTTATATTTATTCTATATTCATCGGTTCGTCTATTAACTTTTTCGCGTAGGGGTCTTTATATGAAAGTGTTTATTCGGGGCGGGGTGAAAGCGGAGGTAGCGGCGGTAGTCGGGATGACGCTGATAGCGGTGTTAGCGGTTGCGGTGTTGGTGACAACAGGGGTGAGGTGGTTTTCGGGGCAACAGCAGGAACACGCGCCCGCTACACGCTCGGTGTCGCCGAAAACGTATGAAAGCGGTCTTGAAAGCGTCGCGCCTATTACGGAATCGGTGTCGCCGCAGAATATGTTCACCGACAACAGGGACGGTCAAACGTATAAGACGGCAACGATTGGGGAGCAAATTTGGATGGCGCAGAATCTGAATTATCAGACGGCAAGCGGGTCTTGGTGTTATGAGAATAATAGTTCAAATTGCTATACGTACGGCAGACTGTATGATTTCCACACGGCGCGGACGGTCTGCCCCGCGGGATGGCATTTGCCGTCCGCGGCGGAATGGGACAATTTGGCTTCGGCGGTAGGGGGTACAAGGAAAAAATATAAAGACAACGAGACGGGTAATGATTTTTTTGGTTGGGCGGGTGTCGGTACGAAATTGAAAGCGAGAAGCGGTTGGAATAATAATGGTAACGGTATGGATGATTATGGTTTTTCGGCCCTGCCTGGCGGCTTCCGGTTCTCCGATGGCGGGTTCTACGGTGCCGACAGCTACGGCGTCTGGTGGACGGCTTCGGAGGACGGCGTTGGCAACGCCTACTACCGGGGCATGGAATACGACTACGACTACGTGGACGAGCACAGCTACGACAAGAGCGGCGGCTTATCGGTGCGTTGCGTGCAGGACTGAAGCGCGGCGCGGTAGGCGAAGCCAACCGCCTCACGCCGTTGTCAGCCGCGAAGCGGCATACAGCGTTATATCGATTAACAAGTACCCTTAACCCAAAGGATCAACCCAATGCGCAGACTTGCACGGGCAACGGCGGCGGCGATCTTGACGGAGGTCGGAGCGATTTGTCTGTCAGGGTGCTGGCGGGCCTATTTTGGTGAGTTGATTTTATTTTTAAAAAGTTCTTGACAGGGATATTCCACAAATATTATATTATTACATATTGATATAAAAAGCCCTTTGGCGTATGCGGGGGGGTGTTTTGCGGCGTTTGCCGGGGTTATATCATATTGAGAACGGTGAGAACGAACCGCAAAGCGTTGGTTTTCAGTCTGACAAAGATGACAATTTTGCTGTTTATACAATATAAAAACCATTAAATAACGAATGGAGATGTACCTAATGTTCAGGCGTTTACTAATTACCGCCGTATCGACGATGGTTTTCGGATGGGCGCTCGTCTCCTGCGGCGACGGCGCCGGGTCGGGCGAACCGTTGCGTTGGAGGACGGCGGTTGACATTCCTGTGAATTTTACTATGAAGGTCGGGAATAACCTTAACTACGCGAAGTTGCTTCCGGATGATATTGTTGACTGTGATTCGTTGGAAGTTAACTATCCCGAGTGGTTCTCACAGTGGTTCTCACAAAAACCATGCGAAGAGTATACGATAGAAGAACGTTTGGATCTTATAGCGCAGTTACCTCGCGATCCCGACAATCCTACGCCGGAGCCGCCTGACAGCGGCTATATTTTTGATATTGGCTCGGGGAGCGTCCCCACGACATCCGATGTTATTGATGTTCTGAGAACGCTGACGGACACAAAGATTCAATATTCAATAACGGCTGCTAACAACACAAATGTGTCGCTTACTTTTTATGGGATGCTCTTTACGGCTGCCGACACCGCGGCGATGAAGGATTCGGTTGATGTGTTCTACGATACTATCATAAATAGCGCGACGCGCGAAGGCCGCGTGAATATGTTTGGGACGGAGGGGTTGTTCTTACGATCGAAAAAGACCGGCAGCTATCCCTCCAAAGGTTTGTCGAGTGAGGAAGACGGCAGGTTGCTTGGCGATCTTATTATCCGCCAAAAAAAGTTTTCTTATAGATGGCTTGTCAAAATTGACGATATTTCCGGCTTGACGGATACGTCTAGTACGAAAGAGTCCGTTGACATAAAACTCCGGATAAGGTTTTCCGGCGTGAACAGCGTTGACTCGCTCTTTACGCTTTAAAGTCAAGGAGCGGCGGCGCGAATTAATATCTAAAACCGATTAATATTTTCTTTGTACCGGCAACAAACGTTGCGTTAACAATAGGATGATCCTTTAGCTATGAAAAAAAGTACGGTGATTGCGGCGGTTCTTTTGGTTTCCGCGAGCGTTTCTTACGGCGATGGCGGCGACAGTCCATTAATAGGCGGCGGCGAGGCGCAACCGAGCGCCTCCGCCTCCGACGAGATCTTCATAGATTGGGCGTGGGCGGCGGGGAATCCGGCGCTTGTAGGGCTTGAGAATCAGCGCCAAACGCGGCTATCGCTCTTTCCCACCTCGATATCGCTGTGGAACGACAAGGTTGCGTTGCCGCTTTCCGGCATGTCGTCCACCAAATCTTGGGTGACGGCGCTGTTGCGCGAAAGTTTCGGCATAAAAAACGGGCTCACCCCGGATGAGGTCTCCCAAAAGTTAACCGACGAACTGCGTGATGGAATATACTTTTGCGCGGGGGTTCAAACCTCTCCCGTCGATTTCGCCACGCGCAATTTAGGGTTTAACGTAAGAACGTTCGCCAACGCCGACCTGCAACTCCCCGGCGGGCTCTTTCTGCCGTTCTTCTCGGCGACCGAAGGGCTTTTGGCCGGCAACAGCCTTGACCTCTCCTCCACGCGCGTCAGCGAAGTATGGGCGACGGAAATCGGCGCCAAGTACGGCCACAGTATATCGATACCGTTTATCCGCGATTATCTATGGTTAGACGAGGGCGCGGTTGGTTTGGGCGTAAAGGCGCTGATAGGCCACCATTACTTCAGCGTGGAGGCGAACGATAGCAGTAAGTTATACTACGATCCGGTGTCCAACAAATACAAAGCGGGTATGAGCCTTGACGCTATAAGGGCGCAAGGCGGTTACGGGTGGGGGTTTGACCTCGGAACAGTTTTCCACAACGACAACCACGCGGTATCGATCGACGTGCAGGATATAGGCATGATACAGTGGCCCGGGCAGAAGGTGTTCAGGGGGAAGGTAACCATAGGAGAGCTCGACTTGAACGGCGGCGGCACCGATTTTTTTGACGTCGGCTCGCTTAAATCCAACGGCAAGGGTTACGTTATGTGGCTGCCGACGACCCTGAACGCCGGTTATCTCTATTACCTAAATTTGTCGGCGTATTACGGAAACGGATTAGGCTTAATTATGGATTATCTCTCGGCGAGCCTAATTTACAACCAGCCGTTGGCGTTGGCGCCCGGTACGAACAGCTACGCGCCTCGCGTATCCGCCGGGGCCAAACTTGGGTTTATGGGCGGTTATTTGCCCGTGCGCTACGGGATAATCTTCGGCGGGTCGGAAAAAGTGGCCTCGACGGCGGGCGTGGAAATAGGCAAACAAGGTTCTTTCAGCGTATCCTACAAAGCGGTGGGAAGTCCTATACTATGGCCCAAGAGGGGTTTCGAGATCGCGTTCGCTCAAACGAAGGTATGGGGCGGCAAGGGCAAAGCGAAAGACAAGGGCAAAACGCCGCCGCCGGTTCAGCCGATAGATACGGCGTCCGCGGCGCCCGTAGCGCCCGCTGTTAAGGAAGCGGCGGTCGACACGGCATCCGCGGCGACCGCGCCGCCGGCGGTTCATGAAAAGGCGGTCGATACGGTGACCGCGCCGCAAATAGCGCCGGAAGGGGTGATCGACACGGCGATAACGCCGCCCGCGATTCCGGAAGAGGCGGTCGACACGGCATCCGCGGCAAACGCGCCGCCCGCTGTTCATGAAGGGGCGATAGACACGACAGCCGCGCATCATATTAAGACAGTCGACACAACGGCTACGCACCATACCGTTCCGGCAAAGGCCGTCGATACGACAGCTGTGCATCTTAACGTTCCGGCAAAGGCTGTAGATACGACATCTACGCACCACACCGTACCGGCGAAGGCTGTAGACACGACGGCTACGCACCATACCGTACCGGCGAAGGCTGTAGACACGACATCTACGCATCATACCGTACCGGCGAAGGCTGTAGACACGACATCTACGCATCATACCGTACCGGCAAAGGCTGTGGACACGACATCTACGCATCACACCGTCCCGGCGAAGGTCGTTGACACGACGGCCACGCACCATACCGTCCCGGCGAAGGCGGTTGATACAACCGCCGCGCGTCACACTGTCCCCGCGAAGGCAGTTGATACAACTGCCGCGCATCACACTACTGTCCCGACAAAGACCACCGACACGACGGCCACACATCATACCGTTCCGGAGGTTAAGAAATCTTCTGAGGAGAATAAACAGAAAGTGACCGCGCCGCCGGCGACGCCCACTCCGGCCGCGCCGGAGCGCAAGCAATAGGAACGAACGCTACTTGTAAATCAGCCGGCCCGACCGCTCGACCAGCCATTCACCGTTCGGCCTCAGCCGCTCGTTCCGCGCCTCGTCGTATACCGTCAGCCAGAAGGTGAACTTCGTTATCTTCTTGTCGGCGGGCATGGTGATCTTCCCGTTGAAGTTGTCGATATCCATGAATTTGCTGTGGTGGATGCCGTTGGTCTCCTCTTTGTCCAACTGAAATTGCCGATAGACGCGGTGTTTCTCCGGTATTCTTTTCCCGTCCATCGTTATGGTAGTGTCTATGGGGCTGGCGATCGCGTCTAAGAAGTAAGAGTATCCCTCTTCCACGGGTATGACGGAATTTCCGCTTTCATCGAGGATTGTTGAGTCGTATGTGACTGCGCTTTTGTTTTCAATGCTTTCAACATCGCTCCCTTTGACTTTATAGACTACCACCTTGTCGACGATAGGGATATTGTTCACAGGGATGCCGGCGGCCTTGAAGCGGCTGTTGTAGCGTATGTACTGCGTGCTTATTATGGTGTGCGGGTACGGTTGCCTGTTCGGCTCTTCTGTGATTATTCGCATGGGTACGGTGAAGTATTGGAGTATCGGAACCAGAAATTTGGCGGTATCTGGGCTTACGGCGCCGGAATTTCTTTTTGACAGACCATCTATCATGTCGACGATCTGCGTCTTCGTCATGGCGGCGAGTTCTTTTGGAAGCGCGCCCCTCATCTGCGCCGGCAGCGCGTCCGCCCAGGCCTCCGGGATGGAGGCGCTTTTTCTCACTATGGATTCAGGGATAGGGATCTTGAACTCTATGGCCTGCGTTTTCGGTGAGAAATAAGCGTCCGGATTCATGAATGTCGCTGTTATAGGCGTCTTCAAGCGTACTGAATCGACCACCGTCGTGTTGCCGAAGAGGTCGCGTATCACGTTGAACGACACCCACCACTTCAAATCGTTGTCCAAAACCTTCTTTTTACCGGCAAAGACGGCCGTCAGCTTGATCGTGTCGCCGGGGGCGGCGTCGGCGGGCTCCCAAATGTACTTCAGCATACGGAACTCGTCGTCGTCGATGCGCTGGTAAGATGTGGAGAATTGTTCACACCCCGCTATTGCGGTTAGTGTTATTGCCGTAATTAGTATTGATACGAATCTTTTCATAGATTGATCGCCTTTTCCTGGATTATGAAAATCAAAATCTTTAAAATCTTTTAAAATCAAAATCTTAAAATTCTTTTTTAGACGGAAGGCTTCGCCTTCCATAGATAAATCGGGGGCTAAACCCCCGATTTTCAGTCAACTGCAAAGTCAAAGTCAAAAACCTTAGGTTGTAAGTCTTTTGACTTTGATTGAAAATGCGGGGTTTAGCCCCGCATTTATCTATGGAGCCGAAGGCTCCGTCTTAAAAAGATTTATATGTTTTGGGGTTTAGCCCCGCAATTATCTATATCAAAATTCCGCTCTAACGCCCGCAGCTGCGAGAGGAATCATTGATATCTTCTGTTTCTCCGTATAATTGTAATTATAATATGTAAGCTCCGGACTCTTGTAGAGCGGCCAGAGTACATTTTGGAAATCTATGTAGTATGTTAATATAAACTTGTCGTAGATACGCTTTTTGTCCACCCTCATGTCAAGCTGGAAGAACGGATCCTGCCGCTCCGAGTTTCGCTCGCCGTAAACGGGGCGGATGTTTTTCGCGTTCTCGTTCTCGACCGTCGCGATGATCGGCGACGTGGGTTTGCCGCTCACGAAGCGCATCCTTCCGCCCACCTCCCAGTTGTTCCTCAGGCGCCAGCTGCCGAGCAGTTGGAGGTTGTGAGGCTCGTCGCGGCCCGAGAGGATGTATTTTCCGTCGCGATTGCTCCACGCCTCGCTTCTGGCGAGCGTGTAAGAGATCCACCCGAAGAATTTCTCGGAGCGGGAGTGGCGCAGCATCAACTCCAACCCGTACATCCGCTGTTTGCCGTCGCTGAAGTAGCGTCTTTGCACGTCGCGCGTCGAATCGTAATCTAAGGCGGCGTTGTAGGAGCGCGCGACGTCCCAGATGCGGTTGAAGTACGTCTGCGCGTCTAAGCTTAGAAGGTCGGTTATCTGCCACTCGAAACCGGCGATGTAGTGCGCGGCTTTGGTCGACGGCAGGTCGGGGTTGCCGAAGTCCTCGTGGATAGTCATACCCATAGGCTCCGGAGTCTGGCTGTAAGTGCCGGTCGCCGCCTTGATTGTGTATTTGTCCGACAGCTGGTAGCGCCCGCTGATCCTGAGCGACGGTTCGCCCGACCAGCCGCGGCGGCCGTCCTCAACGCCGTAATCCCAAAACGCCGGTAACAAGGATCCCCCGCAGTCGAGTTCCGGGTAGTAATCGTATCGAATACCGGGGATGAGCAACAGCTTGTCTATAGGTTTCCACTCGACATTGGCGTAACCGCCCACGATACCGTACTTTTGATCCTCGAACGATGTTCTCATGATTAAGTTTTGGCCGCCGGTAAACTCCAATTCCATATTCTCATTCAGCAACTCAATATCCGCGCCGATGTTTACCGTTAGCGCGTCGTTTGCGGTAAACGTCGCTTGGTTGCGCAGGTGCCCCCAAAGCGGCCTCTCTTGTATGTCCGCGAACCCGAAAGCCGACGTGTTCTGCGCCATGTATGTGCCGGAGAGGCGCAACGTGTTTGTCCACTTGTCGTTTATGCGGCTCGAAAGCCCCGCTGTTAGCGTGTGGAACGTCGTCATCATGTTCATCTCGTCAAGCTGCCCGTCGATCTCGCTTGAACCGCGATCCATTGACGGGATGAATACGCCTATGCTGTCGCGGCTGCCGAGCATAGAGACCGAGAGGTGGTGATTCTTGTTTATGTCCACATCGGCCCTCAGCAGGTAATCCCAATAAAACGGCGCCATTGATATTGAGGTGTGCTCCGGATCGGATATGTCAAAATAGAGTTTCAACAAATCGCCCGCGAAATACCGACGTCCCGATGCCATGAACGATACCTTTTCGTTTATAGGCCCCTCAAAGAAAAGAGCGCCGGTAAGCATACTGAAATCGGCGTAGCCCTGTAACCTATCGGTCTTAGGTTTGCGGGTATTCATCTCGATCACCCCCGCCACCGCGCCGCCGTAACGCGACGAAAACCCGCCCGGATAGAAGTCCACGCCGTCAAGCGCGTCCGACGGGTAGATGGCGTTCATGCCGCTCATGTGGTAGAGCATAGGGACGGTCATCCCGTCTATGTAGTAACGCGAAGCCCAGCTCGGCGCGCCGCGCACCACGACCTCCGTCCCGCCGAACGCCGGACGCGCCACCCCCGGCATAGCCTGAACCACGCGAACCGCGTCGCCGCCAAGCCCCGGTATGCGCTTAACCTCCGCCAAGGATATGCGGTGGCGGCTCACCTCTTTCTCCTCCGCCTTGCCGTAGACGACAAGCTCGTAGCCCGAGTAGTCCAAGCGCGTAACGTAGTAGAGAGCCTTCACCTCCTCCATCTTAGACACGCTCTCCGTAGTGGAGTACGGCTGGTAATCCGGGGCGTTTATGCTGACCGTCACTTGACAGGTGGGCAGCGAATAAAACCGGAACCTGCCCGCCGAATCGGTGGTAACGGCAAGGCGCGAGTCCTCCCACGACTGCCCCTCTATCGCGCCGATCTGCTCCATATATATGGAGAACGGCACGGTAAGCGACGTGTCGGAAAGTGTATCCGCAAACTGCAACACGACAAGCGCGTCGGCGACGGGTCTGCGCGTCCCGCGTTCTATAACGGTTCCGCTTAGATTGACGTACGCCTTTGGGGCGGTAACGACGTCGCGCAGGCTGAAGCGGTACTCATACTGGAGCATCACCGCGACCGCCTCCCCGCCTATCGCCCGCGCCGGAGAGAACTTGAACTTGCGTGCGGCGTCGAGCGCGTTAGCGTCAAGCGCCGGATGGAGCGGGCGGACCACGGCCGCGCTGTCGACCGCGCCGGTCTCGCTGACCAAAAGCTCAAGCAAAACGGCCCCCTCAATGCCGGACTTTATCAGGCTGTCGGGGTACTTCGCCTCAACGAATTGGGTGAGCGTAGGCATCTTTTCCAAGGCGCCCTCGGCGTCCAAATACTCTATCTCCTCCATCAACTCAATAGGCGCCTCGTCGCCCAAATCGATCGCCCCCTCCACCTCCCCGCTGACGGTAGGGACGGGGGCGCTTTGCGGCGACGCCGGAAAGGGGGCGAGGATTACTGTTAGGGCGGCTATGGCGGCGGTCAGGGCGGGCGCTTTGAGCTGTTTCGTATTCATACCTGTTAAACAAGCCTTACGGTTAAAAATGTTGCTTTGACGCCGAAAATGACGCCCGCGCCGCGTTTTTGGGATAGGTTACCCCTATAATATAGTATATGCGGGGTAAAATCGCCTATATTAGTAGAGGAATTTTTTATTTTGGGAATGGTGAGGATTGATATAAGGATTTAAAAATTAAATACAAAATCAAATTCAAAATCTTTAAATTCAAATTCTTTTTAAGACGAAGCCTTCGGCTTCATAGATAAATCGGGGGCTAAACCCCCGATTTTCAGTCAAAATCAACGTCAAAATCACTCTCCAAACGGCTTTTTTTTGACTTTGACTTTGCCGTTGACTGAACTTGTTTATCTCGGCGAAGCCAAAATCGGGGGGTTTAGCCCCCCGATTTATCTATGGAAGGCGAAGCCTTCCGTCTAAAAATGAATTTGATTTTAAAGCTTTTGATTTTAAAAGATTTTAAAGAATTTGACTTCCTACCGACCATATATTATATTACTTCACTTTAACTTTTTACTTTTTTGAAAGGGGTGCGCGGTATGAATTTCTTTACCTTTACGAAGTTGGGACGGGCGCTGTTGTTGGCGGGTGTGTTAGCGGTTGGGTCGGTCTGTTGGCTGGGTTGCGGCGGCGGGGACGATAACAATCCCGCCGACAACAGCGGGAATAACAGTAACAACAGCAATAACAACGGCGGCGACGCTAATCACGACGGCAGACTAATCAACGCCGCCAACGGCGAGGCGTGGTTGGAGGGACGCAGTTGCGAGTCGGCGACACATGGTTTTATCTTCAAGTCAAACGGCGATTTGATAAATTTTGGACGCGGTGACGGCGGCGACGACGGCGGTCCTTGGACTGTGTGGACAGAGGTGATGTGGCGGACGGACGGCAATAAACTTACGATGAGAAATCCTTCCTTCGAGCGTGGGGAAACCGCTACGTACGAAGTATCTAACAGCACACTGACGCTTACTAATGATAGCAATCAGGCAACAACATACAAGAAGTGTAGCGGTGTGGTTGTCGGCGGCTGATAATCCGTCCCCCGTTTTACGTAACAAATTAACAACCTCATTAGTAACCATTCCGCGTACCCATCAGGTCCGGTGGGTACGCTGTCCCCCGCCCGTCCCCGCCGGTCGTTGTGAGGTCGGTATGGGTCGGGGGGTTGTTATGCGCTCACCATTTCGGCGTTACGCTCAACCGCTTCCGTCTCTTCCATCCGCCGCATTTTTTCGTGGAACTCTTCCGGTGTTATGCCCCTATCCGGATTTTCGGCCTGTATGCGCATAATATCGGCCCATATTTCATCCGCAGATAGTTTGTCCAATATTTCATGCCGTTCTTCCGTCCAATTGCCGCGCTTTACCGTCGCCATAATTAACCGCCTTTCAATAGTCTAAAGGGTCTATAACGTTTACCGCTGTTATGTTTCTGTTTCTACACTTCCGTATAAACTTCTCGTCCGTCGTTATTAGGAAGTCCGCCCTTGCCGCTTCAGCCGCCGCAAGATGGGCGGCGTCCATTTTGCCTAGTCCCATCAATTCCAAGTTATCCGCCCGTATGCGGATTTGCGCGGAAAGTTTGATATTATCGTCAATGGACACTCTATAATTCTGTTCAGCCGTCCGGCGTTTTTCATCGTCGGGTATTTTCCTGATTTCGGCTTCTCCGGCGAAACTGCCGATAATGACGTATCCGTCCTTTTTCCGGTTGTTGATTATGCGCCGGATTTTGTCGGCCTGCGCTTTCACTTTGGGCGACGGGTCGGCGTCGAATAACCGGCTGTTGCAACAATTATCAATATATACGACCCGCTTTCTATTCATGCCCGGCCTTGCCTCCTGTTAGATAATATATATTATGGGCGGCGTCGGCGGGGTATTCATCCCTCCGAAACCTCGCCCCTCGGACTGACCTCAAACGCTTCCCCCAGCGCCGGATAGTAGACGTTTTGGTAGCCCTTGCTCCTCAGCGCGTCCTTAAACGAGGTCGCCTGATCCACTTCGCCGTGGAAGAGGAAGATGTTCTTCAGCCTCGCCGGATCGTTCAACCCGACGTAGTCCAAAAGCTCCCGCCTGTCCGCGTGGGCGCTGAAGGCGTCTATCACTTTTATCTTGCAACGAACCTGATGATCCTCGCCGAAGACCTTGACGACCTTTTGACCGTCCATTATCTTACGCGCCAGCGTGTCTTTGGCGGCGTAGCCTACGAAGAGCAGGAGCGTCTTCGGGTTTTCGATGTTGTTCCGCAGGTGGTGCAAAATCCTGCCGCCCTCCGCCATTCCCGAACTGGAGATTATCACGTGGGGGAAGGTCAGCCCGTTCAGTTTCTTCGAGCCGTCTACGTCGTGCACGTAGGTCAGCCGTTGGAAGTCGAACGGCTGTTCGTGGTTGTCCAAAAATACGCGTTTGGTCTCCCTGTCTAATAATTCATAATGCGATTTAAAGATTTCCGTGGCGTCGCACGCCATCGGGCTGTCAACGTATATGGGCATCTCGGGCAGCCTGTTTTGGTCAAACAGTTTATGTAGGATGTAGACGACCAACTGCGTCCTCCCGACCGCGAACGAGGGGATGATGATCTTTCCGCCCGCCGCCGCCGTTTCGCGTATAGCCGTCTCCAACTCCTCCTCCACCACGCCGAAATCGCTGTGGTGCCTGTTTCCGTAGGTGCACTCCATAATCAGCATGTCCAAATCGCGCAAAACGTTCGGGTCGTTCGTCAGCGGCATGTTGGGCCGCCCGATGTCGCCCGTGAACCCCACGCGCAGCGGCTTGCCGCCCGACCCGCGCTCCGTTACCTCGAGGTGCAGACCCGCCGACCCCAAGATGTGCCCCGCGTCGCGCATCATGATCTTCACCCCGGGCACGACCTCAAATTCCTTGTCAAAGTCAATATGCTGAAAGAGGTCCATCGCCCTCTCCACGTCGCGGATAGAGTAGAGCGGCGGCAGTTCCGGCTGGTGCTGGCGCTTCCTGATGACGTTGACCCACTCCAAGTCCTTCTCCTGCAAGAAGGCGGAGTCGCGCAGCATTATCTTGCAGAGCTCTATGGTGGCCGGCGTGGCATAGATCGGCCCCTTGAACCCCTGCTTCACGAGGTTCGGGATGTTGCCGCTGTGGTCAATGTGGGCGTGGGTGAGGATCAGCGCGTCGACTTCCGACGGGTTGAAGAGGAAGCTGTGGTTGCGCTCGTAGGTCTCCTGCCGCCGCCCCTGGAATAGCCCGCACTCGATAAGGATCTTGCTCTCGTTGACCGTAAAGAGCACCTGTGAGCCGGTAACGGTCTGCGCCGCGCCGCAAAATTTGATGTTCATGGATGGACTGTCCTTTTTTTGTATTTTACGGATGTGGATATTTTGCAGGGGGCAAGCCGCGATCCCCCATACATAAGTATAATAATAGCGCGCGGGGATTGCAAGGAAAAAACCATAAAATTTGTAATTTTTTTGAAAAGAAGTCTGTCTTATACTAATATAATTCATGGGTGTTGCCGAAGTCAACCCGCGGTAAAAAAAGCCCAAACACCCCGTTAGCAGTGGGGATTCATCCCCCCAAATCCCCCCGCCCTTGTCTGGTCGGGCGGGATCGGGGTCGGCGGGGTCGGTAGGGGTCGGTTACAGCCCTAAAATGTTCTTAACTTCTTGTTCCGGGAGTCCGAACCCTTTTACTATCTGTTCAACGGTGAATCCGCCTTGGTACATCTGATTGACGAACTTGCGGGTCGCTTCCTGCTCTCCCTCCAACTTACCTTCCAACTTACCTTCCAACTTACCCTCCAACCTACCCCTCTTCTCGCCCCTCCTCTCGGCTTCCTCCCCCCGCACCCTAAGCGCGTCCTCTAAATTCCATTCTGTCGTCAGCATGTTTCGTACCGCCTTTCTATGAGTTTGTAGGTAATCTACTAAAATATATTTTCTTATACACTCTTCCGTAGCCCGATCAACCGCTTGTTCAAGGCTCATTGCTTCTCGGTATTCGCGGACTTTCGCCGTGAATACTGCGTATCCGTTGAGTATCGCGCAACGCCGCGCAATTTCAGCGTTGCGCCCTTTGTTTATGTTGTACACACGCACTGTCAATTCAAGGTTTATAGGGTACTCCATATCATATTTCGCAAACAAATCCGATAACTTCAGTATCTCCATTTCAGGGCGGTCTTTTTCGCCGTTGTACAGGACTATAAACTCAGGCCGCGGAATCTCCATTCGGTATACGAGCTTGCAAGAAATATATATTATGGATAGTTTTACGGCGCAAAAAGCCCGTCTTTCGGCGTGCTATGTGTCTAAATAATATAATTGATGTATATTGCCGGAGTCAACCCGCTTTTAAAAAAAGCCCAAACACCCCGTTAGCCGTAGGGATTTGCCCCGATCCATCCGTCCCCGCCGGGGTTAAGGGGGGGATTGCCGAAAAAAGTTTGGGGGGGCGGCCTGTAATTTGACTTTTGGCGTGGGCGGCGATTATATTTATCCTTTGAGCGCCTAATCCCTAAAACGCATAGAAAGGCCGCCGGCAGCAAAATGACGCAACCGCGTTCACCCGAATACCCGCTTAGGATAAAGGATATTTTGACCGCCAAGGCCCCAGGCGACAGCGTCGAGGTCCGCGGGTGGGTGCGCTCGCGCCGCGACGGCAAGGGGTTTTCGTTCTTCGACGTGGGCGACGGATCGTGCTTCTCAGGCATTCAGGCCGTGGTCCCCGGCACCCTCGGCAACTACGCGGCGGAGCTTGCCCACGTCGGCACGGGCACCAGCGTGAGGATCCGGGGAACGCTCACCGAATCGCAAGGTCAGGGTCAAAAGTACGAAGTCGCGGCGGACGAGGTCTTTGTCTACGGAATGGCCCCGCCCGACTACCCGCTCCAGAAGAAGGCGCACAGCTTCGAGTACCTGCGCGAGATCGCCCACCTGCGCCCGCGCACGAACTCTATAGGCGCCGTCGCCCGCCTGCGCGGATCGCTCTCGCAAGCCATACACAAGTTCTTCGGAGAGCGCGGCTTCCTCTACGTCCACACGCCCATCATCACCGCCAGCGACGCGGAGGGCGCCGGGGAGATGTTCCGCGTCTCCACGCTCGATCCGGAGAACCTCCCCAAAACGCCCGACGGGCGGGTCGACTACTCCCGCGACTTCTTCGGCAAACAGGCCTCTCTAACGGTGAGCGGCCAGCTTGAGGGGGAGGCCTACGCGATGGCTATGGGGCGCGTCTACACCTTCGGCCCGACATTCAGGGCGGAGAACTCCAACACCGCCCGACACCTCGCCGAGTTCTGGATGATAGAACCGGAAGCCGCTTTCTTTAAACTCAAGGACGACATGGACTTAGCCGAGGACTTCATCTGCCATTTGTGCGCGCACGCCCTCGAACATGATAGGGAAGACCTGGAATTTTTCAACAAGCGCGTTAGCCCTACCCTGCTCTCGAACCTCGAAAGCGTCGCCGGGCAGGAGTTTGAGCGCGTGAGCTACAAGGAGGCGGTAAAGCTGCTGTCAAAGTGCGGCGAGAGCTTCCAATATCCGGTATCCTGGGGGATGGATTTGCAATCGGAACACGAGCGCTGCCTGACAGAGAAGATTTTTAAGAAGCCGGTGATAGTCTATGACTACCCCAAAGAGATCAAAGCGTTTTATATGCGGCAAAACGACGACGGCAAGACGGTGGGCGCGATGGACATCCTTGTCCCCGGAATCGGCGAACTGGTGGGCGGTTCGGAGCGCGAGGATCGCTTAGACATTCTCTTAGCGAGGATGAAAGAGTGCGGTCTCGACGAAGCTAAGTACTCGTGGTATTTAGACTTACGAAGATACGGCGGCGCCCCGCACGCGGGTTTCGGCCTTGGATTCGAGAGGCTGCTGCTGTTCGTCACGGGGATGCAGAATATAAGGGACGTTATCCCGTTTCCCAGATATCCGGGCAACGCGGAATTTTGATTAGGATTTATAGGATTATTAAGATTATAAGATTAACACACAACAGCAAAGAGGGTCTATTCATGCAAACAACAAACAACGCGATAGCGATGAGGCGAACAACGCTATGCGCCCTATCCGCAATGTTCGCGCTCTTAGCGTTTCTGCCGTCCGCGACGCCGTACGCGCAGCCCGCGCAACCGGCGCCGTTCACGTTCTCCGCGCTCTCCGACGCCTACGTATTGCCCGGCATCTACATATCCCAAAACATCCGCGACGGCTACTACAAGTTCGACGACGCGGACAAGTATCTGCATGTCGGGAACACCACCCCGTATATCATCGGCCTTTCGCTTGGGAAGCGGGTATCCATCGACAACCCTCGGCTTAGGTTTCAGGCCGCGTTTGAGTTGGGCAGGGGCAGCGTCAAGGACGGCGATTATGAGATAGGCCTCACAGACGGCGCGAGCACCTGGTCGGAGTGGGTCTCGCTATACAGCATATACTGGACCGGCGGCCTTTTGGCCGAAGCGCACTGGCTCTTTCCGCGGCACAATCGCACAATCTTCGTCTCCGCCGGACTCGGGGCGCACCTTACGTATTTCGATATCGCGCTGAAAGTCAAGGCCACCGGCGAAGATGTTGAGGGCGGAAGCAACGGTATGCGCGCCGCGCTCTCCCCAAGCGTCAACTTAGGCTGCGGCACCGAATACAGGCTCCGCGGCACCGGGGCGGCGTGCGTCCTATACGGCCTGAGATTTTGGCAATCGGCCAACTACAAGGAGTATAGCGCGAAGTTCCCCATGGGCGTAAACTATACGGAGTTCTTCTTCTCGCAGTCGATACAATTGCAGTATCTGTTGCCGCGCAGGAGCCGGGACTGACGGGCGGGGTTAGGTCAAATCTGGCAGGGGGCCGCTCTCCGGGTCTCGTGTAAACAAATGTAAGTTATTGCCATTAAAAATTGCTTTTTTGGGAGCGTTATAGTATATTATAATGGTGACGGCGACGCCAAAACCCATAAAAATCATGAAAAAGGGTCAAAAATGATTGTGCAAGAACAAAAATCGCGGTTGCTTGATAGTGCCGACGATATCAACAAAATCCTGGCCGAGGCGGCGGTAAAGTCTACCGATGAATACCGAAAAGGGTATGTGGACGGCCAGAACGAGGCTATTGAGGCCATAATGAAAGCCGTCGATAAAGAGGCGGACACTTTTTTCGGTGAAACGGTCGCGGCGGCTGAGGTATTTTATTCGGTTTTGTCTGACATAATACCGACTAAAAACATCTTGCAATATCGGATAGGGTTGGATTATACCACAAAAAGACCGACTGCGTTGGCGGTCATATCTCGCGAATGCGAGGCCTCTTTATACGAAATCGAACAGGTAGCGGCAAGGCTTGATGTGTTTATGTTTCAACATGGCCGCAAGTGCAGTTTTTGGGTTATAACAGGCGACAGCTTAGACCAAGATTTGATAAATCGCGACTTCCCGTGGAGCAAAAGGGGCTGACAATGGCGTCGCGGGAGCAACATCTAAAGCAAGCCGAACACAATCAAGGCCTACTCGGTTTCTTGGAAGAAACAACGGGAGGAGATCGCTATGACGATTGGTACATCACAGTAGCCTTTTATGCGGCGTTACATTATTTTGAGGCGATTCTTCCAACAGTCGCCCAAAAAATCAACAGTAACCGTCAACGAGGTCTTATTTCGGAGCATTATGACGCGCATGCCGACAGGTTGGTCGCGATGAGGATGGAATTCGCGGATATATTTACCCCGTATTCCTCGCTTTACAACCGGAGCCGCGCGGCAAAATACAGAAAATATGAGACGACTCCAATTATGAAGTCGTTGACCAAAAGGTACCTTGAGGAAGTTGTCGTTGAATGTCGCAAAACTATGAATAAGTGGAAGTCCTAGAAAGAATACTCTTGGGGAAGGATTGGTTACATGTTGACAGTTTTGATTTTGCCTATAACAATACCGCTGATCTTCTCTGTGGCGACGACGCGCCATTGGGGCGTGAGCCGTTGCGTTGCGCCTATCAACCACGCCCACGCGCCGCTTGACAAAATGAGAAATACCCCCCCCCCCCCCCCCCCCATACTTTAAATGCCTGTTTTTGTGTCCAAATATCCACGAGGTTGTCATTAAATCAACTGGGAGGCATTTTTGTCCACCCGACGAAACATCGCTTAAAACACGCTGTAATCGCGTTATACGGGCCATTGAATTTTTGCGTTTTTACCTACGCTCCGGCTTTCCACGCTCGGTTTACCACCCAAACATTTATCGAGAGGCATTAACATGAAAAATCTGACGCAGTTACTCGTTGCAGTATTTTTATAGATATTGCGGCGGATATAATTGTGGTGGCTGTTTTAACAAATATAGGAGGTTAAAGTGTTTACGATTGTACGGAAAAGACAGACGTTTTTGGTTGTGATGGCCGCGGCGGTCGGCGCTGTTTTGTGCTGCGGGTGTTCGGATAATGGGATTGGGGGGGCGTTTTATGAACAAAAGCTTGCAAACATAGAACGAGATGATATAAGTAGATACAATACGGTACCAATAGGTACTCAGTGGTGGATAACGAGAAATCTTGATATCAAAACCGGTATTAGTTGGTGTTATGATAACAACGAGTCTAATTGCAATCAATACGGTAGACTTTACGATTGGAATACGGCGATGAAGATTTGTCCAAGCGGATGGCATTTGCCGTCTAGAGAGGAATGGCAGACGTTGGTTGATTATGTGGAGAAGGAATACGGTTATGGTGCCGGTAGACATCTGAAAGCGAAGAACGGTTGGAATGATAATGGAACGGATATTGTTGGATTTTCGGCCTTGCCTGGCGGCTACCGTTACGACGGTGGCAGTTTCGGCTATGCCGGCCACTACGGCGGCTGGTGGGCGGCTACGGATTACGACGGGGGCAGCGCCTACTACCGGGACATGGGCTACTACCTGGAGGACGTGAACGAGCTCAACCCCAACGACGACGTGCACGAGGGCGACTGCGGCAAGGGCGGCGGGTATTCTGTGCGTTGCGTTAAGGACTGAGTGCGCCATTTCTGCGCGTGCGATCAACCCTACGGCAACAAAATCACCCCAAGCCCGCGTCCCTACACGGATCGGATTGAAGTTGTTCAAGTCCTTGCGCGGTTCATCGTCCAACGTGGAAGAACCTGTGGTATTTGGGGCGGTTTTGGGGGCATTTCCAAATTCGTCACACACTGCGTGACGAATTGAGCCGCCCCCGTTCCCGCACATAAATACCCCCACAAAGCCGGAGATTGGGTAAGAAACTAAGTATCGGATAACATGTTGATTTATATGGTAGATAGGATGGTTTTGTGTAATCAAGTGCGGCGGATATTTGGGATGGTAAAAATCGGCGATTGACGCTACCAGTGGATGAAACTTAAAAAAATTTAAAAAAGTTTTGCTTTTTTATGAAAATAATATTATATTATATAATGTATTAACCCACCGTTGCCACTGTGCGGCGGTGCCCCCGGGAGGCCTCGAGCGCCCGGGTTTTTTTTTATTCAGACGGGTATCTATTATGGCGAGAGTCTCTTTCTTTGTTGATGGTTTTAATCTTTATCATGCGCTTGATAACAATAGGTTCCGGCAATTCAAATGGCTTAATCTGCGTAGGCTTGCGGAATTATATCTTCGAAAGCAAGACGCGTTATCGGATATTTTCTACTTTACCGCACTTGTAACGTGGGCTCCGGATAAAGTTCAGCGTCATAAACACTATATTCGAGTACTGGAATCGTTAGGCGTAAAACCGATATATGGCAAGTTCAGAAAAATAACCAAGCAATGTCGTAGATGCGGTCAACATTATGACACGTTTGAAGAGAAAGAGACTGATGTTAATATCGCTATAGAATTGCTTGAACAAGCAAGATTAAATACCTATGATCGTGCGGTATTATTATCAGGAGATAGTGACCAAGCTCCGGCAGTAAGGACAGTAAAAAAGAACTATCCACATAAAGAAGTTTGCGCGCTTATTCCCCCATGTAGAACGGCAAACTTTCTGATAAAGGAAGCTAATTTTCATTTCAAAATAAGGCGCCAACATTTATTATCTTCCAGGCTCCCCGATGAAATAACACTCGCGGATGGGGCGGTGATATACTGTCCGGAGCGTTGGAAGGATACCGTTTAGACAAAATTCTCGCAAATAATTATCCGAAAATTAAGTATGGTAGGCTCTACAATCCGAAGCCAAATTCTTTAACGTGGAGATTGCAAATAAATTATGCGGTTTCTGGCTCAACCCAAATGCGCCCCGATGAGTTGCGAGCATAGTACGGTGGCGGCGAGTTCGGAGCGCAATCGCGTAGCGGCTATCTTTACGGTCTTCACCGGGATCGCCGTGTAGGTTTCTAGGAACGTTGATTCGCCGTCGGACAGTCCGCCGGGCGGGCCGACTAAGCAGCTTATTTTTTTGTGCGGCAAGATATCCGCGTCGTTTAGGCGTTTTCCGTGTTGGTCGGCTACTATCAGAGTTTCTACGCAATCGGCTACGGCCTCGCGGAGCGGGGTCGGCGCGTCGAGGCGCGGGAGGTAGGGGTACAGGCATTGTTTCATTGATACGATCATCTTAGATAAAAACCGCCGGCGCAGTTCCTCCCACTTATCCCACCACGGTTTGCGGCAATGGTCGGCGGCTATGGGGATTATTCGGGAAACGCCTAAGGCGGTGGCGTGTTCGATGATTGTCTCGAAATGATCCTTGTCCGGTAGGCCGATCAATAATGTCAGTTCGGGGGTGATCTTTGGAAATTGCTGTTTGTCGATTATTTTGCATGATACGGAGCGCTTGTTGATCTCTGCGCATTGGCAGTTGTAGATTGCTCCGTTGCCGTCCGTAACTTGGATCTGTTGACCGGCTTTTATCCTCAGCACGGATACGGCGTGGTTGGATTCGGCGCCGTCAAGCGTTATTGTATCAATAACATCGTCGCCGCAATCATTCCGGCGGATAATCGTGTCGCAGTAGAAAAGATAGTGTTCGTGATCTCTCATGCCGCCCCCAATCTATCCATAAGTTCCGCCTCTATCAGACGGATCAGTTCGTCCATTCCGACCGTCAGGCCGCACCCCGTAAGCGTCGTGCAAAACTCCCCGTGCCCTCTGCCCCCGCGGTAATCCGGTTCCCTCGGCGGGTGGCGCAGGTACTTGTCCATCAGACCCAAATCGTTGGAGACCATCAGGCTGGACTGGTAGTAAAAGAGCGGCGGCCTCGACCCCATATAGAGCGAGCTGCCGAGCGCCTTCCTGCCGCCCACGGCGATGTCGCTGATGCCCGCCTCCGCCGCGCCGTCAATGCCGGCTTTCAGAAGCGCGGCGATGATTGCGCCGTTCACCCTGCGGAAGACGCTTTGCGCCCACTCCCGCCCGCCCTCCCTCCTCTCGCCGACCGCGACAATGACCAGCGTCCCGGGCGAGAGCACCACCGTCCCCCCGCCGCCCCGACGCTCCGTTATCGGTACGCTGTCGGTCAAACAACGGTCGACAAAGAGCTCTTTAGACGCGACGAACGACGGGCCGTGAACAACCTCAACGTGTTGCTGTTCATAGAGATACGCAAACGGCTTATCCGCGATTGCGCCGCGCGCGAAGATGTCGTCGTTCTTTCGCGCCCGTCCCGGAAGGGAGCTTGCCGGCAATAACAGGTTTATTGGTGAATCGATAGTCATTTCAACATAGCCGCAAACGCCCGTAAGCGGTTGTCGATACGGGCGTTATAGAGAGCCGTAAATTGCCTCGTATTAATCCGCCGTCCGCTATTTATCTATGCTAAATCAATAGTTATTTATCAGTAACGGTTAATATAAGATCAATACCTATCAGCATATCTAACTATAGGCTTAACAATGTGTTAGCACTCTTCCGCGATCTCGAAAAGTAGCTTCTCCGTGTCTTCCCAGCCCAGGCACGGGTCGGTGATCGACTTTCCGTAAGTGTCTTCGTTCGCTTTCTGCGACCCCTCCTCAAGGTAGCTCTCGATCATCAGCCCGCGGACGATCTGCGCGAGTTGGGCGTCGTGGCTTCTGCTGCGCAGGACTTCGCGGGTTATCCGTACCTGTTCGCGGAAGCGTTTGCCGGAGTTGTCGTGGTTGGTGTCTACCAAAATGGTCGGGTTCATCATGTTGCGTTTTAGGTAGAGTTCGGCGGCTCGGATCAGGTCTTCGTGGTGGTAGTTGGGGCGGGCATCGCCGTGGCTGTCCACCGCGCCGCGCAGGATCAGGTGGGCGTGGGGGTTGCCGGGCGTTTGCACCTCGCAGCCGTTGTAGGCGAAGTCGTGCTCTATCTGCGCCGCCAGCACCGAGTTGAGCGCCACGCCGATGTCGCCGCTCGTCGGGTTCTTCATGCCGACGGGGATGTCGAGGCCGCTCGCCGTCAGGCGGTGCTGCTGGTTCTCCACCGACCGGGCGCCCACCGCCACGTAGCAGAGCAGGTCGTCTAAGTAGGGGTGGTTGTTCGGGTAGAGCATCTCGTCGGCGGAGCAGAGGCCGGACTGGGTGAAGGCGCGCACGTGCATCCGGCGGATGGCCGCTATGCCCTCCGCGATGTTCGGCTCTTTCAGGTGGTCGGGCTGGTGCGCCATCCCCTTGTAGCCCTGGCCCGTGGTCCGCGGCTTGTTCGTGTAGATGCGCGGTATGAGGATCAGCCGATCCTTTACCTTAGCCTGCACGTCGGCGAGGCGGTTGACGTACTCGCACACGGCGTCCTCGTCGTGCGCCGAGCAGGGGCCGATCACCACTATGAAACGCGGGTCTTTCTTCTCGAAAACCGCCTTGATCTCCCCGTCCCGCTCCGCCTTCTTGGCAAGCAGGTGCGCCGGAACCGGCACTTCCGCCTTGATCTCGGCGGGGGTGGGGAGCTTTCTGATCTCGTTGAACGGCATGTCGGTCTATCCTATCTTTGTATTTGGTTATATTATACGGCGCGTATTGTTCACGGCGTAATCCGTACCGGGTATGAATATAATTTATGGGGCGGCGGAAAGTCAATAATTATAATATTAGGCGTTAATTTTGGCCTGTAAATTTTTTTTGCTTTCATACCGCCCATGTATTATATTGTAAAAACGTCTATTTGGCGGCGCCTGATTTTGGTGGTTTTTAGTGAGTTTGCGCGGAATAATATGCAATATATAGTGGTTCTGGCTCAAACGTCCACTATATATTGTGTATGTATGTATGGATAATTTAATTGTAACGTTTATCGGGTTATATATATTCTAAATTATATCTGTTACTTTGCTCTAACTTACTTATTTACTTATATTTAAAGGATCGGCTCATTGCCGGGGAGGGTGTTTATGAAGGTGTTTACGAGGTTCTTTGTCATCGTCTTAGTCTTCGCGGCGGCGGCGTTCTCTCAAAGCGCGGAAGAGCAGGCCAAACAAAAGATTGCGGTTTATGTGACCGGCAACATTGCCGATGACGAAAAGACTGTGATCAGCACGAGGGTTCTTTCCGTGCTTCTCAACAGCAATCGGTACGTGGTGGTGGAACGTTCCGACGCGTTCGTCAAGCAGTTGGACCGCGAGTTGTCAAAGCAGCTGAGCGGCGACGTGGAAGACTCGCAGATCACGACTATCGGTAAGCAATACGGTGTTCAGGTTATATGCGTGGTCAACGGGACATTGGTGTTGGGCGCCTATTCGATTGCCGCCCGATTGATTGAGGTAGAGAGCGCGAATGTTATTACCAGCGCCGACGAGTCGTGTTATATTTCGGATATAAAAGATTTGGAAAAAATCTCGACGGAGGTGGCGAGGGTTTTGCTTGGCGGGAAAAAGAATTTGAAGTTTAAATGCGCCGACAAGCCGAAGAATGCCGGCGCTCCGCCGGTCGCCGCCGCGCCGCCCGCCGCCCCCGCGGAACCGTCCGCCGCCGGAGCGCCGGCGCCGGCACCCGCGCCCGCGCCGGCAGGTTCTAATGTAAATAACAATGCCAATAATAACGCCAACGCCAATAATATCAACGTGGTGGTAAACACGTCAAGTTCGGCAAACGCCTCCGCGTCGGCAAACGCAAACGCGGGCGGCGGCCGCAAGAAAAAAGGCCGCGCGAGCAAAGCGTCTATCGGCGCGCGGGCCGGATATTTTTACGAGAACGCGCTGACTGTCGACGGTTACTTCTCCGTTGTTACCAACAACAAGCGCATAGATGTGATGATGGGTTATTGCGGTTTGATTGAGTATAAGCAAAACGATTCCACTACGGTGAAATTTTCCGCCATTGAATTTATTCCCTCCTACGGACTTCAGGCCGGCTCCCACAGAACCGGCGCGTTGTCGGCATATATTAATGGAATACTCCCGCTTTATTTCGAAAACTCCGGCAGCAAGGATAAAAACGGTAAAATCATTGACGAGGATAGGTTTGACTTTGGCGCCGGCATCCAAACCGGGGTCGAGGTCACGTTGGAAGACATAATACTCGGGGTTGATGTCCGCCCCTTGTATATGTTTCTTGTAGGCAAAGAATTACAGTACACCATCGGCGTGAGCGCGAGGTACAGGTTCTAATGCGGTGACAAAGATGTGATCCGGCGGCGCGAGGTCTGCCGCCGGATACAATCACCAAAATAAAATTCGGCAATTCACTCAAAATTTTTTGTAGGAGGTTGGAAGAATGAAAAAAATCACCATTTCGCTTGCGGCTGTTTTGCTTTTATTTTCTTGCGGCGACGAGGCGACGGAGGCGTTGGTAGGTCCGGGCGGCGTGATATCCGCCAACGCCGTCGTCATAACTCTCACTTATTGGGAGACGAAAGAAAAAGATCTTTTTGATACCAAATTAGATCCTGAAATTTACTTTGAGGTAATGGCTTACGAAAACGGCAAACAAGTCACTAACAACAAAACAACAGCTTTGCTGAAAGCCGACGATGTCGGTCAGAGCTGGAGCGGTTACAGTAAAAGTTCACCGATCTCTTTTGCGGCTTCGGCGGATAAACTTCGTATTTACGCCGTGGTTATTGAAAGAGATCCGCTTGCAAGCGACGACATCTCGCCGGGAGAGTATGCCGCATTTGATCCGCCGTTCGTTAGCGGCGACAACGGGTCAAAAACGTTGAATTACAGCACCGGGAAGTCAAAGGTGAGCTTTAATTACTCGTTTGTATCGCAGTAAGGAACGGCAAAGGGTTATGCGGAAGTTAAAAAAAATAAAAATTTTCTTTGCATTCCTACGTTTTCCATGTTTGCCCTAAATTCGGGCGAAAGGATCTTTTTATGAAAAAAAGAGTCGTTTTTCATCTGCTGTCGGGAATAATCGCGCTTATTTCCGTATTTATGTTGACGTGTTCCGACTCAAACCCCGCGTCGGGGGGGTCTGAGGACAAAGGCGGCGGCAACCAAAGCGGTTGTACAAAACCCGCCGCGCCGGCCGATGTTAAGGCGGCGGCGCTGTCCATGAGCGCCATACAGGTTACGTGGAACGCCGTCAGCGGTGTTGACCTATATGTCGTCTACCGAAGCCTGACGCCGGACGGGACGTACTCTAACGTCGGAAAGGTGATAGACGCCGCGTTCAAGGACTCGGCGCTGACTCCGGCGACCGCTTATTACTACAAAGTAGCCGCCAAAAACGATTGCGGCGAAGGCGCGAGGTCCACTCTTGCCACCGCGACCACGATGTCGTGTACGAAACCCGCCACGCCGACCAACGTTAAAGCGGAAGCCTTGTCCGCCGTGAGCATAAAAGTTTCTTGGGATTCCATACCGACGGCCGCCTACTACGAAATTTATCATGGGACAAGCGCGGATGGGGAATACAACAGTATCGATACCACGACGAACAGGACCTATACGCATACGCGGTTACAAACTTCTTCCACTCATTACTACAAAATTGTAACAAAAAACGTCTGCGGCGAGAGCGAAAAGTCCGGTTACGCCAACGCGACCACAAACGCTTGCCCGAAACCGGCGGCGCCGGCCAACGTTAACGCCGAGGCTAAATCGTCAAGCAGTATATTGGTTACGTGGGACGAGGTGGCTACGGCGCTAACATATAAAATATATCGTTCCGGTGAATCCGCCGGAACGTATTTGCCTGTTGGGAACACATCGGGAAAATCAAGCACGTCTTGGACGGACGAGGGATTAGAACTTGCGACAACGTATTACTATAAGGTGGTGGCGGAGAGCGAGTGCGAAGAGAGCGCGAAATCTAATTACGGTTTTGCCGCTACGGCTAATTGCGAAAATAAACCGGCGGCACCGACAAATGTTATAGCTGAAGCGTTGTCTCCAACGGAAGTGAAAATTTCTTGGAATGCGGTTGACGGCGCGAAAACATACAACATTTATACGAAACAGGGAGATTTAACAGACGGCTATTATCTTGTTTGGGAAAAGCTGACAAAAACAACGGTCACTATTTCCGGCAGACATCCGTCGACAACGTATTACTTTAGGATAAGCGCCGAAAACGATTGCGGCGAAAGCGAAAAGTCTCTACCGGAAGTGTCCGCCGTTACCCAAGATTGCAATTTGCCGGTACTGCCGGATCCGACAGGTGTTACGGCAACCGCGTTATCCGCGAAAAGCGTTGTAATTAATTGGAATGAGGTAAGCGGAGCGGCATCGTACACCATATATCGTAGCACGAAAGAGGATAGTGATTATTGGTCGGTTAGTGGTGGAACAGGATTTAAAGGCACATCATTTATAGACACGACGCTGTCCGCGTCAACAAAATATTATTATGCCATTAAACCAGTAAACGACTGTGGAAAGTCGTCATATATTAGTTCGGTTACCATCGTGACCACAATGTGCGAAACATCCATCCCCCTAAACGTCACAGCGACCGCCAAATCGTCCGGCAGTATAGAAGTCTCATGGGACGCGGTCAGCGGCGCGGTCTCATATTCCATCTACAGGGCGACAAGAAACCCGACCAATCAATACACGCTTATCGGAAAGATATCCGGTACAAGCAGTACGTACACGGACACCGGTTTGGAGAACCTGACGTCATATTACTATAAGATAACCGCCAAAACGGCGACCTGCGACGACAGCAGACAGTCAACGTATGCCGCCGGGACGACGCAATGACGTTATTATGAGTTAACGTCCGGTTAATATAAGGCCATAGCATCGCTATAAATGTATTCCGAAAAAATTTATCCGCGTCCGGTCACACGGGCGCGGATTTTAAAGGACAGGTAGATATTATGAGAAAACCCGTCGGAAGATTCGTAACTGTCGCGGCGGCCGCCGCTATTGCCGTCGCCCTTGCCATCCCGGGTTCCGCGCGGGCGAAGGCGGTTGATCCCCAAGAGGCCGAGGGGTTGGTTCGGCGCTTTGCGGAGTCGGGCCATATGCCGCGCGGCGGTTTGCGGGCCGGGGCGGACGTTCGGTTGAGGCATACCGCCAAGAAGCTGCGGCATGGGTTAGGCGGCGGGGCCGCCCTCTCTAAATCGGCGCCGGACGGGCGGGAGTCCGCGTTGTTTTATGTCTTCAACGTAGCCGCGGGCGCCGACAGCGGTTTTGTTATCGTGGCGGGAGACGATGTATTGAGGCCGCTGCTTGGTTATTCGGACAACGGCGGGTTCGATGAAAACAATCTGCCGCCGAATTTCGCGTATTGGATTGATTACTTGCGACGGCAGGCGGAGTATGCGCTGGAGCAGGGGGTGGCGCAGAGCGAAGCGGTGAGACGAGAATGGGAAAGTTATGCCTCCGGCGGCGTTCCCGTGATGTCAATGGCTAAGTCTTCGGCGGCAACGGCGGTTTCGCCGTTGATACAGACGACTTGGAATCAGCGCGCTCCGTACAACGACATGTGCCCTACTAACACGAGCGGTACCAGGATGCCGACGGGGTGTGTGGCCACGGCTATGGCGCAGATAATGAAGTTTCATAGGTACTCGGGGCCGGGTTACATATATAGCAAAGCCTACACAACCAGATCGCTCAAAATCAATATGCCGGCGGAGGTTCTTGGCGGTTACGAGTGGAGCAACATGCTTAATTCGTACCCTAACGCCGCTTCCGGCACCGTAACGCAGAGGAGCGCCGTGGCCAAGCTTATGTATCACGCGGGTTTGAGCGTGCAGATGAATTACAACACGGACGGCAGCGGGGCGTATAGTACAGATGTACCCGTCGCCTTGACGGAGTATTTTGGATATGACGAGGGCATCCAACGTAAAGACCGCAACGCCTACGACGGCGTTTTGTGGGAAAATATGTTGAAAGAGCAGTTGAGCGCCGGATTGCCGGTGTATTATTCCGGCGTGGACACCTCCTCCGCCTCCGGCCACGCGTTTTTGTGCGATGGGTATGACGCGTCCGGAAAGTTTCACTTCAATTGGGGGTGGGGCGGGATTTATGACGGATATTTTGTAACCGCGGCGTTGGAACCGGGTACCGGCGGCACCGGGGCGGGAGCCGGAAAGTACAATGACGATCAATATATCATCATAAACATCAAACCAAACAGCGGGGGCCCCGCCTCTACTTGCGAATTGGCGTTGCGATACAAATTTACGGTCAGCAGTAATACCGTTACCCCGATAGAAACGTTTGTCGTTGAGTTTGGTGTTGTGAATACAGGGTGGCGGACGCTTCCGAGTACGATTTTGCTTGGGGCGGCGTTGGTAGACGACAATTCCCGCATTGTTGAGGTAGTCGGAAAGACTTCTTTGTTGGTTGACAGAAATAACAACATATTACCGTCTCAAAGCAGAATACCCTTATGCAGAGTATCCGACGATGTGCCGTCGGGAACTTACAAGCTGAAGATGGTTTTCAGCACGGACGGCGGAGTTAGTTGGATACCGATAAATCTCTCCTACGCTAATGTCCCCGATAGGATTAACTTTACCGTAAACCACGTACCGCCGATCATAACGGCGCACCCGGTAAATCAGACTGTCGTAACCGGCGGTACGGCGAAATTCTCCGTGACGGCGGCGTCAAACGGCGCCGGAACGCTGACCTATCAGTGGCAAGTGAACACAAGCGGAAGCGTGGCGCCGGTCCCGCGCAACATCACGGTTTTGATGCGGGACCAGACCGGCGACGGTTGGAACGACGGGTCGCTTAGGATAAGCGTGAACGGAACCGACCTTTCGACGAATCCGACGATAAGCGGCTTTAGCAATACGGGTACGTATAAGTTCAATGTCTATCCCGGCGACGTCGTCGCGTTTTATTGGAATATAAGCAACTACAACAGCGAATGCGCGTTTGCGGTGTACTACACCGACGCGCCGCCCTCTCCCGCGTTTAATCCGACGACGGCGGCGGCAAACGATACCGCCGCGCTTTTGGTTTACAGGCAGTACGGAGGGCTTATATCCTCCGAGGGCAAGTTGTTGGGTTCGTTTAAGGCGGCGGCCGCCGTCGACGTTGATTTTTTCAGCAATGTGTCTAACGGCGCGGGCGCTACCGCGGCGACGTACACGCCCCCCGCCGCGACGACGGCAATGAGCGGTTATCGTTACCGTTGCGTTGTTTCGAACAATCACGCCCTATCGGATACCTCCGAATACGCGACGATGACAGTAAAACTCGCCGCCGTATCCTCCGACCGCGTAATTCCCATACCGTCCGGCAACAACGACCATGCCGTATTGGTGTTGGCGCCCGCAATGACCGCTGAATTTACGGCAGGTCCGAATCCGGCGGCGAAGCGGGGCGGCGCCGTCAACATCTTCCGCTTAGGCGCTCGGATATCCGACGGCGAACTGCGGGTGTATGACGCGTCGGGTAATTTCGTGGCCAAAGTAAAAATCAGCGACAAAGAATCCGTGGGCGGCGCGCCGTCGCAAGGCGTTTATTCAAGGCGTCTCGTCGGCTCATGGGATTTGCGGGACGCGAAAGGCCGTCCGGTGTCCGCCGGCACATACGCGATCAGGGGCGCGGCGGTTGCGCCGCACGGGAAAAAAGAGAAAGTCTCGGTTCTTGTGGGCGTTTGGTGATGCGGCGCCGTATGGCGTGGACGGACAGCGGGCCCGAACAAGTTGTTTTTTAACAAAAAAACGTTTTTCTTGCATTTCCTACCGCCCATATATTATACTATATAATATTGCGTTTATGGACGCGGCGGATTTTAGCGGTACCTAATAACCGCAGGATATAGTGGTTCCGCTTCAACCAATCGCAAGTTATTGTGGAAGGCTGTATAAAAAGTATGAATATAATTCACCCAAAAGTTCTTTTCGTGGGGGAGATATGAAAAAAGTTACGGTTGTTCTCCTCGCGGTCGTAGCTATGTTTTTGTGTTTTTGCGACACGGCTGTAAGTTTGGACGGCAGTCGCGACGACGGTGTCGGCGGCGGTAGCGGCAGCAGTAGCGGCGGCGGCAACAGCGGAGAGCATTGATTGCGGAGCGCCGGGTTTTCGCTTCACTATCGGCGTGAGTATAAGATATAGGCTCTGAAATCGCCGAGACGAAGCCATGGAAACCTCGGTTAAGGAGACGCGACATAATGTCGGTAAAGAGTTCGACGTGTTTCAAGAAAAACGGTGAACCGCTCTCTACCTATTTTTCCGAATACGAGGCTAACGAGGGGGCGTCGAACGCTAATGATCAATACGGCTTAGATTTGTCCCCATATAATTGTTCAACGTGCGGAAATTGGCACCTATCGCCCAAAGACCGCCAAACCCAAAACAAAGTATGCGCTTATTGTACGGATTCTAACGGAAGCCATAAAGCGCTATATAATACATTTGAGGGCGCGTCAAACAGAGCTGAATTCATTAAAAAAGAGCGCGGGATAATATTGAAAGTTTATAAGTGTCCGTATCAGAACGGGTGGCATTTGACCAAGGGCGGTTAGAATATTTGCCTAGGAGGAAATGAATAATGTTAGAAACGCTATTGCAACCGTATTCGGAAAACGATAAAATCTCGTTGTTGATTCGTCACTCAAACAGATATGATATTCAACGCGGCACAGACGGAATGAAAGCGTTGCTTACCGAACAAGGCAAAACAAACGCATCTTTGTTCGGTGAAAAATTGTCAAAGTATAGGATAAATAAAATCATAACAACATCCGTCGAGCGCTGTATCGAAACCGCCGAATACATTGTAAAAGGTTACGGTAAAAACATTGAAATCACCCCATCGGATACATTCGGCGGGTTGCATGTGACCGACAGGCAGCTTGCAAACGATTTTATTAATACTCACGGTTATGACGAGTGGTATAGAAATATTCTTGCCGACATACCGACGCCGGGAATATGCGGTACCGATCGGTACAAAGAATTGATGACAGATTTTTTTGTAAAAAATACGGATAATCCGGGTACAACGATCTTTATTTCCCACGATTTTCTAATAGCGTTCTATCATTACGCTCTTAATAGAACGGTTTATACAATGTTCTCGGATTGGGTAAGCTATCTTTCAGGCTTGGTTTTTAAAAACGGGCAGGCGGAGTATGCGGTTCGGTTTCAAAATAACTAAGAATTGATTTTTTTAGACTCAATCTCCCTTATCGTCCCATCTTTCAACTTCCTCGCTAGAACATCTTCCGCAAACAGAAGCGGTTCGTCAAAAGCTTGGGTGCTCAACGCCCAACTATTTTTCCGGATCAACCGATTGATGTCGTTCCGTATGAACAGCGACAGCGTGTCTTGCGGGCTGATATTGTGTTTATGGGAGTATCCCTCCACCGCGACCACAATCATCAGATTTTCGTCTCTCTCGGTCTGTGTCATAGTTTATACCCCATAAATCCTAATCCCTGTCTCCCGCACTTCATCTTCAATCCGCGAGCCTTTCTTTACGTACCCAACGTCTATGAGATCGACCTCCCTATCATCTAATGCCTCTCGAATATATTCCGCCAGACCGACAAGATCGAGTCCTTTAAGCCCGCTGTCCACAAGCAGGTCGACATCGCTCTTTTCGGTCGCCAAGCCCTTGGCGTATGATCCGAAAAGCACCGCGCTCCTTACCCCGTTCGCGTCGAAGACAGGCGTCAGGCGCGATTTGATTTCTTCCACATTGTAGACTTTGACCATGAGTTTAGCCTCCAAATTACGGTGCCCCAAAAAACGGCTTAGTTCCGACATAATCTTATATATAATATTTTTTACGTGAAAAAGTCAAATATGCGGCGTATTTTTTTATTTTCGGGCTGGGAGCGGTTTGAGGGACGGTACCCGTCGGGTCGCGTTTCGAGGTTAAAAAAATAAATTTTTTCCTTGCATTCCTATTGGCAATATATTATAATATTAAGGTGGATGCGGCTAAATAGGGTGGATTTTAGCGTTTTTTGGGGTTTTTAGGTCTGTTGACCGCTATGGACTGCATAGAATACGGGTGGGTGAAGGGTGCGTATCGTTTCTGCGGTCATAATGGCGGTTGATAACAACCCAAAACCTGTTTCTGTGGCGAGAAAAACGCAATATATAGTAGTTTGGTTTAACGATATACAAGATATTGTGTACGGATGGGTTAATATTATGAACGCAATGAAAAACAGCCTGAAAACAACGAAAATCGTCGCGGACGCGACGGGCGGCATAGGTTTTGCCCCCCCCCCCCCCCCCC
>Ga0268262_10001282_pt1 | contig 31506 bp, 28 predicted proteins | sample TergutNc150P3_FD_190354 | JGI IMG/M metagenome (GOLD analysis project Ga0268262, IMG submission 190354) | Nasutitermes corniger P3 segment gut microbial community from laboratory colony in Florida, USA - Nc150 P3 (SPAdes) (version 2) | ecosystem: Host-associated > Arthropoda: Insects >... | reverse complement strand
TTCTATTAATATTTTTCCGCTCTCCACGGAAAGCGTTGTTTCCGGCCTTACATTCTCTCCCCTGCCCAGCACGCTCCCCGGCGGAAGTTACCAATTTGAAGCCGGTTTAATTTTTAAGGATTTTCATCTGCCGTCAGCTAACGCCCCTGAAGACGGCGTTTTTTCAGGACTGCCGTTTAAAATCAGCATGAGAGCCGCGCCTGTTAACAGGCTTGAACTGACGGCCGTTTTCAACATCAATCCGTTATCTGAAAACCAAACAGGCTGGGGCGTTTCAGGTTCCGTAAAATTCAATTTTCTTAACGGCGGCGGCAAGATTCCCCTCGCCATGTCGGCGGCCGCCTCTTACTCATGGGCTGGAGAAAACGGAGAATCGCCGTTAAGCCCGGGGCGCGGAGCCGGTTTTTATATGCCCTTTTCGCTGGAACTGGCTAATTTTTCGCTTGTATTATGCCCTGCCGCCTTCTGGCGCGGTCCCGAAGGATTTATTCCCGAACTGTTAATTTCCGCCGCAGTCTTGTACAAAGGCGGCTGGTTAAACGCGGGGATTTCAGCAAGGAACGAATACGATTTTTCAGATAACGCGAAGGAACCAAGAATTCTTGCGGGAGCGCAAATTTATTTCTTTCCGCCGCCGTCAATTTTTTATTTTTCGTTTCAGGCGGGAATGTGGAAACGCGGTCAATATAACGGCATATACGGCGGCTTGAGTCTTGGGATTATTTATTAATGAAAACAGGAAGTGTCCAATAAGAAGAATTTCTACCACGAACCGCACGAACAGAGAGCGAACCTAGAGAGTAAAGAGATTTAATACAAATATATAGCTATAAAAATCAAGGGTTTTTGTCCGAATGATTATCTTTAAATTTTACGACAAGATAACGAACAATAATCCCCTTAATCCTCTTGCCTTCGTATTACGCAAATCTAAGTATTTTACGCGCGTCTTTCTTGGTTCGTGTGGTTCTTGGTAAAAATCTTTATTCCTCCCTGTTCGTGTGGCTCGTGGTTAAAAATTATTCTTCTTTTGGACACCTCCAACAGCGCAGGAAGAGCACAAAGAAGGGGGAGCAGGGATTTTGTCCGTTATCTTATCGTTAAATCCGCGCATAGCCTTCGGACAATAACCCCTTATCTTCCTTTGTGCCCTTTGCCTCTTCGCGCTCTTTGCGTGAAGTCTTATGGTATAAATACTTAAAATATGCTATCATAAACTCATGATAATCGTAAAAATTGCGCTGGGGCTTTTTGGGCTTGGAATAGTGGTTTTCTTCCATGAGCTTGGGCATTTTCTTGCCGCGCGTCTTGTTAAGATAGATGTGGAAGCGTTTTCTATCGGATGGGGGAACCCTATTTTAAAAAAGAAAATCGGCTCCGTGGAATACCGCTTGGGCATGTTCCCTGTGGGCGGTTATTGCAAAATGAAAGGCGAGACCGACTATAACGAAGCTTGGGAAAATACAAACAAAGGCGTAAAGCCGGAAGAAGGCTCCTATCTTGCGGCGTCTCCTGCGGCAAGAATACTAGTCGCCGTAGGCGGTCCTCTATTTAATTTGCTTTTTGCGATTGTCCTTCTTTGCTTCATTTGGGGGTTCGGCTTTGAAATGCAAACGCTCGACAACAAAATAATTCTCGCCTCGGATTTTACTAATGAATCTTTTCCGGCGGATATTGCGGGATTGGAGACAGGCGACCGCATTATCAATATTAACGGCAAAGACGTTTCCTATTACCACGAAGTACACGAAAACATCGCCATAAATCCTGAAAAAAATCTTCCCATAACGGTGGACAGAGACGGGAAAATTCTTAATTTGCAAGTTACGCCCTCTCTTGATAAATCAAGCGGAGCCGGAAAAATAGGCGTGTATTTTTGGACGGATTCCGTAATTGGAAGCGTGGCGGAAGGCAGTCTCGCGCAAAAAGCGGGGCTTCTGCCCGGCGATGTGATAAAAACCGCAAACAACGCGCCTATAAGGAATACTGTTGATCTTTTAAAAATTTTAGAAAAGAGGCCCGATCATCTTGATCTGGAAATAGATCGGAACGGTTCCGCTCAGCGGATTTTACTGGATACAAGCAGTCCTGAAAAAGACATTGGCATTTCATGGAAAATCATAACTTACCGCACTCCAAACCTTTCAATTCCGGCGGCCGTCGCAAAGGGATTCAAGGAAGGTTATAAAAATCTTGCGGTATCCGTTAAAAGCCTCAGGCTCCTTTTTAAAGGAATTGATCTTACAAAGGCGGTTTCAGGACCCGTGCGCATAACTTACTTGATGGGGGATATGGCGGCTCAAGGGTTCGGGCAGAGCGTGGGAACAGGGCTTAGGTACTTTATAGATTTCATCGCCATTATTTCCATCGCCCTTTGCGTAATGAATATGCTTCCCCTGCCCATTCTTGACGGCGGAATGATTATACTTTTTCTTGTTGAAATGATCCGCAAAAAACCGGCGCACCCGAAGGCAATATCAATTTTTCAAACCTGCGGGACGGTTATTATTTTTACATTGATGGTTTTCGCCCTGTTTGGCGACATCCTTTATTTTGTCAAACGTTAAATAGGAGGGGGCATGAGAAGCAACATTACCTGCTTGTGCGGAACCAATATTATTATTGATTATGAAGAAGAGATTAATCTGGATCAGGAGCCAAAAAAGCTTGAAGAAATTTTAAACGGAACGTTTATGAGTTATGAATGTTCATTTTGCGGCAGAAAAAACAAGCCTGAACTGCCAATTAGCATTGAATGGAAATCCAAAAATTTAAAAATGAGAGTGCTGCCGGAACTTGAACGCGGCGAGTTTTACCGGAACAAAAAAGACGATTATAAATTTGAAACAATTATCAGTTATCCAGAAATGGCTGACCGCCTTGCCGTAATAAATGACGGGCTTGACCCAATTATAATCGAAGCGTTAAAATCATACCTTTTAGATAAAGCCGAGGAAAGCTATCCTGATAAAGAAATAAACGCATGGTATCACTTAAACGATCCGGCTTTTATAGAATTTCATCTTGACGGGATAAAGCAAGGAGAAGTCGCCGTAATGAAGGTTCCCCATGAAGTTTACAAAAAAACTTTAGACGATTATAAGAAAAATCAAAAAAACGGCATATTCCCATTACTCCGCGTCAAGTCTTATCTGTCTGTGCAGAACTATTTGCGCCCTGACGGCTTAAAGTAAAATGTATTAATCGTGAGCCGGGTTTTTCTTTACTTTCCTTATAGCCTGAGTAACCGCCTGTTTAATGCTGTCGGCATAATTCTGCTCCGTCATCGCCTGAGAAGCGTAAAGAGTGCCCAGCAGTGAAAAGCGGTACAACGGCTTTACCGTATTAAGCGCGATTGCCGCAATATCAACAATACATTCATTACAACGGCACATGTCTTCATAACCGGTTTTCAACTGCTGCTCTATTTCATGGATAACCAGAGTTTCAGCCTCATTCTTTAATAAGTCAAAATCATATTCTTCTAAAAACGACATACTCTCCCCTCTATTATAAACATATTTAAAATATATCAAAAAAAATATTTTTTTTCAAGTAATTATTCATTAGAAATTTCCTTTTCCGGCGGTTCAAATTTAGCGTATTTTGCGTTCATTTCCAGCTTAACTACGCCTGTCGGCCCGTTTCTTTGCTTCGCGACTATCAGATCGGTCGGGATTTTGTCAAAAGAAACCGGTTTTTCCTCTTCATTGTCCTTCTTGTTTTTTTTGGGCTGTTCACGGTTTAAAAACAACACTAAATCCGCGTCCTGCTCTATCGAGCCTGAGTCCCTTAAATTCGCGAGCGTGGGGGTTTCAAATTGGGCGTCGCGGTTAAGCTGGCATAGCACGACTATCGGAATATGCAATTCACGGGCAAGGCTTTTTAGGGCGCGTGAAATATTGGAAATCTGCTCAAACCGCTGTAACTTGCTGTTTTCATACGCGATAAGCCCCAAATAATCAATAAAAATTATTTCCACATTCTGCTGGGAGCGCAGTTTTCTCGCCTGCGTGCGGAGGCTTAAAATATCCATATTCGGTATATCGACAATATAAAACTGCCCTTCATATAACAGGCTCATTACGTCAACTATTTTTTTATAATCGCCAGTGCTTAAAAAACCGCTTCTTAAATTTTGCGCCTGCACTTTCGCCTCACTGCTTATTATGCGCTGGGCAAGCGCGATATCTGACATTTCCAAAGAAAAGAATGCGGTGGAAATTTTTTGGTGAAACGCCATATTAGAAGCCATATTAAGCGCAAGAGCCGTCTTGCCAACGGAAGGACGCGCCCCTATTATAATAAATTCCTCGCGCTGGAAACCAGAAGTCATTTGATCCAGTTTTTCAAAACCCGTCGAAATGCCGGTTATCGGATTTTTGGATTTCATCACCTTGTCAAGAATTAAAATTGTTTCTTTTAACACTTCGCCGATTTTTCTTGACGTGAAAACCTGCCTTTCATCGCTTAATTTAAAAATACTCCTTTGAACTTCTTCCAGTATTTCCGAGGCTTCTTTTGACTCATCGTATACTTCCACGCCTATTTCAGACGCTACGCTTAACAGCGATCTTTTAATTGAATAGTTTTTTACCATTTGCGCGTAATATTCAATATTCGCGCTTGAGGGAATAACCGTCGTAAGGCTTGAAACATAGGACGCGCCCCCGGCTTCGTCCAGCTTGCCCATCTGTTTTAATTCCTGAACTACAGTCTGAATATCCGGACGAAGCCCTTTTGAGTCAAGGCTCATGATGGCTTCAAAAACGCGTGAATTCGCGCGGGAATAAAAATCATTAAAACTAAGATGAAATTGAATTGCGGCGGACACGGCTTCGTTATCCGACAACAGACTGCCTAAAGCGGCCTGTTCCAATTCATCGTCATGAGGCGGCGTTTTATCCCTTAATGACTGTGCCACTATGGCGGTTTCCTAAAGCCTGCTATTCGGCTTTGGTTTCCGCTTTTTCTTCAGCGGCGTCAGAAGACGTTTCTCCAGCCTCAGCTTCTTGCGCGAATTCCTGACGGTCTTTTCTTCCGCGTTTTTGCGCCGGTTTAGACGAAGCGGAGCTTTCAGTTTTTATTTCCTGCGCGATAATTGTAATTGTAATTTCCGCGGATTGGTTTTCGTAGAGTTTAATTACAGCCTTGTATTTGCCTACGTTTTTAAACCCGTTGCCGGCAAGTTCTATGCGTTTTCTCTCAATTTGGAATCCGTTTTTGGCAAGCTCGTCCGCGACAGTTTGATTTGTTACCGCGCCGTATAATTTGCCGTTCGCTCCGGCGGGCATTGTAAGAGAAAGTTCAAAAGCGTCAAGTTTTTCTTTTAACCCTCTAGCGTCCAAACGTTTCTGTTCTTTGCGCGCCTCTATTTCCGCCCTTCGGCTTTCGATTAATTTGATCATTCTGGGAGTGTAAGGCAGGGCGATTCCTCTTGGGAAAAGATAATTGCGCGCGTAACCTTTCGCCACTTCTTTTACGTCCCCCTCTTCGCCGAGAGTCGAGATGTCCTTGTTCAAAATAACTTTCATAACCAAGCTCCTTGCTAACCTGCTTTGCAGGATAACGCTCCGAAAAGTTTTACGGAGTTTTACTTAATATCAGCCGCAAAAAAGCAGCTGTCGCCCCGGAGTAGAGGCTTATAACCGCCGTTAAAACGGCAGTTATCTGACGCTTTTCGCCATGCGGAAAGGACGCCAATTATCTATTATTCCCAGTAAAACCAACGCCGCAACGGCAAATGAATTTAACGGGCTGAATAATATTACAAGAATCAATACGTTAATTATCAGGCGGAAACCGTTTGAACGAAGGGACATCCAATACGTCAATATCCCGACGCCCTGCGCCAGATAAATTATAGCGCAAACAACAAACACATTCCACGCCAAAATTCCCAATATTTCTATTTTAAGAATACCGGTTAATACGATAACCGCCAAAGCGCCGGACAACGCCCAAATCGCGCTAGACGGCGCGTAAAACGCCGTTAATCCATGATTAATTCTTTGCCTTTTTATCATCGAAACTACGCTGACCGCAATTTGACGGTTAACAAAAAATAAAAAGAACATGCTGATTAACGCTCCGCCCCTTAAAAGAAACACTTTTGCGAATTCAGTTAAAACCTGCGGCGTAAAAGTTTGCGGGATCAACGGGTTTTTTATCCGTATTTCGGAATTGCCGCCGCCAAATAATTCTTCCGCTGTTTTAGAAAACAATTCAAAAAACTTGGACGCGGGACTGTTAATGTAGATAAGAAAAATAACAGCGCATACTGACGAAGCGATAACAAAACGGTACGCCGTCCGCATGCTTTTTCCGCCCATTATCCACGCGAACCCAAGAAAGACTGTTGTTAAATATAAAGCTTCTATCGGCAAACTTTTTACGCCGTCAATTTTTGTAAGGGCTTGAAAAATCATTATAACGATGTTTGCCGCGGCCGCCGTTATAAATACCGGCATATACGCGCCGGTAACAATTATTACGTATCCCAGCGGCACTAGATAAAACAACGAAAAAAGACCGGTCTTCATAAACAGCAGGCTTATTGTAGTACAAACAAACAATGTGATATGAGGCGTATATTTTTGAACGTTGAGATTCTTCTCCATAGCCGTGGAGGGACCGTTTTCTTCTTCCTGAAACATATTATTCGGCTACGTATGGAAGAAGGGCGATGCTTCTTGCCTGTTTAATGGCAAGGGCAAGGGCGCGCTGGTGTTTAGCGCAGGTTCCAGTAATACGGCGCGGAAGAATTTTCCCCCTTTCCGTAATAAACCTGCGAAGCGTATCAGCTTCCTTGTAGTCTATCTTCATTTTTTGGGCGCAGAATTTGCAAACTTTTTTCTTGAAAAAAACTTTCTGCCCTTTTCCTCCGCGTCCGCGATCATCGCCGTCGCGGTCGTCAATCTGCATATCCATTCCCCTGTCATGGCGGGAATGCTGTTCGTTATCAAAATATCTGTCGTCTGACATAAAAATCTCCTTATCTTATAGATTAAAATTTAAAAAGGTATATCATCCGTAAAACCGTCGTCTTTGCCTGATGATGAAGAAGCGTAGCTTTGCGATTCCTGCGAATTGTTACCCGATGAGTTATTATAACCGCTTTGCCTGTCTCCTCCGCCTGAGCCGCCGCCTCCGCCGCCTAAAAGCTGAATATAACTTGCAACGATCTCAACTTTTGAACGGTTCTGCCCGTCCTGCTGCCAGCGATCCTGACGGAGTTCTCCGTCCACGCCTATCATTTTTCCTTTTACAAGGTATGATTGCAAAGATTCGCCCTGCTTGCCCCACAGTACAATATCAAAGAAGTTCGCTTCATCTTCCCATTGATCGCCGTTTTTCTTTCTTCTGTTTACGGCGATGGAAAATTTGCAAACCGCCTGTCCGCCTGCGGTGTATTTTAATTCAGCGTCTCTTGTAAGCCGCCCAATTAAAACTACATGATTAACGTCCGCCATATACTCCCCTATTCCTCATTCCTTACAAAGAGGTATTTAAGGAGATTGGCGTTCAGTTTGAAAATACGGTCAAGGACGGCAATTTTCGCGGGGTCGGATTTGATTATCAAAAGGGCGTATTTACCGCGTTTTCTTTTTTTAACTTCATAGGCAAGGTCTTTATCCCCGAGTTCATCGGTTTTTTCGACTTCGACTCCGTTGGCGGCAAGATCGGAAAGCAGATGTTCCCGTCCCGCCCTGTGCTGGTCTTCTTCCAAAGGGAATATAACCATTAATTCATATCGGCGCATAGTTCCTCCTTATGGCCTTATAATGTCCGGCAATGCCGGAAAAGAGGTTAGCTTAAAATGAGGTTTAAGCTTTAATTCAGGTTAGCAAAAACAAGGGTTAATTGCAAGGGGTTTCAGAAGAATTTTAAACCGCGAACGACACAAATAAGAGAAAAATTTAACCGCAAACCATTGAAAAAAAGGGCGTATTTTGCGATTTATCTTTCCCCTTTTCAGCCGTTTTTTTAATGAATAAAATTACTATTTTTAAAACATAAGACATTGCAAACATTAAAAAATTTGCGAATAGGAGGGATACATGACAATTAAAATAAATTTAAGCATTTTGACAATTGCGGCGATTCTTTCTATAGCCGTGGGAACTGCTGTTGGAATTACTATGGCGGGCGCAATAACGCATTTTATCTGTTCTAACGCGCATAAAAGAAACATTGATGATTCCGCATTATGGAATACAGATGAAAACAGGCAGGTAATAAAAAAGACGCTTCCCGTTATAAAAATCGATGAAACATCAGACGCTAAAGAACAATTATTGCTTATTAACGTAATACAACGGGTATTAGAAAAAACTATAAAAACGAATACCGAAATAGCCTACATGGCGGTTTATTCAGACGATGGAAAAATTATTGCGCATATTAAACCGGAACGGATTGGCAAGAATATGTTCGACGCTGACGTGGAATTCAGCGGTTTTTTGCAGGATATATTTGATGCGGTTAAGCACAGAAAAATATACGGCGGTTTCACGTATGATCCGCTGTTTAATGACAGTATTAGGTTTATAGTCAAACCTTTCCAAGTAAGCAATTTGACAAACAATTTGTCGCTGTTGATAGGCATACCTGAATCTTATATGCAAGAAACAGAATGGACTCCTGCGCGCCTCCCATTAGAATAAAATTTTCACGCAAGGCGGCAAAAATTTTTCATAACACGCAGCCGTACTTCCATTTGCCGCCTGATTTTTCCACAACGGCGGCAAGCTTTTCCCCGTCAAAAACAGCCGCCGAAAAATCCGCCGCGTTATGAGTTGAAAGAGCTTCCCGTGAAAAAAGTTTCTTCTCTTCCAAAATTGGCGCAAGCGGCTTGCCGTGAAAAATATTTTGCGCTTCATCAGGCGTTACTTCATACCGCGGCAGACCAAGCGCGGCGATTACGGTTTTTGTAATGGGGAGCGGGGAGTAGGGAGTGGGGAGTGGGGAGTAGGGAGTGGGGAGTAGGGAAGGACACAAACTGCTATTACTTCCGGTTCCTCTCTCTCCGCTCTCTGTTCCCTCCCCACGCCTCGCTCTCCGCTCTATGTTACCGTCCCCTTGCTCTCTGTTCCCCACTCCCCACTCCCTATCCCCCAATCCTCGCTCCCCATCAACAGCGTCTTTAAGCATAAACCCAGCGACTTGAGTCCGCGTCAGCGAACAAAGAAACCCCCTGCTTTCCGCCGCCAACGCAATGTCCCTTGCAAGAGAGCGAATGTAAGTGCCGCTTGAACAGTGGACAAAAATATCGGCAAATGGCGGCTCCCATTCTTCCAGTTCAATGCTGTAAATGGTTACTTCTCTTTCTTTCATTTCAGGAGCTTCGCCGCTTCGGGCAAGTTTTGAGGCGCGCTGTCCGTTTATGTGAATAGCGGAAAAAACAGGCGGTTTTTGCATTATTTTGCCTTTAAATGTTTTAATAACCTGCTCTACGCTCTCACGCGAAGGCGGTTGCGCTTCCGCGATTACACTGCCTTCAGGGTCTAGGGTGTCGGTCTCCGCGCCGAAACGAATACGCCCCCGGTACTGTTTGTCGCAATGGGAAAAATAAGGAGTGAGCCTCAGAGCCCTGCCCGTCAGAACCACTAAAAGCCCTTGGGCAAATTTATCCAATGTCCCCGCGTGCCCTACTTTTCCCGTCCCTAAAGCGCGTTTTACTTCACCTAACGCTTCAAAGGAAGTAAGTCCCGGTTTTTTATTCAGCAGTATTATTCCCGATTTCTGCGACTGCATCGCTTGCGTTTGCCCCGCTTCTGTTTTCCGGTTCAACCAGTTCCTCGATTTTTTTTATTATGTCAAAACTTTCGCCTATGCTTTTGTCCGCGTGAAAACGCAGGCGCGGTATTTTTCTTATGTGCATTGCCGCTCCAAGCTGGGACTGAATAAATCCCGCCGCGCTTTGCAGTCCTTCCACTTCTTTTTCATTTATTTTACCGCGAATATCTGAAACATACACGTCGGCATAAGACAAATCTTTTGATACGTTTACTTTGGTAATGGAAAGAAACGCGTTAACGCGGGAATCTTTTACTTTGCCTTCAAGAATCAGCGAGCCTATTTTTTCCTGTATCGTCTGCCCGAGACGCTCCGTTCTGAAAGCCGGCATATTTTTAAGAACTCAATTTTCTTGCGATTTCCACAGTCTCAATAGCCTCAAGCATATCGCCGACGTGAATATCGTCAAAGCCTTCCAAACCAATGCCGCATTCATATCCGGCCGCGACTTCGCGCGCGTCGTCTTTAAAGCGTTTTAAAGACGCGATCTTTCCGTTGTGAATAACAACCTGATCCCGAATAAGATTAACTGTACAGCTCCGTTTTACAATTCCCGTTTGCACATAACAACCGGCGATAGTGCCGATTTTCGGCACTTTGAACGTATCGCGGACTTCAACGGTTCCTATCACTTCTTCCTTTGTATCCGGTTTTAACATTCCTTCCATGGCGAGCCTTATTTCATCAACCGCCCTGTAGATAATATTGTATTTTCTGATGTCCACTTTTTCCTGTTCCGCAAGAATTTTCGCTTTGGGCAGCGGGCGGACGTTAAAGCTGATAATTATCGCTTTTGACGCTATCGCAAGGTCTACGTCGCCTTCGTTTACGGGGCCTGGAAGAGCCTGAATAACATGGAGGCGTATTTCTTTTGTGCTTAATTTTTCCAAACTTGATTTTAACGCTTCAGCCGAACCTTGAACGTCCGCTTTAATGATTACTTTTAATTCCTGAATAGTGCCGTCGCTTATCATGTCATGCAGATTGTCCATCGTTACTTTTTTGAGTATTTTCGCGTCTTCAAAACGGCGCAGTTCCTGCCGCTTGGATGAAAATTCGCGCGCGAGTTTTTCATCATCGACTACATGGAACGGGTCTCCGGCGTTTGGGATGCCGTCAAAACCAAGAACTTCAACCGGCATGGAAGGAGTCGCCTTGTTTATTTTTTCTCCCTTGTCGTTAAAAATCGCGCGCACTTTGCCGTGCCAAATGCCGGCGACATAAGCGTCTCCGATTGCGAGGGTTCCTCTTTCAATCATTACCGTGGCGACAATGCCTCTTCCGTGATCGACTTTCGATTCAAGAACCTTGCCTTCCGCGTTGCACTGGAAATTGGCTCTTAAATCCAAAAGCTCGGCTTCCAATAAAATAGATTCAATTAATTTATCTATGCCTGTTTTTTGCAAGGCCGAAAGCTCGACAAATATTGTCTGTCCTCCCCAATCTTCGGGCATAAGCCCAAGTTCGGAAAGCTGGCTTTTCACCCTGTCGGGGTTTGATTCCGGCTTGTCAATTTTATTTACGGCGACAATAATAGGCACTTTCGCGTCTTTCGCGTGATTGATAGCTTCGATAGTTTGAGGCATAACGCCGTCGTCGGCGGCTACAACAAGGACTACAATGTCCGTTATTTGCGCGCCCCTCGCCCTCATGCGCGTAAACGCCTCATGGCCGGGCGTGTCAAGAAAAGTAAGAGCGCCGTGCGGAGTTTCAACCATGTACGCGCCGATATGCTGAGTAATGCCGCCGAATTCGCCAGACACTACGTCCGATTTGCGGATAGCGTCCAACAATTTTGTTTTTCCGTGATCGACATGTCCCATAACGGTAACGACGGGAGGGCGGGGAAGAAGCAGGGCGTTATCGTCGGAAGTTGTTTCTATTACCGTTTCATCGTACAGGCTGACTATTTTTACGTCCGCCCCGAACTCCGCCGCGAGAATGGTCGCGGTATCCGCGTCAATTTGCTGGTTTATGGTAACCATCTGCCCCATGCTCATAAGCTTTGAAATCAAGTCGGAGGCTTTAAGGTTCATTTTACGCGCCAGTTCGGACACCGAGATAACTTCCATAATATCGATGGATTTTGGCACTGGGTTGGCGATATGGGTAATTTTTTTCTTTGTCTGGAGAAGTTTTTCCTCCATCTCAAGTTCTTTTTCTTTGCGGTTATAGCTTGGTTTTTTTGTTATAAATTTGCGCTTTGCAGGCCCTTTCCCTTCCGGTATCGGACTTGTGGGCGCTACTCCGCCGAAACCGCCTCTGTTGCCGCCCTGTCCGCCTTGGCGGTTAAAGCCTCCGCCTCCGCCAAATTGTTTATTTCCGCCGGCTCCTCCCTGTCTTTGCTGGAAACCGCCTGTTCTTTGCTGTTGTCCTGAACCGCCGCCTTGGCGTTGTCCAAAACCGCCTCTGCCTGACGAGCCTGATTCAGGCTTGTTTCCGCGGGGCTGTCCTTGACGGCCTCCTCCCGTACGCGGAGGAGGAGCGTTATTCCCAACAAATTTACCGCCTACTTTGCCTGCCTTCCCTTCCGGACGCTGTTGAGGCATTTGGAAAGAATTGACCTTTGTATTTTCCACCGGCTCATTCGCCGGCTTTTTTTCTTTAATCTCTTCTGTTTTCGGAGGTTGTTCGGATTTTTCGGCAAGAATACTGACAACAGCTTTTGGAGAAGCCTTTTTAGGAGCGGCAGGAGAAGCTTTCTTTGATTTCGGTATCACAATTCTGGCTTTCTTTTGTTCAGCCTGCTCCGGCGCTCTTTTCTCCGGCACGTTCTCTTCGCTTTGTGAATGTTTAATTAACGGAGCCGGTTTTTTATTTTTGTCAGTTTCTTCAGCCATAAATCCTCTTTTTACTCCTCCTCTTCGTATTCAAAACTAAGTCCAATACCGCAGCTTGGACAGGTTGTCATGTCTACGGTTATCTTTGCGCCGCATTCCGGACATTCATATTCTTCCGCTTCGCCGCTTTCACCGTCCGTTTCACTTTCCGGTTTTTCTTCTTCTTCATAATCGCCGTCTTCTTCGACAATTTCAACGTGCTCTTCGATAAGTTTGCGAAGCCCGTCAAGCTCCTCGGAAGACAGTCCTTTTGATGCCAACTCTTCCTGATTAAAGCCGAGGAAATCTTCAATTAAATCTATTCCGCTGTCAAGCAGAATTTGCGCGACGCGGCTGTCAACATTGGGAAGTTCGCTGATTCTGGTAATTTCTTTTTCGTAAGCTTCCGTATCGCCAAACAATTCGGAAACGGCGCGGCGCGACTCGGCCGCAATATCCATTTCCGCGAACTGCGATTCGGTTTTTACGTCAATGTTCCAGTCCACAAGCCTGTTCGCAAGACGGACGTTAAGCCCCTGTTTGCCAATCGCGAGCGACAGCATTGAATCGCTTACCACGGCAAGCGCCTGATGCTTGCCTTCGTCCAAAATTATCACGTCGCGCACTTCGGCGGGAGACAGGGCGTTTTTAATAAAACGTCTCGGATCGGGATCGTATTTAAGGATATCGATTTTTTCCCCTTCCAATTCTTTGATTACCGCCTGAATACGCACTCCTTTTAGCCCGACGCACGCGCCGACGGGATCAACGTCCTCGCGGTTTGAGTAGACCGCAAGTTTTGTGCGGAAGCCCGGCTCCCGCACGATCTTATGTATTTCCACTGTCTTGTCGTAGATTTCCGGAACTTCAAGTTCAAAAATAGCGCGCACAAATTCCGTATGCGTTCTTGAAAGCACGATCTGAAGACCGTTTGAATCTTTTTTCACTTCCGCGATAAGGGCTTTTATTCTGTCATTTACATGGTATATTTCCCTTGGGGACTGGTATTTCTTTGGAAGAATGCCTTCCATTTTTCCTATGTCAACATAAATAGTGCCGTTGCGTTCCCTCTGGTAATATCCGATTATTATTTCACCTTCTTTATCCTTGAATTCGGAATAAAGACTGTCCTTTTGAATGTCCCTGATTGTCTGGTGGGCTTTTTGTTTCGCGCTTTGAACCGTTATGCGATCAAATTGTTTTGGGTCTATTTCCACCAGTATTTCATCGCCGGCTTCGGCGTCCGGATTAAGTTCCCTCGCTTCCGCCAGATCAATTTCCGTTACAGGATCATAAACGCCGTCCTGCTCCACGACTTTTTTCTGGGCGAAAATGGAAACTTCCAAATTTTCTTCGTCAAACTGCACGACGGCGTTGTCCGCATTGCCAAAGCGGTGTTTATATGCGGCAATTAGCGTATCTTCTATAGTCCGCAGTATCAGGTCTTCAGGAATACCGCGATCCTGATTTAACTGACGAATTGCCTGCGACATATCTGTTCCCAATTTATACCTCCTGCGAAGCGTCAAGTTTTGCCTTAGCGATTATGTCAAAATCCATTTTAACGCTTCCTTCTTTTGTCTTTACGATAATTCCTTCTTCGCCTGAAGATTCCAAAATCCCCGCCGTCCAATCGGAAATATCGGTACGGTAACACCGCACTCCCCTGCCAATATAGTTGGCAAATTCAGTTCCGTTTTTTATCAGCCTGTCTATTCCGGGAGACGAGACTTCCAGATAGATATCCTGCCCTTCAAACGCAAGTTCCAGCCGGGGCATTATAGCGCGGTGCGCTTTTGTGCAGTCGTCCGTGCCGACGCTTTTACCGTTGTAAATCACCGCCCTAACCTGAACGCTTCCCTTATGCCGGGAAACGGCAAATTCGACAAGATTAAAACCCAGCCCTTTTAGAACAGCCTCCAGCGGCCGGCGCGCGGCTGAAATTTCCGGATTCTCGGCATCTTTGCCGGCATATTGCATATCCCCACCCTTGAAGTCCAGCTATAAAAAAAAGGTCTCTGTAACCGAAGGTTACTTTGAGCCCCTTTTTAAATGAAAAACTAAACTGATATATAAAAACTATCTCTTTTTATTGAAAATGTCAATAGAAAATCAGGAAAAATGCATATTCATGGCAACATTTGCCGCTTCGTCGAATTCGCTGTGTAAAAGAAGTTCATCTATTGAGTTAAGCTGGTCTTTTATTGCCTTGCGGTTCATTTTTTTTAGTTCCGATAACGCCATTTTCGCGGCTTTTTTGTCGTAAGAAGCGCACGCTTCCTGAATAGCGCGTAATTTTTCCTGAAAAACGGCAAAATCCGCGCCATCATCGTCCGATTCTTCGTGAACGGCGTCTTCTTCGCCGGCGTCAAGTTTTTCAATAACCTTATTTAAGCCCTCTATAAATCCCGGAAGCGAAGATAAAATCAGGTCGGTATTATTGTCCCTCCCCGCTTGTTCCAACTGCGACGCTTCGTTGGAAAGGTCGGTTTCTCCAACATTCGCCAAGGCGCTTTTCATGGCGTGCACGTTTATTACATACGCCGAAAGATCAGATTCATCTTGGCAGTTGTTTTCATAAATCATTGACAGCACGTCTATGGCTTTTTTCGCGTCCCGAATAAAATATTTTGCCAACTGCGGTTCAACCGCGATATTATTTTTCCCTTCCGCCTGCAGATAGGTCTTTTGCTTTCGCGCTTCTTCCAGCACTTCCTCAGGCTGTTTGTCGCGTATTAATTTAATAAGAGCTTTATTTAACTGGCGGATATCTATCGGCTTTGAAATAAATTCGTCAAAACCGTTTTTCTTAAAAACTTCCGCCTGCCCTTTCAGGGCGTTTGCGGTCAGCGCGACAATCGGTTTTGAGTATCCCATGCCGCGGATAAGTTTTGTCGTTTCTATGCCGTCCATTTTCGGCATCATGTGGTCCATGAAAATAATGTCGTATGATTCTCCGTTTCGTATTTTTTCTACCGCTTCAAATCCGCTTAACGCCGTATCAATTGATATTCCGTAGGGCATTATAAGCCCGCGCGCCACATAAAGGTTCGTTTCAACGTCGTCCACTACAAGAACGCGCCCATAGGGCATATATTCCTGCGTTATTTGGGCGTTCCTTATTTTTGTCGTGTTTTTTATTTTCAGCTTCATAAGATTTTCAGCCAATTCTTTGCCAATAACTTCACTATTAACGCGCTTCTGCGGCAGGCGCACAGAGAAGGTTGAACCCAAGCCCGGAGTGCTTTCAACGTTTATTCTGCCTTTCATAAGCTGGATTAAATTCATAGTGATATTCATGCCAAGCCCCGTACCTTCCGTTTTACGGTTGGCCTCCATGTTAAAGCGGTTGAACCTGTCTCCAAGTTTATTAACCTGCTCGTTTGTCATTCCCTGCCCCGTATCGCTTATACGGAATACTATTACGTCGGTTGAATCGTCTTCCTGCGGTTCGACGGAAATTTCAAACTCTATCTGGCCTTCCTGCGTATATTTAAACGCGTTAGAAAGCAGGTTATTTAAAATTTGTTTAATCCTAAGCTCGTCCCCTCCCAAAAATAAGGGCAGGTCTTCTTTTATAATTAATTTAAAATCTATCGGCTTGCTTTCAAAGCGTAAAATATTAAGTTTTACAGTATCGTGAATAAGGCTCGCGATGTCATATTGCGTTATATGCAGTTCCAGCCTTCCTGCCTCTATTTTGGAAAGATCAAGAATGTCATTTATTATGCCGAGCAATAAATCGCCCGAATTGTAAATTCTTTCCAGAGCTTCTTTTGTCGCAAGCGGAAGCGATTTGTCCTGCAGTTGAATTTCAGCAATGCCTAAAATAGCGTTCATCGGAGTGCGGATTTCATGGCTCATCTTCGCCAGAAAATCGCTTTTCGCCTTACTGCTTTCTTCGGCGATTTTCGCTTTCTGCATTTCCGCTATCATCGTTTTAAGTTCCCTTAAATCCCTGATAAAACCGGCGACGGCGTATTCTCCCCTGAACTTGACGCGGACCAATGTAACTTCCGTCGGTATTTGCTCCCCGTCAAGTTTTTGATGCATCCATTCAAAACGGCAATTGCCTTCTTCAAACGCTTCGTCAAAATAAACTGCAAACTGTTCTTGGGACAGTTCTCCAGAAGGCTGGTATTCAGGAAAAAAGTCGTACATTTTTTCCATGAATTCCTGTTTTACTTTCAGCCCGAACAATCTTACAATTTCCTGATTGCATTCAATTATTTTTAACCGCTTGTCAACCATAAAACTGCTAAGGGGCGTGGCGTCAAACAAAACCTGCGTGCACTCGTCAGCTTCGCGCATTTTAGACATCATCGCCTTAATTTCACGCAAATCTCTTGTGTAACCGCATACTATGCTTCCATTGCGGTTTTGCATCCTGACAAGCGTAACTTCGCACGGTATCAATTCGCCTTTAAGAGTGCGGTGCATCCATTCAAAACGGCAATAACCTTCTTCAAACGCTTTTTGAACGTATTCCGCCGCTTTAAAATTTGACAATTTCCCGTCAGGCTGATACTCAGGGGACAAATTATAAAAATTATCAAGATATTCTTTTTTGTTGGACAATCCGAATAATTTAAAAGCCTCGTTATTGCAATCTATATTTTCAAACTTATTATTCCAGAAGTTTGCGCAAAGCGGAGTCGCGTCCAGCATTATTTGAGTGCGTTCCTCCGCCCTGTTCTTAGCGGAAAGCATGCTTAAAATAATCGCGTATAAAATGCCGGCAAAAACAACGCCTAATGTAATTAAAATTCTGCCTATAGAAATTATGCTTTTATAATAATTTTTCGCGTATGCGATTATCGCCATATACCAGCCGTTATTTAAACGCCTGACAAAGAGGACGGAATCCTCCCCTTTATAATCAATGGCTTTTCTTTCTGAAATTACTTTGCCCGAATCCAATTCTTTTTTTATGGTAAGTCCGTTATTCATTTGAATTAAGTTTCTTCCCACAAAATTGGAATAAGGGTGGGCCAGCACGTTAAGATTAGCGTCAAAAAGAATTCCATAACTGTTCTCGGTAACGCGGGCGTTGACGGCGTAATCGGATATTTCTTTTGTCAAGCTTGACGGGTCCCCGTCGGATTTGTCAATTCTGGCGTCTATAAAAACCTGCACGTTGTCAATTACATAATCGACGTCTTTAGTCAAATGCCTGCGCTCTATGTCGCTCATAAAATAATAGCTGAAGAAAACCATAAGCGCGAACGCCGCGACAACAACCAGAAGCTGCGCGTGGGTTACAAGTAAAAGAAACCTCTTCAGCCATAGCTTCATTAAAAAGCCGCCTTTACCGCTTTTATATTTTCTCTTACCTCGTAAAACAGATCGGCTATTTTCGGGTCAAAATGAGTGCCTGAATTTTGCATAATAATGCCTATCGCTTCATCTTCCGAAAAAGCCCTCTTATACGGACGTTCGGAAACAAGCGCGTCGTACACGTCCACTATAGCCATTATCCGCCCTTGCAGGGGAATGTCCGTCCCCTTAAGCCCTCGGGGATAACCCTTGCCGTCCCATCTTTCATGATGAGTTCCAGCAAACAGCCTCGCGTTAAGCAAAAAGTCTCCTTCGCCAGTGCGCGAAATAATTTCATCTATGATGCGTTCGCCTTCTTTTGCGTGCCCTTTCATTATTTCATACTCGTCGTCAGAAAGTTTGCCCGGCTTGTTGACGATAGTGTCCGTAATTGATATTTTTCCAAGATCATGCATACGCGCCGATGAAACAACTTTTTCAACGTCCCATTCGCCTATTTCATCGGCATACACTCCGCGTTCCTTCATTTCTTTTATCAATATGTCGATATACATGGACGTGCGTTCAATATGGCCGCCCGTTCCCTTGTCCCGAGTTTCCACCATGTCCGCCAAAACCGCGACAATACTGTTTTGAAGCGCGTGCAGTTTCTTCGTCCTTTCGCGGATAATTTGATCGATTTCAAGATGGGTTTTAAGACGGTTAAGCAGTACGGGGGCGGAAAACGGCTTTGTTATAAAATCAACGGCTCCAAGTTCGAAGCCTTGCGCTTCCACTTCCGCGTTGTTGCGCCCCGTAAGGAAGATGACCGGAATATCCAGCCATTCGATTTCGGATTTTAATTTTCTTAACGCTTCAAACCCGTCCATCTCCGGCATTTCTATGTCAAGGAGAATTAAGTCGGGTTTAATTTTCGTTAAAAGGGTAAACATTTTAGCCGCAGACGGCATCGTCATCACCCTGTAATGATCTTCCAATACGGCTTCCGCCATAGATAAATTTGTATCACTGTCATCAACAACAAATATTGTTTTCATTTAAATATTCCAGAACTCCAGTATTTCATAAATTTTTACTTTTTGACCATAATATTCTAATATAAATTTAAACCACTTCGATTAAAACTGCAACAAAAATTTTTATTTAACCTTTGTTAATAATACTGTATTTTTAGCCTATTGCCGAATTAAAAACCGCATTTTCACGGAAATGTACAAGAATTACGCATCAGACAAAATTCCGAGATATGTCTGCAAAACAGCCGGTTTTTGCAGGCGGAGAGCAATTAAATTTAATCCCTCATTTTTCGCCGAAAAACGGCTATTATTTCCGTTTAATTGCGTTAAAAGATTGGCAATTGCCGTAAAATATGCTAAAAATGAGTCATGCCCATAAAAATACCTAGGGAATTACCGGCGTACGACACTTTAAGCAACGAGTATATTTTTGCCATGACGGAAGACCGCGCCGAATCTCAGGACATCAGGTCTTTAAGGGTGGGAATATGCAATTTGATGCCTACCACGATAGACACGGAAATTCAGCTTTTAAGACTGTTGGGCAACAGCCCCCTGCAGGTTGATATTACCTTTCTGAACATGGGCAGCCACACGTCAAAGAACGCGCCGCCCGGCCATTTGAAAAAGTTCTACACAAGCGCGGAAGAAATCATTAACAGAAAGGTGCGTTTTGACGGGCTTATAATCACGGGCGCGCCGGTTGAAACCCTGCCTTTTGAAGAAGTTGACTACTGGGACGAACTTGTAAAAATAATTGAATACTCGCAGCAAAACGTTTTTTCCAGCCTGCACATTTGCTGGGGCGCTCAAGCCGGGCTTTATTGCAGATACGGCATTCCAAAGCATCCGCTGGAAAAAAAATTATTCGGGATTTTTCCGCATACTGTTAATGAACAGAGCCATTTATTATTCCGCGGTTTTGACGATGAATTTCTCGCCCCCCAGTCGCGGCACACAGCAAGCGACAGGGAAAAAATTGCCGAAGAAAAGCGTCTGACAATTTTATCCGAAACTCCGCAAACAGGCGTTTTTATAGCGGCCGCGCGGGAAGGCAGGGAAATATACGTTACCGGGCACATGGAGTACGATCCTCTTACGCTGGACAGGGAATATAAGCGCGACGTTTCAAAAGGACTGCCTATTGAAGCGCCGATAAATTATTATCCCGATGACGATCCTTCAAAAACGCCCATTGTCCGCTGGCGCGCGCACGCTAATCTCTTTTTTAACAACTGGCTGAATTACGTGTATCAGGAAACGCCTTATAATTTGGACGAACTGACGGAAAACGTAAATTTTTTAGGCTGGGGGTTGTAGGAGATACCGCCCAAACAGGAACGGCAACCGCCATGTCAGTTACGCCAGCGCGAGATATTTCGTTTAACGTATCAGCAAAATACCAAACAAACCAACGCTAGCGGGAACCTACGGTCTCCTTGTTAAGCTCGCGGTTTAACATTGATAAAACCAGCGTGCTTTCCACAGGCAGTTTATAAGGAACTGTAAATTCTCCGCCCATGTAATTAACCGTAAGAAGCCTCTGTTTTTCCCCGGAAGGCAATTGCGCTTCAAGCCGCACGGGAAGCGGATACGGGTTTTGCGGGATTGTAAATCGGTATAAACCAAAAACTTCGTTATTTGCGATTTTTTCAGGGCGGGTTACCGTAAGCTGGACAGGGGTATTTACAGAAACATTTGTATTCGCCGGGGGAATTTGCGCGACAACTGTTTCGCCGCTTTCGCCTTGCCCCGCTTCTTTTATTGTAAATATAAAATTAATTCCAGTGCCGGAAATTAATTCCAACGCTTTAGCCAGCGTCAATCCGGTTAACTGAGGAACATTTACGGTTAAATTCTCCCTCCCCCTGCTTACGACAAATTCCAAATATATGGGACGTGAAATGTCAGTTCCGGGTTCCGGTTTTTGGGCGAGAATAATGCCGGGATTTTCAGTTGAATAGTCGTACATTATCGGCTCTTTTATCGAAAGAAGAGGAATGCCCCCAGCCGCCGCCTGAAGGGCCATTAAATCCATTCTGACCTCATCAATATTACGGCTTAAAAAATTTTCTACTTTGTTTACAATTACGCCTTGGCTTACAACAAGACGGATACGGCGTCCGGCTTTTACTATGGTTCCCGGTTTTGGCTCCTGTTCAAGAATAAACCCTTTGTCTCTGGACGTTTGCGAATAACGCAACTGCAAACGGGGATATAATTCCTTTATCTGCAATTCAAGCAGGGCTTCCGTCAATTCTTTGCCCCTGACTTCTGGAACCATTGTCTGTTCTTCGCCGTGAACGGCAAAAAAGAAAACTGAAACGGCAATAATGCCCACAAAAACAATTAATCCGGCGACCGAAAAAATAAACAATCTTAAATGGTTCGCCACATAGTCTTCTATTGATCTTAAATCAAAACGCATATCCTTCTCCGCCTAATTTCCCAGCCGCGATCCTAAAAAATCCCGCGCTCCGTTTAAAAAATCCCGCCAAGCAAGAGCTTTTTTTGCCTGATACTGCAGTTGAGTAACAGAAAGAATTCCATCCCCTGTTTGTATTAGTATACCATTTTCTTTATCTATTCCCAAGACCTGCCCGGGGCTTTTTTCCGGCGCTTGCCCTTTGAATATGTCTGCTTTTAATATATACAATTCCCGCCCGTTGTGAATAGTCCTGCATAAAGGCCACGGGTCAAAAGCGCGTATTTTAGCTTCAATTTGAACCGCGCTTAAAGACCAGTCGATAAGACCGTCGTCCCTTGAAATCAACTTGCAGTAACTGGCTTCTTCGTGGTTCTGCGCCGTTTTTGTTACAGTTCCGTCCTTAATTTTCATTAAAACCGAAATAATCATTTGCGCGGCTTTTTGCGCCGCCAATTCGCCAAGAGAGCCTGCCGTCTCCCTGTCCGACAGTTCAATTCTTTCCGCCGCCAGAATATCCCCCTGATCCATTTCCAGCGCAAGCGTCTGGACTGTAATCCCCGTTACAGGGTCGCGGTTAAGGATTGCAGTCTGTATCGGCGAAGGTCCCCTGTATTTTGGAAGCAGGCTGGGGTGAATATTTATTCCGCCAAGGGGAAACAAAGCCAAAAATTTGGGGCCGAAAATATGCCCGTAGGCAAAGGAAATAAGAATATCGGGCTTTAGCAAGGCAACCTGTTCTCTGGCGGAAGCGTCAAGTTTTTCAGGCTTCAAAACCGGCATTCCGTTTATTTTTTGAGCCGCCGCGGCTATATCGGTCGGCTGGGGCGCAGCGTGCCTGCCTTTGGGAGTGTCGGCGTTTGTTAGCGCGCCCACAAGTTCAATTCCTTCCTGCCTGTAAATTTCTTCCAAAGACGGAACAGCGATAACAGGACTGCCGGCGAACAGCACCCTCAAGCTTTCGCTCCGGCTGATATTTTTTCGTATTTTGCCAGAAGATTCGCCCTCGTTTTTTCAGGCACATGATCAATAAACAAAATCCCGTCAAGGTGGTCATATTCATGTAAAATGACTCTTGCGAGCAGTCCTTTCGCCTCCATGGTAAACGGGCGGCCTTTTTCATTCCACGCCTGCAGTTTAATTGCCTCTGAACGAATCACATTGGAGTAAATTCCCGGAACGGAAAGACAGCCTTCTTCATATTTGGAAGTCGAGTGGGACGTTTCCAATATTGACGGATTTATAAATATCCGTTCTTCATCGCCCTCGACATGGACGACAAAAATACGCTTCATAATCCCGATTTGCGGTCCGGCAAGCCCTACGCCCTTATCCCTTTTGAGAATTTCCAGCATCTGACGGGCGATATTAACAATATCGCCGTCAATTTTATCTATTTTTTTTGCTTTTTGCCTAAGTAAATCGTCGCCAAGGGTAATTATTTTCATAAATATCATTGTAACCTAAACCGCTTTAATCTTCAATAAGCCTAAAAAAACACTAATTGACTAAATTTCGGATTTCTGATTAAATTATTTCATGGGAGTACTTTTAAGCCAAAAAATATCGACGTACTATGACCGGTTCAAAGATATTGATGTAACGTTTACAAAAGACATGATACAGGTTACAGGGCTTATTACGCAACAAATACATTTAAAATGCGGAAACGATTTTTGGCCGTGCGTGGTTTATACCGCGTCTTTTTCAGGGGCAAAAGTCGTAGCCAACGTAAAAACGGGGCTTCTCGCAAAACTCCAGACAACAAATAATTTTGTAAACCTTCGTCTTTGTTTCAGGATTCCGGGGGAATCAAACGCCTTAACATTCTTTGTAGCCGCCCGCGTTGTCGCTACCGCGCCTTACGGCAATTCGCAGGATGTTAATATGTTCACCATCCAGTTTTCCAACAGGCCTCCTGACGATTTTATCGAAATTATGGGGCGCATACTGGACGCCAATGTCAACTCCACAAAACGCAAAGAAGAGCGCATTCCGTTAACTCCGGACAATCTGCGCAGGCTGAATATAATGTCAACCGAGACAGTGGTTTTTATAGAGGATGTTCCCCGCCGCTGCATATTAAGGGACATTTCTTTTTCCGGCTCTAAAGTGATAATGCTTGGCGTTCCGAAATTTCTTCTTGATAAGCATGGGGCGTTACGGTTGGATTTCAACGATCCAAGAGAATCATATACAATAAAGGGAAAATTTGTCCGCGCCGAAGCGGTAGAAGGCAAAAAAGAAATGGTCGCTTTGGGCATAAATTTTGACGAAACTTCTGTTCCTATGGGTTTTAAAATACGCCTTAATGACATGCTGACCACGATACGCGCTGATTTCAGAAACACTTCCGAAGAAGAGCAAAACAACGAATCAAAAAAATGAAGCGCGTAATTTTTTTGCCTGTCCCTGAGACCTTTAAAAAGCAATACAACAGCTCGGGGGAAGCGTTTCCAATTAATCCCGGCATACCGATCCCCGTGGAAGTGCCCGAAGGCGGAGAGGAGTCAAGCGTCGCCAATCTGTCCATGGACATGATAATTTCCGGTATGTTACGCGTCATCGAACAAAAACAGGCAAAGCAAGAGTGGATAGACTACTATTCCGGGTTCGTGCTGTTCATGCGCCCTGATATTTTGGAAATCTGCCAAGATGAAATAAAGAAGACTTCACACGAAGAACACGAAGGAAGATAAGGACACGAAGGAAGAATTAGGGGTTTTTGTCTTGAGCTTCTCTTCCTTTGTGTCCTTTGTGAGAGTTCTTGCGGATTTATTCAGGCAACGCCAACGCCAGCACTTCTTCAAAGCGTTCTACGGGGTGGAACTCTATTCCTTTTTTAACATGGTCGGGTATCTCGTCTAAATCGCGCTCGTTTTGTTTTGGGAAAATAATGTGCTTTGCCTTGTTTCTTCTTGCGGCGATGGTTTTTTCTTTTAAACCGCCTATTGGCAGCACATGGCCTGTCAGCGAAAGTTCCCCAGTCATCACAAGCTTTTGCGTGATTACTTTATTTCGCATAAGCGAAAGAAGCGCCACCGCCATTGTAATGCCGGCGGAAGGGCCGTCTTTGGGCGTCGCGCCTTCCGGTATGTGCAGATGAATATGATTTTTTTCAAACCATTCTTTTTCTACGTTGTATTTTTCCACCGCCATTTTGCGCGCGACAGTCATGGCGATTTCCGCGCTTTCTTTCATCGTGTCGCCCATTTTGCCGGTCAGCGTTATTCCCTCTTTGCCGGGGAGCGATGTCGCTTCAATTACCAGCGTGTCTCCGCCCATGCTTGTCCATGCAAGACCCACCGACATTCCGGGTTTGTCCGCCGTTTTAATTTCATCTTCCCTGAAAATCGGTTTGCCCAAATGTTTTTCTATCAGTTTTTTATCAATGTTAAAACGCAGGGGATTTTCTTCGTTCTTTTCCTGCGCGTCTACAATCTGTTTTGCAAGTTTGCGGTGTATTTTGTCAAGATTTTTTTCAAAATTGCGAACGCCCGCCTCACGGGCGTAACAGTTCGCTATGTGCAACAGACTGTCTTTTGTGTATTTTACTTGATTCTTTTTAAGACCGTTCTTTTCAAGGCTCTTTGGAAGCAGATAACGGTTGGCGATTTCCAGTTTTTCAGTGTCGATGTAACCGGGAAGCTGAATAATTTCCATGCGGTCCATTAACGGGACGGGAATGGTATCCAGCGTGTTTGCCGTAACGATAAAAAACACATTGGAAATATCAAAGGGCAAATCAAGGTAATGGTCCCTAAAAGAATTATTTTGCTCGGGATCAAGAACTTCCAAAAGAGCGCTTGCCGGATCGCCCTGAAAACTCGCTCCCATTTTATCGATTTCGTCTATCATAAAAACAGGGTCTTTGGTTTTGACAATTTTAAGCCCCTGAATAATTTTCCCCGGCATCGCTCCTATATATGTGCGCCTGTGCCCTTTAATTTCAGCTTCGTCCCTCATTCCGCCCACGGAAAAACGAAAAAACTGCTTGCCAAGCGCGCGCGAGATTGATTTGCCTACGGAAGTTTTACCGACTCCGGGCGGGCCTACAAGGCAGACAATGGAGCCTTTTGTGTCTTTACGCAGTTTACGCACCGCCAAATATTCAACAATTCTTAATTTAACGTCTTTTAGCCCGTAATGATCCTCTTCCAAAATTTCCTGCGCTTTTTTAAGCTCAAATTCTTCGGGAGCGGGATCATTCCACGGGAGGGCGGCAATCACGTCAAGGTAGTTGCGCGTAACAATGAATTCGGCGGAATTCGGCTCCATAAGCGAGAATTTTTCCATCTCCTGATCAACGACTTCTTTTACTTCGCCTTCAAATTTAAAAGCGTCAAATTTTTCTTTAAAACGCTGGTGGTCGGAACTTTTAGCGTCCGTCGTCATGCCAAGTTCGGTTTTTATCGCTTTAAGCTCTTCCTTTAAAAAATAATCGCGCTGTGATTTTTCTATTTTCTCGTTTATTTCCCTTTGAATCTTTTTTTGAATGCGCAAAAGTTCCTGTTCTTTTTTAATAAAAACCAAAACCTGTTCCATTCGTTTTCGCACATTAAGTATTTCAAGAATTTTTTGCTGTTCGGATTTTTCAATATTAAGAATACTCGCGATAAAGTCGGCGATTTTTCCCGGATGATCAATATTGATCATATTAAGCCGCATTTCCTCCGAGAACAGCGGATTATTTTCGCTTATCTGTTTCATTTCGGAAATAAGCGCGCGGGTAAGGGCTTTCACTTCGCTTGTGTTATCTTCCTCTTCCTCAAGATACTCAACCGCCGCGACAATCGGGTTTGACGGATTAAGCGCCTTTTTTACCGAAAAACGTTTTAAAGTGGAAATAAATATGTTTATGCCGCCGTCCGGCAGATTAATTTTTTTAACGATTTTAGCGACAGTCCCAACGGTATATAAATCTGTAATTGACGGCGTATCGGTTTCATTTAAAAGCATGACAAGCCCGATAAGCCCGTCGCCTGTATTTGCGTCCTCAACGACTTTTACGTCGCCGGGATTGCCAATCATAATTGGCGTAAAAATTCCCGGAAAAATAGGACGCCCCAAAAGAGCGACAAGAGGCAATTTATGGGGAAGCAGTTGATCTATAGGTATTACTGATTGATCTGACATAAATTAAATATAAATTTCTACCACAAACCTGACCACTCTGGAGTGGTCAGGTAAACCTTTCAACTTGGCAATCCGCTTTGTCGATTAGTTCGCGGTAAATTAAAAATTAACCAATACTATAAAAAGCTTTTTTGCCGGCGTATTGGCTTATACCCTGCAATTCATCTTCAATTCTTAAAAGCTGGTTATATTTGCAAATACGATCCGTGCGGCTCATTGAACCTGTTTTAATCTGTCCGGTTTCAAGAGCGACGACAAGGTCGGCGATAAAGCTGTCTTCCGTCTCGCCTGAACGGTGGGAAATAATCGCCGTGTAGCCCGCTTTCTTCGCCATTTCAACCGCTTCGTAGGTTTCCGTTAAAGAGCCAATCTGGTTTACTTTGATTAAGATTGAATTACACGCGCCCATATTGATGCCTTTTTCAAGGCGCTTTGTATTTGTAACAAAGAAATCGTCGCCGACAATCTGCACTTTGGAGCCGAGGCTCTTTGTCATTTTCACATAACCTTCCCAATCGTCCTGATCGAGCGGGTCTTCAATCGAAATAATGGGGTACTTGTTCACCCATTTGGTGTAAATCTCGATCATCTCGTCCGCCGTAAAAAGTTTGTCGGGGTTTGATTTCCAGAATTTGTAGCCTTTTTTGCCGCCCTCGTCAAAAAGTTCCGAGCTGGCGCAGTCAAGGGCGATCATCATCTGCTCGCCGGGTTTGTATCCGGCTTTTTCGATGGCTTTCATGATATAGTCAAGGGCGTCGTCATTTCCGATGTCGGGGGCAAAGCCGCCTTCATCGCCGACGGCGGTGCTTTTCCCGGCGTCATGGAGAATTTTCTTTAAATTGTGAAATACTTCGGCAGTCCAGCGGACGGCTTCCCTCATGGATTCCGCGCCGACAGGCATTACCATAAATTCCTGAAAGTCAATTTTGTTATCCGAGTGCTTGCCGCCGTTGATGATGTTCGCCATCGGGACGGGCAGAAGGTTCGCGTGGAAAGTGCCCAAATATTTGTAAAGCGGAACGCCGAGAAATTCCGCCGCGGCGCGCGCGGTCGCCATTGACACGCCAAGAATAGCGTTAGCGCCGAGCTTGCCTTTGTTCTCGGTTCCGTCAAGCTCGATCATGGTTCTGTCTATATCAACCTGCTCCAGAGCGTCCAGACCCATTAATTCAGGGGCGATAATGTTATTCACATTTTCAACCGCTTTTAACACGCCGCGACCGAGATAACGGCTTTTATCGCCGTCGCGAAGCTCAACAGCCTCATAAGCGCCGGTAGACGCTCCGCTGGGTACTGCCGCTCTGCCAAGAGAGCCGTCCTCAAGCATTACATCGACTTCTACAGTGGGATTTCCGCGTGAATCAATAATTTCACGGGCTTCCACATATTCAATCAGACTCATTTTTTCCTCCATATTTAAAAAATATACTATTATAGTGGGATATTTTAACGATTAAGTCAAGGGCGGTCCGGCGTTGCCGTATTGCTTGGAGTTTTGCCAAAAAACAAAGAACAGTTTTTATTTTATTTTTTTAGTTTGGCAAGAGACTATGCTTTTTATAATGTTCTGTGTTTAGTAAAACTCCAGTCTGTTTTTTAATAAGACGAGTTGTTTTTTCAAAAAATTAACCCAAAAACGCTTTTCTGAAGGAGAGTTTTGGAAGCAAAATGGGACTATTTACGCGATTAACGTTATTACAGGCGTCTTTGCCGTTTTAATTCTTAGCTTTTTTAGTCCATGCCGCGTTTATTTTGGCCTGCTCTTCTTTAGTTATATTGGCCGTTTTAACCGGAGCGGAGCCATGCGTGCCTGTTGGAATCTTTATGTGCGGAGCCGGAAGTTTATCGCAAATTTCCTGAAGTTTAAACGCCACTGTATTATAATTACCGGCAAGCGCAAGATTCGACGCGTGTTGGATCGCAAGGTTTTTGTAGTCTTTAATCACTCTTGTAAGTTCATCCCGATCTTTACAGTGTCTGTGTTTGTTTACTTCTTTTTCTACGTCTATTAACATTTTTTCCCCTCTGTTAATTTTATTACCTACAGACAGATTACATCTCATCGGCATAAATGTCAATACAAAAAAACGCCTCAATAATGACATGGGCGTCCGGCTTTTTATCTTAAAAAGGAAAAAGGAGAGTTGATAAAAATTTAAAAAATTATTCATTTTCGGTCAAGCAAAACGGCGGTTTCAACCCATATATAAGTATCTATATCATTTTTTATATGATATAATATCTTGTTTTTAGGAGATGAAATTATGTCAGCGGTAAAAACTAAGAAGAAGAAACGCTTAAGAAAAGCAATCCCCTGCGGAAAAGGATTGACCTTTGAAAAAGTGTGGCTGTTACTGCAGGAAACGGATCGGATTATTAAAGAAAACGCGGAACGTTTTGAACAGGAAAAGAAAGAAAGCGCGGAACGGCATAAAGAGATCGACCGGATTTTCAAAGAAAGCGCGGAGCGATTTGAACGGGAGAAAAAAGAAAATGCCGAACGCTTTGAGCGGGAAAAGAAAGAAAGCGATGAACGGCATAAAGAACTCGACCGGATAACAAGAAGAAACAGCAAGCAAATGGGCGAACTGCACCGGCGTTTCGGGCAATTAGCGGAACATTTGGTCGCTCCCGGCATCGCCAAGCGTTTTAATGAGCTGGGGTATCACTTTGACGCAATATCGCCAAAAGGGCAAACAATAAATGACAGCCGAGGAAAAGTCAAAACGGAAATTGATTTATTATTGGAAAACGGCAGTACTATAATGGCGGTAGAAGTAAAAACAAGGCCTGTATCGCAGGATGTGGAACACCATATAAGGCGGCTGGAAATATTGCGCGATCACCGGCGCGGAATCAACGACCTGCGAAAAGTATTGGGGGCGATAGCCGGAGCGATATACGATAATGACGTAAAAAAAGCCGTGCGCGAAGCCGGGCTGTACGTGATAGAACAATCCGGCGACACTATGAAAATAGACATGCCGGACGGATTTATTCCGCGAGAATGGTAGATAAATTTTACATAAAGAAATTCACGATAAGATGCCGCAAGTCTCTTGCGTCTTCGCGTAAAAAAAGCCGTCTGAACAACTCGCAAGCGTTCAGACGGCTTATGCATATCATTTGCGCCCAATGCGTTAGGAATTAGAAGCTGATAGCAATACCAATTGGAACTGACCAGTTGATGTAGGCTTTGTCTTTTGCGTCAGTGTCGGAGGGCGATTCAATCCTGATTCCTGCAAAAAAAGAGCCTGCTCCGTAATTTATAGAAATATACGGATTTAAGTGCCATGTAAATTCAGAATCCTGCGTTTTATGTTCAAATGAAGGATTCCCATTATCTAGTACAGGGTTATTTGAACTATCTAATTTATAGTACAATTCTTCCGCTCCGCCAGTAAGACCAAAACCGGCGCTTACATACAATGTAAATTTATCATTGATGGCAAAATAAGGCAGTATATCAAATAAACATTTGTAACCTGTGCTAACAGTCTCAGAGAATGACCAATTTGAAGCCCCTGTACTTGTCGTATAGTTATAATCGTAAGTTATACTTCCCAAGAATTCACCCAAGACTCTGGCTTTAAGTCCAAATGAACCGGATTTTAAATTTAAGCCAACGCCAACAGCCAACGGTTCATTTACAGTTGAAGTGGTTTTTGTCGTATAATAATAAGAACCTAAAGATACAGTATTTTCATAATCATAAGTATCAGAGAACCTATAACCAATGCCAAAATCAAGACTAAAATCTTCATTTGCCGTCAGACCAAAATAAGCATAAATCTTAGGGTTGTCATCTGCTATATTAGTAATTCCAACCGGGGCTGTCGGGTTAGTTATTTCATTTGGGCGATTAAAATTAAAAACAGGGTCTTTTTCCATCTGATTGCCAATGAAGGTAAAACCCACAGTTCCGGTTCCTTCAATGTCATACTTTATTTGGAGGGTGCTGTCCTTGTAATTCTGGTATGCATAATTAGAACCTGCATGAAGAGTACTGTTATAATTTGTTTCGATAAGCGGGATACCAAGGCTGATAGTCAGGGCTTCAATGGGATTACTGCTTAAAATAATGCCGGGAGCGCCCCATCCGCCAAAGAACGCGGAACTAAACTCCCAATTTTCAACTGCAACGCCTACATCGCAGGCTGCCTCATAAAATCCCCATCCCGTAATGCCGTCAAGTCCAAATTCGCCGTCAGGATTATAACCTATCTGCAATTTGAAAAAATCAGCCGGCTTCCACCATGCAAAACCGGCTGGCATGATACTATAAGAAGTTTCGTAATTAGTATACGAACCGTCAACACGGAGCCAAGCGCCAAGTTTGCCGTCTTCGGTCTCACCGGAAGCGCCAATACGTATCAGCCCCATGTTAAATGAAGTTCCGGTATATTCCGTATCATATATGTCGCCGTTACTCTCATAAAATTCCGCAGTGCTTCCTCCAATTATAGTCGCGCCCCCCTGTACCTCTATAGTTACGTCGACAGCAAATACGCTTGCCGCGGCCAGCGCGAAAACCAATGAAATCACAATCAATTTTTTCATTTTTCTCTCCTTAAAAACTAATGAAAAATGTTTTTACGCGGTTTTAATAAACCGCGATTTACCGCCTCTCTTCAATGGGGCGATAAAATCCTAATAACTCAAGTTTCCAAAACATAATATTAGAATCTGATAAAAAATATAATAATTTTTAACTATAATGTCAATATGAAACAAAAAACTATATAATTGTTTAAAATTTTCAAAAAAGATGTCGGTTAGCATCAATTGCCTAATTAACAATTTAGCGGCTGTCTGCCGAAAAAAATTACAACATTAGAGTCCTATTTCCCTACTCCCCACTCCCCACTCCCTACTCCCCCCTATTCCCTATTCCTTAAAAAGCCTGTAAAATGAACATATTATATGTTATTCAAAGACTTTAACCTGCACCCCGATCTTCAAAAAGGCATTGATGAAGCCGGCTATATAAATTGTATGCCCGTACAGGAGCAGGTATTGTCCCACGCTTTTGGAA